>Ga0187816_10000059_pt1 | contig 26540 bp, 20 predicted proteins | sample NC_wetland_sal_i_16_FD_132960 | JGI IMG/M metagenome (GOLD analysis project Ga0187816, IMG submission 132960) | Wetland sediment microbial communities from Neuse River Estuary, North Carolina, USA - SO4_1 | ecosystem: Environmental > Aquatic > Freshwater > Wetlands > Sediment | place: USA... | reverse complement strand
GCGCAATTTTCGAGCCGTGGGCGGGATTCGCAGCGCCATGATCGCGTCGCACGCTTTTGACGAAGCCAGCAAATGGCTGACCGGGCAGATTCCGCAGATCCGGGAAGTGATGCCGGGCATCTCATAGAAGGGCCGCCCCTCGGTAAATTTCTCGAAACCGCGGATCTGCGTTACGTGGAACTCCGTACCGGCGACATGCCCGCTATCGTCCAATTGGATGACGATTTTCGCATGTCCTTCTATGCGGGTTACTGGATCGATGGTGATGCGCTTCATCGCCGCTCCTTACCCAAACTTCACGGGGAGATTGCCATCGCGCTTGCGTCCTTCGATTAGATCGAGGATGACTTTTGAAATCGACTTTGCGGGCGGGGGGCAGCCCGGCAGGCACACATCCACTTTGACGAATTCGCGGAGTGGGCGTGCCTGCTTCAATAGCGGCGGAACGCCGTCCGTAGGGACGAGTTTGCTTTGCTGCGCACCTTCGACATAGACGCGCTGAAGCAGTCTGGTTACCGGGATGGAATTGCGCATCGCCGGGACATTTCCGGTCACCGCGCAATCGCCCAGGGAGATTAGCAGATGGGTGCGCTGACGGATTTTGTTCAGCTTGTTTAGGTCTTCCTGCGAGCTGACCGCGCCTTCCACCAAGGTCACGTCCACATCCTCAGGAAATTCCTGTGCATCCACCAGCGGGCCATAAACCAGCTCAATCTTCTGCGCCAGGGGAATGATCGCCGCATCCATGTCCAGCAGCGACATGTGGCACCCGGAACAGCCGTCGAGCCAGGCGGTGGCTACTTTCACTTTCTTCATGCTTGCACCTCTCTGCGGCGCACCAAGGAGCTGATCTTGTCGTTGCTTTTCACCATTTCCGCGACGGCACATCCTTTTTCCGAAAGGGCGCCGGTCGGACATGCCTGGACGCACTTTCCGCAGCTAGTGCAGCCGCGCGAGTCGCCCCATTTCTGGTTCAGATCGCTGACGATCCTTGCGTGTATACCGCGCGAGGTCATCTCCCACACGTGCGCCCCTTCCAACTCCGCGCAGACGCGCACGCAACGGGTGCACAAAATGCACCGGTTATGATCGAGCACAAATCGCGGATGAGAAAGATCCATCGACAGTGTTGGATAGTTATACGCAAAATGCACGGTGGTGATGCCCAGCGCAGTGGCCATCGACTGCAGTTCGCAATGGCCATTGGAAACGCATGCCGAGCAAACGTGATTGCGCTCGACCAGCAGAAGTTCAACCGAGATGCGGCGATACTGCGTAAGCTTGGGTGAATTCGTCGTGACCGACATGCCGTCCTGAATCGGCGTGGTGCAGGCGGGCAGCAGCCGGTCGATTCCCTGCACTTCCACAATGCATAGGCGGCAAGCACCCACGGCAGTGAGACCTTCCAGATCGCAGAGCGTCGGAATGTATTTGCCGCTCGCCTTGGCCGCCTGCAGGATCGTCTGGCCTTCGAGCGCGCTGATGAGCTCGCCGTCGATGCGGATTGACAGTTTTTTCTGTGGCAAGGTGTCGCTCCTCCCTTTAGCCCACGTTGGCGACTTTCAAATCACAGCGCAAGCACCGGCAGGCCTCGTCCAAAGTCTCCTCGTGTGTAAAGCCGGTCACTACTTCAGCGTTCGATCCCACTCGCACGATAGGTGTCAACGTATGCCCGGTATGGCGGCGATTCTCACTCGGTTTTTCCGGCACGCTCTGTCCGTACTCCACATGGGGGAATAACTTCTCCCAGCGGTTCTTTTCCATCAGTTGGAGGTCGATGGTGCGGGCGGCCTGCTTGCCATAAGCCATTGCGTTGGAGACGTTGGAGGCGCCGGTGATCACATCGCCACCGGCGTAGAAGCGGGGACGGCTGGATTCCAGGGTGAAGCGATTCACTTCGATTGTGCCGCTCTCCTTGAGGCTAAGGCCCGAAGCCCTGGCGAAATCCAGATCCACGCTTTCGCCCACGGCAAAGATGACCGCATCGCACTCGAAGCGCTGAATTTCGTCCGTGGAAACGGGCTTCCTTCTGCCGGAGGCGTCGTATTCGCCGAGGCGCGTCTTCACGATTTCAATCGCCTTGACGTTCCCGGACGAGTCTCCGATGACGCGATGAGGCGCCGCGAGGAAAATGAACTTTGCACCCTCGTCCTTGGCTGCCTTGGTCTCCTCTTCAATCGCGGGCATGTCCTTGCGTTCGCGACGATAGAAGACGGTTGCTTCCGCGCCCTTTCGCAGCGCGCTGCGAGCCGAATCAATGGCCGCGTTTCCGCCGCCAATGATGGCCACCTTGCGGCCAATGGGAACATCCTCACCCTTTGCAATCGCTTCAAGAAAAAGAAGAGCCGGGTACACGCCCTTCAATTCCGTGCCCGGTTGATAGATCCACGACTCTTTCCAGGTGCCGATGGAGAGAAAAACCGCATCGAAACGGTCATCCAGATCATTCAAAGGAATATCAAATCCCACGCGGGTGTTAAAAATGAACTTTACGCCTAGGCGCTCGATCAACTCGATTTCCCGGCTCAGCGTGGCTTTTGGCAGCCTGTACTCCGGCAGCGCAAAGCGAAGCATGCCGCCCGCTTCGGGCTTGCTGTCGTACACGGTCACGTCGTGGCCGAGCATCGCTAGATAGAATGCCGCCGTCAGCCCCGCCGGACCAGCACCGGCGATCGCGATCTTCCGCCCAGTGTGATCCAGCTTCCGCGCCAGGATCCGGTTGGCCATTTCTTCATAACGATCCGAGAGATAGATGGAATCCGCGATGAAGCGATGCACTTCGCGCATGTTCACCGGCTCGTCCAAGGCTTGCCGCCGGCAGCGGCTGTCGCAAGGATGCTGGCACACCCGCCCAGTGGAAGCCGGGAGCGGATTGTCCATGATGACCGATTCGAAGGCATCCTCGAGGCGATGTTCCGTGTACAACTGCAAGAAACGCGGAATATTCATGTGCAGCGGGCAACTGTTTTCACACGGGGAGAGCGCCAGTTCTTCACACACGCCCGCGGCACAACGGCGCGCCACGATGTGGTCTTCGAATTCATTGCGGAAGTGGCGCAGCGTGGTCAAGACGGGGTTGGGAGCCGTTTGGCCAAGGCCACACAGGGAGCATTCACGAATGTAACGGCTGAGTTCATCGAGGAGTTCGAGGTGGTACATAGTGCCTGCACCCTCGGTGACGCGATTGAGGATGCGCAGCGATTTGTTGAGGCCTACGCGGCATGGAATGCATTTTCCACAGGACTCGGAGTGAGTGAACTCGATAAAGTACCGCGCCACGTCCACCATGCAGTTGTCTTCATCCATCACCACCATGCCGCCGGAGCCCATGATGGAGCCGAGCCGCGAAAGGCTCTCGTAATCCACCGGTGTGTCAAACATTTCATGCGGGATGCAGCCACCGGATGGCCCGCCGGTTTGCACGGCTTTGATTTGGCGTCCGCCGATACCACCTTCCCCGATGTCATAGATAAAGGTTTTCAGCGGGGTGCCGAGGGGCATCTCGACCAGACCGGTGTTGTGTACTTTGCCCACCAACGAAAAAACTTTTGTTCCCGAGCTCCGGGGGCTGCCGGTTTCGGTGAACCAAGCAGGGCCTTTGGTCACAATGGGGGCAATGTTGCACCAGGTTTCCACGTTGTTGATATTCGTCGGTTTGCCCCAGAGGCCCTTTTGCGCCGGAAAGGGCGGGCGGGGACGCGGCCGTCCCGCTTGGCCTTCCAACGAAGCGATCAGAGCGGTCTCTTCCCCACAGACGAACGCGCCGGCTCCTTCGACGATTTCGATATCGAACTTGAATCCGCGGCCCAAAATATTCTCGCCCAGCAGGCCATACTCGCGGGCCTGTTCGATCGCGCGGTTCAGGTGATGTACTGCCAGCGGATATTCCGCGCGGACATAAATGATGCCCTCGGTTGCGCCCATCACGTACCCGCCGATGATCATGCCTTCGAGCAAAGAGTGCGGATCGCTCTCGATCTCGTTGCGGTTCATATAGGCGCCGGGATCGCCTTCATCGGCGTTGCAGATGATGTACTTCTGATCGGCCTTTGCTTTTGCGAGGAACTCCCACTTGTTTCCGGTGAGATATCCTGCACCGCCACGGCCTCGCAGTTTCGCCGCCTTGATCTGCTCGATGACGTTCTCTGGCCGCCCGTCGATCAAGACTTTATAAAGGGCCTGGTAGCCGCCCACGGCGACGTACTCTTCAATGTCATCGGGATTGACGAAGCCGCAATTGCGCAAAACAATTTTTTTCTGCCCCTTGAAGAAGGGGACCTCACTCCACAGCGGCACCTGCGGATAGCCACGTCCATATTTCACGTGCCCGGTGATGTGGTCCCACTCCTCGACCTTGCAGTAGGCCAGCTCCGGCGTGATATTTCCCACGGAGAGATCCTGCAAGATGCGAGTGGCATCATTCGCTTGCACCCGGCGCAGGATTACGAGTGGATAACCGGGAATCCGTACGTTGGTCAGCGGCTCCTGGAAGCAAGCGCCAAAACACCCTACATTCGCAAGCACCACATTCGTTCCGCTGCGCTCAATGGCCTCGGCGAAGGCGTGGTACAAACCTTCCGCGCCGTTGCCCCGGCCGCAGGTACCCATGCCAACAGCAATGCGGGGGACGGGCGGGGTAAGCTTAGCGAGCCCCGCTTCGCGGACGGCATTGAAGGCCCCAAAATCCTGGATTCGAGGCATCACTCACTCTCCCGCTCGATTGTCTGGATCTCACGTTGCAACGTGCGTTCGTTCACGTGTCCGCAGATGCGGTGATTCACTTCCACCACCGGGGCTAAGGCGCACTGGCCGAAGCAGGCAACGGTTCGCACCGTGAACCTCTGGTCCGTGGTGGTCAGCAAAATCTTGTCCGAATCGCCTTCATCGCTGCCATTCACAATCCCCAATCCCAGTTCCAGCCGCGCGCTTTGCAACAGGTTGCGGGAGCCGCGTGTGTGACAGGCCGTGCCTCGGCAGATACAGATGGTGTTATCTCCTTGCGGCTGGAGGTTGAAGAGGGCGTAAAACGTGGCAACGCTGTAAATCCGTGCCAGAGGAATCGCCGTCTTCGCGGCGACGTACTCGAGCGTCTCCGGTGGCAAATACTTGTGGAGGTGGTGCTCTTGAACCGCTTGCAGAATGCCGAGGAGAGCTCCGGGGCGGTCAGCCAGCTTGGCAACAACCTGATCGATAAAAACCTTCTCAGCGGCTTGGAGCGGCTCGGGGGATGATGCGAGCATGGCACTCCTTTCGAAGGACTAGCACTTCTTTTCTCAAACGAAGTTACGTCATTGACTTCAGAGCAACCGCACCGCAGGTGCCTAGGTGAGGGGGCAAACGAGATCGTGAGCCAAGGGGAGCGACTCAGCCAACCGACGGTACGTGGTGCGCTGTTTCACGCACCTGATACAAACCTAAGGCCCATGTGTGTATCGCGCAATGATGGCCATCACACGGCTTGCCGACGATTGCCTGGAAGTAACTGCCATCCACGCATACGAAGGAGCGCGCTGTAAATGGCGCTATTTGGAGGATTTTGGTCCAATTGTGCACACGAAGTTGTTCCTCCCTAGTGCGCGGGCAGTTCTCCAGCCTTTTGTGTGGACGCCATTTCACGTCCATCACGTCCATCACAATCCTTGGTGAGAACGCTCACGGTTTTTTCTGTGGATGTCACTGACACCGTTGAGCCACGGGCGTTTACTTGGAAAGACATTTGGACCAAACCAGTCCAGTTAAGCCTTATCCCTATGCAAATCACGCGCGCTGCCGATTATGCCGTTCGAGTCATGATCCATCTGGCCAGCCTGCCTCCAGGAGTTAAAGTAAGGCGTTCAGACATCGCGGAGGCTACGGACGTGCCAGAGAGTTTCCTCTCCAAGGTGTTGCAGGAGTTGGTGCAGGCCGGAATGATCACGTCTCGCCGAGGTTCCGGAGGCGGGTTCCGGTTGGCAGCGGCCGGCAACAAAGTTTCCCTGCTGGATGTAGTGGAAGCGATCGAGGGGCCAACCTGGCTGAATTCCTGTCTGGAACCGGGGGGGCCTTGTTGCCAAAGGCAGATGGCGTGTGCTGCCCACGCCGTCTGGTCAGAAGCGCAAGCGGCACTGGAGTGTGTGCTGCGCGGCGCATCCATTGCCAAACTGGCGAAGCAATCCATGGAGAAGCCGGGGGCCGACCCCAGCGCGCAGACCGTACCTTTGGATGGCCTTGTCGGCGGTAACGGGCACACAGGCTAGCGCGACCATCGGCATCTTCCTGCGCTTTCCATGCCCCAGTGAACTTAAGCGAGTCTCTGCGCCAGCGACTGCCGATCCACTTCCTTTTCCCAACGAGCGACGACCAAAGTGGCCACACCATTGCCTACCATGTTAATGAGGGCGCGAAACATGCTCATAAAACGGTCGATGCCTAGGATGAGTGCCATCCCCGCGACGGGAATGGTCGGAATGACGGTCAGAGTCGCGACCAGCGCGATGAACGAGGCTCCCTGCACGCCGCTGGCGCCTTTCGAAGTAAGTACCGCGACGGCAAAAATGGTCAATTGCTGCCCTAAGGTTAAAGGCGTGTTGGTGGCTTGCGCAACGAACAGCGCCGCCAGCGTCATGTAAATGCTCGTGCCATCAGTGTTGAAGGTGTAACCGGTAGGAACCACCAAGCCCACTAGCGACTTCGAACAACCCAGCTTTTCCAGCTTGGCCATCAAAGTGGGAATCGCAGGCTCCGACGAACTGATGGCCAATACAAGCAATATCTCTTCCTTAATGTAGAGCAGGAATTTCAAAATGCTGAAGCCGGAAATGCGCGCGATCAGCCCGAGAACGACGAGAACAAAGACGATGCATGTCACATAAAAAGTAAGAATCAGCTTCAACAGTGGCCCGAGCGCCGTGATACCGTACTTCCCCACCGTGAACGCCATAGCGCCAAACGCGCCGATCGGGGCGAATCTCATCAAAATGTTAACCACGCCAAAGACAGCGTGCGTGAGGGCGTCAAAAAGATCGACGAGCGGTTTGCAGCGCGGCCCCACAGCAGAAAGGGCAAAGCCGAAGAGAATCGCGACCAGCAGGACCTGGAGAATGTCGCCCTTCGCAAAGGCGTCGACCAGAGTTGTCGGAATGATGTGCATCAGGAATTCTGTCACGCTTTGCGCTTTGGCCTGGCCGGCGTATTCTGCCACCGCTTTCGGATCCAGCGTGGATACATCCACGTGAAACCCGCCTCCCGGCTTGACGACGTTGCCCACCAGCAAACCGATGAAGAGCGCCAAGGTGGATACAATTTCGAAATAGAGCAGCGCCTTTCCCCCTACGCGCCCAACCTTTTTCATGTCCTCCATGCCGGCAATCCCGGTAACCACGGTGCAGAAAATGATTACCGTGATGATCATGGTGATCAGGCGGATGAAGGCGTCGCCGAGTGGCTTCATGGCAATGGCTTTTGCGGGGCTGAGATAACCGAGCGCGATGGCAACGGCGATCGCCAACAGCACCTGAAAGGAGAGACTGGTGTAAAAAGGCTTTTTGGCTGAGTTGGAACCCACGACTGCACCAATCGGCAGGTGAGCGGCTGCAGGAATCTCCATACTTGGACTTCCTTTCTTCAGTGCTCGGCTCTGAGGTTTCCGCGAAGGAAACTTATTGCGAAGAAGCCAGGGGATACGGAATTAAAACGAGAATTCGGAGAAAGGTTGAGGTTCGCTGAAGAAGCATCAGTCCAGCCACTTGCCCGGTTCCGTGATCGCACCGGCGAGTTCTCCCAGGAATTCGGCGGCGCGGGCTCCGTCGATCACGCGATGATCGCTCGAAAGCGTAATGGTCATCATGGGGCGAACCGCGGGCTGACCCTGCACCGCAACAACGCGATCGGAAATTCCACCCACGGCGAGAATGGCAGCTTGTGGGGGAGGGATGATGGCGGTAAACGAGTCCACTTTGTACATTCCAAGATTGCTGATCGTAAAGGTTCCTCCCGAGATGTCGGCGGGGCGGAGGCGATTGGCTCGCGCGAGTTCCGTGAGTTCTTGACGTTGCACGCAAATCTCGGCCAAGTGAGCAGTGTGCGCGTTGTGGATGACGGCGCTGACGACTCCGTCTTTGACGGCCATGGCCACGCTGATGTTGACATCTTTATTGAGATGAATTGTGCCATCTTTCCACGTGGCGTTAACCCGCGGATGTTTTGTGAGGACACGGGCGACGAGAGCAACGAGCAGGTCCGTGATGGACAGACGCGCGCCGTGTTTTTGCTCGATGGCCGCTGCCAGGCTTTTTTGCGCTTTCAGCAGTTCCGCGCAATCCACATCTCGGGCCACAAAAAAGTGGGGCACCTGGGTCCAGCTCTGCGTGGTGCGCTCTGCCATCAGCCGCGCTACGTGGCTGAGAGGTTCAACAGCAGGGACGGCCGTGAGCGGTGCGGCGGATTTTCCATCGGCGAACACCTGAACATCCTCGGCGGTGATTACGCCATCCGGACCAGTGCCACGGATGGTAGTGAAGTCCACACCCAACTCTTTCGCGAGCCTTCGTGCTTTGGGGGAAATCTGTGGAGCAGCCTGAGGCGCAGCCGCAACGGCAGGAGCAGCGGCGGCGGCCGCGCGTGCGGGAGCGCTGCTGGCGCGCGCTGACGGCGATTTTGTTTCGCTAGTCATGGGCGGCTGTTCGCCGGGTTTGACCAGCCAAGCAATCGTCTGTCCTACGGGGATTTCGTCACCGATTTTCGCCGTGATGCCCGCGAGAACGCCGTCACCGGGCGCTTCGACTTCCACTACGGCCTTGTCTGTCTCGATTTCGAGAAGCGGCTCGCCTTTCGCGACCTGCTCCCCTTCGTTTTTTCGCCAAGCCAACAGCTTGCCCGTTTCCTGCGCCATCTCCAGCGCAGGCATCACAACGCTGATTGCCATAATAGTTTTCCAGATCCGAGGCGTGCGGCCTCAGTCTGTCGCCCCCACTCCTTCTTTTTTCGCGCTTGCTTCGACCATTTCCACGACGTGCCGGCTAGGCGGCTGTTCGTTTTCACGCGTTGTCGACATCGGCCCGTTGACGGTGAAATAGTGCGCTCCCGCCACCAACAATTCCTCGGCCGGAAAGCGCGTGATCACTTCGTGGCCGGTTTCCGTGACGACGATTTCTTCTTCAATGCGCGCGGCGCTCCAGCCATCCGTGGAAGGCCAGAAAGTTTCCAGCGCAAAAACCATTCCCGGCTTGATTTCGTGAGAATGCTCCAGCGAAACCATACGGCTGATGACCGGCTTTTCCCAAATGGCCAAACCGATCCCGTGCCCGAACTGCAGCGCGAAGGCAGCCTCTTCGTCGGGGAAGCCGAATTCCTCAGCCTTGGGCCACACGGCGGCAATTTCACCCGTGGTCCGGCCGGGACGCACGAGGGAAATCGCCGCGTCCAGATATTCACGGCAACGCTTGTACGCATCGATCATGGCGTGCGACGCATATCCGATCGTAAAGCACCGGTAGTAACAGGTGCGATAGCCCATGTAGGAGTGCAGGATGTCGTAATACACGGGATCGCCCGGGCGCAGAACTCGGTCCGAGAACACGTGCGGGTGCGGGCTGCAGCGTTCCCCGGAAATGGCGTTGACCGCTTCGACGTATTCGGAGCCAAGGTCGTAGAGCACCTTGCTGACCAGGCCAACTGCCTGGTTTTCGCTCATGCCCGGCTTCATCGTCCGATAGAGCTCGTCGTAGGCCGCATCGACCATCATGGCGGAATGATTCAGCAGCGAGATTTCATCCTGCGTCTTGATGACGCGGGCGTCAGACATCAACTGCTGGCCATCCACAACCTTGATCCCTTCCTTCTGGAGGGCGAAAAGAATCGGTGGTTCGATGACGTCCACGCCCAGCGGCTCGTGGAGTAATCCGCGCAGCTCAAGTTCCACGCGGATTTTCTTGGCAACATTTTCCGCGCGGCCCATTTCCGGCGACATGGCTCCGCGGAGAAGCGGAATCCCGGGACGTGAGCGCTCGCCGAGCCACGGGCAGTTTTGCTGGTGATGGCGCGCAGCAGAGCCAAAATCCCAAAGGATAGGCTCGTCCTTTTGCGGGAGCAGGGTAAAGCGGCTGATCTTGTCTTGTGCCCACGCGCCGATGTGCGTCGACGTGATGTACCGGACGTTGTTCATGTCGAAGCACAGCAAAGCACCCATTTCCGATTTCGCCAGCAAGCTTCTTATGCGGGCCAAACGCTCGCGCCGCAATCGGTCGAAATCGATACGGTTCTCCCAATCTACTGCCATCGGTCCATACGTTTTTAGTGCCACGTTGGTCCTCCTGTCTCGCGCCTTTCAGTCTTTGCCGCAAAGTGCGCGTGCTGCTTCGAATACCGTTTGGGCTGTTGGCACAGTAACATCTTCGAGAGGCGGCGAGAATGGGATGGGAACGTGCATGGCGCCCATGCGCTTCACGGGCGCTTCCAGGTTAAAGAAGGCACCCTCGCTAATTACGGAAGCAAGCTCGCCGGTAACGCCGTAGCGCCCGTATCCCTCGTCAATCACGATGGCCTTTGAAGTTTTCTTTGCGGATTCGATGAGCGCCTTTTCGTCCAGCGGCCAAGTGGTGCGCGGATCGATCACCTCCGCGCTGATGCCGATTTCCTCAAGCAGCGCCGCCGCACCGAGCGCGACTTCCACCATGCTGCTGGTGGCCACCAAAGTAATGTCCTTGCCCACGCGCTTTACGTCCGCCACGCCGAGTGGAATGGTGTAGTCCTCCGCCGGCACAGGCCCTTTCTGCCGGTACATCATTTTGTCTTCGAAAAAAACGACCGGGTTGTCGTCGCGAATCGCGCTTTTCAGCAAACCCTTCGCGTCGTAGGGCGTCGAGGGCATGACCACTTTCAGGCCGGGGACATGGCTGAGCCATGCATGCAGCGATTGCGAGTGCTGCGCCGCCGATCTGCGCGTTGCCCCGAGAGTGGTTCGCAGGACCATCGGCACTTTCCATTTGCCGCCGGACATATAGTGAACCTTTGCAGCCTGATTGACCATCTGGTCCATGACGAGCGTCAGAAAATCGCCGAACATGATGTCGATGACCGGGCGCATTCCCGTCATCGCGGCGCCGACACCCACGCCGGTGAAGCCCGCTTCGGAGATGGGGGTATCAATCACCCGCGAGGTGCCGAACTCCTCCACCAACCCGGAGAGGACTTTGAAGGGCGTGCCCGCTTCCGCCACATCTTCACCGAGGATGCAGACGCGGCTGTCTCGGCGCATTTCTTCCGCGAGCGCTTCGCGAACAGCCTGAGCAAATGTGATTTCCCGCACCGCGGTTTCAGGCATAGACATCTTGGTCCGCCTCATCGGGACTTGGATAGGGGGCCGCAATGGCAAAATCCACGGCAGTCTGTATCTCTGCACGGACTTCTGCTTCGATAGCTGCCAGCGTTGCCGCATCGGTGAGTTTTTCGCTGATGAGCCAATCCGTGAACAACTTGATGGGATCCCGCTTGGTCTTCCACTCCTGCTCTTCCTGCTTGGAGCGGTAGTATTCCCGGTTGACGTCGCCGACATGATGGCCGGAATAGCGGTAGGTGTTGCAGACCAAGAAAGACGGGCCCTCACCCTGGCGTGCGCGGTCAACGAGCCTTGTGGCCACAGCGTGCACCGCGCGCACATCCTGTCCGTCCACGGCTTCGGAAGGAACGCCAAACGCGAAGCCGCGCGCCAGAATATCGCCAGCCGTGGTTTCCGTGAAGTGGGTGTACTCCGTATACATATTGTTTTCGCAGACGTAGATGACCGGCAACTTCCAGAGCGCGGCGAGATTCATCACTTCGTATACAACTCCTTGGCCAAGCGCCCCTTCGCCGAAAAAGCAGACCGCGACCTGCCCTTTGCCGGCGTGTTTTGCGGAGAAGGCCGCTCCCGTGGCGATGCCTGTGCTTCCCGCGACGATGGCGTTGGCTCCCAGATTGCCCGTCGCAGAGTCCGCAATGTGCATCGAACCGCCTTTGCCCTTGCAATATCCCGCCTTTTTCCCGAGTAATTCTGCAAACATGCGGTCGGGCGCAGCGCCTTTCGCGATACAGTGGCCGTGACCGCGATGCGTGCTGGTGATGTAGTCGTCCACGCGGAGCGCTTCGCAGATACCCACCGCCACTGCTTCTTCGCCGACATAGAGGTGAGCCAAGCCCGGCATCAGAGCCCGGGTGTAGAGCTCGTTCACCTGCTCTTCGAAGAGCCGGATCGCCTGCATCCGGCGATACATGTGCAACCACTTTTCAAGGGAGATTCCTGTGGGCGCTTTAGTTTGATCAGCAACCTTACTCATCGTTTGACCCCCGACATGTGAGCGAGCACGTCGAACACAACAGCAAAGTCTTTTTCAACCAGGCCCATGCCGCGAGCCGCGGTCAGAAATTCGTTGGTCACGGCGGTCGAAGGCATCGGCACATCCAGCTTGCGGCCAAGTTCCAGCGCCAGCAGCATGTCTTTCTGCATCATGTTGACGTTGAACCAGGCTTCGGCAGGCAATTCCAGCACAAACGGTCCGCGATACTTGATCATAGGGGAAGCGATCGCACTGTTCGTCAAAACTTCCACCGCGACCGAACGCGCAATCCCGCTTTTTTCCGCCAGGAGCACGCCCTCCGAAAACGCTAGCATCTGGACTGCAAGGCTCAGGTTGGAAGCAATCTTCATCACCAGGGCCAGACCATTGTCGCCAACGTGGGTCACTTTGGGACCGATATCGAGGAACAGCGGTTTGAGCTTTTCGAAGGTTTCCTTTCTCCCACCGACCATGACCGACAATTTGCCTTCTTGCAGCGTGATGACGCTGCCGGACACGGGCGAATCCACCATGTCCGCGCCTTTCTCTCTCACCTTCTGTGCGACCGCGCGGCTATATTCCGGGCTGACCGTACTGATATCCGCGTAAAGTTTTCCCGGAGCCAATCCCGCCAAGATGCCATCGGGCCCCTCGACAATCGCCTGCAGCGCCGGCGAATTCGTCACCATGGAAAAGATCACATCGGAGGCGGCAGCCACTTCGCGGGGAGAGTCCGCCCACTTCATCCCTTTTTTGATGAGCCATTCCGCTTTTCCCCGGGTACGGTTGTAGCCCGTAACCGAATGGCCCTTGCTGAGCAGCCGGTTCACCAACTCGCCGCCCATCACGCCAAGTCCTACAAACCCGAGCTTTGCCATCTCGTTTGCTCTCCAATCGCGAAGTGTGGTTCCTTATTCGTTTTCCGCTGGCGCGTTTTCGGAATCTTCCCGCACCTGCCGCAGATGCGCGCGCATTGCTGCCCGCGCGCCGGAGGGATCCCGATTTTCAACGGCTTCCAGGATGCGTTTGTGATGGTACTGACCGCGTTCGGGACCGCCATCCACGCTGAAGATGCGCATTCTTTGCTCGCGCAACACAGCGACGATGGAATCGATCAACGAAAGAATGATGGGATTCGCCGCCGCTTCGGCTAATGCCAGGTGAAAATCGAGATCCGCCTCGATGTACGCGTCCGGATCCCGGCGAGCCTTGTCCATGATGTTGACCGCGTCGCGCATTTCCTTGACGCTCTCTTCGTCAGCACGCGTAGCTGCGAGAGCGGCGATTTCCGGCTCCAGGATTTCGCGCACCTCAACCAGATGCAGAGTTCCTTCGGCCTGCCCGGTCCGGATCATGCGGTCCAACGTCAGCCGGATGGTATTCGAGGTGTCTCTGGTGATGAATGTCCCTCGGCCCGGGAAAGCTTCCACCAGTCCCTTTTCGTGGAGCGTCTTCACCGCTTCCCGCACGGCCGTACGGCTCACACCAAATTGCAGCGCCAACTCTCGTTCCGCAGGCAATTGATCTCCCGCTTTCAGGTCACCCTTTCGAATGGACTCCTCAATCTGCTGGACAATTTGCTCGTAGAGGCGTGAGGTTTGAACTGTCTTATACATGGTTGACTCTCCCATCCAATCGGAAAACCGGGTAAAGCGCTTCTACAATAGCGTTCAGCTGGAGCTTGGGATTTGTACCAAACAGGTGGGGAGCGCGGGAACAGACCAACCCGTCTATTGGTCGGGCCACCATATAATAGTCCGCCTGCTGCCGCAATTTCTTCCTCCTACTTTACCCACACCGTCTTTACATTTGTAAATTCCCGAATCCCATACACGCTCAGTTCCCGCCCATACCCAGACCTCTTCACGCCCCCAAACGGCACGCGTGGATCGGAGGCCACCATCTGATTGATGAAAACCATCCCTGCTTCCAGTTCGTTGATGAAGCGTTCTTGCTCGTTTGCATCGTTCGACCAAGCGCTGGCTCCCAGGCCGAAACGACTGTCGTTTGCGATTCGGATCGCCTCGTCCATGCCTTTGACGCGAAACAGTGAAGCGACCGGGCCGAATAGCTCCTCGCGGTAGGCAGGAGAATTCTCCGGGATATTTGTGAGCGCCGTGGGCAGGTAATAATTTCCGGGCAGGTCCGCCGGCTTCCCTCCTAACAAGACTTTTGCTCCCACCTGGACGGTCTTTTGCACATCAGCATGCAAGGAACTCACTGCGTCCGCGGTGGCCAGCGGGCCCACGTCCGTTTTTTCATCGAACGGATCGCCCAGTTTCAGCGCCTTCATTTTTTCGACGAAACCGTGCTCGAATTTGTCCGCGATTTCTTCCGCCACAATGAATCGCTTGGCTGCAATGCAGGACTGTCCGTTATTCAAGGTTCTCGCTTTTACTCCCGTGGCAATCGCTTCTTCCAAATTTGCGCTGGGCATCACGATGAACGGATCGCTCCCGCCAAGTTCCAGCACCACTTTTTTGATCCGGCTTGCCGCCCCTGCCCCCACCTTTACGCCCGCTTCCTCGCTGCCCGTTAACGTGGCAGCGGCAATGCGGCTGTCGCCGAGCAAAGCATCCACCCTGTCGGAGCCAATCAGCAGAGTCTGAAACGCCCCGCGGGGAAATCCAGCGCGAAGAAGAATCTCTTCAATCTTCAGCGCGCACTGGGGAACGTTGGACGCATGTTTCAACAGGCCAACATTTCCCGCCATCAGCCCCGGCGCGATGAATCGGAACACCTGCCAGAACGGATAGTTCCAGGGCATGATCACCAGGATGATCCCCAGCGGTTGGTAGCGGACGTAACTCTTTCTTGCGGTCGTCTGGATGACTTCATCGGCCAGGAAGCGCTCGGCATTTTCCGCATAGAAACGGCAAGCCCAGGCGCACTTCACGGCTTCATCCACGGCGGAGCGCAGTGTCTTCCCCATTTCGAGGGTCATCAACCGCGCGAGTTCCTGCTTCTCCGATTCCAGAATGTCCGCAGCTCTCCACATCATCTTGCCGCGCTCGACGAAGGAAAGTCTTCGAAAGTCTGCAAATGTCTGCTGCGCCAGACGGATCTTCTCTTCCAGCTGACCATCAGTGAGCGGCTCAAAGCGCTTCAGCAACTCTCCGGTAGCTGGATTAATTGTGGCAATAGCCATGGTGCGTGCTTCCTCGCGCTATCCCCTGGCAAGAGTTGTGCGGCCGACCGCCACTCGCCTAAGGAGTCCGGATGAGAAACTCAAGCCAGTGGAAAGGCTCTCGAACGCGCACATCGAAATGATGTGCAGACCTGGCACGCGAGGAGAAGCGCCACTGGTATGACAACCATACCATGATTCCTTTTTGGATGCATCATAAATATTTCTTGACACCATTAATTATATGGTGGTACTACCATCGGACCATACAGCGTTTTCTGCCCGGGGGCAACTGCATTCTTGATTTGAGGGGGAGGGGTCCGCATGAGATTCCCATTGGGGAAGGTTGTTGGGGGGAGCTGTTCATTTGGGAAATGGTTCACTCCTATCATTGTTCTCGTTCTACAACTGCTGCTGTCGCTACCGGTTTATTCGCAGACGACGACCGGCCGCATTCTGGGCAGCGTGCACGATTCGCAAGACGCAGCCATCATCGGGGCGAAAATCACCGTCACCGATGTGCAGAGAGGGATAACGCGCGTGCTAGCCACGGATGAGACAGGCGAGTACGTTGCGGCAGACCTGCAGCCCAGCACGTACAAGGTCTTCATTGAGGCGAAGGGATTTAACAGCTACGAAGCAGCAGATCTTTTGCTGGAAGTGGGCAAAGACATCCGTCTCGATGTGAAGCTGAAGACCGGCGACACAAACCAAGTCATCACCATCACCGAAGAAATTCCGATGCTTGACACGACGACCTCCACGTTGGGCGGGACGATGAGCAACAAGGAAATCAACGATCTTCCGCTCAATGGGCGCAATTATGAGAATCTTCTGCAATTGCGTCCGGGTGTGATGCGTTACCCTGGGGGCGGATTTTCCACCACCAGCAGCAATGGCCTGCGCGCGGAAGACAACGCCTACCTCATTGACGGCTTGTTCAACAGCGAGCCTTTTTCCGGCCAGAGCATTATCAACGGGGCGGGCATCGCCGGTGACTCCGCGACCATTTTACCCATTGACGCCATCCAGGAATTCAACGTCGTACAGAGCCCTCCGGCCGAGTATGGGTGGAAGCCCGGTGCCAACATCAACGTCGGCCTGAAAGCCGGCACGAATACGTTGCATGGTACGGCTTATGGCTTCATGCGCACGACAGCTCTGGATGCGCGGAATTTTTACAACACGGTCGACAGCGGACCGAAAGATCCCAGACACCTGGAGCAGTTCGGTACCACGCTTGGCGGCCCGATCCTGAAGGATCGGCTGTTTTTTTTCGGAGCATACGAGGGACAGCGGTATACGGTCGGTAATGCGGGACTGCTAACGACGCCAGCCACGGTTGGCCTTCCCGCCCCTTCCACGGGATCTAACTGTGCGAACACGGGTTTGGCCGGCGGCGATTGCGCCAATAGCATCGTCAACGCGATCCAGGATGTCCAAGCTGCTGGTCTACCCATCAGTTCGGCCAGCTTGAAGATTGCGGGCTGCACATTGGGCCCGCCGATCACATGTAATGGCACGGGATTCCCATTGAACAACGGAACAAACCCGGCGGGCGACAATACAATTAATTACGGCCTTCCGAACAGCGTGAGCGTTGACAATGCCTTGGGGAAAATGGATTACCAGATCAATACGGAAAACACTCTGAGTGGCATGTATTTCTACGGAGATAACAACGGCACGGTGCAGGACGCCAGCCAATTGCAGACCAAATGGCTCACGCGGATTCATACCCGGGCGCAAGTGGCCGGCGTGAACTGGATCTGGACGCCAACTTCGGAGTTGGTCAACGAGGCGCGTTTCGGTTACAACCGGTTGTACCAGCCAACCGCAGTCAATGACGTAAATACACCCGCGAGCGACTATGGACTCAACACCGGGGTGACAAATCCGCTCTATGGCGGCTTGCCGCGCATCAACATTGCAGGTTTGATCGGCTTTCCGGCCTCAGGCCTCGGTGGTTTCAATTGGCCCAAGGTGCAGGGCCCCGACACAAGATACCAATTTGTCGATCACATTACCCGGACCGAGGGTAAACACAGTTTCAAATTCGGCGGGGAACTCCATCACGACGGTTTCACGGGCGGTGCCTATGGGGGAGCGCGAGGCAGATTCAAATTCCTCGGCGGCGGCGCCTTTGCCAGCTCCACGCCGCTGGAAGACTTCTTTGCCGGCGATCCTACCGTGGGGAGCCTGCTCATCGGCAATCCGACGCGGGATATCCACAATTGGGGCATTGCCCTCTTTGCGCAGGATGATTGGCGCGTCACCAACCATCTCACTCTGAATTTTGGCCTGCGCTACGAACTAAGCACCGTCATTAAGGATGCAAACAATCAACTGGCCAATTTCGATCCCAATGTCGGGCTTGTCCAGGTCGGCAAGGGCATTAGCGGCCCATATAATCTCGATCCTTACAATTTTGCTCCTCGCGTCGGTTTCGCCTGGGACGTCAACGGGAACAACCGTACCGTAATCCGCGGTGGCGCCGGGATCACCTACGAGACTATCAACTGGGAAGCTTTCCTTGCGCTGAACAACAGCCTCGGTCTCAGCACCATCCCCACTGGCGGAGTTGGAGTGACACCAGGAAATGGCAATATTGCCACCGGTGTGGTCAACTTTTTCCCGCCCCAACTGAACTGGAATGCCTCGGGAACCAACACGGTATTCCCGACAGGCACGATCGACTGCAGCGTTGCTACGGGAAGCCCTTGCACGATCATGGGCATTACGCAAAACTTCAAAACGCCTTACGTCTATAACTGGAACCTCAACGTTCAGCACGCTTTCACCACGAAGATCACCTTGGAAGCCGCTTACGTTGGCAATCACGGCTCAAAACTGCTCGGCATTCGCGATGTGAATCAACCCACCGTAGGCGCAGGGTGGGCGGCTTGCATTGCATCGGACTACAGTCCTGCCGTCTGTGGCGCGGGCGCAGATCCCGTTGCGGAGCAAAGCGCGCGTCCCTTCAACACAAAATTCCCCTACCTCGCACAGATCTATCAGGTGGGGAATATCTACCGGTCCAATTACAACGGACTGCAGCTGACGCTGACGGGCCGGGACTATCACGGTTTCACTTTCCTGATGGGTTACACCTATTCCCACGCCCTGGACAACGTGGGCGCCAACTGGGATTTTGGCGCTGGTCTGGGTCTTCCGATGAACAGCATGCGTGCGCCGAACGAATATGCGAGCAGCGACTTTGATATGCGCAATCGCTTCACGCTTTCACTCACCTACGCCATTCCCGGGATCAAGACCTGGGGCCAGCTGTTAGAAGGCTGGCAGGTGAACACGATCATCAGTGTCTATGGCGCACAGCCTTGGGGACCCATCGACGCGGGGACCGATGTGAGTGGCACCGGAGAGCTAACAGACCGTTGGAACTTCTTCGGCAGCCCGTCGGATTTCAAACCAACAATCTCCTCGGGGGTTCCGTGGTTCGCGGGCACAAGCAACCCGGCGTGCGCCGCCAAAGCGTTGGCGCTGGACGGCGGCACTCCTGGCGGGAACACCTACTCCCTCAACACCTGGGGCTGTTATGTGATGGGCAAATCCATGATGCTACCGCCAGCGGTGGGCAGCTTCGGGACCATGGGCCGGAACACCTTCCGCGATTTTGGCTTCCGGAATACGGATTTCTCTGCAATGAAGAATTTCCGCTTCGGCGAGCGCCTCAACATGCAATTCCGCGCGGAATTCTTCAACCTCTTTAACCATCCAAATTTTGCCAATCCTTTTGGCGGCCAAAACGGCTGGGGACACAACGATCCATCGGTGCCGGGCGCCTTCGGGTGTTCCTGCGCCACGCCGGACGTAGCCGCTTCGAATCCCGTGATTGGTTCAGGGGGCAGCCGCGCTGTACAACTTGGCCTGAAGTTCACGTTCTAGACAATCCGTCCCTTCAGACTAGGGGAATAGAGGGCTGGGTTTCGACCCGGCCCTCGCTGCTTTTGGAAGCAAGGAATTTCATCCGTTCCCGAGGTGGTCGGCGATGAAGAAGCTTTTTGTCCTTACTCTTTTCCTTTGCTTACCATTTTTTTCCCTGCTGCCCGCTGCCCGCGGACGCCTCTCCGCCCCTGCTCCAGGTGTGCGTATCCTCAAGGTGATGTGCCTGCCCACACGGCCGCTGGCGCTAACCGTGGCAATCAAGCAGGGACTGTTTGCAAAGTACGGCGTTGAAGTCCAGGCGCAAATCGCGGCTAATTCCGAGGAATTGCGCACTGCCTTGGCCGGAGGAACCCTCGATCTGGGGCACGCCGCGGTGGATAACGCCGTCGCCCTGGCGGAAAAAGCGCGCGTGAATGTGGTCGTCGTGCTGGGTGGCGAAGGTTCCACCAACGAATTGATCGCTCAACCCTCGATTCATTCCATTGCGGAGTTGCGCGGTCAAACGGTTATCGTCGATGCTCCAACCACAGCCTACGCACTGCAATTGAAAAAGATTCTTCTTCTGAGTGGCCTTCAGGCAGACCGCGATTACCAGATCAAAGCCGTCGGCGGCACCCCCCTGCGGCTCGCCGCAATGCGCGAACACAAGGAATATGCAGCATCCATCTTGGGTCCGCCGACCTCTTTGATCGCTAAGCGTGAGGGCTTCATTTCTCTGGGCTCGACCCAACAATTCATCGGGCCGTACCAGGGTGTCGGGGCGTTTGTTCGGAGCGAATGGGCCAGCGGAAATCGCGATCTGCTGATAGCCTACGTTGCGGCATTTGTCGAAGCCCAGCGCTGGATTCTTGATCCAGCGCACAAGGCGGAGGTGATCACACTGCTCGAGGATGAATTCAAACTCACCGGTGCTATCGCCAACGAAGCCTACGATGCCTGGATCGTCGCCCCCGGTGGATTGGAAGCGGATGCGAAAATCAGTCTGGAAGGTTTCACGAACGTTTTGCGCTTGCGGGCGGAAATTGAACACACCTGGAGCGGAGAAATACCGGCGCCCGAAAAATATTATGATCCTTCGTATTACGAGGCAGCGCTCTTGAAGCTATATCCCGCCAGGTGAAGATCAGGGTGCTGTCTTGGGCGTATCCATCTCCAGCTTGCGCACCAGCCAGGGCACAATCACGGTGCGCAAGATCACCGGGTCGGGATAGACCTTGACCTGTCTTCCCAAGTGCCCGCCTTTCGGGTTGATCCAGGCCTCCTTGGGCACGTCGCCGTTGCTCAACAACAGATAGGCGTCCGCCACGGGCACCTGCGTATCCAGTGCCCCCGCGATGATCAGCATCGGCGCGGTTGGCTTCCCAATAAGGCCCTGGGCCACCAAGGAAAGCTTCGGAAATTGCGCGACAACATCGTCGGGACTGTGTGCGTCCGGTAGAATTGCCTCCATGGCAGAGGCCATGCCAAACAAGTATTCGCGATTCCCACGAAGCCTGCTCAGCAGGAAATCCTTTTGGAACGTGGCGTCCACCGGTGGCGACTGCGCGACCACAGCTCTCAACCGGTCGTGCTCGACGATGGCAAGTTTCGTCGCCCAGTAGGCACCGAAGCTTTGGCCAACAGCGGCAATCCGCGTCTTATCCACTTCGGGGCGCGTCAGCAGATAATCAATCGCCCGCGAAAACATTCGCTCGGAGCTTTCGCCTGCCTTGACGGGCGCTTGTCCTGTTCCGGGCGAATCAATCGCCAGGAATCCGATTCCGTATTGCAGGATCGCTCCATAGTTCATGGCCATATCTTCTTTGCGGCTGTCCAACCCGCTGATGGCCAACAACACGGGGACTGGCCCTTTCGGATTTCGCGGCAGACGCAGATATCCGATGATCTCTTTTCCCTCAAAGGGGATTCGGACAACCTCTAGCGGGGGATCCAAGAACTTGGCGGCCGCCCGGAAGGCTTCCAAAGCTTTTGCAAAAGCGAGTCTCTTCCCTTCTGAGGCAGGAACAGGCCAGCGTCCAAAGGAGTACAGCCGCCATGCCCTTGTGTACGCCGCGGCCGCCATGACAGGATCGGTGGCTTCGAGCGCCTTGCCCTCCGCCATATAGCGGTCCGCGACCTTGATGAAAGCCGCAGCCCACTCGTCGTTGTCCATCCTATGAATTGAATTGAACGCCTCGCGTACATCGGCCGGATCCAGTCCGATCATCGGATACATCCCGTTCTCGGCCCGCTTCAGCGCCTCTTCTTTCACTTCGTCGAGAGTACGTTCACCGCTCTCTTGTGCGAAGGAACTGCAGCAAATACCGAGCGACAGGGCAACAAAAGCCGTGAAACCGCAAGCAATCTTTCTGAGGTCTAAGACGTGGGACATTACTTATCCTCTAAGACGGAGAATTTGGAGGAGACCGGATGAAGGGGCCCCGGGAAAGAGAGTGTAGACGGAAAGGGTTGACAGGTCCAGTTAAATGATGGTATTACCACTGTACCAGCCGGCCTGGCTTCTCGCTTCTCCTCCGCCCAGCCAGGCTCGGCTGCTTTCCCCTGCGCTCTGGATTGGCGTAAGCTCCTTTTGGAGGTGTTAACATGCCTGCCAAGTACGCCCTCCTGATCAATGGGCAGTCTTTCTCTGTTGACGCCGAGCCTGACGCCAGCCTTCTCTCCATCCTTCGCGAACAATTGGATTTGACCGGCACAAAGTACGGTTGTGGCGAGGGTCAGTGCGGGGCGTGCACGGTGCTCGTTGAGGGGCGAGCGCATCGCTCTTGTCTTACGCCCGTCTCCACTGTCTCTGGCAAATCCATCACCACGATTGAAGGTCTTGCGAAGGACGATCGCCTGCACCCGGTGCAACAGGCCTTTCTGGACGAAGGCGCGATGCAGTGCGCATATTGCACTTCCGGAATGATCATGTCTGCTGTCTCCCTGCTGAACAACAAACACAATCCATCGGACGCGGAGATCATTCAATTCATGCAGGGCAACATCTGTCGTTGTGGAACCCATCCCCGGATTGTGGCTGCCATTCGAAAGGCGAGCGCCGCGGGGAAGGAGTCTCACCCATGACGCGGAAGGTTGATTTCGCTGCCGGTCTGGAACCGGAACGTTACGAACTGCACTCTCCATCTTCCGTCATTTTTGAAACTGGGCGCCGCGACTTTTTCAAATTTCTGGGCGCTGGAATTTTCGTGGTTTGTGCGGCCTCGAAGGCAGCAGGCTTTCAAGAATCCGGGGGAGGCCGACGCAACGGCGAAGATAATCTCCCTCAAGAGATCGATGCGTGGCTGCACATTGGAGACAAGGGCGAAATTACGGCGTTCACCGGGAAGGTTGAGGTTGGCCAGAACATCCGCACTTCGCTTTCCCAAGCCATCGCCGAAGAGCTGCACGTACCTCTTAACTCCATCCAGCTAATCATGGGAGACACGCAGCTTGTGCCCTTCGACATGGGCACGTTCGGCAGCCGCACGACGCCGGTGATGAATCTGCAGTTGCGCCGGGTGTCCGCTGCCGCCCGCGACGCTTTAATCGCCCTGGCGGCGAAACAGTGGAGCGTGGATCCAGCACTTCTGTCCGCGGCCGACGGCAAAATCCTCGACCCTCGTTCCAAGCGTTCCGCCACTTACTCCGAGCTCGTCAAGGGCCAGCAGATCACGCAACTTCTTCCGGCCGAGGATCCCCTGATTCCAGCGGCGCAATGGAAAATCGCGGGGCAGTCAGTCCCCAAGGTCGATGGTCGCGACTTTGTTACCGGCAAGCATCGCTACCCTTCTGACTACAAAGTGCCGGATATGTTGTATGGCAAAGTGGTGCGGCCGCCGTCCTTTGGCGCGACGCTGCTTTCCGCCGATACCCATGAAGCGGAGCAAATGCCGAGCGTTACCGTTGTGCGCGATGGAAATTTCCTCGCTGTCGCCGCCCCTAGCTCCGCACTGGCTGCGAAAGCGGCCGCTTCCATCCATGCCGAATGGAAATCGGAGCCGCAGCCATCCAACAAAGAACTTTTCGACTACCTGAAGAAAAACCAGCTTCCTCCCGAAGAGCGTAATGACAACTTGCGGTACGAAACCGGAAACGTTGAGCCGGTCTTCTCGTCGTCTGTCCACAGGCTGAATTCCACTTACAACATCAACTACATCGCACACGCGCCACTGGAGCCTCGCGCCGCGCTCGCGCAATGGAATGGCGATCAACTTACGGTTTGGACCGGAACGCAACGGCCTTTCGGGGTGCGCAGCGAACTGGCCACCGCATTCCACCTGCCGGAAGAAAAGGTGCGCGTGCTGATGCCCGACACGGGGTCGGGCTATGGCGGAAAGCATACGGGCGACGCCGCCATCGAAGCGGCTCGGCTGGCGCGCACGGCCAAGCGCCCCGTCAAAGTGGTCTGGACGCGCGAGGAAGAGTTCACCTGGGCCTATTTTCGCCCCGCGGGAGTTATTGAGATCAGCAGTGCAGTCGATCACGACGGAAAAATCGCGGCGTGGGAATTTCATAATTACAATTCCGGGACCGCCGGGTTCCGCACGTACTACGACATTCCCAATCAGCGGATTGAGTTTCATCCCGTGAAGTCTCCGCTCCGTCAGGGCTCGTACCGGGGCCTGGCAGCGACAGCAAATCACTTTGCGCGCGAAGTGCACATGGATGAAATCGCGGCCTCCCTCCAAATGGACCCGTTGGAGTTCCGGTTGAAGAACCTGAAGGATCAGCGGCTGCGGGCGGTGTTTGAGGAAGGCGGCAAACAATTCGGCTGGAACAAGCCGGGCACGGCGAACCACGGATTTGGCGTGGGCGGCGGATATGAAAAGCTCGGCTACGTAGCCACATTTGTCGAGGTGTCCCTGACACCTGCAACGGGCGACATCAAGATCGAGCGGGTGCTAACGGCGTTTGATTGCGGCGCGATCGTCAACCCGGATGGACTGCGCAATCAGCTCATCGGCGCCAACATCATGGGGCTTGGCGGCGCCATCTTCGAAGCGGTCGAATTTGAAAACGGCCACATTGTAAATAATCTCTTTTCGAAGTACCGCGTGCCGCGGTTCCGCGATGTGCCACCGATGGAAGCGCTCCTGATCGATCGCAAAGACTTGCCTTCGGTTGGGGCGGGCGAAGCTCCCATCGTTGGCGTTGCTCCAGCAATTGCGAATGCCATCTTCGCCGTGACACGCATTCGTTTGCGCACGCTGCCGATGGCGCCGTTGCTTGTTTCTCAGGGGTTTCAGCTCTCCTGACCGCAGAGAAGACTACGTCAGAAAGAGCTGCTCGTGTGTTGCTTGGGAGGCTCTTTCTTGGCCGACTCTTCAACACGCTGCAGGATTTTCTGCAAATCGGCTTTCGATAAATATTTTCCGTTGAGAATGACGGCCGTGACCTTCTGGGTGTTGCGGATATCCTCAAGCGGATTGCCATCGAGGAAGACCATGTCCGCGTATTTCCCTTTCTCGATCGTGCCGAGCCGATCCTCCATCTGGAAAAACTTCGCGGGATTCAGCGTCGCAGTCTGTAGCGCCTCCAAAGGGGTAAAGCCAGCTGCGACAAATCGCTGCAATTCCTCGTGAAGGCTAAAGCCGGGGAAAATGTAAACGCCGGGAGGCGTATCCGTGCCGGCGAGGAACGGCACTCCGGCCTTGTGGAGCAGTTGGACTACTTCTAATTCTTTTTCGATGAACTTTTTGCGGGTCTCAAGATCGTCGGTAGCAAACTCCATTTCCACTTGTTCCGCGAAGTTCTTCCAAGTGTGGTCCTTCCAGTAGGCAGGCACATATTTGGCCAGGCTGTCCTTGCTAAAATCGGTGACATCGATCAGATTGCCGCCGCGTTCCCAGACGAGTGTGGGGCATTGCCAGGTTTGATTCTTGGCCAGCAGGGCGGCAAGGGCGGAGGCACGCTCCGGGTCATAGCTCGCGAGAAACTTTGTTTCGGTCTTTTCGCCTTTGAGGAATTCGTCCTCAAGGGGCGAACTGCCTTCAAAAATGCCGATGAGATGCTCGAAGCTGTGCATGCCGGCGTTGGACATTTCGCTGGCGCGGACAGAGTCGGGCACATGTCCTTCAAACGGAATTTCCTGCTTGCGCGCTTCCTCGGCGATAGCTAAGACGGCATCGCGTGGAATCAGGGATTGCAGCTTGATGAAGTCTGCGCCGGAATGCTTCAGCGTGTCGACGGCGCGGCGGCCATCCTCTGGCGTGGAGATGGCAATGGAACTGGGGAACCGCGGCTTGGGCCCATCCAGCATCGGGCCGGAGGTCATGATGCGCGGGCCGAGCAAGCGTCCGCCCTCGATTTCATTCCGCCACGCTTGGACGGTTTCGAGTTCGCTGCCCATGTCGCGGACGCTGGTGACGCCGTTGGCGACAAAGAGGGGAAGGGAGATTTCCTGCGCGAGCGGAAACCAGTCGCCGAAGACAAGGTGCACGTGCATGTCCCACAGGCCGGGGATGAGGAAAGAACCTCTAGCATTCAGGATGATGGGAGCGTTGCGCGGATAGCGGGTTTCCTTGCGCGGGCCAACGGCGAGGATGCGGTTCTTGTCGATGACCACGATCTGGTCTCGGCGAATCTCCCCGGTGCGGACGTCGACGACGTTGACGTCGGTAATGACAATGGTGTCTCGAAGCGACCAGTTTTGGGCAGCGAGCGGCTTTGGAAAGAATGCAACGAAAAGGAAGGTGAGAGCAAGCAAAAGGAGCAAGCGGTGGCGAGGCTGCATGCGGTGAATTCTATTGTGGGCACGGGCAGGTTTCAAACAGGAACAGTGGGAAGTGCCGTGACCGTAAAAGCCATCTAGCGTTAAAGTGAAACTGACGGAGGTAAGAGATGAAAAAAACCGACTATCCGTTAGACAAAGTGTACGGGTTGCTGGAGCCGGGACCCGTGGTGCTACTGACGACTCAGTGGAAGGGGCGCCCGAATGTGATGACGATGTCTTGGCACATGATGATGGAATTCGTGCCGCCGTTGGTGGGGTGCGTTGTGAGCAACCGGAATTATACGTTTGAGACTTTGAAAGAGACCAATGAATGCGTAATCAATATTCCCACCGCAGAGCTGGCGAAAAAAGTGGTAGCGTGCGGCAATGTATCGGGGCGCAGGCTGAATAAGTTTGAAAAATATGGCCTGACCACGGAACCTGCAGCAAGCGTAAAGGCTCCCTTGATTGCGGAGTGCTACGCGAATCTGGAGTGCCGAGTGGCGGATACGAGAATGGTGGAGAG
>Ga0187816_10000058_pt1 | contig 26588 bp, 25 predicted proteins | sample NC_wetland_sal_i_16_FD_132960 | JGI IMG/M metagenome (GOLD analysis project Ga0187816, IMG submission 132960) | Wetland sediment microbial communities from Neuse River Estuary, North Carolina, USA - SO4_1 | ecosystem: Environmental > Aquatic > Freshwater > Wetlands > Sediment | place: USA... | reverse complement strand
TGCGCTCACCGTGGACGATCTGAGGCTGAAGGCAGACATTGAAATCGGCCAGAAGAAGCTGGATGCAGCCATCGCGACTCTGAAGCAAGCGATCGGATTGGCGCCAAACGATGCTCAACTGCATGGTGGGCTGGGGCGGACCTATCTGCAAACAAGGGATTTCACCGATGCGGAGAAGGAACTGAAAACGGCGCTGCAACTGGACCGCAACAACCTGGCCTACTGGAAGGATCTGAGCACGACCTACTACCTCGCGGGAGATTGCCAGTCCACACTAGCGACGCTGGACATCATTGCCAAAGCGGAAACACCGGGAGCGGGTGCGTGGTTTATCCGTGCGCTCTGTTACGATAAACTCAATCAGGTTCTGCCCGCCCTTGACGCCTATCGGAAATTCCTGGAGCTGGACGAGAATAAGAATCCCGATCAAGTCTGGCAGGCGAATCAGCGTATCCATGTACTGGAAAAAGTGGCCGAAAAAAAGAAGTAAGGGCGCAGCAAAACCATGGGAATTGTGGGCTGTATTTTGCGTCTTGTTCATCCTGGCAGCGACTGGGGTGGACGGCGCCGACAAACTGACGGAATTGCAAGATCACTTTGACAAAGAAGCCCATGCCGAGAGCAAGGTCAAGATGCTGGACAAACTCGCTGACGCGCAATTCGAAGTAGCCAGCAAAGCTGGCAGTGCGGGCGATTACGTCACCGTCGGACTTACCTTCGAAAAATACCGGGACAACGCGCGCGCCACGCTCCAGCTTCTGAAGAAACAGGAGCCGGATTCGGACCGGCATTCTAGCGGTTACCGGCACCTGGAACTACAGGTTCGGAAAGGTCTCCGCGAAGTGGAAGACACGTTGATCATCACGCCCTTGGAAATGCGGCCACCGCTCGAACTTGTGCGCAAGGATATTCTGGACATGGATGATGAGCTGATCCGCTTGCTCTTCCCCAGGCGGACCAAGGATCCACAGAAGGTGCCGGCAGTGCCAGAGGAGAAGCAATGAAGCGGCGAGTAAGAATTGCAGCGTGGGCGAGCGCGATCGTGCTGATGAGTGCGATGGGGATGGCCACGCCTGCACGAGCGCAACGGCCGGAGAAGGATTACCTCACCGATATCGAGGCAGACAAAATTCGGGATGCGGAAACGCCCAACGAGCGCATCAAACTATTTCTTACTTTCGCCGAGGACCGGCTGAAGAAATTCCAGTACGAGTTGGAACACCCTTCGTCGAATAAACACACCGAAATACTGAACTACCTGATGAATTCGTACGGCGGATGTATCGACGATGCCGCTGACTTGATCCAAGTGTCCCTCTCGAAGCAGGAGAGTATCCGCGAGGGGATCGACCTTATGGCCACGAAGGCTAAGGACTTTCTGGTGATTCTGCAGAAATACGCCAGTGAAGGACCGCAACTCGAAATTTACAAGGACAATCTGGACGACGCCATCGAAGGCACGCAGGACGCGCTGAATGAAGCCGAGAAGGCAAAGAAGAAGGCGGCGCCTCCACCCGTGAGGCGGAAGAATTGAGCCCGCGCCGGCGCAACCCGGCACGAGTCCCCGGCGGAGAAGCGCTGATGCAGCGGATGTTCACACACATCGGGTGCGACGGACGCCCCCCGAACTTCCACGTGGAGTTTTACCCGTATAGCAGCCTGGTCTTGACCATCCGGCGCCGCGAAGATGTGGTGTTCGTGCGGTTTTCGGATTTGCTGAAGCGTGCGCCGTTGGAGGTGCTGGAGGGAGGGGCAGCCCTGCTGCTTGGCAAAGTGTACCGTCGCAGGGCGCCGCGCGCGCTTGTCCTTCCGTATTTGGAGTATGCGCGCTCCGATCGCATGCGGGGACGCATCGACAGGATGCGCAGTCGCCGGGTGCGGCGCGTATCCACAATGGCGCAGGGGAGACATTTCGATCTAGCGGCAATGTTTGAACGTATTAATCAGCAATATTTCGGTGGAGAACTCCAACAGCCCCATATTGGGTGGAGCATGCGGAGTTGGCGAAGGCAATTCGGCTGCTACGATCCGGGGCCAAACCAAATCGTGTTGAACCGCAGGATGGACCACCCGGGCATTCCGCAATTTGTGGTGGAGTACGTCTTGTATCACGAGATGCTGCATGTGAAGCACCCAACGCGGCGGTCCGGATGCTCGCTGGTGTCCCATTCGCCGGAATTCCGCGCGGAAGAAAAGAGGTTCGCGCAGTTTGCAGTGGCGCGAAAATTCCTGGATCGCCTGGCGCGTTAACCCAAGCTTCTCACGACGCACAATCTTTTCAATTGCTCAGAAGAAAAACTTCTGTGTCATCCTGAGGGCCACGCCGTTTGCGGCCCGAAGGATCTCAACCGGAACATTGTGCAAGATTCAATTCCGACCCGACAAAAATCCATGCCAAACCGTCTTAGTTAGCCCTTTTCTTTGTCAATTTCCTGGTGCAGCTTTTCGATTTTCTTGCGGATTTTGTCGCCGTCTTCCGCATGGGGATAGAGGTCCAGGTAGCGCTGGTAGGCCTTCACGGCGGGCTTCTTCTGGCCTTTTTTCTCGTAGGCTTCGCCCAAATAACGGAAGGGAATCGCGTAGCCGGGTTTCGCCTCGGCGGCATCTTGAAAACGATCGATGGCGGCGTCGACGTCGCCTTTCCTCATGTAATACTGGCCGACCTCAATATCTTTTTCTGCGCGCAGAGGATCCCACTTCGGCTGGTCAGGCGCCGATTTGATCGCGGAGTCGGTATTTGACTTGGCCTTCGGCGGGTCCTGCTGTTTTGCGGGTGGGTTGGGAGGCGAATCCTGCGCGGATGCACGCAGCGCTGCGAAGCTCAGAGTGCCCGCTACCAACAGAATAGCAGTCGAAAAAATGTCTCTTCGCTTCAACGCAAAATCCTCCTGCTCCCTCCGATTCCGAATTACGGGCAATGAGTTGCCCGCGGCTCACTGCCCGAGAAGTTCATCGACCAGCTTCTGTGCTCCGTAGAGTTTCTTCAGTGCCTCCGTCATGGCGGCGGTGTGCACAGCCACGGCGCGGTTCTGGTAAGAGTCGTACACGAAATCGCCAACCAGCGATTCAATATTGCCGTCGAAAATCAGGCCCACAATTTCGCCGTTACGGTTGACCACCGGCGAGCCGGAGTTCCCTCCGATAATGTCGTTGGTGCTCACGAAATTAAAAGGTGTCGAGAGGTCGAGCTTGTCCTTGCCGTCAATGTAGCGCTGCGGCAGGTCGAAAGGCACCTTGTAGTCAAAGCTGGCAGCACGGTCGTAGAGGCCGTAGAAGGTTGTCTTGTACGGCGCGATAGTGCCGTTCATCGGAAAGCCCTGCACTTGGCCGTAAGAAAGACGAAGGGTAAAGGTGGCGTCGGGATAGGTGTTCTTGCCGTAGACGGCGAAGCGAGCCTTGCCAAGCATTTCACCGGCCCGCTGCGCAACGCTTTGCACGTTATCCTCGAACCACTTGATCTGCTCGCGACGGATGGGATCGATGCGGCGCGCCATCGCGATCATGGGATCGGTGGAGGCGTCAACAGCGGCCTGGCCGCCCTCGACGAGCGATTTGCGGAACGCCGGATCGGCCACTTTCGTCCCGCTGACGAGCTGGTTCGCGCCGTCTCGGGGAGTGCGTCCATCCAGCACGGCCTTGATCCAAGCGTCATTGGGCCCAAGTTCCTTCTGACCGGCCTCCAGGGCGCTGGTCATGCGAGCGATCTCCAATCCCGGATAGATTGGCGCCGGAGAGAACAGCACCTGCCTTAGCGATTCCAGTTGAGAATCGTGAAAGCCTGGCAGGCGTTCCCCATCAGGCTTCTTGATTTCGGCGATGTACGTCACGATTTGGACAGCCAGGCCGGCGAGTTGCGAGTCGGTCACCCGGAAAAATTGCTGCTTAATCCGGGGCCGCTCCTTTTGGAGGGCTTCTTCTTCCATCGCCCATGCGCCGCCAAATTCCTTCTTCCATTCTGGGTTAGCGTCCACCTTGGTGCGGAAGTCCTCATCTTCCTTGCGCTTCTTTTCCATTAGATTTTTGTCCTGCAGACCATCGCGGCGGCCTTCGAATACCTTGCGTCCATTTTCCAGGCTGAAGATGAGAGTCGTGGCTTGACGGGATTGCTCCGGTCCGCGCGCGGCGTATTCCTTGAGCGCGGCGATGCGGCGTTTGTAATTCTGAATAATGTAAGCCAGGTTGTCGTCGCGGAGACTCACGAGATCCGCATAAGTGCTGAGGCGCTCCGTTCTCCCTGGGTGGCCGGAAACAAAAACGAGTTCGCCATCGCCCGCGCCCTTGGCATTCCACTTCAAATAGTCCCTGCTGTCGATCGGTTTGCCATTTTCGTAGACGCGGAACAGCGCCATGTCCAGGTCGTATCGCGGGTAAGTGAAATTGTCCGGATCGCCCCCGTAGAAGGCAGTCTGCTGTTCAACGGCAAAGACCAGACGCACGTCAGTATATTTTTTGTAGCGGTAGAGCCAGTATTCGCCGCCTGCGTAGAGGGTGACGACGTCAGAACGGAACCCGGTCTTTTCGGTGCTCTCCCGTTCAATGTCGGCGATCACGGATTTGCGCTTGGCGAATTCCTCTTCAGGAGTCTTAGCGGTTTTCACCGCGGTATTGACGCGATCGGTAACATTCTCCGTGGAAACCAGGACATTGACCTCCAGGTCCGGCGACTTCATTTCCTGGTCTGACGTGGCGGCGTAGAAGCCGTCGCGGACGTAATCATGCTCCGCACTGGAGTTTTTCTGGAGTTGGCCGAGGGCTACGTGGTGGTTCGTGAGCAGTAGCCCATGGGGGCTGACGAACGAGCCGGAGCCGCCGTCATTCAGGCGGACACAAGAGAGCCGCAAATGGTCCAGCCACTGTTGCGTGGGCGTGAAGTTGTATTTTTCCTGAAGCAGCTTGACTGGTGGGTTGTCGAAAGTCCACATGCCCTCGTCAGCGCGAATAGCCGGGCAGAGGAGCGTCGCAGCCAGCAGAGCTGCGGAGGTCTGCCGGACAAAATGGATTGGTTTCACGGAAGGAATCCCCTTTTCTAGCGGAGTGGAGTCGCGGAGCGCGGCCCTTCAGAGTGTACCTTCAAAGTATATACGACTCTGCACGTGAGGGTATTCCTGGAGACGGGCCACAACGGCTGAAATTCGCATTGAATGGCATGTGGCCGTAAGATGAAGAGGACGGGCCGCTGAGGCAGCCCGGCGTACCCGGAACTGCATGGAACCCCGAGAAAAAGCCGCGTTATTACCGGAGGAACCCGGCGTTTACCTGTTCAAGGACGCCGGCGGGACCGTGGTGTATGTCGGAAAAGCGCGCTCGCTGCGCAACCGCGTACGGTCGTATTTTCTGGAATCGCGCTGGGCGGATGCGAAAACAGGCTCCCTGGCTCGAGACATCGCCGAACTCGAAACCATCGTGGTCGATAACGAGCGCGAGGCCCTGGCGCTCGAACACAACCTCATCAAAGAGTACAAGCCGAAGTTCAATGTCGTGCTGCGCGACGACAAGACCTACCCCTACATCAAGCTGACCATGGGCGAAAAGTATCCGCGGGTCTATTTCACGCGGAAAGTGAAAAAAGATGGCGCACTGTATTTTGGCCCGTACTTTCCTTCTAGCCTTGCGCGGCGCATCCTCCACTTTGTCCACAAACGATTTTTGGTGCCGTCCTGCTTCGTGGATCTCACGAAAACGCACCCGCGGCCGTGTTTACAGTTTTACATCAAGCGCTGCCTGGGCCCGTGTGTTGTCGGGCTCACAACGGATGAGCGTTACGCCGAGGCGGTGCGCGACGTCAGGATGTTCCTCGAGGGCCGCCGGCACGACCTGATGAAGAGCATCGAAGAGCGCATGATGGCCGCGGCGGAAAAAGAACGATTTGAGGAAGCGGCGTCCTATCGCGATTTGCTGCGCACCTTGGAAGATATCGAGGAGCGCCAGCGAATAGCGTCGGCACAGGGCGACGATACGGATGTGCTCGCGTACTACGCGGAGCCGCCGCTGGTGGCGGCCAACGTCTTCCACCTGCGGGGCGGCCGCGTGGTGGACCGGCGCGAATTTTACTGGGAGGAGTTGGAAGCATTTGATCCGCATGAATTTGTGCCTTCGTTGCTCAAGCAGCTTTATCTGGAAGCGGAATACCTGCCGAAGATGATTCATGTGCCGATTGATTTTGAAGAACGCGACCTCCTGGAAGAAACGCTGACCGAAAGAGCCGGGCACAAGGTGGAGATCTTCACGCCGCAGCGGGGAAGCAAGCGGGCAATCCTGGATCTGGTGGAAAGCAATGCGAAACATTCATTCGAACAACGCTTCCGCGTGTTGAAGCCGACATCCAAGGCCATTGGAGAGGCGCTGCAGAATGCGCTGAGTCTGCCCGAAGAACCAAGGCGCATTGAGAGTTTTGATATCTCGCACATTCAGGGCACGGACACGGTTGCGTCGATGGTGGTTTGGGAAAACGGACGGATGAAGAAGTCCGACTACCGGAAATTTATCATTCGCGGAGAACCGGGGCCGGCTGGAAGACCGCGCAGCGAGAACGACGATTTTGCGAGCATGCATGAAGCGGTGACGCGGCGATACAAACGGCTGCAGGAAGAACAGAAGCCCATGCCCAGCCTCATCTTGATCGACGGCGGTCTGGGACAATTGCACGCGGCAGCGCAGGCGCTTGAAGCGTTGCAAATCATCAACCAGCCGATGGCCAGCATCGCGAAGAAAGAGGAAATCCTGTACGTGCTGGGGCAAGAAAATGAGCCAGTCGTGCTGGAGCGGCATTCCCCGGTCCTTCACTTGATCCAGCAGATTCGAGACGAAACGCACCGGTTTGCCGTGACCTTCCACCGCCAGAGGCGAGCCGCCCGGCAAACACGAACGGCTTTGCTCGATATTCCGGGCATTGGTCCGCGAACATCCCAAAAGCTGCTGCAGCGGTATGGGAGCATTGCCAATTTGCGGCGAGCCACGGTCGAGGAGCTTAGCCACATTGTGACGCGAAAAAGTGCTGAAAAGATCGTGGAGCACTACGGTAAGGACGGCGGAGGGGCATAACCGACAAGTGGCGATAAACAGGTTAGGTCATGTTGCGGCTGTCATTTCCCTATGTTACGGTTTTTGTGGAGGTTGTCATGGCTGATAACGTCGGATCCAAGGTTAGCTTTTTCCTCGTTGGCGTAGGCATCGGCGCCCTCTTGGGTGTCCTTTTCGCACCGAAGTCGGGCGATGAGACGCGCGAATACCTCGGCAAACGCGCCGATGAGGGCAGGGAATTCGCCCAAAAGAAGGCACGCGAGCTTCGGGAACGCGCGGATGAGCTGATTGAGCGCGGCAAGGACGTGGCGTCACGGAAACGGGATTCTCTAACCGCGGCGGTCGAAGCGGGTCGCGAAGCATTTTTGCGCGAATCGAAGTCGTAGAGGGTTTTTCCCGGTGCGTGACCGTTTACCTGCGTTAAGCGGAGAGGGTGGGGTGTGAATGCAATTCTGGATGGAATTCTTCAGCATCGTGGCCGCTGTTGCGCTGGTAGTGCAGGTGGGAATCCTGATTGGTTTGTTCTTGCAGTTGAAGCGGACCACGGAATCAATCAACCGGATGGTCAACGACTTACATACCCGAATGGGGCCCATCCTGACGCGTACTCAAATTTTGCTGGATGACACACAGCCGAAAATCACCAACCTTGTCGAGGACGCCTCGCACATCGTCTATCTGGCGCGGGCACAGGCGCAGAAGATGGATAAAGTCTTCACCGAGGCATCGGACCGGTTGCGCGGGCAACTGGTGCGCGCCGATCGTATTTTGTCCGGAACTCTCGAAGCCGTCGAGGATGCCGGGACGCAGGTGCGCAGGAGTTTCCTGGGCCCGGTACAAAAGGTTTCCGCGATCGTGCACGGAATCAAGATTGGGCTGGATGTGCTCCGTTCGCGGCGCAGCCACTCGGAAAACTCGCGGGAAGGGGTGGAGCAGCAGGAAGACGAGCTGTTTATCTAAGAGAGTGGGTAGTTTGTAGTTTGTAGTGAACGGCGCCGCCTGACTAGAATCCTGCCTCTTGACTCCCTGCTACCGACTACTAACTATCGATTACTCCCGATCCACCCGCCCGCAAGCACAAGATCGCCGTCATACAGAACCGCGGCCTGTCCGGGAGTAATGGCCCTCTGGGGCACGTCGAAAGCGATGCGGGCGCGAAGGCCAGGCAGGGCTTCGACGGTTGCCGCCGCAGGTTCGTGCTTGTGACGGATCTTGACCTGAGCGCGCAACGGCGCTGCGGGTTCCTCGATGGAAATCCAATTCACGTTTTCGATTTCGAAAGTGGCAGTCCGCAAAGCATCGTCTTCGCCCACGATGACGCGGTTGTTCTCCGGATCGATCGCCAGGACGTAAATGGGCTTGCCTGTGGTGAAGCCAAGGCCCTTGCGCTGCCCAATGGTGTAGTTGTGCACGCCGGTGTGGCGGCCGACAACAGTGCCGTCTTCAGTGACGATGTCGCCTTCCTTGTCGTTCAGCGGCTTGCCGGTCTCGCGCACATAAGCATGGATAAACTGCACATAATTCCCGTTGGGGACGAAACACAGCTCCATGCTTTCCGGCTTCTCTGCCACGGGAAGATTCACGCTGCGCGCCAAGTTTCGCACGTCCTCCTTGGTGAGTTCGCCGAGAGGGAACTCGCTGCGGGAAAGTTGCTCCTGCGTCAGCCCCCATAGAAAGTAAGACTGATCCTTGGAATCGTCGCGGGCGCGTAGCAGTTGGTAGCGGCCGCTGCGGTCATCCCTCCGGATGCGCGCGTAGTGCCCCGTCGCGAGCCGCTCGGCGCCAATCTGACGTGCCATGCGCAGCAGCGGCTCGAATTTCACATCCGTGTTGCAGTTGGTGCAGGCAATCGGCGTACGGCCCGCCAGGTACTGTTCGACGAACGGGCGCACGACGCGCTGCTCAAACTGCTCCTCAAAGTTCACAACGTAATGGGGAAAACTCAAATGCTGCGCCACGCGCTTGGCGTCGTAAACGTCGTCCAGCGAGCAGCAACGATGTTGCGCGGGGCCGTCGCCTTGAAGCTCGGGCAGGCGGCGCTGATTCCAGAGCTGCATCGTTAGGCCGACGACGGGCCGGCCGTGCTGGAGAAGCAGAGCGGCGACCGTCGAGGAATCGACACCACCAGACATGGCGACGGCGACGAGGCCGGGCTGCAGCTCGGCGGCCGCAGGCAGGGAATCAAGCTGCACTTGCGTAGTCATGCTTCTGTCCATTTTACAAGGAAAGCGTCAGTGATGCGCGGAGACCTCTTTTTTATAGGTGGGCGAAAGCTGGCGGAGCTGCGCCACGGCGGCGGGGACGATTTCGAGCGCGGCCTCGATTTCGGCGGCGGTGGTGTAACGGCCAAGGCTGAAACGGATGCTGGCGCGCGCCTCCGAGGCGGGCAGGCCTATGGCCGTGAGCACATGAGACGGCTCGACAGCGCCGGAAGAGCAAGCCGCACCGGTGGAGCAGGCAAGGCCTTTCAGGTCGAGCGCAATAATCAGGGCTTCGCCTTCAATGCCGGGGAACGTGATGTTCGAAGTGTTAGGCGTGCGCGGGGCGTCGGCGGCGTTGGCGCGCGAATCGGGGACGCGCGCAAGCAGGTCTCGCTCGAGATGGTCGCGCAGCGCAGAAATGCGCGCGGTGTCTTCCGCAAGCGAAAGGCGCGCAAGTTCAGCGGCCTTTCCCAGCCCCACGATACCGGCAACATTTTCCGTGCCGGGGCGGAATCCGCGCTGATGATGGCCACCGTAAAGAAGCTGGCGGAGATGCGTGCCGCCCTTGATGTAGATCGCCCCGATGCCCTTCGGCGCGTAAAGCTTGTGCCCGGAAAGGGAGAGTAAATCGAGATGGAAAGCTTTGACGTCAACGGCGATCTTACCGAAGGATTGCACCGCGTCCGTGTGGAAGTAGATATCCTTCTCGGCGGCGATGCCGCCAATTTCCGCGAGGGGTTGCACGGTTCCGAGTTCGTTGTTGGCGTGCATCACGGTGATGAGGACCGTTTCCGGGCGAACGGCCTTACGAAGTTCCTCAAGATCGATAAGGCCATCGCGCGAAACCGGAAGATACGTCACCGCGACGCCCTGTTTCTCAATCTCCTGGCAGGTGTTGAGCACAGCTTCATGTTCGATGGCCGTCGTAATGACGTGCTTTGCCTTGCCAGCGGAACCTAAAACACAGCCAAAGATCGCGTGATTGTCGGACTCGGTGCCGCCGCTGGTGAAGATGATCTCCTGCGGACGCGCGTTGAGGAGTGCGGCAACCTGTTCGCGCGCAGTTTCGACGGCTGCGCGGGCGCGCTGGCCAAACGTATGGATGGAAGAGGCGTTGCCGAATTCCCCGGAAAAGAACGGCAGCATAGCCTCAAGCACCGCGGGATCGACCGGGGTAGTGGCGTTGTAATCGAGGTAGATGCGCTTCATAAAACAGCCTCAATTCAGGATAGAGGGCGGACGGGGCAGTGTCCAGAGCGTTGCGAATCAGGCGGCGCTAGAGAATCGAGGCCAAAGAAGTGTACAATCCGCCGGGCTTCGAAGTCACCACAGTTATAGGTCCTAGGCTGGAACAATCCGAAAGCGATCTGCGTATACCTTGAACGAGTAGTTGTCATTCAAAAACGAGGGAGAACGAAATCCATGAGGCGGATTCTTGTCCTGACTCTGGTGGGCCTGGGAGCATGTCTATGCGCGCAAGGGCAGCGACTGCCGGAGACGGTTGTGCCGGAAATTTACGACCTGACGTTTGAACCCAATTTATCGAAGGCGACGTTCTCCGGGGACGAAACCATTCATATGAATGTCTTGAAGCCGGCGGCGACGGTCACCTTGAACGCGGCGGAGTTGGAGTTTCAGGAAACAAACATCGCGGCGGGCGGCGCAACGCAGAAAGCAACGGTGAGCTTCGACGAGAAGAAGGAACAGGCCACGTTGACGGTAGCCAAAGAATTGCCGGCTGGACCCGCGGAAATTCATATCCGGTTCACGGGAACCTTGAACGACAAGCTGCGCGGCTTTTACCTCAGCAAGTCCGCGCGGCGGAGCTATGCGGTAACCCAGTTTGAAGCGACCGATGCGCGGAGGGCGTTTCCGTCGTTTGACGAACCTGCATTCAAGGCAGTGTTTCGAATCACCCTGATTGTGGACAAGGGAGACACGGCGATCTCTAACGGCAAGATCGTTTCCGATACGCCGGGGCCGGGAGAGGGCAAACACACGCTGAAATTCTCGCCGTCGCCGAAAATGTCCAGCTACCTGGTGGCCATGCTCGTGGGCGATTTCGTGTGCCGCGAGGGCGGAGTGGACGGAATTCCCATCCGGGTTTGCTCGTTGCCGGAACAGAAGGAGATGGCCGCTTACGGGCTGCAAGCTTCGGAAAATATCCTGAAATACTACGACAAGTATTACGCGATCAAATATCCCTACGGCAAGCTTGACCATATCGTGTTCCCGGATTTCGCCGCGGGGGCGATGGAGAACCTCGGAGCGATTACTTATCGCGACAGTGCGCTCCTGATCGACGACAATACCGCCTCGTACGATGCGAAGCAGCAGGTGGCCAGCGCGATTGCACACGAAATGGCACACCAGTGGTTCGGGGACCTGGTGACCATGAAGTGGTGGAACGACATATGGCTGAATGAGGGCTTCGCGACCTGGATGCAACTGAAACCGTTGGAGGCTTGGAAGCCGGAATGGAATTTGGAGCAACAAGAGATTGCGCAGACGTTGGGCGCGCTGGTGAATGATTCGGTGCCGTCCGTGCGCACGATACGCGCGAACGCGGAAGCGCCGGCCGATATCGTGGCGCTGTTTGATGGGATCGCTTATGGGAAAGCGGCATCCGTGCTACGCATGGTCGAGGCATATGTGGGACCGGAAGTCTTTCAGAAGGGCGTGAATGCCTACCTTGCGAAACACGCGTATGGGAATGCCACGGCAGAAGATTTCTGGAGCCAGATTGCGGAGACATCAGGCAAACCTGTAGACAGGATTATGAAGAGTTTTACCGAACAGCCGGGAGAGCCGTTGGTGACGGTGAAGAGCGTTTGCCATGGGGATAAGACGCAGGTGACACTCACGCAAGAGCGCTACGTTGCGGATGCGGCGAAAATGGCCGTGGGTTCCGATGAGCTTTGGCCCATTCCTGTAAATCTGTTGCCCTCTGCCACCAAACAGCCGGCGTACCACCTGCTGGCAAGGAAAGAGGAGACGTTCGAACTGCCAGGATGCTCCGCGTGGGTCTATGGCAACGCCGGTTCGCGCGGGTACTACCGCAGCAGCTACGATCCGGCAGCGTTCGCAAAGATGGCCTCTGAGGTGGAGAGCGCGTTTTCCCCCGAAGAGCGCGTGCGCATCCCGAGCGATGCGTGGGCGCTGGTCCGGGTGGGACGGTTGAAGATTGGGGATTATCTGGCCCTGCTGCAGAAAATGCAGGGAGAACGCTCGCGGGAAGTGGTCCAGGTAATGATCGGACACATCCCGGAGATCCATGATCACTTCGTGTCCGAAGCGGACCGGCCGGCGCTTGAGAAGTGGGTGCGCGACCTTTTGCAGCCGATGGCGAAGGATCTGGGAGAAACTCCGGTGGCGGGCGAACCGGTGGAGCGGCAGGCGTTGCGTGCCGATGTGTTCGCGATGCTGGCCCAGTATGGACGCGATCCGGAACTGATCGAGAAGGCCAGGGCCACAGTCGACCAGTACATGAAGGCGCCGCAGTCGGTGGACGCCGGTCTGGCCGGAAAAGCGCTGCAAATCGCCGCTCAAAATGGAGACGCCTCGCTCTACAACAAGTACGTTGCACACTTAGAGACTGCGAAGACGCCCGAAGAGCACGATTTCTACCTTCAGACGTTAGGTGCATTTCCACAACCAGTGCTGGCCAAGAGAACATTTGACCTGCTTCTTGGACCGGATGTGAAGAGTCAGGACATGTTCGCACTGTTCTCTCCGCTGACAAACTATGCAGTGCAGCCGATAGCTTGGGAACTATTCAAGAGCGACTTCGCGGCAATCATGAACAAAATTGGCGCCTCAGACGCGGTGGTATTAGCACAGGTCGCAGGGGTTTTCTGCGATGAGAAACTTCGAGATGATTCGCAGAAGTTTTTCGCGGAGCAGAACCTGCCCGGTACGCAGCGGATCTTGGAAAACGGCAAGGATACCGTGAACGCCTGTATCCAGGTGCGGGATTTACAGCAGAAAAACCTGTCCCCGTATCTCGCGAAATAAATCGACAGGGACCATTACTCTAACGGGAGGGATGGAAGCGCCGGACATACTTCGGCGCTTCTACCTTTCATCACCCGAAAACCGAAACTGAACCACCGGTTAAGATGAAACTGTGTTCTGTGCGGCTCTGAAGCGTGCTAGTGTTCACTGCAGAGGCAACGCCGATCCGCAGACGGCGTCGAGACAGCTGGAACAATGAGAAAAATCGATCCCCAACAAGAACGGCAACGATTAACAAATCTTTACGCAGGACTGAGCGATGAGGAACTGCAAAAGGTCGGCAACAATCCCATGGCTCTGACGGACTGGGCATTTGAGGTGGTGCGGGCAGAGATGTTGAAACGCGGGTTGGACTGGACCGGAAAAGACATGCCGCTCCCGTCACAGGCGACTGTCGTGGAAGCTACCGACAACTCCGGAAACCGGCCGGTTGTGTTGCGGAGGTACCGGGATATGCCGGCTGCGTTTGTGGAAAAGAGTGTCTTGGAAAATGCGGGAATAGAGTGCTTCCTCCAGGATGACAATGTGGTGCGGATGGACTGGCTCTGGTCGAACGCAATGGGCGGGATCAAACTCGTGGTCAGGGAAAATGACGCGGAAGAAGCGGAATACATCTTGAGCCAAACGTCGGCTGGTGAACCCGGGGATGCTGGCGGCGCGTCCTAGGCCGCCCCGCTTGTGTCCCCGAGAATTCAATTTGTTCGCGGCGGCAGGAATGCGGCACAGGTACACAAAAACCATGATATTATACACATAGAGGTAGAACATGCGTACGAACATCGAGATCGATGACCACTTGATGCGCAAGGCCATGCGCGTCAGTGGAAGACGGACCAAACGAGCAACGGTGGAAGCCGGACTCCGCTTGCTCGTTCAACTCAAGGAACAAGCAGGGATACGACGCTTGCGGGGAAAGATTCGTTGGGAAGGCAATCTAGAGGAGTCCCGGCGCGATTAGGGCCGCTCCCAACCACGCATGGTTATTATTGACACAACGGTCTGGATTGACTTCTTCGGCGGAATTGCCAATGCCGAGACGCTCTGGCTTGATGCCGAGGCCGTCAAGCAGAGGCTGGGACTTACGGACGTGATCCTCTGCGAGGTGCTGCAGGGCATTAGAAGCGAAGCGCAACTAAAGAAAGTCGAACGGGAACTATTGAAATGCCAGGTTTTCGCGACGGGCGGAATCGAGATGGCGATGGCCGCAGCCGGGAATTACGGCGAACTCCGAAAGAAGGGATTCACCGTGCGCAAGACCATCGATTGTTGGATTGCGACATTCTGCCTGCGTGAAGGGCATACACTACTCCATCGGGACCGCGATTTCGATGTTTTCGAAAAGGCCCTTGGGCTGAGTGTGATTCATCCATAATTGGGAGCGATTGGGCGCGCCGTCGGTGAAATTGCAGGAGGGAAAGAAGTGGGATATGCGGATTTACGGGAGTTTGTAAAGCGGCTGGAAAAAGAGGGCGAGTTGAAGCGCGTGAAAGCCGAAGTGGACCCGGTTCTGGAGATCACGGAAGTGGTGCAGCGCGCGCAAGCACAGCTGGGGCCGAAGGGAAATCCCGGAGGCGTAGCGCTGCTGTTTGAGAAGCTAAAGGGATCGCGTTATCCGGTGCTGATCAATGCGTTTGGCAGCCAGCGCCGAATGGAGTTGGCATTTGAAGTGGATAAGCTCGACGACGTGGCGGCTCGAATCCGCGGATTCCTGGATATGCAAACGCCGCAGGGCTTGTTCGACAAGATGAAGATGCTGCCAAAGCTGATGGAGTTGGGATCCTTCTTCCCGAGGGTCGTGAAGGATGGAGCGTGCAAAGAGATTGTCCATAAGGGAAGCGACGTCAACCTGCTGGATTTCCCGATCTTGAAGTGTTGGCCGCAGGACGGCGGGCGATTTATCACCTTCCCGCTGGTGTTTACAAAAAATCCAGACACCGGGAAGCGGAACGTCGGCATGTACCGGCTGCAAATCTATGACCAGCGCACCACGGGAATGCACTGGCAAACGCAGAAACACGGCGCGGAACACTTCCGCCGCGCGCGTGCCGCGAATCCAGAGGGAAGAATTCCGGTCAGCGTAGCGATTGGTGCGGATCCGGCGACGGCGCTGGCAGGGATGCTGCCGATACCCCCGGACCTGGACGAGATGATGTTCGCGGGGTTTCTCCGGAAAGAGCCGGTGGAGATGGTGAAGTGCGAGACGAATGAGTTGGAAGTGCCGGCGAACGCGGAGATCGTGCTGGAAGGCTATGTCAATTTGAACGAAATGCAGACGGAGGGCCCATTTGGCGATCACACAGGGTTTTATTCCCTGGAGGGGAATTACCCTGTTTTTCATGTGGAATGTGTGACGCACCGCAAGGAACCGATCTACCTGACGACGGTGGTGGGGCCGCCCCCGCAAGAAGATTTTTACATGGGATACGCCGTGGAAAGAGTGTTCCTGCCGGTGATGAAGATGCAATATCCAGAGATTGTGGATGTGGCCATGCCCGCGGAAGGCATTTTTCACAATCTCATGATCGTATCGATCCGGAAATCGTATCCAGGGCACGCGCGCAAGATAATGAACGCGATCTGGTCGCTGGGGCAAGCCATGTTCACGAAAGTGCTTGTGGTGGTGGACCATGACGTGAATGTGCATGACTACCGCGAGGTAGTTTGGAAGGCCTTGTGTGCCATCGATCCGGAGCGCGACGTGCAGTTTTCGCTGGGGCCGGTGGATACGCTGGATCATGCGGCTCGAATGCAGGATTTCGGCTCCAAGATGGGCGTCGACGCGACGCGGAAATGGCCCACCGAAGGTTTCGCGCGGCCATGGCCGGATGAAATCCTCATGGATGAGACGACCAAGGCGCGCGTGGATGCGTTATGGAAGAGCCTCGGGATTTGAGAGGCGCAGGACTGGAGCGGATTAAACGAGAAGCTGGCGCTTGCGTCCGGCGATAGCCGCAAGAAACAGGATTGCGGTGAGCCCAAGATAAAGAAGGGGGTAGCGCGTGGCCGCAGTGGCAGGAGTGGAGCCCATGAAATCGAGCGGCGGGAAGGCGTGCATGGGTCCGAGGTACCAAAGCAGCGTGTAGAGAATTTCAAAGGGTTTGCCTGTCCCGCTCCACACGCCGAAGGCCAGCGCAAACGTGGGAATGAAGAGGGCGCCAATCGCCCAGGCAAGCAGACCTGCCAGATTTCTTTCCAGCAAAAGACGAAGTGCGAAACCGCTGCCGGCGAGTAGCGCAACGATCACGCCGGAGAGCCATGTGGCGGGGAGTTGCCGCGCGATGGGATGAGGCGCGGAGAAGACCACCTGGTGTGTCTGAAACTGAGCTTCGCGGATGCCCAAAGATGACCAGATGAGGATGGGCCACATCCACGCCAAAGCCAGGGCAATGCCACGACCGGTAGGGTCCGGCACTGCGGCGGAGGCGATCGCGAGGCCCAGTGCAACGAGATACCACCACCAGCCGTGCCCTTTCAGCGAGAGACGCAATTCGGCGGCGAGAATGGCGGCAAAACGCGGGCGAGCCGCGGGATCGGGAAGCGGCGTAAGAGCGAGCGCGACAGGCGCGGCAGCGGATTGCGCGGTCAGGGAAACGGCTTCCAGCGCAGGGACTGCGTTGGAAACAGGCGCGGGACGGCGAAAGTTGCGCGCAGGATCGAAGCGGTCGAATAACAACGCGGCAAGAAGCGCAAGAAGAACGGAAATGACGATCCAGATGAGGCGCGCAAGAAGAATGCCTGGGGTCCAAACGAAACCATCCCAGCGGAAGGTGGCGGCGGGGACTACGTGCTGTCCGACTTCGAGAGAAAAACTGAACGATGAGTGCGAAGGGGAGAGTTTCGCAGCGGCCATGGCGGAATCCTTGATCAAACCGAGGCCGCTTAGGTCGAAGGCAGGAGGCAAGGAGCTGAAACCGGCGCCGAGCCCAGCAATCCAGAGGAAGAAATAGGCCACATTGCCAGGGCCACCGCGGAGATAAGGAATGCTCTCGAAAAGAACCGCAGTCGAAGCGACAACGGCCATGGCCGGAATGGCCAGGAAGAGAAAGGGAGCGAGCAGCGTCCAGGGTTGGACGTGCGAATCCTCGCCGCGAACAAGCTGCATGACGATTGCAGAGAGGGCGAGGACGGCAATCATCAGCGAGAGCACGGCGAAATTGCTGAGCGCTTTGCCAAAGATGTAAAGAGTTTTGGAGAGCGGAGTAGCGGCGAGAATTTCGCCGACGCGGGTTTCGCGGTCACGCTGAATGGTGTTTTTGACGAAATAGAATCCCGCGAGGGAAATGAACGTACTGCCGACGATGGTGAGCAGCCCGCCAACCCACGCGGAATTGAAGATGCCGCGCATGTCGCCCAGGCGCAACGTAATGCGGTCAATGATCGTGAGATACCCAAAATAGAGCGCTAGGCCAAGCGTAAAAAGAAAACTGTAGCGGCGAATGCGCTCGAGAAAATCAGCGCGAGCCGTGGCGAGCACCGCGCTCGCGGCGCTCATGCGGCAGCTCCGGCGGGGACGGCTCGGCGCGAGGCGATGGCCGCGAGGTACGCATCCTCGAGGGAAGGTTCGAGCGGCAAGGCATTTGGGATAGGGGCGGTCTCGGCGACCACGCGCGCATGTACGCCGTCGCCGCGATGAGCCACGCTGCTGACTAGGTGGCGCTGTTGGAGCGTCGGCAAATCAGCGCTGGGCAGGACGACTTCCCAGACCTTTCCGTTGATGGAGGCGAGCAGCGCCTCAGGGGAGTCATGGGCCAGGAGGCGCCCGTGAGAAAGGATGGCGATGTCCGTCGCTACAGCCTCGACGTCGGAAACGATGTGCGTCGAGAGGATGACGATGCGTTCGCCGGATAGCTCGGAGAGGAGATTGCGGAAACGAACACGCTCCTCAGGGTCAAGGCCGGCCGTGGGCTCGTCCACGATGAGGAGCTTCGGATCATTCAGCAGAGCTTGTGCAATGCCGATGCGCTGGCGCATGCCACCAGAGAAGCCGCCCAGAGCGCGATGACGCGAATCGGCGAGATTCACCACAGACAGGAGATCCTCTATTCGGCGGCGCGCTGCTGGGCGGTTGAGGCCCTTAACCGCGGCAAGATATTCGAGGAATTCGAACGCGGTTAGATGCGGATAGACCCCGAAATCCTGCGGGAGATAGCCGAGAACTGCGCGAAGCGGGTCGGGCGAGGAGAGAATGTCCAAGTCGTTCCAGTGTACGGAACCGCTGGAAGGGCGCGTGACCGTGGCCAAGATGCGCATAAGAGTGGACTTGCCAGCCCCGTTGGGACCCAAAAGACCAAGAACGCCGGGCTTCAGTTCCAAGTTGAAATCGCTTAGGCCCCACACACTGGCAGAGTATTTCTTGCTGAGCGAACGGATAGAAAGTCTCATGAACGGTGCCCCTTCAAATGGGTAGTGCGAAAACAGAAATGCGAATTGGGCAAAACTGGAACAATGCTGAAGTTACGAGCAAATCGGCGGAAAAGTTTCGACAGGAAAGCAAAGAAAGGCGGTGCGTAAATGGAGGAAGCAAAACATACGATTTGTTTTGCAAGAGATAGGGGAACAAGAGAGGGCGGACGGCTGTCGTGATGATAAAGGATTACCGTCCCCTCGGACAGGGGTAGGAACAAGAGAAAACACAACATATGGCGGTACCAAGAATCCTCGAATACTAATCCTTGGGGTACCTGCCTACAATAACAGGTCAACTGCCTAAGATTCCCGATGTTTTTAGGACAACTCCGGAAGAGAAAGGCTTGACGGTCAGGCACGCTCAATGACATAACGAGAGCACGGTTGCACCCGAGGGGAATAAGTGTCCGGGGTAAGAAACGGGTGCGAACATGTTCGAAACTTGGGCGTGGCAGAAACGGGATGGGCGTTCCTCGTGAGTGAATCGCGCGAAGTGATGAACGTACGGCAGGCGTCCCAGTATCTAGGGATCAGCCCGGATACCCTGTATCGGTACATCACAGAGGGCGAAATTCCTGCGTTTAAGCTGGGAAATCGTTGGAAACTTAGGAAGACGATCCTGGATCGTTGGATGGAACGCAAGATGAGCCAAGCGGTGGCAAGGCGCCGCTAGGCTCGCCGAGGCGTGAGGGAAAGAGGCCGCGATATGTGGTTACTCGGGGGAAAGAAGAGCAGGCAGCTCGTCGGGTTGGATATTGGTTCCAGCTCCATCAAGGCCGTGGAGCTGAAATCGACGAAGGCCGGGTACGAGCTGGTCAGTTACGGTATGGAGTCGCTGGCGCAGGACACCGTTGTGGACGGCGCCATCATGGATGCGCCGCAAGTCGCCAACGCCATTACGAAGATTTTCGACGTTGAGAAGATCAAAACGAAGAACGTCGCGACTTCGGTATCCGGCCACTCTGTGATCGTGAAGCGGGTGCCGTTGCCGCTCATGACCGAAGAGGAGTTGTACGATCGCATTCCCTCAGAGGCCAGCCAGCACATCCCCTTTGATATCGCCGACGTGAACCTAAGCTACCAGTTGCTGGAAGCAATGGATTCCCAGATGGACGTGCTGCTGGTGGCCGTAAAGAAGGATAAGATCCTGAACCACACCAACGTGCTCGCGCAGGCTGGGAAGTCTCCCGTAGTGGTGGATATTGACGCCTTCGGTTTGCAGAACTGTTTCGAAGTGAATTACGAGCCGGATGCGGGCCAGACCGTGGCGCTGCTCAACATCGGTGCCAGCGTCATGAACATTAATATCGTACGCGGCGGTATTCCCCTGTTTACGCGCGACGTCAGCGTCGGCGGAAACCAGTATACCGACGCACTGCAAAAGGAGCTGGACCTGAGCTTTGACGACGCCGAGCGGCTGAAGAAGGGCGAGACACTGCCGAGCGTGACGGACGAACAGAAGGGGCAGATCCTGCGCAGCGTTTCGGACATCCTGACCCTGGAAATTCAGAAGACCTTCGATTTCTTCCGCGCCACGGCCAGCGGCGAGAATATCCAGCGCATCATGGTGGCCGGCGGGACGGCGAGAGTTCCCGGACTGGTGGACCTGCTGAGGGAAGAATTCGCCATGCCTGTGGAAGAGCTGAATCCTTTCCGAAAGGTGCTCATTAATCCGGGGAAGCACAGTGAAGATCAGATCCGGGAATTGGCGCCAAGGTTGGTTGTCGCGGTGGGATTGGCACTGAGGAGCTTCGACTAGCCATGATCCGCATAAACTTATTGGGGCAAACGCGGCCAAAAGCCGCACGGAGGCCGGTGGACACGGGGGCAGCGATGCCGCTGGTGTTCATAGGGGCCGGGGTGCTGCTTGGCGTCCTGTTTCTCTTTTACTTCTACCATTCCTGGCAGACACAACTGGCGGATGAGACCAAGCGTATCCAGACGCTGCAAGGGCAGAAGACGGAACTAGAACAGATCAAGCTCCAAGTGGAAGCCTTCGAAAAGCAGAAACAGGTGCTCCAGCAGCGCGTCGGCACAATCGAGCAACTGCAGAAAGACCGCACGGGCGGGCAAGAATTACTGGATCAGATCGCCAACACGGTATCGCGAGCGGAGAATCTGTGGCTGACGTCAATGAGCAAAAAGGGGACCGCCGTGACGATGGAAGGTGCCGCTGCTTCCATCAATTCGGTAGCGAACTTCATTACCGCGCTAAAGCGCTCCGGGTATTTCCAGAAAATCGAGATCAAGGACGCGAAGCAGGATGACCGGAATACCGCGGTGCAAACGTTCTTGTTTACGATTAACGCAGAAATTGCACCAAACGGGCCTGAAACAACTCCGCAGGCCAAACCGGCGAATGTGCCGGGACAGAGTGCCCCTTCAAGCGCGGCACCGGCGAAGAAAGGATAAGAGGAAGCCATGGCAAATCCTTTCCGAGATATGTCGGTGATCATGCAGGGGTTAGTAGCCCTGGCGATCGCCGTGATCCTGGTGCTGGCGGGCTTGTATGCTCCCTTCTCGCCGGTAGCCCAGGAGCGTGCGTCTTACGACACGGCGGTGCAGCAGCGGACAAAATTAAACCAGGAAGTCACTCAGTTGCAGGTGTACAAACAGCGCTACGGCGAATTGAAGCAGCAGATGGACGCGCTCAACAAGCAACTGGACACGCTGAAGACCATCGTCCCGGAAGAAAAGGAAGTGGACGAATTTATCCGCCAGGTACAGGGTGCGGCGAGCGCATCGAACGTTCAGTTGCGGCGGTTGACCGCGCAAAACATCGTGCCGAAGGAGTACCACTACGAAATGCCGTTTGAGGCGCAGGCAGACGGCCCGTATTTCAATGTCCTGGACTTCTTTTCGCGTCTGAGCCGCTTGTCGCGCATCATCAACGTGGGCGACCTGCAGTTTGATGACCCCAATGGAACGTCGGTCAAGGGGACGAAGTACCCGGCCCGCCCGGGCGAAACGGTGACCGGCGTATTTACGGTCACAACCTTTTTCACGAAGCCGGCTGATACGGCTCCGGCAGGAGCAGGCGGGGCAAAGGGTGCAACGCCGCCTGTGAAAAAACCGTGAGCAGGAATGAGCGAGCTATGCGTCGATCGATAACACTGCTAATCGGAATACTGCTTACCGCGGTGGGGTTCGGTGTGCAAGCGCAGACCGCGCCTGCCCCGGCCACTCACGCGGCAAAGCCCGCAACTAAAGCCGCAAAGCCAAGTGGCAAAAAGCCCGTCAGTGCGGCTCCGAAGGCTGCGGCCGAACCGGAAGCAAAAGTGGTACGCCGCGATCCGTTCGAGTCGCTGGTCGGCCGCGAAAAGGCGCAGGCCGAAGCGTCCAAAAATCTTCCGCCAGGAAAGGCCGGCTTGCAAGTGGCCTCCCTGCGGCTAGACGGAATCGTTAAGTCACCGAATGGCATGATTGCCGTGGTCACCAATCCGCAAGCGAGGACCTATTTCTTGCGGGAAGGGGATCAGTTGTACGACGGAAAAGTGGAAAAGATTGCGATGGATGGTGTGTCGTTCCATGAGATGGGGAAAGACGCTTTTGGGAAACCCGTGGAGCGGCAAGTGAATAAGAGAATCTACTCCAGTGCAGGAGAACAGCAATGACGACGAACTGGCGGGCCTTAGGGTGTGGCTGCCTGATACTGGCGAGCGTGATGCTGGGCGGGAACCCGGCAATCGTTCGCGGGCAGGAGTCCGCCGGCGCGAGTACGGCCGCAACGGTGATCTCGAGCGTGGCGATCACGCAGGATCCGCAAAGAGCGGCCATCCGCGTCGAAGGGGCGGGACGCCTCGACGTTCATGCCGTGCGAATGCAGAATCCGGAGCGGTTGGTGCTGGATTTTGCCGGCGCCCGGTTGAGCGTCCAGAAAACGTCGATCCCTGGAGTCTCCGCACCGGTACGCGGAGTGCGCCTGGGACAATTCCGGCCGGACGTGGCGCGCGTGGTGATTGACCTGACAGGATCAACGCCCTATCAGATTGCGCATGAAGGCGATGCGGTGGTGGTATACCTGGAGACCCAACCGGCGGACGCAAGCACGCCGGCAGAAGTGCGATCCACTGCAGCGGTGAATACCCCAAAGGAAGTTTCCTACACAACCAAGGCCCCTCGGTTGAGCAGCCACGACGAGACGAGTAATGTGGCGGCTCCGCATTTCCCGTTGCCGAACGAACTGACCCAGCCCTCAGCCGCTCTGGCAACAGCGAGTACGACGTCGCAACCCTCACGGCCGGAAGGCAGCGCGCAACAGGCGGCACAGCAGGCGGCACAGCAGGCGATGCAACAGGCCAGCACCGCGGCTTCGACGGTTGCAGCGCAGCAGGCGACCGCGCCGGCCACAACCACACAGGCGAGCCGCTATACAGGCGAGCCCATCTCCGTCAATTTGAAAGACGTGGACCTGAAGGACTTTTTCCGGCTGATCCACGAAATCAGCGGCCTCAACGTCGTTTTGGACCCGAACGTGAAGGGAACACTTACTATCGTTTTGGACGAGGTGCCGTGGGATCAGGCACTGGACATCGTCCTCATTAACAATGGGTTGGATAAGCAGCTCAATGGAAACGTGCTGCGCGTGGCCACCCGCGACACCCTGAAGAAGGAAGCGGAGACGGCGCGTGACCTGCAGAAGGCCCAGGCAGAGGCGGTGGCGCCGGTTACGGTAACGCGCGTGCTCAGTTATGCCAACGCCAAAACTATGGTGGCTACGCTGAAGAAGTTCCTTTCGGCACGCGGCGACATTTTTGCGGATGACCGTTCCAACCAACTGGTCATCCGGGATATTCCATCCGTGATTCCGACCATCGACAACCTGATCCGCCAGTTGGACAAGAAGTCGCAGCAGGTGGAGATTGAGGCGCGCGTGGTTCAAGCGTCGCGTTCCTTCAGTCAGGATATCGGCGTGCAGTGGGGTTTTGCAGGCACAACCACGAGCGGGCGCACGGTATTTGGCGGTGCACCGAGCGTCGGCGTGAGCCCGATTCAAACCGGTACGGGATTGCCTCAGCCGCCCCTGATCGCCACGCCAACCAGCAGCTCCGGCGGGAGTACGACGCCAGGACTGCCGTTCAACGTAAATCTTCCCGCAGGCGCGCCGACCAGCGGCTTCTACTTTGGCCACCGGTCGCCGAACTTCGCCGTCGACATGTTCATTACCATGGCGGAAGCGAAGGGCGTTGGCAAATTGCTTTCGAAGCCGAAAGTGATCACGCAGAACAACGAGAAAGCGACAGTCAAGCAAGGTACAAAGATCCCGATTCAGACCACCATCAACAACACCATCTCGGTGCAATATGTTGACGCGGTGCTGAAGCTGGAAGTGACCCCGCAGATTACCGCCGAGGGCACGGTTTTCATGGACGTGCTGGTGGAAAATACCCAGATCGACAACGGTATTCCGCGCGTCTATGGCATCCCGGCATTGGACACGCAGTCTGCCGAAACCAAGGTTCTGGTGGCGGATGGCGGGACCGTCGTGATTGGCGGCATTATCGTGACGCAGCAACAAACAAGCATGACTCAAGTGCCTATTCTTGGCAGTCTGCCGGTGATCGGCCGCCTCTTCAGCGAAAAGGCCGTGACCATCACCTCGTCCGAGCTTCTGTTCTTCCTGACGCCGAGAATCATTCCTGGATAAGCTTACGCGTCCAGGCCCACAGTCAGACTTCGGGTAAGCTAGAATCGAGGAGACTTGAGTCTCCTCGATTTTTTTATGAGCGAGCAATACGCAAAACGACGGCGGGAAGTGGCGCGGGAACTGAAGCGCCGCGAACTCGACTGCCTATTGGTGACGCACCCGCCCAACTGGTATTACTTGACCGGCTTCACCGGGGATTCCGGGGCCTTGCTGGTGACGTCTGAGGGGACAATTCTGGTTACCGATGGGCGATTCACGGCGCAGGCAAAGGAAGAATCGCCTGGAATCCGTGTGGAGTTGCAGAAGGGAGCGTTGTACGCCTCCGTGGGGGAATGGCTAAAGCAGCGGGGAATTCGGCGAGCCGGTTATGACCCAAGTCAGTGGACGGTTGCGCAACGCAAGGCGCTCAAAAAGGCCAGCGGCGCGAAATGCCGGGAGATTGAAGCCGCGGGAGTGGTAGAACGCCTGCGAATGAAGAAAGACGCGCAGGAGCTGTCGGTGATGCGAAAGGCGGCCATCCTGGCGGGGGAAGTATTGGAAAGTGTACTCAAGTTGGTGCGGCCTGGTGTGCGGGAGAGCGAGATTGGGGCTGAAATTGAATATCAGATGAGGAAAAGGGGAGCGAGCGGAGTAGCGTTCGAAACGATTGTAGCCTCCGGAAAGCGAGCGGCGCTACCCCATGCGCGACCGACGTCCAAGAGGTTGAGGAAAAATGAGTTGGTAGTGCTAGACCTGGGTGCTATACTCGGCCACTATTGCAGCGATATCACGCGCACAGTATATGTGGGGCGGGCCTCGCAACGAATCCGGGAATGGTACCGGGCGGTTCAGGAGGCGAATCAGGCTGCGGTAGCAGCGGTCAGGGCGGGAGTAACCTGCGGAGAAGTGGACGCCGCGGCACGGGGCTTCCTCCGGAAGAACGGGCTCGAAGCGTATTTCGTGCACAGTACGGGACATGGTTTGGGACTGGAAGTGCACGAGGCCCCGCGGGTTGCCCGGGACCAGGCCGTTCGACTTGAAGCAGGAAATGTGATTACCATAGAACCAGGCGTTTATGTCGAAGGCGTCGGCGGAATTCGCATTGAAGACGACGTTGCGGTACGCTTCCAAGGAAGCGAAGTTTTGACCCGCATCAGGCGGGATCTCATCGAACTTTAAAACAGGCATGAAACGGAAAAAGCCGTCGAAGGCGAGTGGAAGTTCATCGTTTGCAAACCCTGAAATTGGGCAGATCGAGCAGTTGCTTCGCTTCATGAGCGAGCACAACCTCGAAGAGTTTGAGTACTCCAGGGGGGATTTGCGCATCCGGCTGCGGAAGCCGGGGGCAAACTCGGTCGTGGCAGCGCCGAGGCCGCCGGCCGAAATCATCGTGCCGGCAGCGGTTCCAGCGGCGGCACCCCAGAGCCCAGAGGCGACTGCGGAAGCGGATTTGCGCGGTGGGGAAGATCTGTTCTTGGTGAAATCTCCCATTGTGGGGACGTACTATGGCGCTCCAAGCCCCGGTGCGGAACCCTTCGTGAAGATCGGCATGTATGTGGAGTCCGGGCAGACGCTATGCATCGTGGAAGCAATGAAGCTCATGAATGAAATTGAGTCGGAAACAAGCGGCGAAGTGCTGCGGATCTTCGCGGAAAACGGGCAGCCTGTGGAGTACGGGCAGCCGTTGTTTGGAATTCGACCCAGCCGGAAACGATAGCGGCCTCCCAAACTATGTTTCAGAAAATTCTCGTAGCCAATCGCGGGGAAATCGCCCTGCGGGTCATCTGCGCCTGCAAAGAATTGGGAATTGCAACGGTTGCGGTGTATTCAGAGGCGGACAGAAACGCGTTGCACGTCCGGTTTGCGGATGAGGCCGTATGCATCGGACCGCCACGCAGCAGCGAGAGTTACCTGAACATTCCGCACGTCATCAGCGCGGCGGAAATCACCAACGTGGATGCCATCCATCCGGGGTATGGCTTCCTTTCGGAAAACTCCAACTTCGCCAAGGTCTGCGAGGCGTCGGAAATCACCTTCATTGGCCCGAAGCCGGAAGTGATCGAGTTGATGGGAGAGAAGGACCGCGCGCGCCGGGAGATGAAGACCGCGGGTCTGCCAACGATCCCGGGCAGCGAAGGCGTGGTGGAAGGCGAAGAAGCGCTGGCCAAGGAAGCCAAGCGCATCGGGTATCCGTTGATCTTGAAGGCGGCGGCGGGTGGCGGCGGGCGTGGCATGCGCGTGGTGCGCAACAGCGAAGAACTGCTGGCGGCCTACCAGACGGCGCGAAGCGAGGCGCAGCAAGCCTTTGGGCTGCCGGACGT
>Ga0187816_10000055_pt1 | contig 26981 bp, 25 predicted proteins | sample NC_wetland_sal_i_16_FD_132960 | JGI IMG/M metagenome (GOLD analysis project Ga0187816, IMG submission 132960) | Wetland sediment microbial communities from Neuse River Estuary, North Carolina, USA - SO4_1 | ecosystem: Environmental > Aquatic > Freshwater > Wetlands > Sediment | place: USA... | reverse complement strand
TGCGCGCTTCGCCTACGCCTATTCACTCGCTGCGGTCGAAGCCATCATTCAAAACGGCGGGATCGGCGACATCAGCCGGCTGCTCGACCGAATTTCCTCGGCGCCGTCAACAGAAGCAGCTTTGCGCGACTCACTCCACTCCGACTACGCTGACCTGGATCAGCAAACCATCGCCTACCTTCGGCGCGAGTACATCCGCTGAACTGGATTAAAGAGTCGCGAGAAGCCCAGCGATCAAGGCCGCTCGTTCAGGAAGTGCGCGGATTAGGATGTGCTCCTGCGGGCTGTGCGCGCCGTCACCGACAGCGCCAAGCCCATCGAGCGTCGGTACCCCTAGCGCTGCGGTGAAGTTTCCGTCTGAGCCGCCGCCTGTTGCAGCCTCGCCGAGGGGAAGGCCCATTTCGCGCATCAACGATTGCGCGCGGCCAAAGAGGACGCGCACGGCAGGTGTGCGCTCGAGCGGCGGCCGGCTCGGGGCCATGCGCACGTCCACTCTTGCGCCTTTCAGAATCGGCCGCAGACTCCGCAGTTTTTTCTCAATTGCTCGTTCATTAGCCAGGCGTACATAGCGCAAATCCAGGTGGGCGCGCGCCTCCGCAGGAACCACGTTGGTCGCGGTGCCGCCCTCCACGACGGTTGCCTGGAGCGTGACCCCGCGGCGGCGATTGTTCATTTTCATTAGCCGCGCAATTTGCAACGCCAGCTCGTGGACGGCATTCACGCCTTTTTCTGGATCGATTCCCGCGTGTGCCGAGCGGCCGGTGACAATAATTTCGGCGCCTCCCACGCCCTTGCGCGCGGTCTTGAGATTCCCCTCGGGCCCAAACGCGGGCTCGAGGACCAGCACTGCGTCGCTTCGTCGCGCTTCCTGCTCGATAGCGCGTCGCGAGGTTTCGCTTCCGATCTCTTCGTCCGAGGTCCACAGAAAGACGAGCCGTTTGCGCGGGCGCATCCCTGCCGCGTGAAGCGCGTCAACCGCGGCTAGCGCCAGCACCAGGCCACCTTTCATGTCGAATATTCCCGGTCCCCAGGCGCGCCCCTTCGCAATGAGAATGGGCATTTTTCGGAGCGATCCTTGGGGATAAACGGTGTCCAGATGGCCGAGGACCAAAATCTGGCCGGCGGAGCGGCTGTTGTCTGCCACCATCTCGGCGCGCACATGGTCCCCGCGCTTGCTCTGCCTCAAGATGCGGATCTTCGCGCCGCGCCGCCGCCATTCAGCGGCGACCATGCGGCCAAAGCGATCCACGGCGGCTTTGTCGCGGCTCGGAGACTCGCAGCGGACAAATTGTGCCAACAACCGCACCATGCTCTTTTCGCGGCAGCGCAGCTCACGCGACAATTCCCGCATATCTATAGGGACTTCCCTCATCGCGCCGGTATCCTAACAGCGAGATTCCGGGACAACAACGCCATCGGCGCGATACAGGCAGAAGGGGCGGCGATTCCCACACGCCCGCGTTTCGTATAGAATTGTTTGATTGCGGCCTGAGAAAAACAGCTCTCTGTCCAGCACGCTGATTGCACAACGAGCCAAGCACAAAACCGATCACAGAGGCAAACGATGATTCTCGATATCAACGGCATCATGAAGCTTCTCCCTCATCGTTACCCGTTCCTCCTCGTGGACGGCGTCGAGGAAATGGAACGGTTGAAGCGCATCGTGGGAATCAAAAACGTCAGCATGAACGAGCATTTTTTCCAGGGTCATTTCCCGGAGAAGCCGATTATGCCGGGCGTGCTGATTCTGGAGTCCATGGCGCAAACGGCGGCCCTGCTGATGCTGCATGAAATCCCAGACCGCGACAACAAGCTGTTGTATTTTGCGGCCATTGACAACGCGCGTTTCCGCAGGCCGGTGGTTCCCGGCGACCAGCTGAAGCTGGAAGTGACGGTCGTCAACTGGCGCGGCACCATCTGCAAATTCCAGGCCCACGCGTACGTGAAAGGCGAACTGGCCGCAGAAGCGGAGCTGATGTGCAAGATGGTTGATCGCGAGCCCGCCGAAGGTTCGGCCCCGGAATCGGTCGAGAAGGCACGATGAGCGAGATTGATTCGCGGGCGATCATCTCGCCGACTGCCCGATTGGGTTGCGCATTGAAAATCGGGCCGTTCGCCGTGGTGGGCGACGAAGTGGAGCTCGGCGATGGCTGCGTGCTTGATTCGCATGCCGTGGTGCAGGGGCCGGCGCGTCTGGGACGCGAGAACCATCTGTATCCGTTTTCCTCGATTGGGAACGATCCACAGGATTTGACGTACAAGGGCGAGCGGGTATCGCTCGAAATCGGCGACGCGAACCAGTTTCGGGAATTCTGCACCGTGAACCGGGGAACCGTGAAGGGCGGCGGGGTCACGCGCGTCGGCAGCAACAATTTGATCATGGCCTATGCGCACATTGGGCACGACTGCCAAATCGGCAATTCCACGATCTTCGTCAACGGAGCGACACTGGGCGGGCACGTGACGGTCGAGGACTTTGCGACCATCGGCGCCTTCTGCCCGGTGCACCAATTTTGCCGGATCGGCAAGCACTCCTACATTGCCGCGTTCACTGTAATAACCCAGGACGTTCCTCCTTACTCCAAAATCGTTGCGCCGCGCGAGACGCGCTGCTACGGCGTCAACACCATTGGCCTCGAGCGGCAAGGCTTCTCACCCGAGCGCATTCAATCGGTTGAAAAGGCGTTCCGTTTGCTGTTGCGGTCCAAATTGAACACCGCGCAAGCGCTTGAAAAAATGCGTGGAACCCTCTCCCACTCCGAAGACGTCATATCACTAATCCGGTTTATCGAATCGGCCGAGCGCGGCCTTACAAAATAAGAAATGACCATGGCCGCATCAACTGATACAGCCTCCGCGCACTGGGGGCTCATCGCCGGGAATGGGGATTTCCCTTTTCTTGTGCTCGAGGGGGCGCGCAGCCGGGGCATCGAGATGGCGGTAATAGCGATTCGCGAGGAGACTTCGCCCTCGATCGAGCGTATCGCCCGGCGGCTGCACTGGGTGAGCCTCGGCGAGCTCAGCCGCACGATCGAATTGTTGCACCAAGAGGGTGTGAAGCGGGCGGTGATGGCCGGGCAGGTGAAGCACAATAAAATTTTCAGCACGATCCGGCCTGATTGGCGGCTCGCCAAATTGTTATTTTCGCTGCCCGCAAGAAATACCGATGCGCTGATCGGCGCCGTCGCGCGCGTGCTCGAAGACGAGGGGATCGAACTCGTGGATTCAACGAAATTTCTTGGGCCGCTCCTGCCCGAACCGGGAATTCTCACGAGGCGCGCTCCGGACGAATCGGAAGCTGGCGACCTCGCTTATGGGCGCGATGTGGCGCAGCGGATTGCGGGGCTCGATTTGGGGCAGACGGTGGTCGTGCGGGACCGCGCCTGCGTGGCGATCGAGGCCATGGAAGGCACGGACGAGACCATCGAGCGCGCCGCGCGCATAACCGGCGGGCAGCGGCTGGTGGTGGTGAAAGTAAGCAAGCCGAAGCAGGATATGCGCTTTGACGTGCCCGTGGTGGGATTAAAAACTATCGAAGTGATGAGGCGGTCGAATGCGACGGCTCTGGCGATCGACGCCGGGCGAACGCTGCTCTTCGATCGCGAGGAATTGATCCGCGCCGCCGACGCAGCCGGAATCGCCATCCAAGCTTTCGCGGCGGAAAAGGCAGCGGTGGAGCCGGAAAAAGCGGAAGCGAAGAGAAAATCGTGAACCAGAGAGCTATTCGCGTTGCGGTCGTGGGCGCCGGAGAATTCGGGCGCAACCATGTGCGCGTGTGGTCCGGGCTCGAGGGCGCGGAGCTTGCCGGGATCGCCGACATTGATGCCGGGCGCGCGGAGCGCGTGGCTGGCGAGTTCGGCACGCGCGTCCTGCGCGGGATCGAATCGCTGGCAGCCGAGGGTGTGGAAGCAGTCAGCCTCGCCGTGCCCACAAAAGAGCACGCGCGCATCGGCTGCCGCTTGCTCGATGCCGGTCTCGATGTGCTGGTGGAAAAGCCCATGGCTGCCTCGCTGCGTGAAGCAGATGAATTGATCAGAGCAGCGAAACGCAATGGGCGGATTCTCCAGGTGGGGCACGTGGAGCGATTTAACGCGGCGACGGTGGCAGCGATGAAAATCGTGTCGCGGCCCATGTTCTTCGAAATCCACCGGCTGGGGATTTTTACGCCGCGAAGCTTGGATATTGACGTTGTGTATGACGTCATGATCCACGACCTGGATATCCTGTTATCGTTGGTTAAGTCTCCGGTTTCGGACCTTAAATCAGTCGGGATACCGGTGATGACGGACAAAGTGGATATCGCACACGCCCGAGTCGAGTTCGAGACAGGCACGGTGGCCAATCTCACGGCCAGCCGCGTTTCGATCGAACGGGTGCGCAAGATGCGATTCTTCCAGGAGCATGAATATATTTCGCTCGATTTCACGCGCCAGGATGCCTTGCGTGTCCGCGTGGAGCCGGGCGAACCGCAGCCGCAAATCAATTTCGAAAATCTGCCGACCGCACCCGAGGAGCCACTGCGGGCCGAGTTGCGCGCTTTTCTTGAGTCTGTTCGCACCCGCCAGACTCCCGCAGTTGACGGCGCCGCGGGGCGGCGCGCGCTCGAACTGGCCGATCGCGTCATGGCAGGCATCCTCGAACACGCGCGGCGCGTCCAACTGGGTGCATACGCCCCGCAGGATATTCGATGATTCCCCGCGTTCTGGTTCCGGTGGATGTGCGCCCCGTCTCGAAAGACGAGCCGAGAAAAGTGGGCCATCGACTGGAAACGTACATGGACGAGCGGACGGTGGTGCCTTCGGGCACATCGGATGCGCCTCCGCTCGATGGCAAGAGCACCATCCCGGCGCATTTTCCCCTGGGTGTGCTGGTGGACCGCACGCTTGTGCCCCGCGGCCTGCCCGCAACTCGCATCGAAAGCTTCAAGCCGCTTTCGGAATATGCCCCGATTGCAATTCTGGATTCGCGCGTTGTGGTTCCCGCATATGTCGAGCCGGCTGCCCCCGGAGAAATTCAGGAGTTTGTGGACCACGCCTCGGAGCGGATGAGCGCCGCGCGGCGCGAGGTGGTGCAGCCGGATATTTTCACGACCGGCGACGCCAATCTGCTGATCGAGCCGGAAGAAAAAATAGACCCGAAGAAGGATTTGGTGACGCGCGCGAGTTCGGTGCTGGTCCACATCGGTCTGATTATTTTCATCATTTTTATTCCCAAGATGTTTCCCCCTCACGTTCCGACCCGGGATGAGGTTGAACTGGCCAGCCGGTCGCTCGGCTATATTCTCCCCGAGGACATTCCCAAGATGCCGGGGCCGCCGCCGGGGCCCAAGATGCACATTGCGCCGAAAGTCTTGAATGAGGTCGCGCCTCCGCGGCCGGAATCACATGCGCCCGTGGCGCCGCCAGTGGCAGCGGAGAAACCAGCGGTGGAGTTGCCATCGTCTCCGACGCCGCACGTGCCGACCACGAGCCAAGTACCTGTGACACCGACTCCGGATCCACGCCCGTCGAGCGTCTTGCCCGTCACGCCACCAAGTAACCCGACACCGGGGAAGCTCCGTCTCGGCATACCCAGTACATCTCCGGGAAAGTCGCTTCAGGACCAAATGGATGATGCGCTTCACCACGGCGGAGGCGGGATGACCTATGGACCGCCTGGAGGGGGTGGTGGCGGAGGCGGGGGTGGAGGCCGAGGCGGCCTGCGAGGGATGCAGCCCGGCGTGTCGATCCTCACGCCCACGGAGGGAGTGGACTTCAACAGCTACATCAACCGGCTGCTGGCGACGGTAAAGAGGAACTGGTACGCAGTGATGCCGGAATCGGCGATGATGGGTGACAAGGGGATCGTTGTGATCACATTTAAGATCAACCGCGACGGGGTGGTCCCGATGCCTGACCCGAACCTGGAGCGGACATCCGGGAAAGAACCTTTGGATGTTGCCGCGTTGTCTTCGATTCGCACTTCGAGCCCGTTTGAGCCGTTGCCTCCGCAATTCAAGGGGCCGTTCATCGAGTTGCGTTTTATCTTCTTCTATAACCTGCCTGTTGATTACGGCCAGTGACCGGTCCGTGAAGCTGAACCGCACGCAAGTTTTTGGCGCCCTCCTACTTGCAGCGCTTGCCCTGCTCGTCCTGCTGCTGCGGTATTGGAAATTTTCCGGATGAGAACTCTCGACCGGCTCGTCGTGGTTCTCGGGCCGACTGCCGCGGGCAAATCGGCGCTGGGGATCACTCTCGCGGAAAAATTTGGCGGAGAAATATTGGTGTGCGACTCGACGCAGGTTTACCGCCATTTCGATATCGGGACCGCGAAAGTGCCTCGCGGCGAGCAACGCGGCATTCCCCATCATCTGGTGGATCTCATCGAGCCTGAGGAGGTGTTTACCGCGGGGGAGTACCGGCAGAGAGCGTTGCAGGTGCTCGATGAGGTGCGCGGGCGCGGGAGGCTTCCTATTTTGACGGCGGGGACGGGGCTGTATCTGCGCGCGCTGCTCGAAGGGCTGGCTGACGCTCCTACGCGCTCCGAAGAATTGCGCGAGCGGCTTCGACAGAAGGCGCGGCTCCGAGGCGCGGCGCGTTTGCACCGGATTCTCGCGCGGCTGGATGGGGAGGCGGGGGCTCGGATCGCGCCCGGGGACACTCAGAAAGTGATTCGCGCGATCGAGATGCGCGTCCTTACGGGAAAACCTGTGGGTGAAATTCACCGGGCGGGGCGCAGCGGGCTTGAGGGATATGAGGTGACGAAGATTGGGCTGCTGCCTCCCCGGGCGGCGCTCTACTCGCGCATTGAGGCGCGCGTGGAAGCCATGCTTGCGGCCGGGTGGATCGAGGAGGTGCGGCATTTGATCGCGAGCGGCGTGGCTGAGGGTGCCAAGCCATTTCAATTTATCGGGTATGGCGAGGTGCGCGCGCACTTGCAGGGGAAGCTGAGCAGGGGGGAGGCTACGCGGCAAATTCGGCAGGCTACCCGGCGGTTTGCGAAGCGGCAAATTACGTGGTTTCGGAAGGAGGCGGGGGTCGAGTGGCTTGCTGGGTTTGGTGACGATCCGGAAATCGCGGCTGCTGCGGCTCGCCTCTTGGAAGGGTAGGGGGGCTGGTTTGGGGAGGGGAGGCCAAAAACGTGAAACAAGAAGTGCAGAAAGTTTGCTATTAGAAAATGGTGATGTCTTTTGTTTGCTGAGACTTGAGAAGGTGCGAGATCGGCAAAGTTTGCGATTAGAAATTTTGGGTTCTGAGGCCAGAAACCGGAGGTTCGGGGTCGAAGGAGGGCGTGGCGACGGTACAAATGTGCACTGGCTGATTCCGCTGCGAGGTGATCGGGGATGTTTTTCGCCAGCCATGGGAGATGGTAGCAAGTTGGAGGGCGAAATTCTACTGGTCAGAGGTACAGATTTGGCAAGTACAGTTCTAGTACTGTCCTTTTTGATGACGGGCAGTGGCGCTGGCGTGTTCGCTTAGGATTTGGGCGAACGGGCGGAGGCGGCGAGGACCAACTGGGAGAGGAATTCGCCGAGGCCGGGGCTGGCGAGGCGGAATTCGGGATCGCGCGTCGCGCGGTCGAGCCAGCCGAGATAGACGAGGAGGGCCAGCTCGGACCAAGCGTCGGCGGCTTCGGGGGTGAAACCGACCTCACGGAGGACGCCAGCAATGTAGATGGCGCGCTCCTTTTCGATGGAGGCGACGCGGCTGGAGACGCGATCGTCGCGGCGGGCCCAGCCGCGGAGAGCGGATTCAAAGCGGCCGCGCTGCGGCTCGGCGCCGCGTTCGACGAATCTTGCCCAGCGCGCGGCGGGGCTTCGCTGGAAGCTCGAGGCTTCCTCAAGCCAGGCGATTTCTTCGCGCTCCCAATCGGCGAGAACGGAATTGAGGAGATCTTCGCGATCGCGGAAATGCCAATAGAAACTTCCTTTGCTGACGCCGAGGTCGCGAGCGAGAAGTTCGATGCGAACGGCTTCGACGCCATCCTGCGAGAAACGGACGGAAGCGGCGCGAATCCAGTCCTGGGACTGGAGCGGTGAGGATCGGATAGGGGCCGGGGCGGGGGAAGCCATGAGATCGGTAATGTGCGGCGTGACGATACCGGAGCGCGCGAGCGGCGTCAAGGGCCGGAAATTTTCTTATTTTGGTAGCATGCGGTTCGTTGCGCACTTTTTGCGAGCGGCCGCGAGTTTCAGTCCGGCAAGGCGAATGCAAAGAGCGCGCTGCCGGAGGCGATGACGACGTATTGTTTGCCGGCGACGGAGTAGCTCATCGGCGAATCGTAGATGGTGGCGCCGGTCTCGAAATGCCAGAGATCTTTTCCCGTTGCGGCGTCGAAGGCGATGAAGTAGCCCTCCATATCGCCAGAGAAGACGAGACCACCGGCGGTGGAAAGCGCTCCAGCCCACGGCGCGGAAATATACTTGAACTCCCATTTAATTTTTCCGGTGAGTGGGTCGATTGCGCGGACAGCCCCCCAGGGCGTTTCTTCGGCGGGCTTATAGTAAACGCTGCCGAGATAGGGATGGCCGGGATGAAATGGCTGAGGGATGGCGGTGAAGAGATCGCACTGCTCGCGCGCGACGACGTAGAGGAGGCCAGTTTGCGGGCTGAAGGAAGGCGCCATCCAGTTTGTCGCGCCCGCGGCTCCCGGACAGACGACTTTTCCTTTTTCATCGGAGGTGGCGACGGGGAGAAGTTGCGGACGGCCGTCGGGAGCGATTTCTTTAGCCCAGGTGACGTGGCCAAAGGGCTTGGCGAAAAGGAAGCTCCCATTGGTGCGGTCGAGCAGATAGAAGAAACCGTTGCGATTGGCGTGCGCCAGAAGCTTTCGCGGCTTGCCATCGAGCTGCAAATCGAGAAGAACGGGAGTTTCCGTGGCGTCCCAATCATGGGCATCGGCGGGGGTGAACTGGAAATGCCATTTGAGTTTTCCTGAATCGGCATCGAGGGCGAGAACGCAATTGGTGAAGAGGTTATCGCCGGCGCGGACGGAGATATCGTCGGAGGGCGAGGGATTTCCGGTGGACCAAAAGATGAGGTTCAGATCGGGATCAAAAGTGCCGGTCACCCAGGCGGGAGCGCCGCCTCTTTTCCAGGAATCACCCGACCAGGATTCATTTCCCGGTTCGTGAGGGGCGGGAACGGTGTAGAAGCGCCAGGCGAGTTTTCCCGTGGCGGCGTCATAGGCGTCAATAAATCCGCGAATGCCGTACTCGCCGCCGGAGACGCCGACGATGACTTTGTCTTTGACGGCGAGCGGGGCGACCGTGAAGGTGTAGCCGAGTTTGTAGTCGGCGGTTTCGACGTCCCAGATGACGTTGCCGGTTTTGGAATCGAGCGCCACGACGTGGGCATCGAGAGTGGCCATGAAGAGTTTGTCGCCGAGCGCGGCCAGGCCCCGATTCACGCGGCCGCAGCAGGCGGGAATGCGCGCGGGCAAGTTGCGCTCGTAACGCCAGATGGCGCGGCCGGTGCGTGCATCGAGGGCGTAGGCATGGTCGTCGGGCCCGGTGAAATAGAGGATGCCGTCGATGGCGAGCGGAGTGGTTTCAAATTTTCCATCGACCTGGGTTTGGAAGACCCAGGCGGGCGCGAGGCGCTGGACATTTTTCGCGTCAATCTGCTTGAGCTCGGTATAGCGCGTTCCGGAATAGTCTCCCGAGTAGGTGACCCAATTTTCCGGATTGCGGGCGGGATGGAGGATCTGGTCGTAGGTGACTTGAGCGCCAGCATTGGCGGCGCATAGTGCGGCGAGGAGAGCGGCGAGGACCGGCGCGGGGATTTTCATGGCTTTTTCTCCTGGCCGGAGGCTGCACGCAGGCTGGCGAGGTAGGCGACGACGTCAGACAAGTGTTGTTGGTCCAACAAATCTTCATCGTAATTGGGCATCAAGGTCTTCCGTTCATGAATTACTTCGCGCACATCTTTCTTGAGATACATGTGGAGATCTTCGCCGTAGTCCATGAGCTGAATGGAAAAAGTATCTTCATTGCGGAGGACGCCTTGAATTTTTTGGCCGTCCTGCAAAACGACCGTGACCGCTTCGGCGTCGAAGGGCCATTCCTTGCCGGGATCGAGCAGCGTGGGGGCGAGATACTTATCGGGGTTGCGAAGCTTTTTGGCGAAGAAATCCGGCGAGCGCCTGCTGCCGACGCGGGAAAGGTCGGGGCCGAGGCGGCCGCCTTTGCCATTGACCATGTGGCAGAGCGAACAATTTCCGTCGCCGAAGAAGATTTCCTCGCCGGCCTTGGGATCGCCGCTCGCGCTCTGGGGCGTGGGCGGGGCCAGGCTGCGGAGATAGGCGATGATTTCCCAGGTTTCGGTGTCCGAGAGATCGTTTGCGGGCATGAGAGTGCCGGGAAGGCCGGTTGTGATGGTGTGGAAAATTTCGGCATCGCTCGAGCCGTGAGCGAAGTCGCCGCGCGCCAAATCGGGGCCGCGGCTGCCACCGTGCGCGTCGAGGCCATGGCAGAGGGCGCAATTGATTCGAAATTGCGACGCGCCTTCCTGGAGCGCTTTGGGATCACCGGCCAGGGGATTTTTTGTGTCCTGGGCTTGGGCGACGGATTGGATGGATTGCGCGAGAAAAATCGCGGCCGCCAAGACAGAAATTCCGGCAGACAGGAAGGAGGCCGTCCGCTTCGTTCGATGAGGGAAGCTGTGATTTCCGGTCATATTCCTCGCAGGGATGCATTGTAAGTGTTTGGCCGGGATTTGCACTCTGATTTCACGAGAGGCGAACAATATATGCCTGACTGCTCCTACTGGGAAGGTGGCCGCGAGAATTTTGTTCTGCCTGGGTTCAACACGCGGGAGCAGCGACCGTTGAAATTCAGCGGCCCGATTGGCGCGGGGCGATTTGGTAAGCTTCCTTCATGGAATTGAGAAAGCCAAGCCGGACGGCGCTGGCCGCGGCGACACATCGCGCCGCCCATCAGATCCTGGAGCAGGGGCGCATTCTTGCCGATCCACTGGCGCTGCGCATTCTGGGAGAAGACGCGCAGACCATTGTGCGCGAGGCTGAGCGGCGGCCCTCGGGACGGGCGATGCGAATTTTCATCGCCGCGAGGACGCGCTTCGCGGAGGATGCTTTGGCGGCGGCAATCGAGCGGGGCGTGCGGCAGGTGGTCGTTCTCGGTGCGGGGTTGGATACCTACGCGTACCGCAGCGGATTGCACGACGGGGTGCGCATCTTCGAAGTCGATCATCCGGCGACGCAGGCCTGGAAACGGCAGCGGCTCGAGGAGGCGGCTATTCCCATCCCCGGCCTGCTGACGTTTGCACCTGTCGATTTTGAACGGCAGACGCTGGGGGAAGGGCTGGCGGGGGCTGGTTTTAGCATGGAGATGCAGACCTTTTTTACGTGGCTGGGCGTGGTGCCTTATCTGAGCGAGGATGCGGTGTGGACGACGCTTCGATTTATCGCGAGTCTTCGGAATGGCGCGCACGTGGTGTTCGATTACAGCGATCCTCCGGAGTCATTGTCTGCGGAAGCGCGCGAGAGGCACGAGGAGCGGGCGGCACGGGTGGCTGGATTTGGCGAGGCTTGGAAAAGCTACTTTGAAGCGGGGGAATTGAGCAGGAAATTGAAGGGGATTGGATTTTCCGAGGTGGAAGACTTAGGGCCTCCGCAGATAGCGGCGCGCTATTTTCCCAGCCGGGCGAGCGGCGTAGCGGAGAAGGGTGGACACATTTTGCGGGCGGCTACGGTTTGAAACGCGCGCCCTCATGGTCATTCGCTGCCCGACTTCCAGTAGCCATTGAGCACGCCCCAATCGAAGCGGCGCTGCTTTGCGCTGACTCCTGTCTCGTCAACCCACCAGCTATTTTGATTTGCGGTGGTGGGCGCGGGGGCGCTCTCCGAGTAATCGTGATTGAGCCAATAGGGCTTCAACAAGTGGCGGCGGCTGTTGACGGAATTGATTCCGGGAGAGTGATGGCACACGGCACATTGTTCGAGGATTGGTGTATATCGATCGAGGCGGATGGAAGGAGCGATCTTGTCGGCACCGAAAGAATTGAACATGGCGAACTCTTTTTCTTTCGGGGCCGTGGCCCTGAGCCCACCGGCGTTGTTGGAGAAGAGCTGGGGGCGGCTCAGCCTGATTTCGAAGAAATCCTGACCGCTGTCTGCGAGCGCACTGGCCTCATTGTGAAGCGACTCCTCGCTGACCGCCGGAAGACTGCGATACGCACGAATCTGTACGCTTTCGGTGATGGGAGTGCCGAGGAGGGTTCCTTGATTGTCAAAGAGAATCAACTGGCGAACCAGGGCGAATTGCGTGCCGGCGGGAAATTGTGGCAGGTGTGGATTCACGATGACTTGTTCGTGACGAGGGTCGTCGGGGCGCGAGAGCCAGGGCTGAGGGAAGTCCCATAGAGAGCGGATATATTCGAAGGTGGCTTTGCGGCCTGCCGGGAGGTGCATGAAAACGAAGAAGGTGGAACGGGAAAAGGCTTGCGCGTGGGATTCGGCAATTTGGCTTGAACCGAATTCGCCTGCTTCGGAGTAAATCTCGACCCAGGAGCTGTTCGGTTCAAACAAGTCAGGCGGCAGAAACGGGCGATCGCGGTGGGCGGGGTCGTATTCCTTGGCAAATTGGCCGGAGGCGACTGCAAGCGCGTAATTCGAAGGCAGCGAGCGGATTTCTGCTGAGGTCAGCGAAAGGCGGCGCAAGATTTCGGCGAGGCGGACTTGCAGTTCGCGCTTTTCTTTTTGGTACTCGGGCTCGCCTGGACGCTCGGCCTCTCGCTCGACGGACCAATCGAAGACGGCCCAGAGATCGCGGGTGAGGATGGCTCGTTTGACAGGATCCTGAATCAGCTTCTCGCCGTGCGATTGCAAGAATTCGTCGAGGATTCGGAGGACGCGCTCGTGTGAGGGCTTTTCGAGCAGGTATTTGGAGTTGAGCCAGAGAGGCGGGTCAAGCGCGTCGGGGAGGCGAGCGGTGTCCGGAAGATCCTCGCGGATGAAGAGGACCGAGTGGAGGCGATTCCAGAGGTGAGCGGGATTGGGATCATAGAGGTTGACGGAGGCTTGGGAACGCAGGAAATGCGAGGCTGGGCGCGAAAGTTCCCAAAGGCCTGCGATAAGAAGAGCGAGAACTAGCACTCCGAGGATTCGGCGCATGTCCGCCTCGATTGCAAATCAAGAGCGCATTTAACAACAAGAACGGGAGTTTGAAAAGCGCGGCGGCGGGGGCTCTTGCGGGTGAATTACTCTCAGGAGGAGCCGGATTCGCCGTGGGTGCGCAAACGGCGTATAATGAGTTGACGGATGGAAACAATTCTTCTCACGTACACCCCGCATCCAAGGCCTACACACGGATGAAGACCGCGCAAACTATGGACAATCGGGAACGAGTCTTGCTCGTGGGCGTGGGGCTGAAGAAATCACCGCGCGGACGGCCGGGGGATCCCACGGCCACGGGGCGCGATTCGCTCGAAGAATTGCAGGAACTGGCGCAGAGCGCCGGGGCTTACATCGCGGGCAGCCTGCTGCAGGTGCGCGAGACGCTCGATCCGGCGACGCTCGTAGGGAAGGGCAAGCTCGAGGAAATCCGCATGGAGGCGCAACTGCAACGCGCGCCGCTGGTGATCGTGGATCATGATTTGACGCCGGGGCAGCTTCGCAATTTTGAAAAAGGCGTGGGCTGCCGCGTGATTGACCGGACGCAACTGATTCTGGATATTTTTGCGTGCCACGCGCGGTCGCGCGAAGGGCAATTGCAAGTGGAGCTGGCGCAATTAAATTACCTGCTGCCTCGACTGACCGGGCGCGGAGAAGAATTATCGCGGCTGGGCGGCGGGATTGGGACGCGCGGGCCTGGCGAACAGAAATTGGAAACCGACCGGCGGCGCATTCGCGACCGAGTGAGAAAAATTCAGCAGGCTATTGAAACCGTGCGGCAGCAGCGGGCCACGCGGCGGAGCGCGCGGCAGGCGGTTCCGCTGGGGATGATTGCGCTGGTGGGATACACGAACGCGGGGAAATCGACGCTCTTCAACACGCTGACGCATGCGGAGGTGCTGACGTCGCCGCAGATGTTCGCGACGCTCGATCCAACGATCCGGGCGGTGCGGCTGCCGTCGCGGCGGCGGGTGCTGATTTCGGATACGGTGGGATTTTTGCGCGACCTTCCGCCGGATTTGATCGCGGCGTTTCGAGCCACGCTCGAAGAGGTGCAGGAGGCGGCGCTGATTCTGCACGTAACGGATATTTCGAATCCGCATCATGCGGAGCAGGACGCGGAGGTGCTGAAGGTGCTCGCGGATCTGGGCGTGCAGGACCGGCCGCGGCTGCACGTCCTGAATAAGACCGACCTATTGGCTGAAGAGGATTTGGCGGCGATGCTGCGCTCGAACGGGCACAACGAGCAGAAGGCTTTTGTTTCGGCGGTGACGGGCGCAGGGCTCGAGGATTTGCTCGTGAAAATTGACGCGGCGCTTCCGGGCGATCCGCTAGTGCACGTGCAACTGCGCGTGCCTCTTTCCGACGGGCGGCATTTGTCGCTGGTGCATGCTTGCGGCCGCGTGATTCATTCCGAAGTGGTTGAGGATCGCATGGAGCTGGAAGCGGAATTGCCGCAGTCGCTGGCGAGGCAACTCGAAGAATTCGCCGTCGGGGCGGGCGAGATACCACGCGAGACAAGTCCCACACCCAGGTGAATTTTGGTCAATTCCTGCTCGCAAAATATGGGGCCAATTTGCCCGCATTTCTTTGATCCGGCTGAGATTACAGACCATTCACAAAGGGCATCGACTGTGGAAATCACTGTGGAAAAGGGGCGGCGGATATGTGGGGGGAGGGGCGACGCGCCGGCGAGTTTGAGGCGGGCGGGACGGGCCAATGAGCTCATAAGCCCTTTATCTGCATATATTTAAATTCTATGGTGGGGGCCCAGAGCGGGATCTACCGCTGGAATTTGGCGCTAATTCGGCGGTTTGCAATTTGCACAGGTTTGCAGCAGTGCGTTTTGTAAGAGTTACTAGGGCAATGATTTGGCTTTGTGGTCAAGGGTGGCGCGGGGCGGGCTGGGCGCGCGGTTTGCGGACCGAAATTTCGTACCGTTGACTCACCAACATCGCGGGGCTATAGTGAGTTTGCCCTCCGTCGAGAGCGCCGGGGGGCGAGTTGAGGTTCTTTCCGAGCCTGATATGAACCTTCCGAACAGCCTTACGATTCTGCGGATCTTCTTCGTTCCCCTCCTTGTGGTTGTCCTGTTGACGCGCCAGCCCAACTGGGAATTCTGGGGTTTGCCGGTTCACTTCGAAGTCCTTGGAGTATTGATTTTGCTAGCGGCGGCGGCGACGGACGTGATGGACGGGTACATCGCGCGGAAAAGGCGGGAGGTGACGACGCTCGGGATTTTGCTGGATCCGATCGCGGATAAACTACTGATTTCGGCGGCGTTTATCTCGCTGGTGCAGATGGGCTTGATGCCGGCCTGGATGGTGGTGATCATCATCGGCCGGGAATTCATCGTGACGGGGCTGCGGGAGATTGCTTCGGTGGAAGGGCTGGTGATCCCCGCGTCGCCTTTGGGCAAGACGAAAATGATTTTGCAGGTGATAGCCGGGTGCGCGGTGATTTTGACCGCGAAACACCCCGCCTTGAAGGGATTGGGAAACACGCTGCTGTGGCTGGTGGTGCTGAGCGCGGTCGCTTCGGCGGTGCATTATTTCCAGATGTTTTGGGGCCAAATCAATTCGCGGGTCCAGCAGCGGCGGCGCAACGTATTGATGGTGAAGCAGGAAGAGAAACCCCAGGATGTCCCCACTCGGTAGCCGCGAGAAGCAGACGCTGCTGGAAATAGGACGGCGGGCGCTGATACTGGCGGTCGAACGGCGAGAATCGCTGGAAGAATTTCCCGCGGATGAGATTTTATGGCAGCCGGGCGGAGCGTTCGTCACACTCCGGCGGCGCCAGCGCCTCCGCGGGTGCGTCGGCGAGCTTCCTTCCCATCGTGCGTTAATTCATGTGGTGGCGCACTGTGCGCGAGCGGCGGCGCTCGAGGATTCTCGATTCGAACCTGTGGGTCCAGCGGAACTCCAGGAGGTGGAAATCGAAGTTTCCATTCTTTCGCCATTATTCGGAATCACCCTAGAGCGAATCGAAGTGGGGAAGCACGGGCTATTGGTGAGCCACGGCTGGCAGCGCGGGCTTTTGCTGCCGCAGGTGGCGACACAATTTGGCTGGGCGGCGGAACGCTTTCTGGAAGAAACTTGCGTGAAGGCGGGCCTCGTGCGGGACGCGTGGAAACATCCGGACACCCGGGTGGAAGCATTTACGGCGGATGTCTTCAGCGAGTCGGAATTATGGCCGCCGGCGCAGGCGCGAACGAGCCCGGGCTACTCGAGTTCCGTGTAATCGCCCGCGTACACTTCGCGCAGGCTGAACGTAATCATGACGGTTGAGGCATTGGGGGCCGTGCGGACCACCACGCCCTCTCCCACAACTTCCCGAGGCACGTTGTTCCAATTCCATTTCTTAGGAACACTTCCGAATCCGGCTAGGCCAAAGGACGGCTCAATCTCAAAAGCCAGCCGCGGATCCTGGAAGGCGGTCTCGTGCTCGGTGCCCTGGTAGCGGAAGATGCGGAAGTAATCGCCGATTTTCACGCCCTGATTCACGCCAAGGTTCACGTAGATGATGCTGTTCGCCCCGCCCAGGACAGACCAGTACTTGCCCGTGATCACCATCGCGGTGGGCTTGCCACTGGGCGGAGCGAATCGATCGAAATTGTTTTCCGGCTTGAGCGGCGGGGCTGGACGCTCGGTGAAGGGAAGCACGATATCGCCGCGCTGGAGGTAGCCACAGGCCCGGACGATTTGAGTAATGGAAACGTCAGGCTGGGCAACGACCACGCGCAGCCTGCCCTCATCCGCCCAGACGGTGCCGAGTTTCTTCAAGATGGAGAATTGCCACTTCGACCACTGAATGTCGGTCGGGTCGGTGATGGTGCGGATAACGGAGAACTCGTCCCCGACCTTTACGCCCTGATTCGAGCCCTTATTGACGTATACATAGTCGCCTTGCCAGAAGCTATTCTTGACGTTCGATTCTTCCCCGGTGATCAGGTACGTGTCGCGCGGGACAGCTTCCGAGGTGATGACGCCCGAGCAGTAAATGTCGTCCTGAGTCGTTGTGGGCGCCTTCTGCTGGGCCGAAGCGGCGACTCCCGAAAGGGCTAAAATCAGACCTGCAAGGACAATTTTCCCACGCATAACACGTGCTCCTTTGAATTCTCTGCGCCGAAGAGCAGGCGCTGCCCAATGAGGCGAACGTAACAGACGTACTGGGACCCGTCAAGACAATGGTCTGCTGCTCTTTACACATTGGGTACCGCATGATAGAAGCCAGAACTCCCCCCTGTACGTAGGGTCAGGGTGTCCCCGGAGGACCCCCGGATAGGTCCAGAACCTTGGGAATGAGGTCGCTGAGGATAGTGATTGGCGAGGACAAAATTTGTGCCGTGGTGGCTGGCGAGAAGGCGCAAGACATGTGGCGGCAACTTCGGGAGGCGCTACGGGCTACTCCGACTGTGGAGTTGCGGCTCGACTGGCTCAAGGATGACCGCGAAATCGCTCGATTTCTGCGGCTGCTCATGGCTGAGCGCCCCTCTGGCGCGACTTTAGTGGCCACCTGCCGGAGGAGGATCGCGGGGGGGGGATACCGGGGGACAGTCGCCACACAGCTGATTCAGCTGGCGGAGGCGCTGCGGGCGGGGTGCGACTGGTACGACCTCGAGATCGAAACGACGAAGCTGTGCCCGCGGGAATTGTTGGATGTGCTGCTGGGGGAGGGACGGCAAATCACGTCGGCGCACTACTTTCGGGGGATGCCGCGGAATCCGCAGCGCGTGGTTCGGCAGCTTGCGAGCGGCCGGCCGGACATGGTGAAGATCTCGGCGCAATGCGGTTCGCTCGATGACGGGCTGCGCCTGCTGCGTCTGGCCCGGGGGCGGCGAAACGTGATCGCGGTACCGATGGGGGAGGTCGCGCTGCCACTGCGCGTTCTGGGTCTTCGTGAAGGCAGCGTGCTGACGTACGCCCCGGTTGAAAACGCCACAGCGCCCGGCCAGGTGTCGCTCGGCGAAATGACGGGATTGTATCGCGCTGACAAGATTGGACGACGGACACGGGTTTACGGCGTGATTGGCGATCCGGTGGGGCATTCTCTTTCGCCGGTCCTTCAGAATGCTGGATTTCAGGCCCGCAGGATGGATGCGGTTTATCTGCCGTTTCTGGTTCACGACCTCCGGGATTTCCTGGCTGCCATCGGGCCGCTTGGGATCTCAGGATTTAGCGTGACCCTTCCTCACAAGGAGAAAATTCTGCGATATCTCGATGGGTGCGATCCCCTGGCGGCTTCCATCGGGGCTGTGAATACGGTGGTCGTGCGGGGCGGAGGCAAGCTGTACGGGTACAACACGGACTACGTGGGGGTGCTTCGCGCGCTTGAGAGGCGCATTCCGCTGCGCGGGAGCCGTGTGCTGATACTTGGGGCGGGCGGGGCGGCGCGTGCGGTGGCTTTCGCGCTGGGGCAGGGGGGAGCGTCGGTTTGCATTTGGTCGCGCCGCGCAGGCAGGGCCAAGACGCTTGCGCGTGTTGTGGGTGGCGAAGCGGTGAGCCGGAGCCGCCTTGGCAGCGAATTTTTCGACGCGATTGTGAATGCCACGCCCGTGGGAATGCATCCGCACGGGGACCGGTCACCCCTGAACGCGCGCGAGCTGAACTGCCGCCTGCTCTTCGACACGATTTACCGGCCGCAGAGGACCAAGCTGATGCAACTTGCGGAGCGGCGCGGCATCGAAACGGTTTCGGGCGTGGAAATGTTCGTGGCGCAAGGGACCGCGCAGTGGGAAATCTGGACCGGCGAGCGGGCGCCGGTGAAGCCGATGCGGCAGGCGGTTTTGCGGGCGCTTGCGGGCAAGAAATGAGGATGGGCAGGGGTCAGCGGGCGCGCTAGAAACGGGTAGTACGATTGAATTTGCGAAACGAGAATTGCAAGCAAGATGATTCAACCTGACTTCAAGGCTTTCTGCCGGCTGGCGCGACAGGGCAATCTCGTTCCCGTGTACGAGACTTTTACTGCGGACCTGCTAACGCCGGTGGGGGCGCATTTGCGCCTGGCGCGCGACGCGAAGTATTCGTTTCTGCTCGAGAGCGTGGAGGGTGGCGAGAATATCGCGCGCTACACCTTCACAGGAGCGAATCCGCAGGAAGTATTTCGGGTGCGCGGCCGGAAATGTACGCTCGAAACCGGCGGTCAGCGCAAGGAATTTGATACCGACCCCATATCGGAGCTGCGCCGGCTGACGGCGCGATACCATCCCGTCCGAGTGCCCGGGCTGCCGCCGCTCATCGGGGGCGCGATCGGCTATTTCGCATACGATATGGTGCGGCTGATCGAGCGCATTCCAGCGACCGGCCGCGACGATTTGGGCCTCGATGATTGCGTGATGATGTTCTATCTCGGGTTGGTGGCTTTTGACCACGTCCGGCATCGCGTCTGGGTGATTCGCAACGTGTTCACGGGAGGCGGAGGCAGCCTGCGCGAGAAATATGATGCCGCCGTGCGCGAGATTCGCCGAATTCGCCGGGCGCTGGAAGGGCCGCTACCGCCGCAGCGGCGCGCGCGGCGTGCGGGGCCTTTGCGCATTCGCTCGAATTTCGCGAAGGCGCGCTATCTGGCCGCCGTGCGGAAGGCGAAGGCGTACATTCGAGCGGGCGATATTTTTCAGGTGGTCCCGAGCCAGCGATTTTCGGCGGAAACACGCGCCGACCCTTTTGAGATTTACCGCGCGCTGCGCGTAGTGAATCCTTCGCCGTATCTTTATTTTTTGCGGCTCGACGATGTTTCGGTTGTGGGCAGCTCGCCCGAAATGCTCGTGAAGGTGCAGGGCCGCGATGTTTTCTACCGGCCGATTGCCGGGACGGAGCCTCGGGGGCGCACGGAGATCGAGGATCGCGAGCTCGAATCCAAGCTGCTCGCCGATCCGAAGGAGCGCGCCGAGCACATCATGCTGGTGGACCTGGGGCGCAACGATCTGGGGCGGGTGTGCGAATACGGGTCGGTAATGGTGGAGCGGCTGATGTTCGTCGAGCGGTATTCGCACGTGATGCATCTCGTATCGAGTTTGCGCGGGCGATTGCGCGACGGCCTGGATTGCTTTGACGCGCTGATGGCCTGCTTTCCCGCGGGGACGCTTTCGGGCGCGCCGAAGATTCGCGCCATGGAAATCATCGACGAGCTCGAGCCGACGCGGCGCGGGCTTTATGCCGGCAGCGTGATGTACCTGGATTTTTCCGGCAACCTGGATTCCTGCATCGCGCTGCGCACACTCGTGGCGAAAAATGGGCGCGCATACATTCAGGCGGGCGGCGGGATCGTGGCCGACTCGGTGCCGGAGCGCGAATATCAGGAAACGGTGAACAAGGCGCGGGCCGTGGTGAGGGCGCTTGAAATCGCGCACTGCGGAGGCGAGGACGGTCGCGGCGAGTGAGCGCGGGACTTATAATGGAAGTGACGCCATGATTTTGCTGCTCGACAACTACGATTCGTTTACCTACAACCTGGCGCAGTATCTCGGGCAGATGGGGCAAGAGCTCGAGGTGCGGCGCAACGATCAGATTACGATCGAAGAGATTGAGGAGCTACGACCGGAGCGGATCGTGATCTCGCCCGGGCCCTGCACGCCGAAAGAAGCCGGGATCAGCGTGCCGGTGGTGGAACATTTCGCGGGGGAAATTCCGATTCTCGGCGTTTGCCTGGGGCACCAGGCGATCGGCGTGGCGTTTGGCGGACGCGTGATTCGCGCGCCGAAAATCATGCACGGGAAAACCAGCGAGATCCATCACGACGGCAAGACCGTGTTTCGAGGGCTGCCGCAGGATTTTCAGGCCACGCGGTATCATTCGCTGATCGTGGAGCGAAAATCGCTGCCGCGCACGCTGGAAATTTCCGCCGAGACCGCCGATGGGACCATTATGGGGCTTCGCCATCGCAAATTGCGCGTGGAAGGCGTGCAGTTCCATCCCGAGTCGGTGCTTACCGGTTCGGGTTTTCAGCTCCTCGAGAATTTTCTTTCTCTCTAGATACTACCTGATTCCATTTACATCTATGAGAAACGTACTTAGGGGGCGAATTGACTGCGCGGCTTTTCTTGCTGGGTGAAGGCCACGAGGGCGTCGAGCTTTGCGCGGGCGGCGCCTGAATCGATGGACTCGGCGGCGAGGCGGACACCCTCGAAGAAGTCGGCGGCGCGGCCTGCGGCAACGAGCGCGGCGGAGGAATTTGCGAGGACGATATCGCGGTGCGGGCCGTGCTCGTGCGGCGCATCACGATGCCCCAGGACTCGATTGATGATGTGCGCGTTGTGCTTGGCGTCTCCGCCGCGAATGGTTTCGAGCGGGGCGCGGCTCAGACCAAAATCTTCGGGCGCCAGGGTGTAGCTTCGCACCGTCGCATCGCATAGCTCGGAAATTTGCGTCTCACCTGAAATTGAGATTTCGTCCAGGCCGTCCGCGCCGTGGACGACGAACGCCCTCTGCACGCCGAGTTCTCCGAGCGCCTGGGCCAATAACTCCGTGAAGGTCGCGTCAAAGACGCCGACGATTTGCGCCGAGGCCCCTGCAGGATTTGTGAGCGGGCCGAGCAGGTTGAAGACGGTGCGGACCTTCAACTCGCGGCGCGCCGGCATGGCGTGGCGCATGGCCGTGTGCATCGCGGGGGCGTAGAGAAAACCGATGCCGATTTCCTCGATCGCGCGGGCGACGCGCTCTGGCGTGAGATCCATGCGCACGCCCAGCTCTTCGAGCACGTCGGCTGAGCCGCAGCGCGAGGTGTAGGAGCGGTTGCCGTGTTTTGCGACGCGCACGCCCGCGCCTGCGATGACGAAGGCCGCGGCTGTGGAGATATTGAATGTGCCGCGCGCGTCGCCGCCGGTGCCTGCTGTGTCGACGAGCGGTTCGGCTGTCGCGAGGCGGAGAGTCGAGAAATTTGGCGCGGCATGGCGGCGCATGGCGGTGGCAAAGCCGACCAGTTCGTCCACGGTTTCGCCCTTGAATCGCACCGCTGCAAGGAACATCGCGATGCTCAAGTCATCAGCGCGCCCTGAAAGAATCTCCTCCATCACGTTTTCCGCTTCTTTACTCGACAGGTCATCTCCCCTCTGAATCAACATCATCGCCAGCCGCAGAAACTCACTTGAACCGGCCTCACCTGGGGCGTCCCCTTCGCTTGGTACATTGCAGGTTCGTTCGAATGCATCTACCATTTGAGGTTGCAGGCTCCACATCGCGGCACTCTCATCCTTAGTCATTCCTTTCATCCTGAGGGCTGTGGAGAGTGCTGCGAATTGGATTCGAGTCGCGCGGCCTGCGGCAAAATCCTCCACGACAGCTTGCAATTCGCTGGGGGACAAGTCCTCGCCGGCCAGCACTTTTTCGAGCGCTTCGTGGATCATCGAATTTCCGCCGGTGCCACCATGTTGCGGGACAATTAAATTTTGCTCCCGGAGGGCGCATTCAATCTGCACGCCATGCCGCGCCTTGCCCGCTTCCCGAGTTCCAAGTAAACTGAATCGTTTTTTGCGTATGCAAATACTAGCACTATTCAAGGCGCGGTTCCGAGAGCCGATGGAGTAGGTATGAAGATCCACGAGTATCAAGCCAAGGCAATCCTCGCGAAGTTCGGCGTGCCCGTGCCGCGCGGCGAGGTGGTGTTCAAGAAAGATGAAGCGCGGGCGACGGCCGAGCGATTGGGCACGCGGGTGGTGGTGGTGAAGGCGCAGATTCACGCGGGCGGGCGCGGCAAAGCTGGCGGCGTGAAGCTCGGAAAATCACCGGAGGAAGCAGCCAAGCTTGCCGAGCAAATTCTGGGGATGAAGCTCGTGACGCCACAGACCGGCCCGGAGGGGCGCATCGTTCACCGGCTACTGATTGAGGAAGGCCTGGACATCAAGCGGGAACTTTATTTGAGCGTGCTCGTGGACCGCGCTTCGGGCGCTCCGGTTTTCATGGCCAGCGCCGCGGGCGGAATGGAGATCGAGGAGGTGGCGAAGGACCACCCGGAAGCGATCCTGCGGGAAACGGTTCACCCGGCGACGGGATTGCTGCCGTACCAAGCGCGGAAGCTTGGATTCGGGCTGGGCCTGGCGCCGGAGGTGGTGAACGCGGCAGTGCCGTTCCTGCAAGCGCTCTATCGGGCTTTTATGGAGACAGACGCGTCGCTCGTGGAAATTAATCCCTGCGTCGTGACCGGCGACGGGCGCCTTGTGGCGCTAGACGCGAAAGTGAATCTCGACGACAACGCGCTTTACCGGCACCCGGAATTCAAGGAATTGCGCGACCTGGATGAAGAAACGCCGCTTGAAGTGGAAGCCTCGAAATTCAAATTGAACTACATCAAGCTCGACGGGACGGTGGGGTGCATGGTGAACGGCGCCGGGCTGGCGATGGCCACCATGGACATCATCAAGCTGAGCGGGGGCAGCCCGGCAAATTTTCTCGACGTCGGCGGCGGGGCTTCCGAGGAGCAGGTGAAAAACGCATTCCGGATTCTGCTGAGCGATCCGAGCGTGCGCGCGGTGTTCGTCAACATCTTCGGCGGGATTTTGCGGTGCGATGTGCTGGCGAGCGGAGTGGTGAATGCGGCGAAAGAGCTGAAACTGAAAATGCCGGTGGTAGTGCGGATGGAGGGGACGAATGTCGAGCAAGGGAAGGAGATTTTGCGCAATTCGGGATTTAATTTCACGGTGGCGGATGGAATGAAGGATGGCGCGGAGAAGGTGGTGAAATTGGCGGGCGGTGCGCGATGAGCGTCTTGATTGATAAGAGCACGCGGGTGGTGGTGCAGGGGCTGACGGGGCGCGAGGGAAGTTTTCACGCGCAGCAGATGCTGGAGTATGGGACGAAGGTGGTTGCCGGCGTGACGCCTGGAAAAGGCGGGACGAAGCATCTCGATGTGCCGATCTTCAATACCGTCGCGGAAGCGGTGCGAGAAACGCGAGCGGATGCTTCGATCATTTTTGTGCCGCCGCCATTTGCAGCCGATGCCATCCTGGAAGCGGCGGACGCGGGACTGCCGCTCGTCATTTGCATTACTGAAGGGATTCCCACGTTGGATATGGTGCGCGTGGCTGCCGCGCTGAAGGATTCGAAGACGCGGCTGATCGGGCCGAATTGCCCGGGAATTATTTCGCCTGGGCAATGCAAGATGGGGATTATGCCGGGCTCGATTCACAAGCCGGGGCGAGTGGGAGTCGTCAGCCGCAGCGGCACGCTCACTTACGAAGCTGTGGACCAGCTCTCGAGGCTTGGTATTGGCCAGTCGACGTGCATCGGTATTGGCGGCGATCCGATCATCGGGACGAGCTTTTTGGACGCGGTGCGCATGTTTAATGATGATCCGGGCACGCGCGCGATTGTGATGATCGGTGAAATCGGCGGCAATGCCGAAGAGGTGGCCGCTGCGTTCATCAAGAAGTATGTGAAGAAACCCGTGGTTGGTTTCATCGCGGGGCAGACCGCTCCGCCGGGACGCCGCATGGGGCACGCCGGCGCGATCATCAGCGGCGGCCAGGGGACAGCGGCGGATAAGTACAAGGCGATGCGCGCCGCGGGGATTCATACGGTGCAGAGCCCCGCCGAGATCGGTCGAACGATTGCGCATGTGCTGGGGAAAACGAAGCCAATTGCCGGCGCAAAGATGAAGACGGCAACCGGGCGGAAGAAAAGCGCGAAGAAAAGAAGATAACACGCCGGAAACCTGCACACCAAGATTTCCACAATTATTTACGATTGATAGGAGATGCGACAAATGGCGGTCGAGAGAACTTTTGCAATCATCAAGCCCGATGCGGTGGGGCGCGGGCTGGCCGGTGAAATTCTGAGCCGGATTCACGCGGGGAAGTTTCACATCGTGGCCATCAAATCCCTGCGGCTCACGAGGGAGGAAGCCGAAGGATTCTACGCCGTGCACCGCGAGCGGCCATTTTTCAAGGACCTGACGGAATTCATGTGCTCCGGCAAGATCGTGGCTATGGTGCTTGAACGAGAGAATGCGATTTCGCACTGGCGCGATACGATGGGAGCAACCGACCCCGCGAAAGCCGCTCCGGGCACAATCCGCAAGGAGCTGGGCACGAGCATCCAGAATAATTGCACGCACGGCTCCGACGCGGCGCAAACGGCTGCGTTCGAAATCGCCTATTTTTTCCCCGGATCGGATTTGGTGTAGCGCTCGCGGGCACGCGCCAATCGCGGATCAAAATCTCACCGCTGAATGCCCAGAATCTTTTTCCCATCCTCAGGCGGCGTTAGACGGCTGGATTCATCTGCGTGTTTGACGGCTTTGCAGCGCGGCCATCTTCGTGGAACTTGCGTCTATAGTAGCCGATGGTGAGAAAAATCGCGATAACGCCCACAATCGTCGGTGCCACCCAAAACACCGCGTAGAAATTCGTCCTCGTGAGCCCTGGGAGCAGTTGCCTCGCGCCAAAAACGAAAAACGCCGTGTACCCTGCGATGCCGGTCCCAATCATCGAGGCGAGATGCTCGTACCACCAGTGCATTTTCGTTTGCGGCCCGCGCAACAAATAAGACAAATTTCCGCCGCTTACGAGTAATCCCACCGGACTCATGGCCCAAAGAACCGAATTGCCATCTCGCAAGCCGACAAAGAGGCTCCCGAGCGCGGCAAGCACGACTGCGGCGTTTAACGCGAATGTGAAGGGAGTGCGGAGGGCCGGGGGATTCTGCCGCGTCTGCAAGACACGAACGCCCTGCCATCCGGCGGCGAGCGTGAGACCCGCGAGGTAAGCCAGGAAAAAAGCGAAAATGCGGGAATTCCGAATAAAGCGAGCTACTTCGTCAGCGGAGAGGGCGTGGTCGAAAGTGCGCACACGCAGAGGCCAGGCGAACGACATCCCGCTCAAGATAAAAGCCGTCACGACCACCACGGACATGCAAATCACGTAGAACCAGCCGGCGTTAACGTGAACGCGTCCGCCTTTTTTTGCGAATGCCGGAATCCAGAACGCGAGCAATGCCATGCTGCCTACGGCGATGTGGATCCAGCGAAGTCCTTGAAATAGTTCGGCCATGGTGATTCTCCTTCTCGATTCGGGCTTGGACCCGGCGAATGGACTCGTCGCACCATTTCACGTGCGCGGAAAGCGAGTGAATGCCTTTTCGGAGCGCGAGGAGCACGTGGAACATCTGCGGCGAGAGAGCGTCCGGATACTGAGGATCTTTTTCCGACCAATAGCGCTCGATCGTTTGCAATTCCGCGAGCCTGCCGGAAAACACGTCGCGGAGCTCCCTGATGAATCGCAACGTTTTTTGCAGGTCGCCGAGCTCATCCATTAGATAAATTTTAGCCAGATAGTCCATGCGCTCGTCATTCAACTCCGGCCCGTTTTCGAGCCATTCGCGAAGGACGCGGTGGCCGGCCGGAGTGATTTGATAGATGCGGCGTCCAGGACCGCGCTTCGAGGGCGCCCGGCGGCTGCGGAGGAGGCCCTTGCGCTCGAGCCCCTGCAAGGCGGGATAGATTTGGCTGAGCTCGGCGGCCCAAAAATAATGGAGGCGCTCGTCGAAGACGGCTTTCAGGTCATAGCCGCTGGCGGGCTCGCGGAGCAGGCCGAGCAGGATATGTTCAAGGCTCATTGGGGGGTCACTATATAAGACTTTATGTAAATGTCAACTGTTAGCCTCGAAGGCCTGCCCCGGCCCGGAGCGGGCGACCTGCCACCGCTCCGGCTGCGAACTTCAGGTAGAATGAGGTGCTGCGGCCATTTTTCCGTGGATTCAATGCGCGAACTCGGGAAGGTGCTTGTTGTCGTCGGCGTCCTGGTGGCGGGCGCTGGTGCTCTGCTGTGGTTTGGGGCGAAGTTGCCATTCCACCTCGGGCGGCTGCCGGGCGACATTGCCTATCAGGGGCGGCACACGTCATTTTATTTTCCGATCGTCACCTGCATCGTCCTGAGCCTCGCG
>Ga0187816_10000054_pt1 | contig 27050 bp, 26 predicted proteins | sample NC_wetland_sal_i_16_FD_132960 | JGI IMG/M metagenome (GOLD analysis project Ga0187816, IMG submission 132960) | Wetland sediment microbial communities from Neuse River Estuary, North Carolina, USA - SO4_1 | ecosystem: Environmental > Aquatic > Freshwater > Wetlands > Sediment | place: USA... | reverse complement strand
CGGACCCGACGGCGTATTTGGAGGAGTTCATCCGGAACTGATCAGCGACGCGACGGGTAACTATTTCGGGCTTGATCTTGAGCACGACGTCGCATCGAGGGACGATATCGTGGTGGGCAGCCTGACGATTCCGGTGGACACCCCGATCCTGCTGACACTGCACTCGAAGGATATGATCCACAACTTCTACGTTCCCGAGTTGCGTCTCCAGCAGGACATTGTCCCGGGCCTTGAAATTCCGCTCCATTTCACGGCAACAAAGGCGGGGCATTACGAAATTGTGTGCACGCAACTTTGTGGGCTGGGCCATTACTCCATGCGGGCGTTTTTGGATGTGTTGTCGCAGCCGGATTTCGACGCCTGGCTCAAGCAGCAATCGGGAGACTAATAGTTCGTGGCCGGTTTGGCTTAGGGATGGCTTGACAGGCAAGCGAATGATTCCTGGGAGGCACGATTTATGAGTGACACATCCGCTCAACCAGAAGTTCACCACCATGGACCGCCTCAAGCCTTCATCCGCAAATACGTCTTTAGCCTCGACCATAAGGTGATCGGCTTGCAGTACTACGGGCTGGCGCTCGTGGCGGTATTTATCGGGATGGTGTTGTCGTGGTTGTTTCGCATCCACCTGGGGTGGGCCAACATGGCGATTCCGGGCTTGCAGCTCCTCTCGCCGAATGGCGCGCCGGGCGGCGTGATGACGCCGGAGTATTACCTCTCGCTGCTGACCATGCACGGGACCATCATGGTGTTTTTCGTGCTGACCAACGCGCCCTTCGCAGGTTTTGGAAATTACTTTCTTCCGATTCAGATTGGCGCGGAGGACATGGCGTTCCCGCGGTTCAATATGATGTCGTTCTGGACCACATTTGTCGCGTTTCTGGTGTTGATGGCGGCCTTTTTCGTCCACGACGGCCCGCCGATTTCCGGTTGGACCGCCTACGCGACGCTGAGTTCTGTCGGGAAGGCTGCGGGCCCAGGCGAAGCGCTAGGCCAGGATCTCTGGATCGTTTCCATCGGGTTCTTCTGCATCGGCCAGTTGCTCGGCTCGCTCAACTTCATCGCGACAACTCTGGATCTTCGGACCAAAGGCATGAAGCTCGCGCGCATGCCGCTTAGCACCTGGGCCTGGTTTATCACGGCCTGCATCGGCTTGCTCGCTTTCGCCGATCTTCTTCCCGGCGCCATTTTGCTGCTGCTGGACCGCACCGCGGGCACAAGTTTCTTTTCGCCTGCCGGCCTGGTCGTTGGGGATGTAGTGCAGCCGCACTCCGGGGGTTCGCCGCTCCTATGGCAGCACCTGTTCTGGTTCTTCGGGCATCCCGAGGTTTACATTGCGATCATCCCCGCCTTCGGAATCGTTGCGCACATTCTCCCGGCGTTTATGCGCAAGCCGATGCTCGGCGGAATGCGCGTGATGATTGGGTGCATGACCGCGGCCGCATTCCTGAGCTACATGGTGTGGGGCCACCATATGTTTGTCAGCGGGATGAACCCGTTCTCGGCGATTACGTTCTCGGTGCCGACGCTGATCATCACGATTCCGTTCACCGTGGCAACTCTGATATTTCTCGGGTCGATCTACGGCGCAAATTTGCGATTCACTTCCGCGTCACTGTTCAGCCTCGGCTTCATCTCCGTGTTTATCAGCGGCGGCATCAGCGGATTCTTCCTTGCCCAGCCCAGCATCGACGTTTACGTGCATGCGACCTATTTCGTCGTGGCTCACTTCCATTTTGTGATGGCGGTGGCGGCCATTTTCGGAATTTTCGCGGGATCGTATTTCTGGATGCCGAAGATGGTCGGGCGGATGATGAACGAGACGCTCGGGAAGCTTCATTTTTGGCTCACTTTCATTGGCGTGTATTGCATCTTCATGCCGATGCATTATCTGGGGCTTGCGGGGAACGTGCGGCGCTACGCGGCATTCACAGACAATTATATGATTCCCTTGATTCCGGTGCACAAGTTCATCACCATTGCCGCACTTCTGACCGGCGCCGCCCAATTGATTTTTCTGTACAACCTGTTCCACACGCGGTTCTGGGGGCCGATAGCTCCGGAGAACCCATGGGAAGCGACCTCGCTCGAGTGGTCCACCCCTTCGCCGCCGCCGTTTGACAATTTCGGGGGGAAACATCCGGTGGTGTACCAGGATCCATACGAATACGGAGTGGAGGGTCCGCAGGACTACGTGATGCAGACAGCGCCTGGGAAAGTCACGGCCACTTAATCGGAAGAGGGCAAATCGCGATGGCATCCACAACTTATCCGCCTGCACGTCCTGTGGCGAAGCCCGTAATGGCGATGCCGGGGGCGCGCGCGTTGGGGGACCAGCGGGCGGTGGCGACGCCTCAAGCGGCCGCGACGCAAACCGGCATCTGGGTCTGCGTCTGCGCGATTTTCATGTGCTTTGCGGCGTTGATTAGCGCGCTCGTGGTGCGGGAAGGAGCCTCGACGGACTGGAGGCACCTCGCTCTGCCGCGCATTCTGTACTTCAATACCCTGGTCCTGATGTTGAGCAGCTACACACTCGAGGTCTGCCGCCATCGATTTGCAGCCAGTGTGCGCCAGGAAGCGGGGCCGAGTGAAACACCGCGTCCTGACCTTTTTCCCTGGCTTTATGCGACGATTTTGCTCGGCAGTATTTTCGTTGTCGGGCAATACCTCGCCTGGAGAGCGCTCGAAGCCAGCGGCTTTTATCTGGCCACCAACCCGAGCAGTTCGTTCTTTTATGTCTTGACTGCGATGCACGGACTGCATGTGCTCGGAGGCATGGCAGGCTTGATTTATATGGCTCGACGGTTGGCGCGAAGCGTCAGTATTAAGCAAGCGAGCGCGCTCGGCGCGACCGCCGTTTACTGGCATTTCATGGGCTTCCTGTGGATTTTCCTGTTTCTGGTGATGGCGATTCGTCTATAGGCGTGCTGGGAGGGAGATATTGTGAATCCTTCAGAGGGGGCGGTGGGTGCGGGACACGCAGCATTCGCGGAGGCATCGCCATTTGGTATCGAGTCCAAAAAACTCGCCATGTGGCTTTTCATCGCCTCGGACAGCGTGACGTTTGCAGTGCTGCTCTTCGGCTATTCCTTTCTACGGGTAGGCAGCCCGGACTGGACGAAGCCGTTTGAATTCTTGCCGAGCGTGCTTAACGGCATGGTGATGACGGTTATCCTGCTGACCAGCAGCCTGACCATGCTGGGTGGTGTGATGGCTGCCAAGGCGGGCAATCAGAAGTCGTGCCTGCGGTGGATGGGCTATACCATGCTGCTGGGGACAATTTTCGCGATCCTGCACTTGCGGGAGTGGTTTGGGCTGATCCACGAAGGGTGGCGGCTTTTTCAGAACCCTCTTGGCGGCTCCGTTGAGGTCGGTACGGGATTCTTTTGCATCACGGGACTTCACTTAATGCATGTGATATCAGGGGTGATCGCGCTGGGCGTGATCGCGCTGGGCTATAAACGCGGCCGGCTGACCGCGGGGCACGTGGAAACCACGAGTCTGTACTGGCATTTCGTGGACATTGTATGGATGTTCGTTTTCCCGATTATGTACCTATTGAACGCGAAGTAGAGCGGCGCAATACTGGGGAGAAGAAATCACCATGGCATCGAATAATGAGCCGGGCATGAAGCTATATGTGGGAATTTGGATTGGGCTGATTGCCATCATGCTGGTGGAAGTATTTCTAACCTATCAGCATCTCGCGCCTCGGATGCTCCTGGTTTGCCTGCTGGCCCTGGCGTTCTTCGAGGCAGGCCTGGGGATTGCCTATTTCATGCATATGAAATATGAGAGCCCGCATCTTCTGTGGTCGCTCGTGCCGATCACGATTTTTGTGCTGGTCCTGCTCGACCATATTTGGCCGGATGCGTTCCGGCTGGCCCGGATGAGCATGCGGTAGTGGCTGGAACTTTTGGGGTAAGATGGCTTGTCACGCGCTGAAGGAGAAGGTTGCGGGTTTGGATTAGAGAGCCAATTCTGATGGATTCCAAGACCAAGCAAGCGGGGAGTTGGTGGGCGTCGCGTATGACCGTTGCAATGGGCCTGCTTGCGATTCCCGGGGCACTCTGGGCGCAGAGCTGCCCGCTGTGCTACCAGAGCGCGGCTTCCGGTGGGCCGCGGCTTGTCCAGGCGCTGCGCAATGGAGTCCTGGTCATGTTCTTTCCGCCTCTGCTGATCCTCGGCGGGATTTGCTATGCTGCCTATCGAAAGAGGAATCAGTTCAATTCGATCGATGGCACGGCGCGGCTTGAGTTCGATTTTGATGAGCCTGACGGCGGGCACGTAGGCCTGCTGGACGACGGCGGGGAGCTTCCGAGCCGCGCGGACGTAGCGGACACGATCGAGCTTTAAATGTGAATTCAGCTCGCTCTTTTCGAAATGGATTGTTTCGTTGCAGTGCTACCTCGGACTTGCCTTCGCCGCGCCGGCACCCAGGGTTTCGCGTGATTCCGCGGGCTGATCCATGCTGCGACCATTGCTGATCCTCGCGCTGATTTTGGCCGCCTCCACGGCGGGAATTCTACTGCTTACCTGGAGCATGCGGCGGATCAGCTTGCGGGCTCAGTTCGTCGTGCTGCTCGGTTTGGGTATTCTGATCGGATTCATTTTCTTGACGATTGTGCAAGTCCCTGGATTTCCTTCCTGGGTGGCAATTTCGCTCGTGACCATGGTCTTCATTGCCAGCCTCTTCGGCGTGCGCATTTTCCTGCGGAGCCTTGCCCGGGACCGGGACGGGCTGTGACCGCGCAGGCGCATCGTGCGACAAGGGCGCCAAAAAATATAATTCCAACGTGTTTGCCGGACGCATGACTTCGACTACACTCGGACCGCGCTGCGGCACGGAGCCTTGGCGCCGATGGGCCGCTGAACACGCTGAAGCATGCTTTGAAAAATACAGGTCCAGGCCTTCGATAACCTCAATCAGGAAACGCTGAGCAGCATCTACTTTGTGGGATTTGCTCGCGACTTCTAGAGAAACGAGGTGCGCATGGCACGACCTAGACACGCTGTACAAGCCTTGATCCTGTGGCCGCTCGCGATGGCACTCGCATTCTCTGGGGACGCAATGGGGCAAACGGCCACCGTGAATGGGATGACCGGGAGCGCCGAAAGGGGGAAGGGGCTGTACCGAACGTTTTGTGTCGGCTGCCACGGAGTACTCGGCGATGGGAAAGGCGAGAATGGTGTCTTCGTTATTGGGCCGTTGCAAGACCCACTGCCGCGTAATTTCACTCTGGGGCTTTTCAAGTGCCGGTCAACGCCGACGGGGAGCATCCCGCTGGACAGCGATCTCTATACGACAATCGGGCGCGGAATCTATACGACCTATATGCCGCCGTGGCAGTCGCTGACGCCGCAGCAACGAGTGGACCTGGTGGCGTACATAAAGACATTCTCGTCGCGATTTAAGGAAGAGAAACCGGACGAGCCGGTGAAGATTCCGGCGGAAACTCCGAATTCGGCTGAGAGCGTGAAGCGCGGGGAAGAGCTTTATCAAAAGACGCTGAAGTGCTTCGAGTGCCACGGGACGACGGGGCATGGCGACGGACCTTCCGCAGCGACGCTGCGGGATAATCTCGGGAATCCGATCAAGGCATTCGCGTTCGCGGAAGGGACGCGATTCAAGTGTGGTTCGACGGACGAGGATCTCTACAGGATTTTCATGACCGGGCTCGATGGGACGCCTATGCCATCGTGGGCGGATTACCTGAATTCGAATCAGGCCTGGGACCTGGTCCACTATTTGCGGAGCCTGATGGTCAATTACCGTCCCGAGAAGGCGGCCGGCAAACAGCAAGAAAAGAAATGAACAGACACAGATTTGAGGCGAGGAAGCGCTGAATATGTGGGGCCGCGCGGTGGCACGCGGGCGGCGCGGCGCAAACGGAGTCTTGACTCAAAGATTTGGCGACGCTGCCAATTCTAATTTCATGGGGAGGCGAGTGGTGAGGAACCGACAGAAGCTTGCGTGCCTGGGAAGCCTGATAGCGACGAGCTGGGCAGTGGCGTCATGTGCATGGGCGCAGTACTCGGTGGTGACGGTGAGCAACGGAGGGACGATTACGGGAACGGTTAAGTGGAGTGGCGCGAGGCCGCAGCGAGTGACACTACCGATCACGAAAAATCCCGACGTTTGCGCGCCGAACGGGAATAAGACGCGGGATCTGGAGCGGATTGAGATTGCGCCGGACGGGGCGGTGGAAAATACGGTGGTGTACTTGAAGGGCGTCACTTCCGGGAAAGCGTGGGATTTGCCGGAAGCGCGGCGATCGCTCGATCAGAAGAACTGCCGGTACATCCCGCACATCATGCTGGTGCCCAAGGGCGAAAACCTCTCCATGAAGAGCAGCGATCCAATCTTGCACAACATACATATGACCGGGGTGGCGCTTTACAATTTGCCGTTTCCGATCAAGGACAAAGTGATTCAGCGGCCGTTTCAACGGGACGGTGTGGTGGATTTGAAATGCGACGCGGGGCACGTGTGGATGAATTCGGAACTGCTGGTGGTGGACCATCCTTATTACGCCATCACGGATGAGCACGGGAATTTCAAGATTACGGGGATACCGGCGGGGACGTACACGGTGGAAGCCTGGCATGAGAGCTGGCACGTGGCCCGAACGGAATCCATGATCGATGTGGACACCCACCAAACGGTGACGCGTCCGGTCTTCGCGGAATCACTTACGTGGGACCAGACCGTGACAGTGTCTCCGGGTGCGACGGCGAAGGTGGAGTTTCAGATTTCGGAGAAGTAGGGCGGGATCCGATTCGATTCGCGGGCGGACGAATTGGAAAGGCAAGGGGGAGAAGGCGGGATGGTTGTTTCGCAGAGTTATGAAGAGAGCGGGCCAATCGTAAACGTAGATCTGGTGAAGCAATGGCTGTTCTGGGGAATCATCTGGACGATGATTTTTCCGCTGGTGGGCCTGCTCGTCTCCATCAAATTTAACTACCCGGACTGGCTGGGCACGACTTCCTGGCTGACGTGGGGCAGGCTCCGGCCCATGCACGTGAACGGGGTGATCTTGGGTTCCTTCTCGACCACTTTTTTTGGGCTTGTGCTTTACATGATTCCGAAACTGACAGGCATTCGAATGGTGGGCGAGAGGATGGGGTATTGGGCGCTGTGGCTATGGAACCTTGGCGTGGTGCTGGGGTCGTACTCGCTGATGGCGGGATATCAGAAGGGCGTGGAGGTGGGGGATTACGCGCAGTGGGCGGATGTGCCGCTGTTTATCGCATTCTTTATTTTGACCTACATGGTGGTCGCGACCATCATCCGGCGAAAAGAGAAGCTGCTCTACATTTCGCTTTATTACGTCGCGGGCGCGATGGTCTGGACCGCGATCAATTTTCCGCTGGGGAATCTCCTGCTGCCGTACAAAGTGCCGGGAGTGAACAATGCCGCGCTGCACGGATTGTACATCCACTACATCGTGGGATTGTGGATCACGCCGGCGGGGCTGGCGTTGATTTATTTCTTTTTGCCGCTGGCAGCGAAGAATCCGCTGTACAGCCACAAGCTATCGCTGGTTGGCTTCTGGTCTCTTGCGTTCTTCTATCCCTTCGTGGGGATTCACCACTATCTCTACAGTCCGATTCCAAACTGGACGCAGACTATCGCGATCGTGACCTCGATGATGTTGATCGTTCCCGTGTGGACGGTGACGCAGAACTTTTTCGGGACCATGATGGGGAATTGGAAATCGTTGCAAGACAGCTTTGTGGCCAAGTTCTGCATTATGGGGGCCATTTTCTATTTGATTGGGTGTTTTCAGGGCTCGACGGAGGCGCTGCGGGGCATGCAGCAATTGACGCACTTCACGGATTTCGTGATTGCGCACTCGCATTTGACGGTTTTTGGGACGTTTGTGGTGTGGACGATGGCGGGAGTGTACTACGTTTGGCCGCGGGTGACGGGGCATGCGTTGTGGAGCAAGACTCTCGCGACGTGGCATTTTTGGCTGATTGCGATCAGCTTCAGTGTGATGGCCGGCGTGCTGGCGCTGATGGGGCTGGTGCAGGGGACGGAGTGGGCGAACTCTGTGGAGTTCGTGGATACGGTGGTGGCGATGAAGCCGTACTGGTTCATTCGGACGCTCTCAGGGCTGGGGATGGACATCGGAATATTTTTATTTATGGTCAATATGTTCATGACGGCCAGGGAACCTTCTCCATTTCCGGAAAGGGACCGCGAGAAGGCCCTGGAGGGTGCACCTGCGGACTGATCATGCAAAGCAAGCGAATCGATTCGTTCATCATGGTCATGGCGGTCGTGTTCATGGGGGGAGCGGTCTTTGTGATGGGGCTGCTGCCGTGGCTGGGGCGCGAGCACGTTATGACGGTAACGACCATGGATGGCAAGGTCGTCCAGGCAAAGCCATATACTGCCCTGGAGGCGCGCGGGCGGCAGGTCTACATCCGGGAAGGCTGCTGGTATTGCCACTCGCAATATGTAAGGCCGGTGACGGGGGAGGACCGCCGGTGGGGGCCTGTCTCGCAAGAAGGCGAATATGCATTTGATGTGCCGCATATGTTTGGGACGCGGCGGATTGGGCCGGACCTGACGCGGGAGGGCGGGCGAGTGTCGGATGACTGGCACTTTGCGCACCATTTCAATCCGCGGATGGTGGTACCGGATTCGATCATGCCGCGATTTCCCTGGCTGTATAATGGCGTGGACGCGAATGGAAGGCCGAAACCGACGGATGACGCGGTCGCGCTCGTGGCGTACCTCCAGAAACTTGGAACGAATCTTGGGCCCTGGCGTAAGAATTTCCTGTATGTATCTGCCGGGTCTTCGATCCCATTCATTCCCGGTGCGATTTCCGATGGGATCGAGGAGGGTAAGAAGGTTTATGTCCGACGGTGCATCGGCTGCCACGGCGCCACCGGCGACGGGCAGGGTCCCGTGGCGGTGTTCCTGAGCCCGAAGCCACGGGAATTCAAGGATGGGATATTCAAGTTCCGCTCGACGCCCTCGGGTTCGATACCCACCGATGGTGATCTCTATCGCACCATTACGATGGGAGTGCGCGGGACAGCGATGCCACCGTGGCATGAACTGACCGAGGAGGATCGCTGGTTCGTAGTGCAGTACGTGAAATCGTTTTCCGATCGGTTCAAGTACGAGATGCCCGGGGATTTGATTGTGATTCCAGCGGAGCCGACAAATGATGCGGCTTCCGTGGCACGCGGCAAAGTGGTGTACGAGCAGATGAAATGCGCGGAGTGCCACGGAGTGGATGGGAAGGGTGACGGGCCATCGGCTTCGACCCTGCGGGACAACTGGGGCAACGTGATCCTGCCACGCGATTTCACCAAGGGCGGAACGGAAATGAAGAGCGGGCCGGCGCCACAGGATCTCTACAAGGCATTCAGCACGGGCCTGGATGGAACGCCGATGCCGTCGTACTCAGACTTCCTGAACCCGGATCAACGATGGGACCTGGTGCACTATGTGATGTCGTTTGGTCCCGCGGATACTTATTTGATCCTGACGAAGAGGGAGTAGGAGGGGGAGCAACCATGGAAGGCGACATATTGTTCTGGACGTTTCTGGCAGGGCTCGGTTTCGCGCTCAACGGGTGCTGCATATTCCTGCTTCTGATTCGTCACGGGCAATATCGCGATCCGGAGAAGGCGAAATTTAGAATGTATGAACGGGAACAACGCGATGACCAACGATTCAGTCGCGACTTGGTGAACGTATGAGCAAAGACAAGGCTCACGATATTTATACTTACGAGTATTCGGGGATTCAGGAGCGAACTGGTAAAGTAAACGGATGGCTGATCGTCGTGTATGTGGCGCTGGCGGTGTGGGGCGCCTGGTATTTGTTCGCGTTCTGGAGTCATTCGTAGACCACGGATACCCCCATGCGATGGATTCAACCCCGGTGTTTCTGATGATTACGCGTTGGATTTCGGCCGCCCTGCTTGCATTCTTCGCCCTTTCCGCCTCTGCCTCTGCGTCCGCGCAGATTTACCATGACCCGAGACGGAAGACCACGGTCGGGTTTTCTGTGGAATTGAACTTTCCTCCGGAAACGGTCATGAAGATTGTGAAGGGAGTGGCGGCGGACGGCTACATTCGCGGGACGTCAGTCTATGCGAAGGAAATTGAGATTGATGACGCTGACGCGGCGAAGACTTCCAATGTATTCGCCGATTCGCCGGGCAACGGGGAAGTAATCTATAAGACCAAAGCGAAGGTGATCTCTCCGGCGCACTTCCCCGGCGACTCGGATATCGGGACGGTGACGGTGCGGTATATCGTGGAATCGATTTCGCCGCAGCGGGCGCGGCTGCACATTGACGCGATTTACATCGACGATTCCACACGGACCCGGTGCCCGTCCGATGGAAGCGTCGAGACCGCGGAATACGGCGAGATCATGACGCAACTGAGGGCTCTCGACCCGGTGACGGGAGGGCGGAAGCGTCCGGCACAAGTCAGTCCCGTGCAGCAGTCCGCGGGTTTGAAAGATACGCTGGCCGAGGAAGAGAACCGGCTGGCAGATGCGAAGGCCACGGAACAGAAGCTCGAGGAGCGAATAAAGAAACTGCAATTCGACACCATGGGAATGATCAAATCAGGAGGAGTGCCGCTGAAGGCTTCGCCATACGATCATTCTTCGACGATTTTTAAACTCGAGAAGGGCGCTACTGTGACCGTGCTGACCACAACGAAGTATTGGTACCGCATTCGCACGGCGAAGGGGGACGAGGGTTGGATTTACTACGTGTTTCTGGTGCCGCTGTCGTGACTTTTTTCAACCATGCGCGCCGGAGAGCAGGGAGTCTGGGATTTTTCTGCGTGGCGCTCTTTTTCGCCTTGGGCTGTGGGAGCGCCGCGATGGCGCAGCAGACGGAGCCCGTCGAACGCGTGTATGAGCATCCGCAGGTGGAAGTGGAGAAGGCGCTGCAGGATTTGCAGGCCTATGCGACGAACCGGCTTCCAGTGCTCGATGGGTTCGTGAAGGCCAATGCCAGCACGCTCGACAATTTCGACAATCCGCACTACCAGTTTCGAATCGAGATTTTTCCCCAGGGGACGACGCAGGTGCTGGTGCAGGTGACGGCTAAAATCACGGCATGGTATGCCGACGCGGACCCAACGCATTCGCAGTACACGTTGATTCCCTCGAATGGGCGCCTGGAGCAAGATTTGCTGGACCGCTTGAGCATTTATCTTGAGAAAGGGAATCCACGGGCGCTTCCCGGGCTCCCGGCAGTACCTCCTGGAGCTGCAGCGCCTGCATCGGCGGCACCGGATAATTCTCCGAACGGCGCGACGGCTCAGACGGCGCGGTCGGCTCCAGCGGCTGCGGCGCTGGCGGACATCGCGGGACAGATCGCCGCGACGCAGGCGGCGCGGCAAGCGGCGGAACTGAACCAGCGGAAATTGCAGCAGCAAATTTCCGAGCTGGAAGCGAATTCGAGATCGCAGCGATACCTGAAGAACCTCGCCGTCATTCATTCGGCGGAAACGCCTATCTTTGAGCAGGCGGATGAAACTTCGAAGATTCTTTTCCGGGCCGACCCCGAGGATGAATTCGAAATCATTCAAGTGCGTGAGGCCTGGGTGGAGGTGCAACTGGAGAACTCCGCGCAGGGCTGGGTGCGAGCGTCGCAGCTGCAACCGAATAGCGAAGTGGACGATGCCGAGGATACCGGTGCGGCGAATTTTTCGACTCCGAATGAAGAGATCAAGGCGTTTACCGGGGAGTGGGCGGCCCTGAAGGGGAAACAGGCGCTATTTGTTTTTGCGCAGCCGACGCGCGCGATTCCCGACAACATGTTGGGGAAAAGCCAGCTGGATTTTTCGAAGCACATTTTTACGCTCGGATACCGGACGGCGGCTCACTCCGATGAGAATTTTTCAGGGGTTGTGGTGGTGTTTCTGGGAACGAAGGGAGGCGTTGCGTCTGCGACACTGACGGATATCAAGCGCTGGCGCGACGGGGCGCTGCCGGATAGACAGTTCCTGTCCCGCTGCTCGTTTGACCCGCCGGAATCCTTCGGAGAACCCGCGAAGAAATAGGGTGCATTTTCGCACACCGCGTTGAGTCCGGCCCCGATTTTATTCGTGCATTAAACGTGTATCGGGGCTGCGCTTTTCTGCACGATAGTTGGCACGATGGTTTCCTCACCGAAGGAGTGCGCGCTGCGCACGTCCTATATTCCTTCTGCTTTCGACACAACGAGGTTGCGATAGGAGCGGGCTGCAAGCGCGGAATTTGAATCTACGGTATAATGAAATGTTGTTGCTCTCCGTAAACAACATTTCGATGCGCTTCGGCGCTAAAGTCTTGTTCGACGACGTGACCTGCACGTTTTTGCCGGGGCGGAGGTATGCCATTACGGGGCCGAACGGGGCCGGTAAGACTACCCTCATGAAGATTTTGACGGGCGAGCTCGAGCCTTCGAAGGGGTCGGTGACGCGGCCAAAGAAGCTCGGAGTTTTGCGACAGGATCAGTTTGCCTTCGACGAGTTTCGCGTGATTGACACGGTGATTATGGGGAATGCGGCGCTTTGGAATGCCCTTGTGGAGCGCGATGCACTGCACGAGAAGCCGCACGCGGAGTTGACGGACAAGGACGGGATGCGGCTGGCCGAGCTGGAGGGTATTGTCGGGGAAGAGGGCGGGTACACGGCGGAGGCGGATGCGGGTGTGCTCCTCGATGGGCTTGACCTGCATGAGTCGTTGCACGAGCGAAAGATGCGGGAATTGCAGGGCGGGCAGAAAGTCCGCGTGCTGCTGGCGCAAGCGCTCTTCGGGAACCCTCCCGCGCTGCTGCTGGACGAGCCGACGAACCACCTCGATTTGGATTCCGTTCATTGGCTGCAGGATTATCTTTGCGAGTACGAAGGCGTGCCGATTGTTATTTCGCACGACCGGCACTTCCTCAATAGCGTTTGCACGCACACCGCCGACATCGACTACCAGACGGTGATCATGTACAACGGCGGATACGACGACATGGTGGTGGCGAAGACCTCCATCCGAGCACGGATTGAATCAGAGAACGCGCAGCGGGAGAAGAAGATTGCGCAGTTGAACGAGTTTATCGCGCGATTTTCGGCTGGGACGCGTTCGGCGCAGGCGACTTCGCGCAAGAAAGAGGTGGAGCGGCTGCAAACGGCGGAGCTCGCGAGGTCGAACATTGCGCGGCCGTATATCCGTTTTCAGATGGAGCAGCATTCGGGGAGGCATCCGCTGGAAATCAAAAGCATCGCCAAGTCTTATGACGGCGTGAAGGTGTGGAAACCGTTTTCCGCAAACGTGAATCGCGGGGAGAAGATTGCGCTCGCGGGTCGGAACGGAGTAGGGAAGACGACGCTGCTGAAGTCCCTGATCCGCAACGCGCCGGGGTTCATCGAAGACGTCGACCGGGCATTCCCGGTGGATGGCGGGACCGTGGCGTGGGGACACAACGTGGCCGTGGGATATTTTGCGCAGGACCACTCGGAATCGATCGTCCAGGGGACCACGGCAATCGAATGGCTGCACGAGTTCAAACCGCAGGCCACGCAAGAGGAGCTACGCGGGCTGCTGGGGCAGATGCTCTTCAGCGGCGACGATGCGCTGAAGCCGACTGCCGCGCTTTCCGGAGGCGAGGCGGCGCGGCTCATTTTTTGCCGGCTGATGCTGCAAAAGCCGAATGTGCTCGTGCTGGATGAGCCGACGAACCACCTGGACTTGGAATCCATCAACGCGCTGAACATTGCTCTGCAAAAATATGACGGGACCGTGCTGCTCGTGACGCATGACTATGACGTGATCGATGAGGTGGCGACGCGGATTTGGCATTTCCAAGACGGCCGCATCGAGGATTTCAAGGGGCCGTACGCGGAATATTTGGCTTACGCGGAAGAGAAGGTATCGTAAGGCGGGAAGTTTCCGCTGTCCTAAGGATTGATTCCCTCCAAAGTAGTGCCTGCTTTGACTAAATCGCGCTTGCCTGGGGTGTGTCTACTCTCGCGGCCAGGGAATCGGGGGAGGAAGCCACGCGCGAAGCGTCTTTTGCTCGCAGGCCGCGGACTTTTTCGAGACGCATGGAATTGCCGACTACCATCAGGCTGCTGAGGAGCATGGCTACGGCGGCCATCACCGGGCGCAGCCACCCGATGGCTGCCAGGCCGATGGCAATGACGTTATAGAGGAAAGCCCAAAAGAGGTTGACCTGGATATGGCGGAAAGTTTTTCTTGAAAGGGAGAGGACCCAGGGGACGAGGGCCATGTTACCGGCGAGGATGTGGACGTCCGCGGCTTCCTTGGTGAGGTCTGTGCCGATTTGGTGAGCGATGCCGACGTTTGCCTTGGCGAGAGCGGGGGCGTCGTTGAGGCCGTCGCCGACCATCGCAACCTTGCACCCTTGACGCTCAAGCGCTGCGACGTATTCGACTTTTTGCCATGGGAGCTGCTCGGCAGCCCAGTGCTCGATGCCGAGTTCGGCGGCGACTTGTTTCGTGCTGCCGGCACGGTCGCCGGAGAATAAATGGACTTCGATTCCTTGCGCGCGGCATTGATTGATGGCGCTTGCGGCGCTCGCGCGCAGGCGATCTTGGAGGCGGACGACCGCGCGGATCTGGCCTTCCCAGCCGAGATAGACGCGGCTTTCGAGGCCAGCTTCGGGGAGGGAATCTTCGAGGTCGGTCGGCATGGCCAGTCCCAATTTTAGCAGTCTTGCGGCGGTGCCGAGATGAATTAGCGTGCCCGGATCGAGGTGTTGCGTGGCAGCGGGGGTTGAGAACTCGATGAAACCTTCAATGCCTTCACCGGGGTGATTTTGGAAGTCGCGGACCGGGAGTATAGGCAGCCCGCTCAATTTGAACTCCTCGACGATGGCACGAGCGAGATGATGCTCGGAATTGCTTTCGAGTGAGGCGGCGATTTGCAGCAGGCTGCGGCGATCGAGCCCGGCAATCGCGCTCGGCGTCACATCTAGGACTCGGAGTTTCCCTTCCGTGAGCGTGCCGGTCTTGTCGAATACGATCGTGTTCACCTTTGACAGTCGCTCGAGCACTTCGGGGGCGCGCAGGAGGACGCCTTCTCGGGCGGCGCGCTGGAGCGCGACGAAAGTTGCCATCGGAGTGGCGATCCCAAGGGCGCAGGGGCAGGCGACCACGAGGATTGCCAGGGCATTCAGCAAACCATGCAGCGAATCGTGGCGCGCAAGCGAGTAATAGGCGGCGACAGCCATCGCGAAAACAACGACGGAACCCACGAACCATGCTGACACGCGATCAGCGAGCGTTTGGAGCGGCATGCGGGAACCGATTGCCTCGGCGCACATTTTTTCGATTCGCGCTTGCAGCGTGCCTTCGCCCACCTGCACCGCTTGATAGACGATGGCGCCGTCAAGATTGAGTGTGCCTTGCAGGACAGATTCGCCGGGACCTCGAGCGACAGGCATGGATTCGCCGGTGAGTATGGATTCGTCGAGGGTGGTGCGGCCGTCGAGAATTTTTCCGTCAACCGCGATTTTTTCTGCGGGGAGGGCTCGGAGCAGGTCGCCAGCACGGACTTGATCGAGTGCGATTAACTGCTCGTCGGTGCCGCTGAGGCGGCGAACCTGGGCTGCCTTTTCGGCTGCCAGGTTTCGCATGGCTTGCGCCATCCGGGCACGCGCGCGAGCTTGCAGGTAGCGGCCGAGCGTTACGAGGACAATGACCATGGAAGCCGTATCGAAATAAACGTCGTGACCATGGACAAATGTTTGGCGCGCGGAATAGACGTAGGCGGTCACAGTGCCGAGAGCAGTGAGCGTGGCCATGCTTAGACGCGCGCGGGGCAACTCCTCGGCTGCCAGCTTCATGTAGGGATAGCCGAGGCCGAAGATTACCGGCGTCGTGAGGGCGAGAAGAATGTATTGGAGCTGCGTCCGGAGATGGAGAGGCAGATCAGGATAGAGATAGAGGACCCAAGAAAAGGTCATGATGAATCCGGAAAGCACGACGCCGACAGCAAGCAAGACCAGAAACCAGGATTCCGAGCTGTCTCCCTCCTGGCCGCCGCCGGCGAGCTGGTAGACGAAGGCACAGCCGGAACAGCAGAAACTTTTCTGCTCGCCGTGGAAATCGAGAGTGGTTGTGGGGCCGCGCAAGGCCAGGCCGCAGTGAGCGCAGATAGTTGCAGTTCTCATCGGAGCGTTGGCTTCGAAATCCTTACATCCGCATGTGAAGCATTAGACCGTGTGTAGCCGGATTCGGGTGCGCGAGCCATAAGAAGCCGCGATAGAGCGTAATCGCTCCCAGGGCTGCGAGCAGGACCCCGCTGGCGCGTACGAGCTTCTCCCGCAGGGCCAGCGAAAACAAATCGGAGAAGAAAGCTACGAGCAAAAGCGCCGGGACCGTTCCCATGCCGAAGGCGAGCATCACCAGCGCCCCGGAGGCTGCCGAACCGGACGACGCTGCTTTGCCCAGCATCGCGTATATCAGCCCGCACGGTAGGAAACCAAGCAGGGCGCCGAGCGGCAGGGCGCGAGCCGGCCGGGGGAGACGCGTGACATGCTCGAATCCGCGTGCGAGCCAAGCCTGCGGCGTGGCCGCTTTTGGTTTGAATGGCGACCAATGTTGCATCAGGCCCGCGAGGGCGAGGCCAGTGCCAATCATCAGGATGCCAGCGCCTACCATGAGCATGGCTTGGATTCGGCCGGTCCTTGAGAGCAGGCTCGAGAATGAGCCGAGTGCTCCTGCCAAAGCGCCCAGGAGCGTATAGCTGGCGATGCGGCCGGCGTTGAAGACGAGCTGCTGCGGGAGAATCAGTCGCTGCCACGAAGCGCCTGCTGCCGCGCTGGCTGAGCCTCCTGCGCTGATGGGGGAGAGGGAGGGGGACATCGAAACGAGCGCGACGAAGCCGCCGCACATTCCGACGCAGTGCAGGCTGACTAAGATGCCCGTCAGGAATATGAGGCCGAGTTCCATTACAGTGGGAATTTATACCTCTTTTCGGGGTTTCGTGGGTAGGTTGAGGCATTTGAAATCCGGTTGCCCCCTAAGGCGTAACTTTCGACGAGTGAATGGATTACGAAGTACCATCTGAGCCAGGCTCCGCACAAATGGCCGACGGGGCGTGAGTATTCCACCATGGGCTCACACTGTTCTCGCTTGGTGCAGCGCGAAAGTGACATCATAATAGGCGCGGCGGCATTTGGAATCGCCGCAGGACCTGACCAAAGCACATGCCACGAAATCGAAAGCCCGCGCTGCTTCCCCAGCTTTTGGAGACCTCCGTCCGGGCAGGATTTCGGCGCGCTTACGAGCAGGTGCAGGTGAACCCGGCGCGCTACCTCGTGCAAGTGCGGCGCGCGCATCGCTTACCGATTCAGACGTGGGACGACATGCTGAGAATAGGCGAAGAGACGTTGAATCCGATCGCAGCGCGCGTGATCAAGGGAGCGACGAGAATGGCTGCGCTCGAAGGGACGGGGCTGGGGTTCGGCGGATTCCTCACGATTGTGCCGGACATGGGGATTCTATCGGCAATTACTATCCGAATGCTGCAAAGGTTGAGCTTGATTTATGGGTTCGAGTACTCGACCGAAGAGGAAGTCACGGCGCTTTGGATTGCGGCGGCGAGCGCGGCGGGGCTCGATCTGGGCAGGGAGTTCCTCGAAAAGCAGGCGATTGAGCGGCTGGTCCCCCGGATTATTGATCGGATTGCGGTGAAGGTCGGGACCGAGGTGGCGGAAAAATGGACTGGGCGGTTGATACCGATTCTCAGTGCGGGAGCGGGCGGGACGCTCAACTATTATTTTGTGCGGGCCTGGGGGCGGCGCGCGCAGAAACATTTTATCGAGCGGCACCGGTCGGCGCGCACGATTGAGATTTCGCGGGGTGGACGGCGTGCTTTGGGGATCGACCCTCATGTGAGATTGCTGAAGAATTAATCTTTCGCGGATGGTTTCCTCAGGATTACCTCCGACGGAAAAGAAAATAGCAAAAGCAGATGAAAAGGCGCCTGCAAGATCCCGGCATTGCGAAAAGCAAAAAAAGCGGACGAGGGACACCTGCGTTACGATGCGGCTTTGGCCGCAGGGGCTTCGAGAGAGGCGCGGTCCCACTTGCCGAGGTTTGCGGCTGCTTCGTAGGTGCTCTGGCAAAAATCCAGGAGAGTCGCTCTTGGGTCGGTGGCGGCGCGCACGTCGTCATAATTGAGCAGGAATTCGTTTAATTGCGCGCTGTAAAAAGCTTTCGGCGGGCGCGCGGGGGCTTGCTTGAAACCTGGCGGCTCCGGGGCGGCGTAAGAATAGAACGCGGGGCATATGATGTCTCCGCCGCCGGGCCACCATCCGACGCTGCTCACCTCTTGCGAGTAAGCTTCTTTCGTGATGCGGTCTGCGCCCTGGCGCTCGGGCGCGGGCCTTCCCGAAAAGCGCGTAAGGGCCAGATCAAAACTTCCCCAGAAAAAATGAACCGGGCTGCACTTTCCGATGAAGCGTCCGCGAAATTCCTTGAGGATTGTGTCGACGGTTACGAGAATGCGCCAGAAGCGGTTGGCGGATTCGGGATCGTAAGAAGAATGCGTGGTGTCCTGGTCGAAGCGGATGGGATCGGGGATTTCGACCGGCATCGGCCAGATTTTTACGTCGATGGAGAGCGAATGGAGAGTCTCCATTAGCTCGCTGTAGAAATCGGCTACCGTACGCGGGAAGAGTTCCAAGACTTCCGATTCGCCGCGGCTGGTTTCAATGCGCAGCACGTGTTCGATAAAATCGAATTCGATCTCGAAGATCCCTCGGGAGTAGGGAATCGGCGAGGTGCCCAAACCGCGGGCGTTGACGTACAGCGGAACTTCCCACCATTGATTCAGGTACGGGCTCAGAGCCAGGCGAACTTTGCCTACAATCTGTGTCCACATGTGAAGCGTAGCGAGCGTGTCTTTCCAATCGGCGAGGGGCAGCGGTGGCCAGGCTTGCTCATTAGAAGGGAATTTCTCGGCGGGCATGGGCCCTCCAGCAAACTCGGTTTCGTTCGGGAAGACTATTTTACAGGAAAGCTGCGCCTCGCGCTAACATTCGCGCGAGCGGGTTTTGATGCGGAGCCACCCAATCGAGTCTTGCAATTTTCCTGGTGAGACGGACTTTGCGGCGGGATTGCCAGGCGGGTATTCTCTAGGGCTCATGAAGGGACCATCCCCAATTCCCGGAATTGATATTCGCATTCGGCGGCTGCGCCGCTCGGAGCTTCCCCACGATACGGTGGAACTAGCGCGCTTTCTGATCGGGAAGACGATTGTGCGCGAGCTTGCGAACGCGCGATTAGGCGGGCGCATCGTTGAGACGGAAGCATACCTGGTGGGCGATGCGGCTTGCCATGCTTTCCGGGGCCCGACGCCGCGCAACCGGTCGCTTTTCTTACCACATGGACATGCGTATGTCTATTTCGTGTATGGGTCGCATTTCATGCTCAATGTTTCAAGCGAAGGGCCCGGGACGGGCGCGGGGATATTGTTGCGCGCCATCGAGCCGCTCGAAGGGATCGAATGGATGAAGCGCCGGCGCCGCACTACGCGCCTGTTCGACGTAGCGCGCGGGCCGGGGCGGCTGGCGGCGGCCATGCGGATCAACAATCGACTCGATGGGCTCGATTTGTGTGGCAAGGGAGATCTGTGGCTAGGCACGGCGGTGCGGCCCGCCGGGCCGATTGGCGTCAGCGTGCGTATCGGGATTACCAAGGATGCCGAGCGGCTACTACGGTTTTACGAGCGGGGAAATCCCTTTGTGAGCGGGCCGAAAAAGCTGCGGCCTTGAATTTGAATGCTTGAGGTTGCGAAGCCTCCACTCGAGAAATCAGCAACGAAATTTAACTCTCGCGACACAAGTTCCTATCAGTCAATTGACGTGCTCCGCTGCGTCGCCCACACTCGAATGAATTGCCATGATCCACATTGAAAACCTTACGAAGGAGTATGACCTGGCGGGTGGATCCGACAAGCAGGGGCCTGTCGTGGCGGCGGACCGTTTGACCCTCGAAATAGATAAGGGCGAAGTTTATGGGTTGGTGGGGCCGAACGGCGCGGGAAAGACGACCGCACTCAAGATGGTGTGCGGGCTGCTGGTGCCCACGTCAGGGCGCGTGCTGGTGAACAACGTGGACGTGGAGGCGCGCCCGGAGGAAGCGCAGCGGTACATTGGCTACCTGGCGGACTTTTTCGCCCTCTATGATGATTTGAAAGTCTGGGAATATCTCGATTTCTTCGGCCACGCCTACAAACTCCCGCCCGATTCCATTCCGGCGCGGATCGAATACCTTCTGGTGCTGCTGGGGCTGCAAGCCAAGCGCGATGCTTATATTGACGGACTCTCGCGCGGCATGAAACAGCGGCTGGGAATTGCACGCACTATCATCCACGACCCTCCCGTGCTCATTTTAGATGAGCCGACAGCGGGGCTCGACCCGCAAGCGCGGATTGATTTCAAGCGGCTGATCAATGATTTGAACAAGGCCGGCAAGACGATTCTGATTACGTCGCACCTCTTGGGCGATCTCCAGGAAATATGCACCTCGATTGCGATTCTCGAAAAGGGGCGGCTCATGAAGTCGGGGCGGCTGGAAAAGATATTGGAGGAAGGGTCGGCCGTCCCAGGTCCGCAGGGAACGCAGTCGGCGCAGCGTGTGCGCGTGAAAGTGGCGACACCGGGGTTCGATTGGAACCAATGGCTTGGCCAAAATGGGCAGGTGTCCGGCCTCGTCCACGAGCCCACCGGAGCAATGTTTTCATTTGGAGGCACGGATGCGCAGCTGGCGGAGCTGATGAAGGCGTTGATCGCGGCAGGGGCGCCCATCTGCGGAGTCGAAAAGATCACTGATTCGCTCGAACAGGTCTATTCGCGCCTGACGAAGGGAGAGGTGATGTGACGGACCTCGGCGAACTGGTGTTCTCCAATCCCGAGCTGATACGCAATTTGCGAATCCTGCTGCGGCCGAAGCGCATGCTGATAGCGGCTGCAATCACGGGAATCGTATCGCTGGTGATCCTTCCGGCGCTTTGGACAAACGGGGGGCGGTACAGCCAGCCGGGTTGGGGAGAGGGCTATCTCACCACAATTCTCGTATTGCAGGCGGTGGTATTGCTTTTGGGAGGTGGAACCGCTTGTCTGCAATCCATCAGTCGGGAGAAGGAGTTAAATACTTTCGATTATCAGCGCATCACTCGGCTCTCACCGCTGGAACTAAGCGTCGGGAAATTGCTGGGCGCACCGGCGATGGCTTACTTTATTACGATTTGTCTCGTTCCGGCGACTCTCTTCGGATTTGGAAATGCGGCATGGAAGCTGGAATATTTGACGGACATCTGGGTCCTGCTGGCTTTTTGTGCAGTGGCGTTTCATTCGCTGACCTTGGTGGTCTCGATGCTGCTGAAGCGCAGCCCCTCGACCGGCGTCGTGTTGCTGCTATTATTTTTTGTCGGATTGCCCGGGCTTCCCTGGAGGGTGCTCCTACTGTCGCGCGGTAGCGCCGGAATGCGGGGACCGGAGAGCGTCAATTTCTACGGAGTGGGCCTGCCGCACACGCCGTTCTATTGCTTCGTGTATGCGTCCTTCGCGGCGTGGTTCATCCTGGTGCTGGAGCGGAATATCAAGCGCGATCCCGCGGCCTACGAGCTTTTGACGCCGCTTCAGGCTCTAGGATTTGCCGGCTGGATCAATTTCATATTTATCGGTCTCAATCCGCTCAAGGGGAGCCCGGCAGGCGCCCCCGAGGTTGTTTCGCTGTGGATGAACGTAACCGTGTTTTTTGTGCTGGGGCTGGTGTTGCTGCGCAATCGGGATCGCGCCCGCCGCAGGCTGCGAAGGCTCGGCGAGGAGGGCCTTTCGTGGCTGGAGGCCTTTTGGCCCGCGCCCTACATTCTCATCGGAGTCGTCGCCACGGGCTTCCTCTCTCTCGTAATGGAAGTGCGCAGCCCTATCGAGACGCACCCATGGAATTTGAAGCCAGAGCCGCTGGACCTGCCCCTGTTTCTTTTCCGGCTCGCATTTGTGGCCTTATGGCTTTGCCGCGATATGTTGTATTTGCAATGGATGAATCTTCGGCCTGGGCGGAAGCCGCTGCTGCGGGCGATGCTCTATGGCTTTGTGTACTACGTTGCGTTGTTCGTACTTTTCTTCACCCGAACCACAAGCGCGGGCCCGGCCGAGGGGGCATTCCAATCGATTTTTGTCCCTGTGAGGGCGCTGGTGCTGGACGCGGCCTCCTGGAACCAAGCCTTTGGAGCATGGAGCATCGCCCTAGCAAGCCAGGCAGTGGTGGCGTTTTTCTTCGCATTTCTGCACCGGCAGGAACTGCAAAGCCTGGCCAGCCGCCCCAGAACCTATCCGACAGCCGCTCCGCCCTCGATTCCGCCTTCTATTCGGCCAGCCATTCCCGGAGCCGCTGGTTAGGGACCGCCTTCCTTTCGAGCTATGTCGGCCGGGATCCGGGCGGGAGTACCAGATACTTTTTCTATACACGTTTCGAGCGTTCCTAAACGGCGAGCGTTTATCTCGCCTATTCTGGTAGGAGCAAAATGACCGAGCCTTCCAATCCGAAACCGGGATTTCCGTCCTCGGAAGAGTCACATGGGGCGGGAGAGCGGCACGATACCATCCTGCTGAGCGACGTCCCGGAGCCCTCGGCTCTTTTTCCCGAGTCCTCCGCGCCGGCCGTAGCGCTTCCCAATCTAAGCAGTGCCAGCCTCGCTGCGCTTGGACAGCGTTACGACATCCTGGCCGAGGCGGGGCACGGAAGCATGGGCAACGTGTACAAGGCCCGCGACCGTGAGACAGGCGAGACCGTGGCCTTGAAGCTCTTGAAGCCGGAGATTGCTTCCGACCAGGCCATGATGGACCGGTTCAAGAATGAGCTGCTTTTCGCGCGAAAGATTACGCACAAGAACGTCTGCCGCGTACACGAATTCAATCGCATCGGGGGAATCGCTTATACCTCGATGGAATTTGTCGAGGGAGAAAGCCTGCGGTCGGTATTGAACCGGTTCGGGGGGTTACCGCCGCGCAAGGCGATCGGCATGGCCCAGCAGATCTGCTCCGGGCTGAAAGAGGCGCACGCGCAGGGAATCGTTCACCGCGATCTGAAGCCCGAGAACGTGATGATCGACGCGCAAGGGAACGTGAAGATTATGGATTTCGGCATCGCACGCTCCATGGAAGCGGGAACGCGGCTGACCGGGTCGATGGTTGGCACGCCCGCTTACATGGCGCCGGAACAAGTGGCCGGGAAGCCGGTGGATTACCGGACGGACATCTATTCGCTGGGATTGATGCTCTACGAAATGTTCACCGGCGCGCAGACATTTCAAGCGGACACGGCCGTTGCCGTGGCGCTGAAACAGATGCGGGAAGCGCCCCGTCCGCCCCACGAAGTGGAGCCTTCGATTCCCGTGGTGATCGAGCGCGCGATTTTGAAATGCCTCGAGAAAGAGCCGAGCAAACGATTTCAGTCGGTCGCCGAGCTGGAGGGTGTCCTGCGCACGTCCGGGACGTCCAGTCCGGCGCCGCGCCCCGTTGTGGCGCAGACGACCTCAAACCATGCGGGGACGCCAGTTCCTCCGCCAGCGCTTGCCGCGCGGGCGGAGCCGAAACGCACATCACCCTTCACGTGGGTTTTGCTGGGAGCGGCCATCGTGCTTGCTGGCCTGTCGGGATTGCATTGGGCGGCTGTCGCGAAATCGGCCAGGGAGATTCCGCCGCCCGAGCATCTGCCTCTGCCACGGCCGCCGGAATTCGCATTCGAGATTCCCGCAGCGCCCGCTCCCACGCAGCCGGCCGGATCAACTCCGACGGAGGTGAAATCGGGGAAACCTGCCGCGGAGAATGGCGGCGCAGCGGCACCTTCCGCGCACAAGATCAAGCCTGCGGGAGCGGCAGCGAATGCCGATGCGACGAATCCGGCGAGTGGGCCCTCGAAATCGGCAGCAGCGACCGCGAAGGGCGCGACGCCAACGGATGCGCAGCATCGAGCTCAGGAGGCGTTTGGCGAATCAGCGGCGGAAATGAAGGCCAAGGGCAATGCGGCCACTTACCTCTGGATCGGACGCTACCTGCGGGAAGATCGCGCGAAAGCTGCCAAGAAGAAAATTGAGGATTTGGGGCTGCCGGCTTCGATCGTCCCTAGGCATGGAGTTGGCGGAGACGCGTTTGTGGTTTTCGCGGGACCGTTTGGGGCGAAGCGAATCGAGAGTGTGACGCAGTGGCTGAAGGCTCAAGGATTTGAAGGTGTTCATGCGGTCGAAGGTCCGGCTCCGAATACGCACCAGAATCGTTAAAGATGCTTTGCTCGCGGATGTAGCAGCGCTTCTTGGGATGGTGGCAGACGGAGAAGAAGTTAGACGCAATGGAGGGGCTTGAGGCAGGCATGGGGATAGGCATGGAATACGGAGCGCGCAGCGACGCGGGGCGTATCCGCGAAAATAATGAGGACAGCCTCTGCGTGGCGCCGGAGATAAATTTGTTCGTTCTCTCCGATGGCATGGGTGGGCAAGCGTCCGGGGAAGTGGCCAGCCATCTGGCGACGGAAAGTATTGTCGCGCACTGCCGTGAAGCGGAAGTGAACCCATCGTTGCCGCTGATTGGGGAGCGCATCGAAGGAGTGTCGGATGCATCGAACAGGCTCGCGAGTGCCGTTCGATTGGCGAATCGCGTGATTCACGAGGCGGCGGAGGAAAACGCGGCACAGCGCGGCATGGGCGGCACTGTGGTCGCGGTATGGATCGCGGCTGAGAGGGTGAGCCTGGCACACGTGGGCGATAGCCGCGCCTACCGGCTGCGCGGGAACGAATTCGAGCAACTGACGCGCGACCATTCCTTCGTGGCCGAGCAGGTGCGCCGCGGGTTCATGTCCCGCGAGGAAGCCGGGACTAGCACGTTGCAAAATGTGCTGCTTCGTGCTCTGGGGGTCGAGGAAGAGGTGCGCGTGGACGTGGACGAGCAGCTCCTGATGGCCGGGGACACGATTCTGCTGTGCTCGGACGGGTTGACTCGCGAGCTATCCGATGCGCAAGTCGCCGCGGTGCTCGGCGATGTGGAAGACGCGCAGGAAGCCGCCGACCGCCTCGTGGATCTCGCGAATGAAGCGGGGGGGGAAGACAATATCTCGGCCATCGTCGTTCGCCACGCCCCGAAGCCAGTGGGCACCATGGCGCGGATTGGTCGGCTGGGTCGATGGTTCAAAGGTTCGGAATTTGCATCTTGATGGGAGGGCGTTGCCATGTCGAAGCTTGTGCTGAAATTTGAAAATTCCGTGTTGAGAGAAATTGCGGTGGGCGTGAAGGAAGTCAGCATTGGACGTTCGCCGGACAATGGGCTGGTGATTGACAATCCAGCGGTATCGCATTATCACGCCCGCGTTTTCAACGAAGAAGGGCGGCTGATGCTGGAAGATTTCGGAAGCTTGAACGGGACGTTCGTCAACGGCCAGCGAGTGAAAATGGTGACGCTGAAGCCCGGAGATTCCGTGGCCATCGGAAAGCATACGATCGTGGTGACAGATTCACGCGAGGTGCGCGCGAGTTCGCTTGATTACGATCAAGCGAGGCCCCCGGCGCCGAAAATCAAAGAGACGATGATGCTCGATACCAAGGAGCGGCGCGAGTTCCTGCACCAGGTGGCGGCGGTGGGTGAGAGCGCGCAAGTGGCACCTTCGCGATTGAGAATCCCCACCTTGCTTGTTCTTAGCGGGCGGACGGATCAACGCGAGTACACTCTGAACGACAAGCTAACCGTAATCGGCAAGTCGGCCATGGCCACGGTGAAATTAAGAGGCTGGTTTGCGCCGAAAGCCGCCGCACAGATCAACCGCCGCGAGGACAACTCTTATTACATCGGCGCGGCCGACAGGACCCCGAGCGTGAATGGGCAGCCGGTAGCGCGCCCGACGAAGCTATCTTCGGGGGATATCATCGAGGTAAGCGGGCTCCAGCTCGAATTCGTTTACCGCGACTGACGCACGGATACGAAGCGCGGATTTACTTAGGCCGATGGCGACGTCCGGGAATCGCTCGTGCGGTTTGTGCACTAATTCAGGAGATCCTTCGGCAACGGATTGTCCTCGCGTTCCTCGTCCCAGATAGCGTCGGCAATCCACCAGCGCTTGCCGTCCCAGAAAAGCTCGATGCTGTTCACGCCGCGGGCGATCACTGGGCCATCCTTGGTGATATGGCTCTCGTAGGTGCTGAAAATGTGCGCGATGTTTCCAAATCGCTTGGTCTCGCGGTGAATTTCCCACTCGAAAAATCCCTTGGAAGTCACATAGTCATCTGAAGAATCCACGAACTGCTGATGATCCATCACGTGCGCCACCGGCTCGCCTTTGGCATTCACGTTCATGGAGACGAAGCGGACACCGGGGATATAAAGCGTGCGGTCGCGCGACCACTGTCGAGGCTCGCCGGCAGGTCCGGAGACAACCTCATAAAACGCTTTGATGATGCCATCGAGGCTGCTGACATCCTCCGCGCGAGGGGATATCGTTGCGACCTCCACATGCTTGGGCGTGGCTTGTTTCCGTTCCTGAGCGTAGCCTGCTGGTATTGCAGACAGCAAAAGGAGAATTCCGCTCAAAACGAGTACGCGACTCGTGCACCTCCCCGCCATCAGTCACCTCCTGCCCTGGATCATTCTACGTGGACTCGCGCCCTTCGCAGCACGGTAGCACTGTGCAATCCCCGCTGGCTGTTCTGTGTTGTTTCGACGTGTGGCAGGGGAAAATGGCTCGGTCGTTTTTGAAAAGCAATGCGATTTGGGGAAATGCGAGATGGTGCCGAGGGGCAGAATCGAACTGCCTACGCCGGCCTTTTCAGGGCCGCGCTCTACCGGTGAGCTACCTCGGCACCGGCACAATCAAATATTCTACGGAAATCCCGCTGGACAGGAAAGTAAAAACGGCAGGCCGAAAAGTTGGCTCCACCCTGCTGGTCCAAGCTCCAAAACCGAATGACCACTCTGGCGATAATTTTTTCTACTTCATCGATTCGTCGAATTCCTTCATCCAGTCGCGTTTCTTGAGGACCTCGCGCGGCTTCGCGCCGTCGGGCG
>Ga0187816_10000051_pt1 | contig 27669 bp, 23 predicted proteins | sample NC_wetland_sal_i_16_FD_132960 | JGI IMG/M metagenome (GOLD analysis project Ga0187816, IMG submission 132960) | Wetland sediment microbial communities from Neuse River Estuary, North Carolina, USA - SO4_1 | ecosystem: Environmental > Aquatic > Freshwater > Wetlands > Sediment | place: USA... | reverse complement strand
TCCTGCATTGTTGCGTCGAATGCAATTCGCGCCGGTGACGTTCAGGTAGGCCCAGTCGATGGAAAGTCCCGATGTCCTGCAATGATCGGCGGGAGTATTGAAAAGCCCGAGCGGCGCCTGCCCGATTGCAATCGGAAGCGGCCGGGCGGTCGCCGCGAGCGTGCATGGATTCGCCAACGTGCTCAGATCCCCCTTACCGGGGCATTCCGGCCGCAGGGCAACGCAAACCAATTCCCGAGGGCCCGGGAGCCGAAATTCCCCAAACTGTCAGAGCAAACGAGAGGAAGCAGCGACCAGTCTCATCTCGTAATACGCAACGGGTCAACACGGATGCTGCGCTGCGTGTCGTACTTGTGACTACCGCGCAAGGAACGTGACTTGGGGAAGGGTTTCAGGACGACAGGCGGGGAGAGCGGCGGCCTGCCCAACCGTACTTGCGCAGGAGCCGCAGGGGGCGGAGGGCAAGATAAAGAGGAGCCAACGGCCCGGGGAGGCGAACCATCTGCCAGTCCTCTTCAGCAGGGACCACGGCCAGCCGAAACGAGTAGCGCCAGCCAGCCATGGATCCCGGAATCAGCCGCCGCCGAAAATGAAACCGCCCCTTGGTATCGAGCTGGGGAAGCTGACGGCTGAGGAGCCTGTGCCCAACTTCCCGGGCGACGGCTTGGGGCGCGGCGTCGGCTTGTACCCGGGCGAGGATTTCGGGCGGGAGGGGGGCATCGAGGATGTCCGCCGCCAGAGCGAGGCCCAGATGAAGCATGCGCTGGGCCTTCAGAGACTCCGCGCGGCTCTCTGCTTGGTCCCAATCGAGCGAGGGATGGGCCTGCACAAGTTCGGAGATGTCCGCGATCCAGGAGAGCCGCTCCCAGAAATCCTTGGAACCGTGGATGCAGAGGATTGGCAGGGCGTCCTCGACGCAGAAAGTCCGCACCGCAGGGCCTCCCAGGTCGATAGCGACGAGCCGCCGGGCGAAATCATCGAGGTCCGGCACGACGGGGAAATGCCGAAGCGTAATTTCCGTATGCAGTTCCACCATGGCGCGCCGCGCATCGTCCCGGTAGTTGTATTCGCCGGGAACGAGCGACGCCGCGGCGCCGGGCGAGAGAATCCACGGAAATTTTGGCCGGTAGCCCAGGCTGAGAATGATTTCGTGAGCTTTGGGCAAATCGCGTTGAGGAAGAATAATGTCGAGGTCCTCGAATTCGCGCAGCGTGATATCGCCATACGCCTGCGCGGCGCAAACGGGCCCTTTATAAGGAATGGCCAAAATTCCGGCGGCCTGAAATAGCTCGAGGATCTTGCGTAGCTCGGCGGTCAGGAAGAGGCAGCGCACTGTATTGGCGCGGAAGGCGCTCTTCAATCGCGCTGCAAATTCCGGCGGCACCGCGCCAGGGTCGGCGGCGCGAATGGCGCGCTCGAAAAGTGGCGTAATCGAGTTTTCGAAAGCTTCGGAGAGGAGATAGTCCCAGTCGAGCGGCTGTGCGAGGAGTTTGCGGATCTCTTCCGCAGTAGCGGACGTGACCCTCGTCCGCGCGCAGCAGACAAGCAATCGCTTTTCGGGGCAGACCGCGTCTTTCGCGGGAAGAGGCATGCAGTGGCGCGCCGGTTTGCGCTGGGAAATTCTACGCCATTTGAGGAAGCTCTATCGGCGGATTCTTCGAGGAGGAGGGAAGCCTGCGCCGCTCTCAGGCCTGGCGGCGCAGGAAACCTTTATGAAAGTGAGCTTATGAAAGATATAAGAGCAGCATCAACATTCGAAAATTGCTGGTACGCCGCGCGCGCCGCCTTAAGCCGCGAGCGGATTGCGGAAGGCCCCTTCCATCTCGATTTTGCGGCCAATCCTCAATAGCTGGGCGCGCAGCCGGCTTGGGTCCAGGCCCGCGCTGGCGCAGACATCGTTGAAATCGCGGTGATCTTCAAACAGGAACTTTTGTGCCTCGCGGCGGGCGCGCAAGCTGCCAGTGCGCCAATCCTCCACGGCCTTTACGATGACAGCCGTCCAGAGCCGATTTTCGCCAATCAAGTCTTCCGTGACTGCATTGTCTGCCACCGCATGAATCCGATTCGCTTCCATCTCCATCATGTCCCCCCGTGGTCCTGAATTCCGCTCGCCGGCCCATCCCCCGTCCAACTCGCCAGCGGCGTTGCCTCCACTAGTGCATCTGGCTCGCCAACCCGCGGGGCGCACGCCAGGATGGGTTCCACGAGCGCAAATCATTGAGGACAATGGAAATGCTCGCCGCAAATCGGGGTGCACCGCGGTTTTCCTCACAGCGCGTAACTGGGAGGACTGTGCCGGGGCGTGCAAATGTTTCAGGCGGGAACGAAAGACTTACGTGAAATTCTGCCCAGGGGTGCGCAACTACTGAGCCGGAGCCGCCTCCAGCGCCAGAATTTCGCGCAGTTTCGCGGCCAGGGTGGCAAGTGTAAACGGCTTCTGCAAGAGCGCGACGTCGCCCTCCAGAATCCCATGATGAACCACTGCCTGGTCCGTGTAGCCGGACATATAAAGAACCTTGATTCCCGGGCGAATCTGCATGACCCGCTCGGCAAGCTCTCGCCCGCTGATTCCGGGCATCACCACGTCGGTCATCAGCAAATGAATTTGACCGGCGTGCATGGCCACCAGTTCGAGCGCCGTATGGCCGTTCTCCGCCTCCAGAACGCTATAGCCGCTCATCTCCAGGTACTCGCGAGCGAGCTCGCGCACGCCTTTTTCGTCCTCCACGAGCAGGACCGTCTCCGAGCCGCGCGGCAGAGAACGCAATTCGGTTCTGCGTTCCCGCCCGGCCGTGATGTGCTGCTCTTCAATGCGCGGGAGATAAATCTTAAAACTCGTCCCGCGGCCGGGCTCGCTATAGACCCACACGTACCCGCCGCTCTGCTTGACGATGCCATACACGGTCGCAAGACCGAGGCCAGTGCCCTTCCCTTTTTCCTTGGTGGTAAAAAATGGCTCGAAGATGTGCGCCTGCGTCTGCGCATCCATACCGCAGCCGTTGTCGGTGACGGCCAGCATCACGTATTGGCCGGGCGAGAGCACGGCGGGAGGATGCGCGTAGGAGGCGTCCAATTCTACATTGGCGGCTTCAATCGTGAGTCGACCGCCCCGCGGCATGGCGTCGCGCGCGTTGACGGCCAGGTTCAGAATCACCTGCTCGATCTGGCTGCGGTCTGCTTTCACCAGCCAGAGGTCCGGCGCGGAGGATGTCTCGAGCGCGACGTCTTCGCCAATCAAGCGGCGCAGGATTTTCTCCATGTCCGAGACGACGGTTTGGATGCTCAGCACCTTTGGCGCCAGCATCTGCTTGCGGCTGAATGCCAGCAACTGGCGCGTGAGTGACGTAGCGCGCTGGGCCGCCATTTGAATCTGTTCCGCGTTGCGCCGCAGCGGCTCGCCGGAGGGAATCCGCTCGGCCAGCAGGTCGGCATAGCCCTGGATCACCATCAGCAAATTATTGAAGTCGTGCGCGATGCCGCCGGCCAGCCGCCCGACGGCTTCCATCTTTTGTGCCTGGCGGAGCTGTTCTTCCAGCTGCTTGCGGTCCGTGATGTCGAGCGACATGCAAATCGCGCCTTGCAATTGCCCCTTGGCGTCGCGCAGCGGCTCGGCGTGGCAGGCGTAGGATCCGCCCTTCCACTCGACGTGAAACGTCATGGCCTCGCCCGCCACCGCGCGCCGATGTGCCGCGATGGGCAGGAAAGTCTGGTCCGCGGTTTCGAAATAATCGAGCAGCGACATGCCCACGAGTTGGTTCGGCTTCAGACTCAGGCGAGCCAGGCCCGCGCCGAGCAGGGATGTGAACCGGAGATCCTTATCCACGGTCCAGAGCACGGCGGGCAACTGCTCGATCAGAACTCTCAGACGCGCTTCGCTCTGCCGGACTTTTTCTTCGGCACGCTTGCGCTCGATCGCAAAAGCGATTTGGCCGCCCACGGAGGAAAGGAATTCCAGGTCGCGCTCCGTGTAGGCATCCTCAATTTCGTAATGCTGCACCACCAGCACGCCGATGGTGGCTGCGGGGGTGCGCAAAGGAACACCGACCCAGGAAGGCGAAGGCGTGCCGACCAGCTCGACTTCGCCCTGGGCGGCCAGCACATCGAAGGTCTTCTGCGGAATGAGCATGGCGCGGCCGGTTCGATACACATAGGCCGTGCAGCTTCGGCCAACCTCCTGCGGCGGTGGAACTTGGTCGAATTGGTCCACGAAAAACGGAAAATGAAACATTCCCGTCGAAGGCTCATAAAGAGCCACAAAACAATTCTGCGCCGAAAGGACCTTGTTCAGCGAAAGGTGAACCATGCGCAGCAGGTCGTCGAGGTTGTCCGTCAGGTTGACGGCATGGATGATTTCAAAAGTCACTTGCCGTTCGAGCTCCGCGCGCTTGCGATCGGAAATATCCTGAATCGTGCCCTCGTAGGAGATCGTCTTCCCGTTCTCATCGCGCACCGCTCGGGCGTTCTCCGAGACCCAGATCGTGGTGCCGTCTCTCCGCTTCACCTGGTATTCGAAGTCCTCGACGATGCCGCGCTCTTCCATGATGCGCTTGAATTCCTCGCGAGCCGACGGGTCCACATACATCTCTTGGCCGATGTCCTGAACGCTTTGGATCATTTCCGCCGGCGAGGAATAGCCGCACATGCGCGCCTCGGCCGGATTCACGCTCAGGTAGCGGCCGTCCGGAGTCGTTTGAAAAATTCCTTCCAGGGCATTTTCGAAGAGGCGGCGGAATTTCTCTTTGGCTTTGTCCAGCGCCTCCTCGGAGCGGCATCGCTCCGTGATGTCTTCATACATCGCCGAATTGCCTATGCGCTTGCCATCCACCACGAGCGGCACGCCCAGAATCTGCACGTCCACCAGCGAGCCATTGCGGCGCCGGCGCTTGGTTCTCGCGCGCGCCACTTCGCCCGCCCTCACGCGCCGGGTCAATTCCGTGGCTTCGTTCGAAAGCTCGGCCGGGGCCAACAGTGAATCGAGATCCACTCCAAGAATTTCCACCTGGTGATACCCGAACAGGTGTTCAAACGCGGGATTGCACATGCGGATTTGCCCGGCGACGTCCGAGACGGCAATCGCCAGAGGATTATTATCGATCAGGGCCTGAAGGTAAGCGTTATGCTCGGCAGCTTTTCTCCCCGCATGAGCCCGCCCGTCGTTCGGCGAGGCCATGGGGTCCGCGCCACCCCGGTCGTTCAGCGCCCCCGAGACGGGCGAAGCGCTCGCGCTCCCGGCTTGTCGCTCGGCGCGCGACGCTCTTTTCCCCTTGGGACGCAGCGCTACAGTCTTGCCTGGCATGGCTTTAGGCTCGGAGCCAGGACAGCGCTCCATGGATTTACCCCACGCTCACTTATAGCGGGGTGTGACTCTGGTCACAATGGTACCTTCGTACCAAAGGCTCACATTTAGAGGCACTTACGACACTTCTGGGGCTCGGAAAAAATCTACTTGGAAGGGTAATTTCTAGGGAAAAACAGGTGCCTGTGGCACTGCCGCTCCATCCTTGCGCGGGTCCGAGGCGCCGTAATTCACGCCATTCGAATCGTCGCGCCGGACCGCCTGGCCGCCCCCTACATTCGAGGAAAAGCTGCCGCGAAGTTGGATCTGGTGGCCGCGCGCAGCAAGCGCCTCGCGCACGCCGGCCGGTATGCGGTCCTCCATCTCGACGTCGCAGCCCGTAAACGAATGCTTCGTGAAGCGCGCGGCTTCCAGCGCTGCCTGTATATTCATTCCGAAATCCACCACATTGGCGACGAACTGCGCGTGCGCCTGCCCCTGGTTGAAGCCACCCATGATGCCAAATGCGATTCGCTCCTGTCGGCGCGACATAAATCCAGGAATGATCGTGTGCAGCGGGCGCTTTCGCCCGGCGAGCGCATTGGGCGATGCCGGGTCCAGGCTGAAGAGTGCGCCGCGATCCTGGAGCGCAAAACCCGTGCCCTCGGGGATAACCCAGGAGCCAAACTCATCAAAATTGCTCTGAATCAGCGAGACCATGTTCCCTTCGCGGTCCACCACACTCATGTACGTGGTGTCGCCCGCCGCTGGAAATGACGGCTCGCCCGCCTCCACGTTGCAATTGGCCTTGGTCATGTCCACGAGCTTCGCGCGCCGCACCGCATAATCCTTCGAAAGCATTCCCCCGACCGGCACGCGGCTGAATTTCGGGTCCGCCACGAAGCGAATCATATCGGCATAAGCCAATTTTTTCGCTTCAATCATGGCGTGAAGCGCGTCCGTGGAATTGTGGCCGTACTTCGCGAGCGGAAACGTCTCCATGATGTTCAGCATTTCGAGCGCGGCAATTCCCTGCCCGTTCGGCGGAATTTCGTAAACCGTCCAGCCGCGGTAGGTGGTCGAAATCGGCTCCACCCATTCGCTCGAATATTCCGCGAGGTCTTCCGCTGTCATGGTCCCGCCCAGGCGCGAAGACGCCGCCAGAATGCGGCGCGCGATTTCGCCCCGGTAAAACGCGTCGCGTCCGTCGGCGGCAATCAATTCGAGCGAATGGGCCAGATCCGGATTGCGAAAAACTTCGCCCAGCCGAGGCGTCTGTCCCTTCACCAGGAAAGTCGCCGCGGCATTCGCTTCCGCGCGCAAAGCTTCTTCGCTCCCCGCCCAATACGCCGCCGTAAGCTCCGGCACCGGAAATCCCTCGCGCGCGTAATGAATGGCCGGCGCGAGAACATCCGGAAATTTCTTCGATCCGAACCGCGAGAGAAGCTTCGTCCAGCCGTCCACCGCCCCCGGAATCGTCACGGAATCGATCCCGTGCTCCGGCACATGGTCGAGGCCTTTACTCTTCAAATGTTCAATGGTCAATTTCGCGGGCGACCATCCGCTGGCGTTCAGGCCATACACTTTCCCGGTCTTCGCCTCGTACACGATCGCAAAGAGATCCCCGCCGATCCCATTCATCATGGGCTCGACCACCCCCATCGCCGCATTCGCCGCCACCGCCGCGTCCACCGCATTTCCGCCGCGCGCGAGCATCGTGGCGCCGGCCAGCGCCCCGAGCGGGCTTTCCGCCGCCACGATCCCATCACGCGAAACAATCATCGAGCGGCCCTGCGTGCGGTCCTGCCCCAAGGCCCTCCCGAAAGGCATGCTCACCCCCACCAGCAGAAGGAACGCAACCCAACGATGCTTGGCTTTTCTCAATCCACTTCCGTCGCCGCCGCCGCTATTTCTTCGGACGCGATTCCGGCGGCACACCTCCGGTCGCGCGGTAGTAAGCGACCAGCAAACCATAGTGCTCACCCATGTGCTCCGTGTAGCCGATCCAGTAATCGAGGTGCGCCAAAACCCCAGCGTCCCCCGCCTTGTGAATTTCCGCCTCGCCATCCGCCACGGACTTCTTCAGGAACGCCACCGTCTCCGCCTTGGTCTTGTATTCGCTCACGGGCGGATCATTCCGCGCGTCGCCCACCTTCGATTTCGTCACGTTGTTCAGCAAATCGTAATTGGCGCCCGCAATGTGCAGAATAATCTGCTGAAACGTGCGGACCTCGGGCTTCAGGCGGTAATCGTACTTTTCTTCCGGCCAATCCTCCGCCATGGTCACCAGTCTCTTGCCTACGTCATTCCAATTCTCGAGCACGGCTGCCGAGGGTGTCTTCGGCTTTGCAGGGGTTGTCCCTCCCTGCGCGTGCACCGTTCCGGCCAGTGCCACCAGGGCCAAAGGTGCGAGGAAAAAGATAGAACGAGCGAGCAGTTTCATCGAAAGTCTCCTGTTTGGATTGCCTCGCTGCGAGCCCCAAGGACGCGCCTAGCCTACCCAGCTTTTCCCAGCAAGTCCAGCGACACCCGGATTTCCCCGCACGCGAGCGCTCAACCGCATTTGGCGCGCTTCTCCCTCTCCGGTAAGATGGTGAACCGGCTTGCCCGGGAATACCCAACGGCCACGCGTGATGCACGACACTCAAAAACCCGGAGACGCAGGAAATCAGAAGGACGCCTGGCGCGACGAAATCGAGCGCCTCGTCCATGGCCAGCATTCCGATCCCTTCCACATTCTCGGTCCGCACTGGATCGCAGGACCCGGCGGGCGTTCGTTGTGCATTCGCGCCTTTCGTCCGGGCGCCGAAGAAGTAGGTGTGCTCTGGGATAACAGTCTCGAACCCGTCGCCGCGAGACAAGTCCATCCTGCCGGCCTATTCGAATTGTGTCTCACGCCTGATTCCATCCACAGGCGCGAAAACGAGTCAATCGCGCCGGGGTCCTACCGCTTGGTGATTCGCTTTCCGGATGGCGGCGTCGTGGAAGGATTTGACGCCTTTGCCTTTCCTCCTCTTCTCACGGACTACGATATCCACCTCTCCGGTGAAGGCACGCACTACTTGAAATATGAAAAGCTGGGCGCGCACGTGCTTGAGGTTGACGGGATCCGCGGCGTGCACTTTGCCGTGTGGGCGCCCAATGCGCGCCGCGTGAGCGTTGTCGGCGATTTCAATTCCTGGGATGGGCGCGTCCACGCCATGCGCATCCGCGATTTCAGCGGAATCTGGGAGATCTTTGTTCCCGGCCTGGATGAAGGGGCGCTTTACAAGTTCGAAATTCTTGGCCGCGACGGAAATTATCTCGGGCTGAAATCGGATCCCTACGGCTTCGCGGCCGAGGTGCGGCCGAAGAGCGCGTCCATGGTCTTCAATATCGACCGGTATCGGTGGAACGACAGCGCCTGGCTGCAAGCCCGTTCCTCGCGCGATTGGCTGCACGCACCCATGTCCATCTACGAACTGCATCCCGGCGCGTGGCGGCGCAAGTCGAACGATGGAAATCGCTGGCTCACCTATCGCGAGCTGGCCACCGAGCTGATTCCCTACGTGCGGCGAATGGGCTATACGCACATCGAGTTGATGCCCATCATGGAGCACCCGCTCGATGCTTCCTGGGGCTACCAAACCGTCGGCTATTTCGCCGTCACCAGCCGCTATGGCTCCCCCGCCGATTTCATGCATTTCGTCGACCGCTGCCACCAGGCAGGCCTGGGCGTGATTCTCGATTGGACGCCGGCGCATTTTCCCCGCGATGCGCACGGCCTGGCCTATTTCGACGGCACGCACCTCTACGAACACGCGGATCCGCGGAAGGGCGCACACCCGGATTGGGGCACGCTGGTTTTCAACTACGGCCGCAACGAAGTGCAGAATTTTCTGCTCTCGAATGCCCTCTTCTGGGTGGACAAATATCATGTGGACGGCCTGCGCGTGGATGCCGTGGCTTCCATGCTCTACCTGGATTATTCCCGCCGGCCCGGCGAATGGATTCCCAATCCCTATGGCGGCCGCGAGAATCTGGAAGCCATCGATTTCCTTCGCCACCTGAATGAAGTGCTGCACACCCGGCATTCCGGCGCGTTGATGATCGCCGAGGAATCCACCTCCTGGCCGGCCGTCTCGCGCCCCACGGACATGGGAGGGCTGGGCTTCGATCTCAAATGGAACATGGGCTGGATGAACGACACGCTGCGCTACTTCTCGCTCGATCCGCTGCACCGCCGCTATCATCACAATGAGCTGACGTTTTCCATGATCTACGCCTTCCACGAGAATTTCGTCCTGCCGCTCTCGCACGATGAGGTCGTCCACGGAAAGCGCGCGCTGCTCGAGAAAATGCCCGGCGACGACTGGCAGAGGTTCGCCAACTTGCGCCTGCTCTTCGGCTACATGCATGCGCACCCCGGCAAGAAGCTTCTCTTCATGGGCGGCGAGCTGGGTCAGCGGAATGAATTCTGGGAAGCCGGCAGCGTGGATTGGTCGCTTGAAAATTCGCCCCCGCACCGCGGCCTCCAGCGCCTGGTGGCGGACTTGAACCGCCTGCACTCCCACGAGCGGGCGCTCCACGAAATGGATTTCGAATGGCCCGGCTTCGAATGGGTGGAAGTGGGCGATGCCGCCGCCAGTGTTCTGGCCTTCATCCGGCGCGCCAGAAATCCGGAGAATTTCGTGCTGGTGGTCTGCAATTTCACCCCGGTGGTCCGCGAAGACTACCGTGTCGGCGTGCCCGTCGAAGGCTTCTACCGCGAAATCCTCAATACCGACTCCTCGTACTACGGGGGAAATAATATCGGCTCGTCCGGCGGCGTCCGCGCCGAGCCCATCCCCTGGAACGATCGCCCCTTTTCCCTCAAGCTGCGGCTTCCCCCGCTCGCCGCCGTCTATTTCAAGCTCTAGCAGCGTTCAAGGTTCGTGACGATACCTCAGCCGGCGGCTTCCTTCGCTGGAATCCAGTACACCTCTTCCTTCAAAAATTCCTTCGCAAACCCGCGCCGCTTCAGGATGCCCTTCCCGTGCTCGATCATTTCCGGATGTCCGCACAGGTAGCCGGTGGTATCCGCGCCCGTCAGGCCCCACTGATCTGAATATTTCCGTAGAATGTCTTCCACGCGTCCCGTCTCGCCGCGCCATGGCGCGTCTTCCCAGGGCCGGCTAATGGTCGGAACGAACGTAAGCCATGGAACCTCGGCCACGACTCCCTCCAGTTCCTCGCGATAGCCGAATTCCCAGGACCGGCTGGCTCCGTCAATGATGTAAAGATGAATGTCTGCGGGAAAGCGCTTGTCCTTCCAATCCTTTAGCAGCGTCCGCGTATATGAAATAAAGGGCGCGATGCCCGTGACCGTGGCAAGCAAAAGATGATTCTTGTGCCCGCTCTTCAGGTCGAGAGTGAACCGCCCCTTGGCTATCTTTCGCAGACTGAGCTCTCCGCCCACCGGCACTTTGTGAAGGTGCGGCGTCAGCTCACCCTGCGGCACCAACTCAATGAAAATTTCCAGTTCCTTCTCGTAGGGCGACGAGACAATCGAGTAAGCCCGCTCCACAAGCTTCTCCTGCGTCTGGACCCCCAGCGTCGCGAATTGCCCGGCGACAAATTGGAAGTCTCCACCCGGATCGACGTGAATCTTCCACAGATCGGAAGAGAATTCCTCGCGGCGCGTCACACGGGCGCGATAGAACTTGTCGTCAACTGCGCTCATCCGTCCATCGCCTCCCAAGCGGCTGAATGAATCGCTCCCAGGAATTGCCGCATAAAAAAGAAGAGGCGCCCCGGCCACGCCGGAGCGCCCCGTCTCTTCGCCTTAAGCTCCGAGCGTCATTGATTCGGCCGCCGTCCCATGTTCATCGGGTCCATCGGCTCCGGCGTGCCGGTGATCTTGTCCTTCGCGCCGGTGATGACTTTCGTCAGCACCATCGAATTATCCGTGGACTGAAACTTCACCATGCTATACGGCGTCACGTCCTTCGAGACCCACGCCTCGCCGCCATCTTTCATCTTGTAGTGCTCGCAGTGGAAGGTCCCCGCGGGCACGGTGATGGATTCGCTCCCTAGATCCTGCGCCTCGCTTCGTACGTCGGCCGCCTGCGGATGATACCGCTGCAGCATCTGTGCTGGCAGCTCCATCGGAGGGCGACCCGGCATTTGCATTATGCTCTTGACGATGCGCGTCTGCTGGCCATCCAGCACCATCAACTGCTTCATAATCATCGCTCCGCCCGAATCCGCGCTTTCAATCGACGATTCAAGCCAGTACGCATCTTTCCCGTCCACGGACTCCTTGCCCACCACGGTCACTTCCATGCTCACCTTCTTGCCGTCGTTCGACTGCATGTCATAGGCAGCCCCATGCCCCACCACCGGGCTCCACACGCCGTGAAACTGCGGCGGCCCGCCGCGGCCCATCTGCGCGGATGCCGCCGCTCCCGCAAGCAGGCCCAAAGCCATCATCGCCGCCAATTTCCGGTACACCTTCATGAACGCTCCTTGTCCTTCGTGGATTCGAATCAAGCCTGCGACACTACAGGTCGCGCCCTTGCGCGTCATCCATTTTTGAAATCTCAAAAGTGGCCCGTATGTTCGCGCCGCCGATCGAACAGAAAAACTCCGCTCCTTTCTCATCCGCGACAATCGTCTGTTCGCCGGTCTCCGTCTTCTTCGGAAAACTGAACACGGCCGCCACCACCGTCTTGCCGTCGGACCCGCGCAGGAATTCCACGCCCGCGGCTGCAATTTTCTGCTTCGTTTTCTTGGTGGCGAGGTAGGTTTTCTCGAGCAAAGCCTTCTCATCCGCTCCCTGAAACGGCTTCATATCCCCTCCCGCGACCAGAACCTGATAGACCTCCACTGGCTGCGCAGCCTGCTTCTCCGCTTCTTCCGCTTTCATCTGTCCGGCAAGCACCTGGCTGCGCAACAATGCCTCGCGAATCGTGCGCGACGATCCCCAGCGCACCACAAATGTCGCCTGCGGGACTGACGGAGCTGGGGGCGGAGCACTGGATGTCGTGCCCCCTCCCATCACGCCCCCGCCCGGCGCATGTTCCTGCGCGGCACTAGCCACCTCGATGCCCGAATCGCCCCCGGTCGTCCACGCCGCCGGCACTTGGACGGCTTTCGACCACGGCGAGTCATTCAGGATCTTGCGTATATCTTTCTCATCCCACTGCATGAACGGCTTCGATTTCCAAGGATCTCCCGCAGCCCAGGCAAGGCTCGCTAGGATAACTATTGCAAAAATTCCCGAGATCAATTTTCGTGCTGACATCTTTGCTCCTCGTTGCGCGCAGCGTTCCCGCGCGCCTCGCCCGAAACAGCCCGCAACCTACCTGACGGCGCGCTTGGCGGCAAGCGGATTTTCGCGCCCAACACCCGCCGCCTCCGCGAACCCGGAAGCGCCGATCACGCGCTCAATTCGGTACACCGTGTTCTCGCGCGATTCGAAATGCGTGCGCATCAGCAGCTCGCCCACCAGCCCTACCGCCAGCAATTGCACTCCAAACAAACACAGCATCATCCCCAGCACCAGCAGCGGCCCATGCTGCAAAAAAATCGGCGTGTGCCAGATCAGCTTCTCCACAAACAGCACAAACATGATCCCCGCCCCCGCCAGCATCCCCAGCAGCCCCGGCGGCCCGAAAAAATGCAGCGGCCGCGTCATGTAGCGCAGCAGAAACCGGATGGTGATGATGTCAAACAGCACTCGCAGCGTGCGCGAAAGACCGTAGTGCGATTTCCCGCCCGGCCGCACCACATTCTGGATCGGCACCTCCACAATCTTCGCCCCGTTCCAGGCCGCCAGCGCCGGAATAAACCGGTGCATCTCCCCATACAACGGAATGTCCTTGATCGCCTCGCGCCGGTACACCTTGAACGTCGTCCCGAAGTCGTGGATGGCCACCCCCGAAAGCTTGGCCATCATCCCGTTCGCAACCATCGACGGCAGCCGCCGCAGCAGAAAATTATCCACGCGCTTTTGCCGCCACCCGCTCACGATGTCGCACCCGCTGGCCCCGAACGCCTCGAGCATCGCGGGAATGTCACTCGGATCGTGCTGCAGGTCCCCGTCCATCGAAATAATAATTTCCCCCGAAGCGTAATCGAACCCCGCGGCTAGCGCCGTCGTCTGCCCGTAGTTCCGCTTCAGCCGCAGCACAGTCACGCGCGAGTCCTCTTCCGCGATCTCCTTCAGCAGTTGCGGCGTCGCGTCCGTGCTCTGGTCGTCCACATACACGAATTCCACCGGCTCATACCGCCCGCTCATCACTTCGCTCAATCGCCGGTGCAGCTCGCGCACGCTTTCCTGCTCGTCGTGGAAAGGGACGACCACCGAGTATCGGGGCGCCGTGCGTTCATGTTCCCCCATATTCCTAGTTTAACTCCCGAAAGCTGATTAGACGAACTCCTCGTTCCTCGATGGCACTCCGTACACCCGGATCGAGCAGTCCCGCCAACTCCGTCTCGCGCTCCCGCAGCAGTCTTGTCCCCGTGATCGCGAGTTCTGCATCGCAAATTCCCGGATGCAGCATGATTTCCGTCTCTCCATCATCCAACATTTCTATCACGCGGCGCAAAGCTTCCGCGCCCAAATGGCCCGTCATCGCCAGCCCCAGGAAATGGTCCGGCCAGCGCAACGCATACTTCCGCGCGATGGCCGCAAACCGCGGCGCCACCGCGCGCACCGCCGCTGCCGCCATAAGCTGCTTCGAAATTCCGCCGCCATTTCCGCGCGATGTTTCCCAGGAATCCTGCAAATCTTCCACCGGCTTTCGCACGCGCGTGATTCCGCATTCCTTTGCCACGCGGCCGAGCGCCTCCATCACGCGCGGGTGCGCGTGCGTGTGCTTGTGCGTGTCCAGATGGCTCGGCTCGATCCCCGCCGCGCGGATTTTTTCGATCTGCGCGCGCATCTCCCGCTCCATTTCCTTTCCGCGCACCATCCCCGAGCTTACGCGCGCCGCAAACCCCGCCAGCGAATCCGGCAGCCGCCCTTCCGCGTCCGCGAGCGAAGGAATCTCCTCCCGCGGCGCCAGTGCGCGCCCGCCGACCAAAACCAGATGGCACCCCACTCCCAGCCCCGGATTTTCCTTCGCCAGCGCAACGGCATCATCAAACGCCGCGCCCGTGGCCATCAGCGTCGTGCTCGTCAAGACTCCCTCGCGGTGCGCGCGAAGAATCCCTTCATTCACGCCGCGCGTCAATCCAAAATCATCCGCGTTCAAAATCAGTCTCTTCATCTTGGGTTGGGGGATATCTCCGTGCAGACAGAAATGATATCACGCTCGCGGGCCCTCTGCCCGCGCGAGCCGCGTGCGGCAGGAATCGCCTGACCGGCGAGTGCGCGCTTCGAATCGCCGCGCGCAATTCAATCGCCGGAAATTTTTCCGCGCGAGCAATTCCCGAGCCAAACATCTCCCGCAACCGCCGAAAAATATGAATGTTCTGTAAAAGTTTTCAACAGTTCTGTTGAAATCTTTGTGGAAAAGCTCTCCGCGCAATTCCCAATCGCCCGCGATTCCATGAGCTTACTCCTGATTGCACAAAATCGGTGCAATCATCCAGCTCCTCATGCGCATTTTTCCATTGCAGCGATTGCACTTGCGCGCGGGCGCACTTCCCCGCGCCTCTCGAATCCCTCGCAATTATTTTCCAGCGGCTGAAAATATTCCTGCAGCGGCGAATGCTAGTACCAGTGATGCGGCTCTTCCAGCTTGATGTCGATCCCCTGCCCCTCAGTTTCGATGTCATACCACTTCCCGTACGTCTTCCACCCCTTCGCGATTACTTGTATCAAAACTTTCCCCCGCGGCACTTCCGGCACCTTCACCGAGCCATCCTCATTCGTCTTGAAATTCATTTCCGCCAGCTTCTCGCGGTGAAACAATCCACTCTGCTCGTAGTATTTCACGTACACGCTGGCGTTGCCCACCGGCTTGTCGTTTGCAGTCACCACGATGCGCAGCTTCGTAATCGTCGCATCGGAAGCTTTGGTTTCCTTCTTATCCTGTGCCCCAGGTTGCGCAGGCGGCGCAGATTGAGCAGGCGGCGTAGCTTGGGCGGGCGGCGCAGACTTGTCACCGCTCTCGGTCTGGCAAAAGCCCGCCGCAGCCCCAAGCAAGATCATGGCCAGTATCGCCACAAACTTCCCGCAGCAAAAAAATCGCCCGTGCTCTCGGACCGCTATCATTCCGTTTCTTTTTTACTCCTTTCAACCCCGCCCCTCAAGCACAGTAAATTTTTCACAGCGCGAGCGCCGGAGGAATCAGGTTGGCTCAACCTTTAGCGCCAACCGCGCCTACCCAACAATTATTTTCGCCTCATGCTCCACAGGAAAATTCACCGACCGTGCAATGAAGCACTTCGCGTGCGCCGCCTCATGCAATTGCCGCGCCTTCGCCGTGTCCGTCCCCGCCGCCACGGTCACCTCCGGCCGCAGCACCACAATCCTGAAATTCCCCGAGCCATCCGGCGTTTCCTCCATCACGCCTTCCGGATGATCCACGTACGCAGTCACGATAATCCCTTCCTCCGCGCACAAATGCAGATACCAAAGCTTATGGCAAGCCGAAAGCGAAGCCACCAGCAACTCTTCCGGATTCCAACGCGCCGCGTCGCCGCGAAACGTCGGATCGGACGAACCTGGTATCATCGGTTTCTGCGGACCGCCAGAAATCTCGTGCGCCCGCTCATACGCCTTGTACCCCGACGTCCCCGTCCCCTTGTTCCCAGTCCATTTGACGGTGACGCTGTAGCGATGCGTCTTTGCCATCTCTCCTCCGATGAATTCCCGTATTTGACGCTCCATGGCTCTGCTCACATCCGACCTTCTTGGCTCCCACGCCAAGCGCCGTAGGCGCGTCAGAAGTTAGCCCAGCCCGCCGTTTTCTGGCGGGCTGGGTACCCAATGCGTGATACTCCCGAGCACCGTAGGTGCGACACATCCTTGCCGCCGAAACCTTTAACAACGTCCCCGATGTCCACACAGCAATTTTAAATTGAATCCCTCGCTCGAATTATGACCGCCCGGCAATTGCCTGCTGCCCCTCACCAGCCATTTTGGCGCCGAACTTTTTCGCCACACTTCCGCCCGCAATTTTCGCACAACCCTTCGACAGAGGTATGATGTCTCCTTGCGCCCCTGAGCCATTCGCAAGGCCGGGATAGCTTCCGCGCGACAGCCGGCGAAATGTCTGCCATCGTCGCCGAAGCCACGGTCATCAAATTCCTTGCACGCATTGCAAGCGACTCTAACTCTCAGCCGCCAGGAGGCACGACATGGGGTTTTCGACCGACGCAATTCACGTGGGCCAGGAGCCGGACCCCTCGACTGGCGCCATCGTCGCGCCCATCTACCAGACCTCCACCTACGTCCTCGACGAATTAGGCAAAGACAAAGGCTACGACTACGCCCGCACCAATCATCCCAACCGCAAAGCCCTCGAGCGCACCATCGCCAAACTCGAAGGCGGCAACGCCGCGTACGTCTTCACTTCCGGCATGGCCGGCATTGACGCGGTCTTCCGTCTCCTCCGCCCCGGCGATCACGTCATCCTTTCGCAAGCCGTCTATGGCGGAGTCTTTCGCCTCACCACCAAGCTGCTCGCCGATTTCGGCCTCGAATTCAGTTACGTGGACACCTCCTGCCTCGACAAAGTGAAAGCTGCCCTCAAACCCAATACGCGCATGCTCTATGTCGAGACGCCCACGAATCCCACCATGATCGTCACCGACATCGCTGCGGCCTCAAAGCTTGCTCGCGAGCGCAGTCTCGCGCTCGTCGTGGACAACACCTTCTTGAGCCCCTACCTCCAGCAGCCCATCTCGCTCGGCGCCGATATCGTCGTCCACTCCATGACCAAGTATCTCAACGGCCACAGCGACTGCACCGGCGGCGCCGTAATCCTCACCCGCCAAGAAGAGGCCGACAAAATTTATTTCATCCAGCGCTCGGCCGGCGCGGGACTCGCTCCCATGGATTGCTTCCTGGTCTCTCGTGGCGTCAAGACGCTCGCCGTGCGCATGGAGCGCCACAATTCCAACGGCATGGCCGTGGCGAAATATCTCGAAAAACATCCCAAGGTGAAGCGCGTGATTTATCCCGGCCTGGCCTCCCACGCCCAGCACGAAATCGCCCGCCGCCAGCAGCGCGGCTTCGGCGCCATGATCTCCTTCGACCTCGGCTCGCTCGAAGCCGCCCGCAAACTCCTGAACCACGTGCGCATCTGCTCCCTCGCCGAAAGCCTCGGCGGTGTCGAGACGCTCATCTCGCATCCCGCCCTCATGACCCACGCCTCCGTCCCCGTCGAGTTGCAGCAGCAAATCGGCATCACCCAAGGCCTCGTGCGCATCTCCGTCGGCATCGAAGACGTCGAAGACCTAATCGCCGACCTCGACCAAGCCCTCGCAAAAGTTTAAAAACGATCTGCCTCGCCCGGCATCCCGTAAGGGTGTCCGCTTTTCTCCCAACCTCAGAAGTCCACAGGCCCGCACCCTTGCACTCCCGCCCGTCTCATGCCAGTCTAAGCTCGGAGCAAACTCGAACGCCGATGCCCAAACAAAATTTCACGCCTGCTCCAGCGATACCGCCCGCCCGAACGTCACAAGCCCATCCCTGCCCAAAACCAGCCCCCGGAACGCTCCTCACCCCCAAACCCCGCCTCTACGCTCCGCCAAACAGCCCATTTCTAATAGCAAACTCGGTCGATTAAGCCATCCTTCATCTCATTGCAAACAAAAGACATCATCATTTTCTAATAGCAAACTTGTTGCGTTCTTATTTTCCGCTGTCAATTACGCCCCAGCCAGTATAAAAGCTCCACCGAACCAGCATCCAAAGCCCAGAGCAAGGGGGTGCGCCCGCCGTGCCGGCCTCTGAAACCCTGACTCCTCAAGCGATTGCGGACGCCCGCTCAAAACGCCTCGCCCTAATTGGCGCCGGCCCCGTCGGCCTAGCGATTGCCAAAGCGCTCCTCGAGCATCACATCCCCTACGAGCAGCTCGAGGCCGATGACGACCTCGGCGGCAATTGGTACCACGGCGTTTACTCGACCGCCCACATCATCTCCTCCAGAAAAACCACTGAGTACGCCGACTACCCCATGCCCGCGCACTATCCCGATTTTCCGAGCGCCCGGCAGATGCTCGATTACCTCCGCGATTACGCCGAACATTTCCACCTTCGCCCTCAAATTCAATTCAATACCAAAGTCCTCATGGCCCTCCCCCTCCCCGACGGCCGCTGGGAACTCGAGCTGGCCAACGGCGAAAAAAGAATTTACAAAGGCCTCCTCGTCTGCAACGGCCACCATTGGGACAAAAAATTCCCCTCGTACCCCGGAGAATTTTCAGGCGAGCTACTGCACTCGAAAGATTACAAAAGCCCGCAGCAATTGGCCGGCAAGCGCGTCCTCGTCATCGGTGGAGGAAACTCCGCTTGCGACCTCGCTTCCGAAGCCGCCCGCGTGGGCCGCTCCTGTAGCCTCAGCATTCGCCATGGCTACTGGTTCCTTCCGAAAACATTGTTCGGCATCCCGCTCCCGGAATTGATGCAGCCGTGGTTTCCGGTCTGGGCGCAGAGATTATTTATCGGCGCGATGTTGCGCATCGTCGTCGGCAAGTTCGAGGACTACGGCCTCCCCCGCCCCGATCACAAAATTTTCGATACGCATCCCACGCTTAATAGCGAGCTTCTCCACTACGTCAAACACGGCCGCATCCGCCCGCGCCCTGATATCGCGCGCTTCGATGGCAATGCCGTCCGCTTCGTTGACGGCACAAAAGACGAATTCGATACCATCGTCTGCGCCACCGGCTTCCACGTGAGTTTTCCTTTCCTGCCACCCGGGCTTGTCCCGGTGAAAGGCGGCATCGCGTATCTCTATGGCGGCATGCTCCTCCCGGATTACAAGAATCTTTACGTCATCGGAACATCGCAGCTTCGTTACGGCTTCGGACCGGTCGTCACGCCGGGCGCCGACTTGATCGCCCGCATGGTGGAGCTCCAGGATCAAATGGAGCTCCCGCTCGGGCTGGTGCTGAAAGAATCGGGCGCGCGCCTGCCCACCACGCACCTCGTCGACCCCATGGCCGCGCTGCGAGGCATCCGCCGCAGCCGCCGCCTCCTGCCCCTCCTCGTCTGGAAGGAGCGCCGCCTGCGCAAAAAATTATCCGGAGAATTCAAACCGAGAGTCGTGCCGCGCGAAGGCCTATCGATCTCGCGCGACGTGGAGGTCTATTGAGCTGGAATTTGAAAGGAGGAGTCGCCGTTGTCACGGGCGCCGGTTCGGGCATTGGGCGCGCGCTTGCCCACCGCCTGGTCACCGAGAAAATGTCGCTGGCTCTCGCCGATGTGGATGAGGCCGGCCTCGCCGAAACGGCGCGCGAGTTGATCAATCGATTCGGCGAAAGAAAAGTTTCGCTCTCGACCCACGTCGTCAACGTTTCGGATGCGCCGGGCATGGAAGCATTCGCCTCGGATGTCGTCCAGCGCCATGGCAAGGCCACGCTTCTAATCAACAACGCCGGCGTGGCCCTACAGGGAAATTTCGAGGAGATTTCGCTGACCGATTTCGAGTGGTTGATGAATATCAATTTCTGGGGGGTGGTCTACGGCGTCAGAAATTTCCTTCCCGTCCTGCGCCGCCAGCCGCGCGCCCACATCGTCAATGTGTCAAGCATCTACGGCATTATTTCGCCCGCCGGTCAGACGGCCTACTCCGCCAGCAAATTCGCCGTCCGCGGTTTCACGGAAGCGCTTCTCCACGAGCTCGCCGGGACCTCCATCGGCGTCTCCTGCGTCCATCCGGGCGGGATCCGCACGCCCATCGCAAAAAATGCCCGCGTCGGGGCGGGAGTTCATCCCTCGATCCGCGACATGAATTTGGCTCTCTTCGAACGCGTCGCCATCATCCCTCCGGATGTGGCGGCGGATCGTATCGTGCGCGGCGTCAGGCACAACGAGCCGCGCATCCTGATCGGCAAGGATGCCATTCGCCTCGATAGGTTGCAGCGCCTCATGCCCGTGCGCTATTGGAAGGTTATGGTCGAGCAATATGACAAGGAAAGAGCTCGCATCACGAAGGAAGGTCCGGGTTAGCGATGAATTCTCTTCCCAAGTCGCGGGGGCCCGATGGATTCCGCGAGCCAGGCAAGGTATTCGCGCGACCCCCTCTCGATCGGCAGCGCGATAATTTCCGGCACCTCGTAGCCGTGAAGTTTCTTGATCGCGCGCTCGAGCCGCGCATATTGCTTTCGCGAAGATTTGATCACGAGCAGCCGCTCCCTCGCCGATTCCACTTTCCCCTTCCAGCGGTAGACCGACCGCACCGGAACCTCGAGAATATTCACGCACGCCGCCAGCCGCTGCTCCACGAGCACCTGCGCGATTCGGCCGGCCTCTTTCGCCGACCCGCATGTGACCAGCACGACGATCTTGTCGGTCATCGCTTCCCTCTCGCCGCGCGCCTCCCGGATCAGCCTCGGCCCCGGCGCCTTTACTCTTGCGCCTCTCCCGCTCGCGATTGCTCTATCCCTCCTGCTCGCGCGCCAAGATACAATAGCCGCCCGTGACCACCCAAGCCATCCATTTCGGCACGTCCGGCTGGCGCGGCGTCATCGCCGACGATTTCACTTTCTCCGGCGTCCGCCGGGCCGCCGCCGCCGTTGCCGGTCACGTCTGCGCAAAGAAAAAATCTCCCACCCTGATCGTCGCCCACGACACGCGCTTCTTCGCCGAAGAGTTCGCCCTCACCGCGGCAAGCGTTCTGCAATCGCATGGCTGCCAAGTCCTCCTCTGCAAAGGGGCCACGCCGACGCCCGCCGTCGCTCACGCCATCATCCATCGCAAGCTCGATGGCGGCGTGAATATCACCGCCAGCCACAATCCCGCCGAATTCAACGGCCTGAAATTTTCCGGCTCCGATGGTGGCCCGGCGCTGCCTGACGTGACCAAGGATATTGAGAAGCGCGCCGCGGCCATTGAAGACGACCCCATCGCGCTCGAGGATATTGTGGACGATTTTGAACGCGTGGACCCGCGCGAGTCATATTTCGCGCAGCTCGGTGAACTGGTCCGCTTCGATGTGATCGGCAAAGCCAAAGGATCTTTCGTCTGTGACGCAGTTCACGGCTGCGGCGCCGGATGGCTCGACCGAGTCCTCGCCAGCAAGGCCATCGCGGTCACCGAACTGCGCGCCGATCGCGATGTTCTCTTCGAAGGCACAGGGCCTGATCCTTCCGAGGGCAATCTTGCGCCCCTCAAAAAAGCTGTCGTCGAGAGAAAAGCTCTCGCCGGCCTGGCCACCGACGGCGACGCCGACCGTTTCGGCGTTCTCGACCGCGACGGCTCCTTCATCTCGCCGAATCACATTCTCGGCTTGCTTTTCGACTATCTGCTCGAGACTCGCGGAGTGAGACTCGGCGCTTCGCGCAGCGTGGCCACCTCTCATCTGCTCGATGCGGTTGCCCGCCATCACGGTGTCGAGGTCTATGAAACTCCTGTGGGCTTCAAGTACGTCGGCCCGCTGCTGCGCGAAAACAAGATCATCATCGGCGGCGAAGAGAGCGCCGGACTTACGATTCGCGGCCACGTTCCTGAAAAGGATGGCATCCTCGCCTGCCTGCTTGTTGTCGAGATGATTGCCGCGCGCCGGGCGTCTCTCGCCGAACAATTGCGCGATCTCTTCCGCCGTGTCGGTGCTGAATTCTGGCCCATTCGAATCAATTTGCATCTCGCCGAAGACGTGCAGGCGCGCGTCGCCGGCCGCCTGCGCCAGGATTTCAAGGAATTCGCGGGCCGCCGCGTGGCGGGCACCGACCGCACCGATGGCATGAAATTGATTTTCGACGACGGCTCCTGGGTGCTTATGCGCCCGTCGGGAACCGAGCCGGTCGTACGCATTTACACCGAATCAGCTTCACCGGCCGCGTCGCACAAACTGGCCGAAGACGCCAGAACGTGGGTCAATCAACCATGATTCCGCCGGGGACAAATCAGCGGGAGACATTTGCCGAGCAAATGCGCGAGTTTCTTCGACGCAACCTCAATTGGTTTCTCGCCATTGGGTTGGCCCTGCTCTTCCTTCAGGATATTTTCGGGACGCACGGCGTGCTGGCCATGCGGCGCACCCAGCAGCAGGCCGAGCAAATCCGCATGGAAATCAACCAGCTCGACGAGGAAAACCGGAAATTGCAGGACCGCGTGAAAGCGCTCAAGAGCGATCCGGCCACCATCGAACGAATCGCGCGCCAGGAAATGCATCTCTCCCGGCCCGGTGAATTGGTCTTCGAAACGCACCCCAAACAAGTCGAGGATTCCAGCGCGCCATTGCCGCCCGCCGCTCCACCGAAAGACTCTAGCTCTCCGCAGCCGCCCGCGGCGTGCGACGAATCAACGCAAGCACCTCCGCGCCGCGCCCCTTCATCCGCGTGCGCGCCAGCGAAAGCAAAACCATCGCCACAAAAATAATTGCGAGCCCAAGCGACGCCATCGGAATCGTCTGCGCCCGCTTCGTCAAAATCGAAAACCGGCCGTACACGAATTCGATGTGCACCCAATAGACCAGCAACGAGGTCTGCCCGATTTGAATCAGCGGGCTGAATCCTACCTGCCCGAGCCCCCATCGGCACCACGCGTAGCTCGCGAAAATAATCATCATCAATATCCCCACGCGCGCGAGAAAGAAGTTCGGACTGGTGTGCCAGTAGTCGTACACCGCGTAAAGCTGCAAAGGCCGCGCATCTAGCCAGGCGGAGAAATAGAACAGCCCGAGCCCTCCGACGCCCATCAGCGCCACCGCCCTGGCCGCATTCTTCACGGCCCAGTTGCTGAACAGCCCGAATCCGATCGCCAGCCCCCCAAAGGCAAACGCAGACCACGGAAAGATCGGAAAGAGCCACGGCTGCGGTTTGCCAAACGTGTGGACCCCGTTGACATACGACTCGAGGTACCACGGCATCCACTTGGGCCGCCACGTGGTCCACAGGAGAGGGGTCGCCAGCGCAATCCCGAGCGCGACACCTATGGCCATGAAAGCGTTCGCCGCGCGCGTCCTCGTCAGCCGCGACGCGGCGCCCATGAACATCATCGAAAGCCCAATCGTGTTCAAGATGTCCACGCGCAGCAGGTCCGTCCAGGGGGCCCATGGCTGCCCGAGGATAAACTCCTGCACACGGAAGAGCAGCCCGAGCCCGTAGATTTCCGCGCCGCGGCGAATCGTGGTGGCTGCTACCTCATTTGCGGCGACGCCTTTTTGCCGCATCTTGTCCGTCACCAGTGCAAAGGAAATGCCCGCGAGAAATAGAAAAAGCGGCGCAGGAAGCGTGCCGCCGAGTTGCGACCATCGAATGAATTGCGTGTCGCGCGCCGCACCTCCCAGCCACGAGTCATAGCAGTGCGTCTGGAACATCAGCAGGCAAGCCAGCCCGCGCATCCAATCAATATAGGAAAGACGCTGTTTTGTGGATTCGGCCATCGCGTTCAAGCGGCCCCAGAATCGCCGAGGCGGAAACGCAAATCAAGTTCTTATCGGAAAAAGTGCGCGGGCGAGTAAAATCCACATCCGTGACGACGCGAACGAAAACCTGGGAGATGAATTATCCGACGGCAGCCGTAGTCTGGGCCGCCATCGTAATCTTCGCTGCGTTCCTGGGGAATTGGCTCGGCTACGGCGGGCCGCGTTTCGCGATTGCGCTAGGAGTGGGTGCCGCGCTCTTCGCGTTCGAATTATTTCTTGCCGCGCCGCCGGTGCTTCAAAAGACGCGCGCCTCGCTTGGCGATCATTTCGGCGTCCTCGCGGCGCTGGCGCCGTTATTCGCGGTTCTTGTTTATTCCATCGGCGTCGCCGGCAATCTAAAATGGACGCTGGCGGGCGCAGCTTACGCGATTCTCCCCGCCCTGGTGCTGGCCACTCGCGCGGGAAAGCCACTAGGAACCTGGCAGGATTATCTCGCCGCAATTCTCATCTGGCTGCCGGTGGAATTCAGATGGATGTACCGGCTGTTTCCCTATCCGCCGCCGCTGACGCACATTTTGACGATTCTGCTGGCTCTCAGCACGGGCGTCGCCGCATTCGTTCTGGTGCGCCGTCTTGACGGAATCGGCTACGCGGTGAATTGGGGGCGGGGGTTCGGCTGGAATATCCTTCTCAATCTCGCTGCCTTTGGAGTGATAGCGATTCCGCTGGGCATCAAGCTGGGTTTCCTAACGTACGCACCCTCACAGGCGCGCCTGCATTCCCTGCCCGCAACGGCAATTGGAATCTTTTTTTTCACCGCGTGGCCCGAGGAATTCCTGTTTCGAGGGGTGTTGCAGAATCTATTTTCACGAACATTCAGGAACCAATGGGCGGGACTAGTAGTGGCGTCCTTGGTTTTCGGTCTGTCACACATTCTGCACGCGCCATTTCCGAACTGGAAATATGCGATCCTAGCGACAATTGCGGGTTTCTCTTACGGCCGCGCGTGGATGAAATCCGGGTCGCTATTTCCCTCGGCCATCGTCCACGCGCTGGTGGACATTTCCTGGCACCTGCTTTTCCGCTAGGCGCCGGAAAACTTCCTGCCTAGCGGACGACTCCCGAAAGCGGACTCGACGCTGTGGCGTAGAGTTTCTTTTCAATCCGGCCAGCAAGGTAAGCCTTGCGCCCGGCCTCGACCGCAGCGCGCATCGCTTCAGCCATGAGAATAGTATCCTGCGCGCCGGCAATTGCCGTGTTCATCAGCACGCCGTCGGCGCCAAGTTCCATCGCCACCGTCGCATCCGAAGCCGTGCCCACGCCCGCATCCACGATCAACGGAACCTCGGTGATCCGCTCGCGCAAAATCCGGAGATTGGCTACATTTTGAATGCCCATGCCGGACCCGATGGGAGCCCCGAGAGGCATCACAGCTGAGGCGCCTGCATCAATCAATTTGCGCGCGACGATAAGGTCGTCGTTGGTGTAGGGCAGCACGACGAAGCCATCCTTCACCAGCGTCTTCGTCGCGCGGATAAGCTCTTCGGTCTCGGGAAAAAGCGTCTGCTCGTCGCCGATCACTTCGAGCTTCACCCACTCGGACAACCCGACCTCGCGGCCAAGCCGGGCGGCGCGAACGGCCTCATCCGCGGAGTAGCATCCGGCGGTGTTCGGCAGGATAAAGAATTTCTTGCGGTCGATGTAATCGAGCAAGGATTCCTTCGAGCGGTCGGTCAGATTCACGCGCCGGACCGCGACGGTCACCATGTCCGCGCCAGATGCTTCATGCGCACGCGCCATTTCCTGGAAGCTCCGGTATTTTCCGGTTCCCACAATCAAGCGCGACTTGAATGCGCGCCCGGCAATTACAAGATGATCAGTCATTGGAATATCTCCGCGGCTATTGTACATCGCGGGAGCGGCCGCGGGAATTATTCAACGCGAAGAAAGAATTTAAAGGGTGCGGCAAGTGTCGGGTGGCACGCTAAACCAGGGGCTGGGGTCTGGGCTCCTCGACGTCGGCATACAGGCGGTGAATCAGATCCTGATAGCGCTCCTCGATCACGCGGCGTTTCATTTTCATCGTGTACGTCAGCTCGCCATTCGCGTAGGTAAAATCCTGCTCAAGCAGCGTGAACCGCTTCGGCTTCTCGTACTGCGCCAGGGACGCGGTGAGCCTCTCGATCTCGCGCGAGAGCAAATCGCGCACCCAGAGGTCATTGGTCATTTGCGTGGCGCTCGTGAATTCACGCCCGCTCTTGCGGGCTTCGGCCTCGATCGCCGGAAAATTCGGTACCACGAGGACTGAGACAAATTTGCGCTTATCTCCCACGACAATGGCATTCGAGATGAACCGTGAACTTTTTAGCGAGTTTTCGATCGGCGCGGGCGCAACAAATTTTCCGGCCGATGTCTTCAGCAACTCCTTTTTGCGATCAGTGATGATGAGATAGCCGTCTTCATCGAGCATGCCGATGTCGCCGGTGCAGAACCAGCCGTCGGGCGTGAAGACTTCGCGCGTCTGGTCTGGCTTGCGGTAATACCCCTGCATCACGCATGGTCCCTTGACGAGGATTTCACCGTCCTCGGCGATGCGCACCTGCACGTTCGGAATCGGCCGCCCGACCGTCCCGACTTTATTTGCCGAGGGCAAATTCGCCGAAACGACCGGTGCGGTTTCCGTAAGGCCGTAGCCTTGGTAGACCGGCACATCGATCGCCCAGAAAAATTCTGCAAGCTCAGGCGCGAGTGGCGCGCCACCGGAAGAAAACGTGCGGATGCGGCCGCCCAGCCCCTCGCGAATTTTCGAGTAAACGAGTAAGTTTGCAATCCACCATTGCAGCTTGATACTGATGCCAACACTTTTCCCAAACGCGCGCCAGGCCGCGGCCTCATCCGCCACGTACAGCGCCCAATCGAAAATCTTTCGCTTCAAGCCCGTTGCGCGATGCCCTTTCTCGAGAATATTGGCGTACATCTTTTCGTAAAAGCGCGGCACAGCCGCCGTCATCGTCGGATGGACTTCGACAAGCGCCTGCGCCACCGATTCAATCTGTTCCACGTACGCGATGGAAATTCCACGGAAGAGATAGCCGTAGCCCATCACGCGCTCATAGACGTGCGCCAGTGGCAGGAACGATAGCCCGATATCCCCGGGAAGAAATTCGTATTCCTTGAAGGAGTCGAGCGCATTCGAGCTGAGATTGGAATGCGTCAGCATCACGCCTTTAGGCTCGCCGGTGGTGCCAGACGTGTAGATGATGGTGGCGAGCTGGCTGGCGACAATCTCGGCGGCGCGACGGCGGTATTCCGCGACGTCGGCATCGCCTGCCGTGGCGATCAGGGTTTCGTAACGCAGAAAATCACCACGCAGATCGGCGGGAGGTGCGACGGAAATCACTTGTTCGAGTTTCGGCAGTTGCTCGCGGCACTCGGCGATTTTTTTCGCCTGTGATTCGCCGAATGTAATCACAATCCGCGTCGCTGAATCATTCAGAATGTACTCGAGCCGGTCCACCGACTCGTTGAAATACACTGGTACATTCACGGCTCCCAGACCCTGGATCGCGAAATCGGCGATGTGCCATTCCGGACAATTGGGCGCGAAAATTCCGACACGGTCCTCCGATTTGATGCCCAGCTCCGCCAAAGCCTTGGAAAGTCCCGCGACACGGCGCAACATTTCGGCCGCCGAGATGGATTTCCATCCGTTCGGCGTCCGATACATTTGCGCCTGCGGATTTGCAAAACGGTCCACGGCGTCAAGATAACATTTCGTGAGAGAGGGATAGTCCGTCGCCATTCGTTTAACTCTAGCGTATCGGGGCGGTGCCGCGCAACGCAGGCCTACAATTCTTCTGCCAGGGTGCGATAAGATGCCCGCGGAGGCTTTTTCATGTCGAAGGTCGCCACGGAAGACGCGGCCGGCTATCAGCCGGTGCGAGC
>Ga0187816_10000048_pt1 | contig 28403 bp, 25 predicted proteins | sample NC_wetland_sal_i_16_FD_132960 | JGI IMG/M metagenome (GOLD analysis project Ga0187816, IMG submission 132960) | Wetland sediment microbial communities from Neuse River Estuary, North Carolina, USA - SO4_1 | ecosystem: Environmental > Aquatic > Freshwater > Wetlands > Sediment | place: USA... | reverse complement strand
CTGTGCGGGGACAAAATGCTGGGCCGCTTCAGGCCCCATGCTGGCGACGAGATAGTCGTAGCTCGATCGCGTCAGGCTGCGAGTCACGCCGCGCTTCCCATCGATCCCCAGGGCAATGTGCGCGGGATGGTACGTATCCCAAAGAGCGCGCATTTCCTTTGCCTGGTCGATCTGCGCCTCATTCGATTTTTCGAAGAAGCGCCCGACGCTTTCCTGCGAATAACCCGTGACCGCGAATTTCTTCAATCCTTTGTCTCCGGCATCGACAAAAACGAAAATATCCCGGTTCCCCGTGTAGGGCCGCGGCGGGGCCACGAACTCGGTCAGCGGATCGTCGTGGAATTCCTCGTTCACCACGATCCACATGTCCACGTTGTGCCGCCGCATCATTTCGAGCAACATCGCATGCCTCTTCACCAGCCATCCTTCGCGCACCGCAATCTGCTGCGACCACGGCAGCAGTTTCGGCATCTGCTCCTTCAGGCTTTGCCCCGCTGCCGGAAAAGCGCAAATTGCACACAGAACAACTACAAAGAGTAGTTTCTTTGGGGCCATTGGGGTTCCTCCGCGGCGCATCCTAACTCAGCTTCCTGCTCTCCTCGATAGACAATTTGAATCCCTCCACAAATAACACCGCGCCGAAAGCGTCCCCATTTTGCGCGCCATTCCTCGCTAACTGATGTTTCAGTTACTTCCTGCTTCGGGCCTACTTGGAATGGATCAGATAGAACGAAGTCTGCCGCGGCTGAAAGAATTTGTACCCCTCGTTGGTCAGATACGCGTCGTCCTCTTCCATCACGTAAATCTTCTGCCCGCCCCATTCCGGGATCGCTGTCTGCGTGTTTAATTCCACCGACAGGTACGATCCATTGCGCAGAGTTTGGACCGCGGACGAATTCAGTGCTTCGTGCGACGGGTTCACGGTCTGCGCCGCCCGGAAATCGATGCTCGCGCCGAGCCCGTGTCCCTGGCCGCCGATCGGATGGCTGTAAATCATGGCCGTGATGCCCTTCTGCGCCATCTCTTCCATCGTGAGCTTGTACACCTCGCCGCCCGTGCGCCCCGGCCGCGCGGCGCGCAGCATCATCGCATCCTGCAAATCGTTCGTGTTCTTCATCGCCTGCTTCAATCCCGCCGGCACATCTTTTTCGCCGGGCAGCAGCACGTAGGCCATCTTCTGCCAATCCGTGTTCAACCCCATGTACGTGATCCCGAAATCCACGTGCACCAGGTCGCCCGGCATGATGACCGTATTCTCTTTGGCCACGGCCAAAAAGCCGCGCGACTTCGCCGAATCCATCCCCTTCCGCTGCACGCGCAGGTCGGGTTGAAACCACGTGCTCACGCGGTTCTCCCACAACTGATCGTAAAACCAACGGCGCACTTCTCCGACCGTGGTCTTCCCGGGCGTAATCACTTCGTTCGAAAGGCCACGTTTGGTGAGCAGGTCCGTCACGATCACCATCTGATCGTACGTTTCGGATTCTTCCGGGATGCGCGTGTCGAGGTACTCGGTGATCAAGTCCTGCGCGGGGACGAAATGCTTCGCCGCTTCCGGACCCATTTTGTCGGCCAGGAAATCGTAACTCGATTTCGTCAGGCTGCGAGTCACGCCGCGCCGACCGTCAATCCCGAGCGCGATGTGCTCCGGGTGATAGGTATCCCAAAGCGCCCGCAATTGTTGGTCCGCCGGCAGCGGATCATCGGCGCTCTCAAAGAACTTTTGGACGCTCTCTTCGGAATACCCGGTGATCGCGATTTTGCGCAGGCCCTTCTCGCCGCTATCGACGAAAACAAAAATGTCCCGCCCGCCCGTATAGACCCGCGGCGGCGCGATATATTCCGTCAGCGGATCGTTGTGGAATTCCTCGTTCACGATGATCCACATATCCACGTTGTGCCGCCGCATCATCTCGAGCAGCATCGCGTGCCGCTTCAGCAGCCATCCTTCGCGCACCGCAATCTGCACTGACCAGGGCAGCAACTGCGGCATCTTCTCCCGCGGCTTCTCCGCCGGCGCCGTGAAGACCAGCGCCAGGCACACCGCAATTCCCAGTCCCCATTTTCGGAAACTCATGCAGGTTCCTCCCCGCGCGCATCCTATCCCAACTTTCCCATTCCGCTGATAGAGAATTCCTCGCCGCGGAAGTAAAATCATCCCGAACATGCCCGCAAAACAATTCCGCGCACCCCTCCGTATCGTTTCGCTCGCGCCGAGCGTCACTTCGATTCTTCTGGCACTCGGCGCCGGACGCGAACTCGTCGGCGTGAGCAAATGGTGCAAGGACGTCTCGCCCGTTGGCCGCCGCCCGCAAGTAGGCGATTGCTGGAAATTGGACATTAAAGAACTGATGCGCCTCAAGCCCACGCTTCTCGTCGGTTCGGTCCCCTTCGCCGCGAAAACCGTGGAAGAAATCCTGAAGCAGCCGGTGGCATTTCTGGCGCTGAATCCTCGCGCGCTCGCCGATATAGAGAGCGACGTCCGCACTCTGGCGCGCCTCGTCGACCGCGCAGCAGCGGGCGAACATTTGATCCGCAAGATGTCTCGCGCATTCGAGGATGTAGCCAAGCGCGCCGCACGCCTCCCCGCGCGCCCCCGGGTCTATTGCGAGGCCTGGCCTAATCCGCGCATCAGTTCCCCGCCCTGGGTTGCCGAGTTGGTTGAAATCGCCGGCGGCCAAATGGCCGTCGCGCCAGGCGCCCGCGTCGCGGATGAAGCCGTCGCGCGTGCAATGCCGGACGTGATCGTCCTCGCCTGGGCTGCCACGGGCAACCGCGCGAGGCCGGCCACTGCGCTACGCAACCCCGCGTGGAAAGATGTCCCGGCGGTGAAGACGGGCCGCGTCGTCGTGATCCGCGACGAGCTCCTCAATACGCCCGGCCCGCCGTTGATGCTCGGCGCACGCAAACTTTCGCACGCCCTGCACCCGCCCGCACGGCCGGGAAAGGCGCGTTGATGCTCACCGTCGTCGCAGCCCTCATTGAATCCGGCGGCAAGCTGCTCGTCTGCCAGCGCCGCCGCGACGATTCCTTCGCCCTCATGTGGGAATTCCCCGGCGGAAAAACCCAGCCAGGCGAATCGCTCGCGCAGGCGCTCGAACGCGAGCTCGAAGAAGAGCTGGGCGCAAAGTCGCGCATCGGCGCGGAGGTCTACCGCACCCGCCATCAATACGCCGAACTCGGCGAACCCATCGAGCTCGTCTTTTTCTCCGCAGCTCTCGAATCGCCCGAAATCCGCAATCGCGTCTTCGAGCAAATCGCCTGGCGCGAGCCCGCCTCGCTTCCTGAACTGGATTTTCTCCCCGCCGACCGCGAGCTGATCGAGAAGCTCTCGACCGGCACCCTGCGCCTTCCCTGACCGACCCGTATCTAAGCTTCAAGAAACTGTGCCGCAGCGATACATCCTCCGCGCAAAATCGTGCTATAGTTTTTGTGACCAAAACATCGAGCCCCACGCGCTCGCAGGAGTCAGCATGGCATCGAAAAGCAACCGTGCCGTCATGGAACCCGAGACGGACCGATCCGCGCACTCACCCGAACTCCTCCTGAGTCTTTACCGCATGCTCGTGAAGTGCCGCATGTGCGACGAGAAGGCCCGCATCCTCTTCCGCCAGGGCAAATATAAAGGTAACTTCTATTCCGGCGTCGGCCAGGAAGCCGCCGAAGTCGGCACCGCCTATTCCCTTCGCGAGGACGACTGGATCGCCCCCTCGCACCGCGATTGGACCGCCAACATCATCAAAGGCGCGCCCCTCAAATTCTGCTTCGCGCAACTTTTCGCTAAGACCACCAGCCCCGACCGCGGACGTTCTTCTCCGGCGCACATGGGCTATCCTCCTCTCCACGTCATCACGCCGGCGAGCAGCATCGCCGCGCAATTGAATATCGGCACGGGCGTCGCGCTCGGCATCAAGAAGCTCCGCCAGGACGCCGTCGTCGTCGCTTACTGTGGCGATGGCGCCACCAGTTTCGGCGGCTTCCACGAAGCCTTGAATTTCGCGGGCGTCCACAAACTGCCCATCCTGTACGTCGTGCAGAATAATCTCTGGGCCGAATCCGTGCCGCTGCGGCTGCAAACCGCGCTCACGAATCTTTCCGACCGCGCCAAGGCCTACGGTTTCCCCGGATTTCCGCTCGACGGCAACGACATCCTTGCCGTTTACGACGCGGCGCGATTGGCCATCGCCCGCGCCCGCTCCGGCGAAGGCCCCACGCTTCTAGAGTGCAAGACCTACCGCTGGTACGGTCACTCGGAAATCGATCCCGCGAAGTACCGCATGAAGGAAGAAGTCGAATCCTGGAAGAAGCGCGACCCCATCGTACGCTTCGAAAAACTGCTCTTTGAAAAGAAACTTTTGACCGACGCGAAGAAGTCGGAAACCGCCGCGTTCATCACCAAGGAAATCGACGAAGCCGTGGAATTCGCCGAGCAAAGCCCCTACCCCGAAGCGTCCGAACTCACGCACCACATCTGGGGCTAGGCGAAAAAGGAATCGAGCCGAAAATGCCACGCACCATCACCATGCTGCAAGCCATCAATGAAGCGCTCTCCCAAGAAATGGAGCGCGACGAGCGCGTCTTCATCCTCGGCGAAGACATCGGCCTCTCCGGCGGCGTCTTCAAAGTCACCGACGGCCTCCTCGACAAATTCGGCGAAGAGCGCGTCCTCGATACGCCGCTCGCCGAAGGCATCATCATCGCCGCGTCCATCGGCTCGGCCATGATGGGCTTGCGCCCCGTCCCGGAAATTCAATTCGCCGATTTCATCACGCCCGCCGTTGACCAGATCGTCCAGCAGGCTTCGAAACTCCGCTACCGCAGCGCCGGCGGCTACTCCTGCCCCATCACGATTCGCGTCTGCTGCGGTGCGGGCGGTGGCAGCGGCCTCTACCACTCGCAGGAAAACGCCTCCTGGTTCGTGCACGAGCCGGGACTGAAAGTCGTCATGCCCTCGACCGCCTACGACGCAAAAGGCCTGCTCCTTGCCGCGATTCGCGACCCCGATCCCGTGCTCTTCTTCGAGCACAAGTCGCTCTATCGCCAGGCCAAGGGCGACGTCCCCGAAGGCGATTACACCGTTGCCATCGGCCCCGCGTCCGTTCGCCGCGAAGGGCGCGATCTCACCATTCTCACCTACGGCTTGATGACGTCCCTCTCCCTCGATGCCGCCGAGCAAATGTCCAAGCGTGGCGTGGACGCCGAAGTCGTCGAAATCCGCACCCTCGCTCCCATTGATAAGGACACCATCCTCAATTCCGTGCGCAAGACGAGCAAGGTCCTCATCGTTCACGAGGACAAGAAAACCATGGGCTTCGGCGCCGAACTCGCCGCCATCATCAGCGAGGACGCCTTCGAAGATCTCGACGGCCCCATCATGCGCGTCACCGGCCCCGACGTCCCGCCCATCCCCTTCAGCCCCAATCTCGACAAAGCCTGGCAAGTCAACACCGATAAAATCCTCGCTGGCATCGAGAAACTCGCCGCCTACTAGCTGCGGCATCTCAAGGACAAGAGTAATCAGTCGTTCTCGTGGGTCCCATGGACTGACCCGGCAGGACTTGCGCCTTCTCCCGCGTGGACAAGAGGCGCGATTCAAATCGGCGTATTGACGAGCTTGCGCCGCGCGCCTCAAAACCGCCTATTTCTACTTCGCAATTTTGGTAGCCTGTTTCTGCGAGCTCTACCGTACTTTTGTGCACAATTCGACTTTTCATCGTCACACGAGGCCACAGGCATTGTCGAAAGATCTGAAAGAGCCGTCCAACGCTTCCCTGCCCCCGTCAACTGCGAGACAGGAGGGGCCGGGCACGGTGATGCATCAAGCCGGCGAAGCGAGCGCGCCACCGAAACATACCAAGCATGACGAACTGCGTTTGCTTGTCAATTCACGCCACCCGATCATCACCGTAGAAACGCCCGAGGAGGAACGCTTTGAGCAGTTGCTCTTGGACGTGGCCGCGGAATTAGCCGTGCCTCTTTATGAGTGGAGCGTCACGACGGGCCTCGCGAAGTTTCACGGCGCGGCGATTTACAACAGCGAGCAGCCGGAGCAAGCGCTCGCGAACATTTCATCCCTCCAGGGCGACGCCATTTTCCTATTGAAAGATTTCGCGCGCTACTGCGACAACGACAAAATCTGCCGCCGTTTGCGCGACCTGGCGGAAAAATTTAGGACCGTCCGCCGAGCGATTGTGATTTCTGCTCCCTCGCTCCAATTACCGGAGGAGCTTGCGTCTGAAGCGGCGCACTTCGAACTTAGCTTGCCCACGGCGGAGGATCTGTTGCCGGCAGTGAGATGCGTATTGGCGGAATTGAATCGCGAACAGCGCGTTCCTGTGGCGCTCGACCTCCCCGCGATGGGACAAGTGGCGCAAAATTTGGCGGGCCTTTCGACCGAAGAGGCCATGCGCACCCTGCGGAAGTGCGCCCTTTCGCGCGGACGCGCCGACGCCGGATTGCTAGATGACGTGCTGGAGGCCAAGCGTCAAGCGCTGCGGAGCGACGGGCTGCTCGAGACTGTGCGGCGCGACGCGTCGTTTGGCGACGTGGCCGGAATGAGCCGTTTGCGTGAATGGATCATGAAACGCAAAAGTGCGTTGACGCCGGAAGGCCGGCGATTCGGCCTCGTCCCGCCGAAGGGGATCCTAATTACGGGCGTGCAGGGTTGCGGGAAGAGCCTTGCCGCGCGCGCCGTGGCCGGCGAATGGGGATTTGAGCTGGCGCGGTTGGATGCGGGAGCGTTGTACGACAAGTTTATAGGCGAGAGCGAGAAGAAACTGCACAAGGCGCTCGAATTGGCCCAAAAGCTCGCTCCGGTAGTGCTGTGGATCGATGAAATCGAAAAGGCGTTCGCGTCTGCCGGCTCAAGCGGAGACGCGGACGCGGGATTGTCGCAGCGGATCCTGGCAACTCTTCTGACCTGGATGCAGGACCGCGAAAGCGGCGTCTTTTTGGCGGCAACCTCGAACGATATCACGATTTTGCCGCCGGAGATGATGCGCAAGGGGCGATTCGACGAAATTTTCTTTGTGGATTTGCCCAGCGCTGAAGTCCGCGCGGCGCTCTTCGAACTGCATTTGAAAAAGCGCGAGCGCGACCCCGCCAAGTTTGACTTGCCGAAACTCGCCGCGGGGACTGGCGGTTTCTCCGGAGCGGAAATCGAGCAGGCGATTATTGCCGGGCTTTACACCGCGTTTGCGCAGAAGCAACAGCTGACAACGGAAATCCTTCTGGCAGAGATTCAATCGACGCGGCCGCTGAGCGTGACTCGTGCCGAAGAAGTCGAGTCGATCCGGCAGTGGGCCAAAACCCGCGCCGTAGCGGCGGATTAATTCCGCGGCCCCATCCTGCGCGTCACCGGCCCCGGCGTCCCGCCCATCCCCTTCAGCCCCAACGTCAAGGCCGGCGCCTCGGCCGGGCTACACTAACAAACGCCCGCCATCCACCGCGAGCACCTGCCCGGTCACAAAATCCGCCGTCGCCAGATACGCCACAGCGTCCGCGATGTCTTCGCCCGTGCCGGTGCGATGCAGCGGCACCCGCCTGATGTAATCCTCGTCCGGCACCTCGCCGGGAAATTGAATCGTCCCCGGCGCCACGCTATTCACCAAAATCTCCGGCCCGAGCGCGCTCGCTAGGCAGCGCGTCAGCATGATCACTCCCGCCTTCGACACGCAATAGTGCGTGTACGCAGGCCACGCCAGCAGGCCCCCGAGCGACGACAAATTGATAATCCTTCCGCGTCCCTGCCGCTTCATGATCGGCGCGGCCGCCTGCGCGCACAAAAATTGCGACTTCAAATTCGTGTTCATGATCCGGTCCCACTGCTCTTCGGTCAGCTCTTCGAATTTCGCCGCGAAAAACATCCCCGCGTTGTTCACCAAAATATCCAGCCGCCTGAATTCATTTTCCACGCTCGAGAACAGCTTCTGCACTTCCTCGCGTTGCGACACATTCGCCTGCGCCGCCACGGCCCGCCGCCCGCCGGCCTTGATTTCGCGCACCAGCTCTTCCGCCTCGGCCTTCGACGTCTCGTAATTCACCACCACGTCCGCTCCCTCCGCCGCCAGCCGCAACGCAATGCTCCGGCCAATCCGCTTCGCCGCGCCCGTCACCAGTGCCACCCGCCCCGCCAACGCCTGCCCCTTCGTTGCATTTCCCGCCATCTGTGTCTCCCTCCGGAGATCGCCGACACATTAGCATCAGCGCCCCCCCAAATAAATATTCTCCGTTCGTGAAACGTTTCGCCTGCCGGCTTCACTACTTTGCGATCCATCTGAGTAGCAAGCCAGGGGGCGTGGCGGTGAATCGCCGTTGGATGCGGAGCCGATCCGCGGCGCTTCCCTGGCTTACGAACTTGCCGCTCGCAGGGGAGGCTCCCTCTCGACCGGTCCCCGTATGGATCCGTAGCGACGTCCAGCCGCACCCATGCCGCGTTTGACGCCGCCATTGCAAAAATTTTGATGGTTGGCTCACTGGATCGAACCAGCCCACCGAGTTTGGCTCAGTTCATCCAACGGCCGGGGCGGGGGCCGCGTCCCCCGCTCCACCTCGCTTTCGTTTTCCACGCCCGTCCGCGCCATAATTCATCCTTCCGCGGCGATCCTTAGCTTTCGCCCTCCTCCTCCCAGAACAGAAAAATCTCCCGGCGCCCCGTGGTGTAGAATTGCCGCGCGATTGGAGGCTTCATGAAGCTCGACTTGCTCGCCATTGCCCCGCATCCCGATGATGTCGAACTCACCTCCGGCGGCACCCTGCTGAAAATGGCCGAGGAGGGCTATCGCACCGGCATCCTCGATTTGACGCAGGGCGAAACCGGGACGCGCGGCACGCCCGAAACGCGCCTCCGCGAAGCCGCCCGTGCGGCAAAAATTCTGCGCGTGCGCGTGCGCCGCAATCTGGCCCTCCCCGACGCGCGGCTCTCCTTGCAAGAAGACTACAAGACAGCCATCGCCGAAGTGATCCGCGAATTCCAGCCCCACACCGTCATCCTCCCGTACTTCGACGGCCGCCACCCGGACCACTACACCGCCGCGCGCCTCGGCTACGAAGCCTGCTTCATCGCCGGCCTGAAAAATTACCCTCTCGCCGGAGAAGCCTTCCGCCCGTTCAAAATCCTCTATGCCGCCGCCTACGCCGACGTCACCCCCACCTTCGCCGTGGACATCACCCGTCAATTTCAAAGGCGGCGCCGCGCCATTCTCGCCTACGCCTCTCAATTCCGCCCGCCCCAAAAAGACCGTCGCTCGAAAGTCTTCCTGCCGCTCGACCAGCTCGAGGAAAGAATGAACCACCAGGCGCGCCACTATGGCCGCATGATCGGCGTCCAATACGCCGAAGGCTTCGTCGTTAAGGAAGTCATGCGCGTCGATGACGTGGTCAAGCTCCCGGTCCGGTCCGTCTGATTCCGCCCTTTGCGAATTCGCTTGACACTTCCTCGCATCCGTTGTATTTAACCGCTGAGTTAAATACGATGCCCCCCGACCACCTCTCCGCCACCTTCGCCGCTCTCGCCGACCCCACCCGCCGCGCCATCCTCGCGCGCCTCATCGCCGGCGAAGCTTCGGTCACCGACCTCGCCGAGCCATTCAAGATGAGCCTGCCGGCTGTCTCCAAGCACCTCAAAGTCCTCGAGCGCGCCGGCCTGATCGCCCGCGGCCGCGAAGCGCAATGGCGCCCCTGCCGCCTGGCAGCCCGTCCGCTCAAGGACGTCGCCGAATGGGTCGAACACTATCGCCGCTTCTGGGAAGCCCGCCTTGATCGCCTGGAGATTTATCTGCGCGAACTTCGAAGCAAGGAGAAAAAACATGGCCGCCAGTAACGAAAAAATCCCGACCGCCAAAACGCCCGCCGGCTGGGAGTTCACCATCACACGCGTCTTCGACGCACCGCGCGCGCTCGTCTTCGAAATGTGGACCAAGCCCGAGCACTTGGTCCGCTGGTGGGGCCCCACGGGCATCACTATGCCCGTCTGCGAAGTGGACTTCCGCGTGGGCGGCGCGTTGCGCTTCGTCTTCCGCGGCCCCGACGGCAAAGAACACCGCGCCGAAGGCATTTACCGCGAAATCGTCGTCCCCGAGCGCATCGTCTTTATCAGCACCCTCCACTTCGTGCCCGGCGACGGAGTCCGCACCACGGTCACCTTCACCGAGCGCGATGGCAAAACCACGCTCACCGTGCACCGAATCCACTCCGTCGAATCCGACGCCACCAAGGGCGAGCCCGCTGGCTGGTCGCAAGTCCTCGACAAGCTCGCCGCCGCCCTGGCGAAGCGCTAAAGCTGCATTTCCATCGCCCAGACATTCGGATGGAAGCCGCTCATCCTAATTCTTAAGTGGGGATCTAAAAATCGTCGGCTTGCTGCGTGTAGCTGAATCCGGGGAGGGTGACAACCTTGGCGTGATGGTCCACTTTCACTTTCAAGGCGCGCTCGTTTTCGGCGCCGGCCTTGCGCAGCAGCGCGTAGGTCGCCAGCGCCTCATTGTAAACCTTTGTAATCAAATAGTTTTCGCCGCTATCGTCCTTCTTCCACACTTGCCCGACCTGGATCTTGCTCACAGCCATCTCACGAATGTAAAAGGAATCTCCCCACGCGTCAATACGCCTTCCCCGCCCCGATTCCCGGCGCGAACTGCGGGCTTCCCCCGCCCCGCCCTTCCCGGGAACGCCAATCTCCCGATTGGCCGACTCTGCTCTGCATTTGTAGCGGCACGCTCTTTGCTTCTGCCCGCCGCAGGAGGCTCCCGACTTCGTTATCGAGGCGGCATTCATGCCACCCAACTCGCGCGCTCCAACCACATGGCCGGGCGAGGCGCGATTCATAATTCGCAATGCATTACGAGTCTTGGAGTATACTGCCGCTGACTTCGAGGCTCCGAAGGCAACTTCGGCCAACCATATCGCCCCGCGCAGAAAAGTTTTGCTCCCGGTGAGCGGCGGCTTAGAGCGCAAATTCACATTTTCCGCGAGAGCGCATTCGCTTTCGGAGGTGGAGACCATGACAAGAATCCTCACGGCGCCTATTTTATTTGTGGTTTTCGCGTTGGGACTGCTCCTAGCCCCCACCGCCTCGCGAGCCGACGACTCGGTTGGCCCCTACAAGGAGAAGTGCACGGATATATCCACTGCCCACGACGGCAGCCTGAAAGCCACGTGCAAGGATTTCTTCGGCAAGCCGGCGAACGACGTCATGTCGGCCGCAGATGTGAGTAGCTGCCCCAACCAATCCTTGCAGGGAGGCGCAAAGGGAGCGATATGGAATGTGGACGGCAAACTGAGGTGCGTGCTCTCCTCCACAAACTCGCCCAATGGCCACGACGACATTCTCGATATCATCAGCAAGACTGAGAGCGAAGATTCCTCGGGCAAGACAATTCACTGGCGAATCGATCATCCCAACGTGAGCCGGGGGACCACGCAGTATTCCGGCATCGTTTTCGATGCAGGCGACAATGTCAAATTCTCCGCCGGTGGCTGCGTCCACACCAACGCCGGCTTCCCTGGACAAAGATGGCGGCGATACATCGATCCATCTCTCACGCCGCAAGAAATTACCAACGAGCCCTTCAACTTGTACGGAGTTTATTATGCCGGGGGGCTCTATGTCGGACCCGCCAAGGACGGTGTTCCGCCGGGTAGAGATCAGCCGTTTGAGGTAGTCCTCGCCCAGCAACCGCCTGATGGGAGATTGCTTGCCGGCAGTGGCAGCTCGACGTATCCAAAAAAATCCATTTTGTTCCTGCTCTATTATGACTTTGCATTTAACGACAATGGTTACTATTCCTATGACACCGGCACGGACGACCAGTGCAAAAATGACGGTCCGGCGTGGGCGGGCGTTTCTGTCTTTACCCCCAAAGTGCCGGTCGCTTATTCGCACTTTGGCGACCACAAAAATTTCGACCTCACCTGGCGCACCGATAAAGACGGCATTGACGACAATGGTGTTCCACTGAATCCTCTCTGGTCCTTCCAGGTGGAAAATCCGGGGCAAGTGCCGGACTTCCAGGGCTCCTGCATCGTCACCAAGAACATAGTGGGGCCAGGCCCGCTGCCTCCCACCCTCCAAGTGCTGTCTATGGACAGCGAATATTGCACCTCGCAGAACCCCGTCAAGAATCCGTACACCTCTTCGGCCGGCGAGACGGTCGGAATTTGCAACACGTCCGATACGGTTTACGACGGGCACATCAACTGGTTTGTGGTCACCTATGAAGGCGGCGCTTTTTATCGCCCGTGGTCGGGCCCGCCGCCGGAAGACGATGACATCAATCTCGGTCTCGAAACGGATTATCAATCCGGGCAGACCACCCAATTCGAAGGGCCCGACTACGGCATAGGGCTCGAGTTCAAAAACGGCGAGACCACCGCAAATTACAACACCAAATTCTGGAAAGCTTTTCACGACAATGCCACCTCGCCAGACGAACTCATCAGCGAGAACGGAGATAATCCCATCGAGTTTGCAGACGGCGAGTATGCCATTGTGACCGGGCTGATGGGGATTGACGGCGTCCACAAAGGTTACTCGGAATTGCACCCGGTTTTTATCATCGCTATCGAAGTGGCCTGGAATTTCTCGGACAACGGCGGCGCGGACGAGACTTGGGCTTTCTTTGTCCGCAACCAGGGCAACGAAGGCACCTGCTCGAGCCACACCTACAATTGGCCGAGCAATATCGGAGACTCGACCTACGCGCTCCAGCTCCCCTGGCCCGACGGCGCGAAGAGCGTGAGCGTCCTAACGACGCCCTTCAGCCAGCTCGAGACGAGCGGGCCGGGGCAACAATATCTTGGCATCGAGAGCATGAAACCTTGGACCATTCTCCGCTTTAAGCTTCCCTCCTACACCGCGACGGGAATCGACGGAGAAATCACGCTCCACTATGATGGAGCCGCAATTAAGAGCACCAAGAATTCCAGGAAGATCAACCCTCCCCGGCGGGCTTCCGCACCCAAGCGTGCCCCGGGGCCTGCGAATGAGGGAGAGCTGGGAGTGGATTGGGCCGCACTCAGCGCGAAAATTGCCGATCCCGGCGTGCGCCAGAAGTTTACGAGCGAATTGACGGCAGCCGTCCAGGCGAATACCGCCACCCATGCGCAAGGTTCGACCGTCGCGCCGATTGACACGAAGGTGACTACATTCACTCACAGCCAAACTATCGGCGTGTGGACTGGGACGCCTGTCGCGGTCGTCGAGCAGCCCGACCCCGAGAAGCAAAAAATGGCCGACGCCGTAAACGCCGTCCTCGCGAAATATTCCAAGGAGCTCAATCTACCCCCGGCGAGCTCCAACAAATAGCGCCGGGGCAGGCCCTGCTTTTGCCGTTGCCGTTGCCGTTGCCTTACGTACCGCTGGCATCCTGCCGGCGTCCGGGCTCTTTCTTTTCTGTTGCCGTTGCCTCCTCCCACGCGATTGTCATTCCGAGCGAAGCGAGGAACCTCTCTTTCTCTCGTCGTTGCCGTTGCCGTTGCCTTACGTACCGCTGGCATCCTGCCGGCGTCCGGGCTCTTTCTTTCCTGTTGCCGTTGCCTCCTCCCACGCGATTGTCATTCCGAGCGAGCGAGGAATCTCTCTTTCTTTCGTCGTTGCCTTTGCCGTTGCTGCCGACTTTTCGCTCGCGGAGGGGGCAGAACAGTTCTCTGGGGGCCGTTTTGAGCAGATTAGAACGGGTGCCGGCCTCGTGTTTTCAGTGACTTAGCTCGATTTCTAATCCCCGGACGGGGATTAGCTTTTTCTTCGCCTTTTCGGAGGCGATTGCCGGTGCTGAGCGCCGAGTGGGCTGCAAAGCCGGACGAGATATCATGATGAAGGTCGGCACCTCATCCGCTTCCCGAGAGTTCCAGTTCCGCCGCGCGCGCTGCCTGTCGCCTGCCATCCTAAAATCCTCCACGTTTAACATCCCCCGCGGAGATTTGAAGCGCAAGGGATCGGGCCTGTGGATGTGGAAGGCGAGCCGAAACTCGAACCAGAGTTTTTGCACTATGCGGGCCTTTACAGAGAGGCCTTGAATACCAACAGTTCGGCGTACAGATTTCTTTGCCTCTACAAAATTATTGAAGGCGTGCGCCTCCGGAGGAACCGCCTGGCCAAGGAAGCGAGAGCGTCTGGTCACAAGCCACAATGCTTTAGATTCGAAGATGTTCCAGCCGAGTCAGAAGCGCTGCGACCATGGCTAAACGCTATCTACGGTCCACGAGATTGGCCGGACCTTACTGTCGATCAGGTCTTGCCGCCAGATGTCCGTGGGAGACGTTTTGGGCAGATCATCGAATCCAAGCTCACGCCACTGCGAAACGAAGTCGCTCACGGCATCCTCGACAGTGGCGAATCTGGAATGTCGATTGACGATATGCTCAAGCTTGAGCGTGTGAACCAGTTGCTACCTTTGACAAGGACGATCGCCAGGCGCATTCTGAAGAACAGTTTCCGCGATCAATTCCTGTCTCACCTACCGGATCCGCCCCAGACACCTTCCGCGGCGGGTCAATAGTTCAATTCCCATCGCCGTGAGTGCAAAAGATCATCAATACGACTGTTGCTCTTGATTTGTTTCCCCTCACCTTTCTCTTGGCCCTATCCACTCCCGTGCGTTCAATCGGAACCCAAGACAACTAGAAAAAAAATCAAAAACCCCACCTTTCGCAAACAGCGACGAAAGATGGGGCGCCCGCAAAGTCCACTTCAAAGACAAATACCGCAGCAAGACAACTGCAAATCACCCAAGCGTTAACTACCGCAGTGATATCATCGGCGCTCTGATGCCATCCCTTTTCCAATTTTCCAATTTCACTTTTCTCTCGTCTCCATTTTCGGATTTCATGCGGGTCTCGGACGGACAGTGGCCGCGCGCCCTCAAAAACTGTACCGATGGCCAGTGGTTTTTGCTCCTCGGTCGTGTCATGCTACGAATGGAGGATTTTCGGATGAGACGCGCGGGAGCGCCGGTTAGCGGCCGGCTTCGGTCTCCCGGCAGACGACCGCCCAGCAAGGCGAACAAAAGGCTAATCGCAACACTGCCGAGTTCAGAATTCGGGCTAACCGGCTGCAAACAAAGACACATCGCAAAGTCTAATAGCGACTCTAAACCTAGATTCGGAAACCAACGTCCCCCGAGCCTAAGTTCGGGAGGCACACCAATCAAACGGCGGGACGCCGGCAGGATGCCAGCGCTACGAAAGGCCACGGCAGGACACGGACAAGCCCCCCGCAAGATGCCAGCGCTACGAAAGGGCACGGCGACGGCAGGACGTCCGCGGTATGAGGAACGGGAAAGACAGGCGAGGAAAAATCTAGTAGCAACATTCCCCCGAGTAGGATTCGAGCTAACTAGTTGCAAGCATGCGAGATCACATTTTTCTAGTAGCAACAAAAACGACTTTTCCGGAAATTGCTCCTTGCCGCCCGCAGCCACTCCCACCGTCCAAAATCTATGGAATTTGAAATCGGGGCGGCCTCGGCAACTGCTCCCGGCAGGCCTGGGGCATCCCATTGCGGTTTATGGAACTTATCTCGGTGGGACGGTAAAACTATTTACGAGGGATCGCCATCGTAAAGGTTTTGGGGTATCGCGCGTCCCGGAGGTGTATAATCCCCGGGAGATTCCTCCGGAGGTCCCAATGAGGAAAATTTGGATGATGCGATTGGGCGCGACCGTGCTCTCGACGTTGCTCGCGGTTCCCGCGACCTTCGCTGCGCCACAGCAGGGGCAGCAGCAGACGCAACCACCGGCTCAACAGCAGACGCAGCCGCCGAGCCAGCAACCGACACCAGCGCCGGGCACGCAACCCGCTGAGGCCCAGCAGCAAGCCGCCGCCGCTGCCCAACAGGCGCAGGGCACGGCGCCAATTCAGCAGCCGGCGGACCCGAACGTCAAGGCGGGCTCCGAGGCGGACGTCAACGCCATCGGCAATCGCAGCGTGGGCCACGGCCTGAATTTTTATTCGCTCGAGCGCGAAATCGCGCTCGGGAAACAGCTCGCGCAGCAGGTGGACCGCTCGGCGAAATTCATCGACGACCCGGTGATCATTGAGTACGTGAACCGCGTGGGACAAAATATTGTGCGCAATTCGGACGCCCAGGTGCCCTTCACGATCAAAGTGATTGATTCGGACGTGGTGAACGCGTTCGCTCTCCCGGGGGGATTTTTCTACGTCAATAGCGGGCTGATCCTGCACGCGGATGAGGAGTCGGAACTCGCGGGCGTCATGGCGCATGAAATCGCCCACGTCTGCGCGCGGCACGGCACGAAGAACGCGACCAAGGGCGATATCGTCCAACTGGCTTCGATTCCGGCGATGATTTTTATTCCTTACACCTGGGCCGGGTACGCGCTCTATCAGGGCATGAATTTCCTGATCCCGCTGACCTTCCTGAAATTCTCGCGCGACGCGGAGCGCGAAGCTGATTATCTGGGCCTCCAGTATATGTACAAGACCGGATACGACCCGAACTCGTTCGTTTCCTTCTTCGAGAAAATTGAAGCGCAAGAGAAAAAGCAGCCGGGAACGATTCCGAAAGTTTTCGCCACGCATCCGCCGACGCCGGACCGCATCGAGGCCATCCAGAAAGAGATTGCCACGATTTTGCCGGCGCGCGAGGAGTACATCGTGACGACCTCGGAATTCGACACCGTGAAGCGGCGGCTCCAGCTCATCGAAAATAATATCAAGGTGCAGGACAATGGCTCGGGCAAGCCGACGCTGCGCAAGCGCACCGATCAGCAAGATAAGACCGCGAAGTCGCCCGGCGATACGACGAGTACTGGCGACTCATCGGACGATCCGGACCGGCCGACGCTCAAGCGGCGCCCCGACGATCAGTAGGCGGGCGCGTGAGCGGAAGTTGAAAGCGGAAAGTTAAGAGTTGAGAGTGGAAATTTCAAGGCCTGAAATTTGGGGCTTCGTGGTTGGAATCGAAGGGCATTCGGCGCGGCGCCGGGTGCCCTTTTTTTCTGGATGAAAATTTCAGCGCGGCGGAACAAATTCAGCGCGTCTGGACTTCGGCGACGCCCAGGCGTTTCAAACCTTCGGAATAATACTTGCGGTAGAGGATGTCCCACTCCTCGCTGCCCTCGAGGATTTCCTTTTTCTGCGAACCGATTTTGGCGCGCACTTCCGTGTCCACTTGCTCCTCGAGTTTCAGGAGCGAGGTGAGAATGTTGACGATTTCCTGGCGGATGGTATCGCGGTCTTCGACGAAATCCACGTCTGGGCTGGAGACGAGCAAATCAATCATGCGGTGAGAGAGCCGAACGGTCTTTTCGCGTGTCAAGCGCATAGGTTCGCCGGGACTAGCGGAGGATCAGCTTCCTTTCGCGGGCCAATTGGCCCTTCACTTTTTTGTACATCTCCTGATAAGAGGCGCCGGTGTTGCGCATTTCGTCGGCGTAGCGGGCGAGGATTTCGCGGACTTCCTCGTTGAGGCGGTCTTCGATGGTGAGCTCCTCGGCCATCACCTGGCGGAGGGACTGCGTGACACCTTCGACGTTTTTGGTTTCGATCATCTTGCCGGCGACCAGGCGCTTGACGACTTCCTTGGCCATGTAGCCGACAAAATCTCGCGAGAGAAGCATCCCTTTGACCCCGCACGCCTACTTCGAGCATTTCAGTCTAATGGTTGGTTGCGCGAAGTGTCAAGGCGAGGGGGGAGGAGGGATTTTGGGGGACTTTGCGTTGGAGCACGGGAAAAGATTCAACATAGAGGTCATCACGGAGGGAAGGCGGAGGCCACGGAGAGGCTGGGGGAAATCTTGAGAAGATACGCCAGAAACCCGCATCTGCTGCATGGGGCGTCATTTCGAGGCGGTACGGAGGGACAGGAAAGTACAGGTAACTCATGGCAAGCCATGGGCTTGGGTATTACAGAACTATTACAAACACCTGGGAGGATTCCTGCTAGTCTCACACTCGGAAGAACGCGATGGTGGACGGCGCACAAGGAAAGGCGATGATGGCTCAACTAGAGGTTCTGAAGAAGAGGCAGCGAACGGACGATGAAGTGAACTGGGTTACCGCCTCTTTTATGTTCATGTTTCATATTGGGGCGGTGGTGGCGCTCTTCTTTTTCACCTGGAAGGCGTTTTTCGTCGCGGCGTTTTTGTGGTGGGTGGCGACGAGCGTGGGAATCGGAATGGGTTATCACCGGCTGCTGACGCATCGCGGGTTCAAGACTCCGCTGTGGCTGGAATATGTAATGACGGTGTGCGCGACTTTGGCGCTGGAAGGCGGGCCGATTTTCTGGGTGGCCACACACCGAATCCATCATCAATATTCGGATCAGGAAGGCGATCCGCATTCGCCGCGTGACGGGAAGTGGTGGTCGCACATGGGCTGGATCCTGATGGGCAAGTCGATGCATCACGACACGACGACGCTGGCGCGCTACGTTCCGGATTTGGCGAAGGACCGGTTCTACATTTGGATTACGAAATATCATTACGTTCCGATGATTGTGCTGGGAGTCGTGCTGCTCGCGATTGGGGGGATTCCCTTTGTGCTCTGGGGGATTTTCCTGCGCACCGTGGTGGGGTTGCATTTCACGTGGCTGGTGAATTCGGCGACGCATTCGTGGGGGACGCGGCGGTTTCAAACGCGCGATGATTCGACGAACAGCTGGTGGGTGGCGCTGGTTACCTGGGGCGAAGGGTGGCACAACAATCATCACGCGCACCCGACATCGGCGCGGCATGGGCTGGCGTGGTATGAAATTGATTTCAATTGGTACGCCATCTGGATTCTGAATAAGCTTGGACTGGCACGCAAGATTCGACTGGCAAAAATCACGGAGCAGGTCGCGGAGGCGGACGTCGCGACGCCGGCGACGGTCGCGGCTGCACCGCAGCGCGATTTCGCTTCCGTTTGACTTCTGCCCGTCTGATAAATTTGATGACTCGCCTTCCTCCCGGCCTCAGGGGTTATAACCCCTGAGGCCGGTGGACTTTCTGGCGGGGCTGAAGCCGTGCCCTGACGAACATCATTTTTGAGATGACTTGTTCTCAGCTCCGCGAATCGGCGATTTTCCGGCGCTCCTAGTCGCCCATCTCTCGCGGTTCCCTCCTCGTTTCGAGTTCGCACAACTCCTGAGTGCGACGGCGGCCCTCCGCGGTACAATCCGAGTGAGAAGCCATGCGGATCTCGAGCCGGCGAAAGACGATTGCGTTCTTTGTGGTGCTGGGCGTGTGCCTGGTGGCGCTGGCCGTGGCGCTGAACGTCGGATGGATTATTCTGAATTGGCGGCAGGGCGTTCTGCTTTTCTTCGGAGTCCTCTTCTTCGCGGCGATCATCCTCGGGTTGATTCTGAACACCGGCTACCTGGTGCGGGAAATCAAATTAAATGAGCAGCACGACAGCTTCATCAACGCGGTGACACACGAGCTCAAGACGCCCATCACTTCGATTCGCCTGCACCTGGAGACGCTGCAACGGCGGGAGGTGGATGAAGCGCAGCGCCGGCAGTTCTACGAGCTGATGCTGCACGATACGGACCGATTGCTGGGAACGGTCGAGCAGGTGCTGAAGGCGGGGCAGGCGGGCCACAAACCCGCAAGAACGCATCGCGTGGAGGTCGATTTCGGCGACATCGTTCGCGAATGTATAGGATTGGCGCGGACACGCCACCACCTCGAAGCGGGCGCCCTACGCTTCGAGCAAGGCGAGAAGGACTCGGAAATATTCGTGGAGGCGGATCCGGAGGAGCTTCGGACGGCGATTTCGAATCTGCTCGACAACGCGATCAAGTATTCGGCCGGGAACGTGGACGTGTCCGTGCAAATCGAATTGCCGGACGAGAAGCACGTCGTGCTGCGCGTGCGCGACCGCGGCGTGGGAATCCCGGCGGAGGAATTGAAACGGATATTCAAGCGCTTCTACCGGGTGCCTGGCCGCACGATGCGGCAGGTGAAGGGCACGGGGCTGGGATTGTTCATCGTCCGCGCGATCGCCCGGACGCATGGGGGGCGTGTGTTCGCGGAGAGCGAAGGAGTGGGGCGCGGGACAACCGTGACGCTGGAATTACCAAGGAGCCGGGCATGAGCCGGGTCCTGGTGGTCGAGGACGAGGCGCACCTCGCCGGGGGTTTGAAATTCAACCTCGAAGCGGAAGGACACGCGACGCAACTGGCAGGCGATGGCGAGTCGGCGCTGAAGCGGCTTCTCGAGAACAAGGAACATTTTGATGCGGTGGTTTTGGATGTGATGCTTCCGGGCATCGACGGCTTTGCCGTCGCCACAGCGCTGCGGAAAGCAAAAAACTATGTTCCTGTCCTGATGCTGACGGCGCGAGGCCGCCCGGAAGACGTGCTCCAAGGATTTGCGGCGGGCGCCGATGATTACCTTCCCAAGCCATTTGAGCTGCCGATCTTTCTTGCGCGGCTGCAAGGCCTGCTGCGGCGAACCGAATGGTTGCGAACGAGCGAAGGCCCGAAAGGCGCCAAGCCGGCGTCCAGCGGGGCGGAGGCGGGTTCACCTGTTGCGAATCACGGCGAAGTGTATTCCTTCGACGGCAAGACATTCGACTTCGGCACGCTCGAGATTCATGCGGGACGAAACACGATTCAATTGACGCTGATGGAGGCCAAGCTGCTGCGGCATTTAATGCGCAGCGCGGGCCGGACGGTTTCGCGCAAGTCGATTCTTGAGGATGTGTGGGGGCTCAAGGAGGATACGGACACGCGCGCGATCGATAATTTCATCGTCCGCTTGCGGCGTTACATTGAGGAGAATCCCACGCAGCCGCGGCATCTGCTGACGGTGCGGGGAGTGGGTTACCGGTTCGTGGCGGCGGGAGCGGACTGAGGATTGCTGCGAGGCTCGTTGGATGACCGAGCGATTCGTTTTTGCCGACCTCCGCGAGGTATTCGCCAAGGCCAATGAGGAAAAGTCCGGCGACCAATTGGCCGGGCTGGCCGCGCGTTCAGACCGCGAACGGATTGCCGCGAAGAGAAAGCTTGCAGATCTGACTCTGGCCGAGATTGTCCAACAGCCCTTGATTGATCCCGACGATGACACCGTCAGCAGCCTGATTCTTGAGTCCCATGATCAGGAAGGCTTTCGATCGATTCGGAGCATGACTCTTGGCAGTTTCCGCGAATACATACTCGATGATGCGACCGGTGAGGCGGAACTGAAAGCACTTCAGAAGGCCATCATTCCCGAAATTGCCGCGGGGCTGGCGAAGATCATGAGCAACAAGGATCTGGTGCTGGCCGCGGCGAAGATCCGGAACGTGACCCGCTGCCGCAACACCATGGGCGAACGAGGAGTCCTGGGCATCCGCGTGCAGCCGAACCATCCGGCGGATGACGTTGGCGGCATTTTGCTGGCCGCGTTTGAAGGATTGCTTTATGGGTGCGGCGACGCGGTCATCGGCGTGAATCCGGCGACGGATTCCGTGGAAACGGTGAGCGCGATCCTGCGCGGGCTCGCCCGGCTCGTGGATGCCTACAAAATACCGACGCAGACCTGCTGCCTCGCGCACTTCACAACGCAGCTTGCGGCGATGGAGCGCGGCGCGCCGGTGGACCTGCTGTTCCAGTCCGTGAGTGGAACGGAAGCCGCCAATCGCAGCTTTGGGGTGACGCTTGAGTCGCTGAAAGAAGGCCGCGAACGGGTGCTTGCGCATCATCGCGAGCGAGACCAGGAGTGGATCGGCGACAACGTGATGTATTTCGAAACCGGCCAGGGAAGCGCGCTTTCGGCCGAAGCTCATCACGGAGTGGATCAATTAACGCTTGAGGCGCGTGCGTACGGCGTGGCGCGAGCCTTTGATCCGTTTCTGGTGAATAGCGTGGTCGGATTCATCGGCCCGGAATATCTCTACGATGAACGGCAAATTATCCGTGCAGGCCTCGAAGATCATTTCATGGGCAAGCTTCTCGGGCTGCCGATGGGTTGCGATGTGTGCTACACGAATCATGCCGCGGCGGACCAGAATTCGGCGGACAATCTTCTTTTGCTGCTGGGGGCGGCGGGATGCAACTATTTTATGGGAGTTCCCTGCTCCGACGACGTGATGCTGAATTATCAATCCACGAGCTATCACGATGCGCTGGCGGTGAGGAGAATTTTCAAATTGCGGCCTGCGCCGGAATTTTTGGAATGGTTGAAGGAGGCGGGAATCTATCGCGACAATGAGCCTGCGCTGCTGGATGCGTCGGCGCGGCGGCAATTGATGCAAGGGCTGGAATCGTCGTTGAAGGGATTGGACTGAATGGCGACCGAGCCGGACACGACTCTATTTCCTTCGGAATCCTCCGATCTCGTGCGGAGGATCCGAGCGCGGACGCCTGCGCGTCTGCTGGCCGGGCGCGCCGGAGCGAGCTATCGAACGGAAACGCAGATGGAATTGCGCGCGGCGCACGCGGCGGCGCGCGACGCGGTCCGCACCGAACTGGATTTGGAAGCATGCCTCGGGGCGGATGTTGTAAGGCGATGGAAAATCTTTGAGGTTTGCACGACGGCGGGTAGCAAGGATGAATATCTCTTGCGGCCTGACCTGGGGCGGCGATTGAGCGGTGAATCGCGAGCCGAAATTCCGCGCCTGTGCCCGTCGGAAGTGAATCTTCAGATCATCATCGGAGATGGCTTGTCTGTGACCGCCGTGGCCGCGCAGGCTCCGGGGCTTCTGGAATTGCTTCTTGAAGGCGCGAAGGCAAACGGGTGGACTGCCGGCCAGCCGTTTCTGGTTCGTCATTGCCGGGTGGGTGTGCTGAACGAGATTGGGGAATTGCTCGCGCCGGACGTGGCGGTGCTGCTGATCGGCGAGCGGCCGGGCCTGGCGACCGCCGAAAGCCTTTCGGCTTACATGGGCTACAGGCCTCGGAGCGGACATACGGATGCGAATCGAAATTTGATCTCGAACATTCACAGCCGCGGCGTGAGCCTGCGGGACGCGGCTGGCCGAATTCTGCGTCTCGCCGGGCAAATGATGCGGGCGGGAGACAGTGGTTGCAATTTGAAAGAACAATTTGCCGCGTTCGACGAAAACCGGCTGGCGACGCCAAAATCTACCGAGGAAAGGAAACATTCATCGTGAGCCTATCCAAATCGCCTGCGCGAGAACCGAAGCGAGCTTTCAATTTTACGGCGGGGCCGAGCGCGCTGCCGCTTTCCGTGCTCGAGCAGGTGCGCGAGGAGCTGCTCGACTATCGCGGCACGGGCATGTCCGTGATGGAGATGAGCCACCGTTCACCCGAATACGAGGAAATCCAGGTGCGGGCGGAGCAAGGATTGCGGCGCGTCATGGCTGTCCCGGATGACTATGCGGTGATTTTCCTGCCAGGCGGCGGCAGCCTGCAATTCACGATGGTGCCGATGAATCTTTATCTACCGGGGAAGCCCGTGGACGTGTTGCACACGGGACTCTGGACTGCGAAGGCAATAGGGGAGCTGAAGAAAGGCACGCCGTACCGGCTGGCCGCTTCGACGGAAGCGGAGAAATTCCGGCGCGTGCCGCGCATGGAGGAAATCGCGCTCTCGCCGGACGCATCGTACGTTTACATGTGCTCGAATAACACGATTGAGGGGACGCAATGGAAATCGTTTCCGGAAACCGGCGGTGTGCCGCTGGTGGCGGACATGTCTTCCGATATTGCGTCACAGCGGGTGGACGTCCGGCGATTTGGCCTGATTTTTGCGGGAGCGCAGAAGAATCTCGGGCCGGCGGGGGTGACGGTGGTGATATTGCGGCGCGATTTGGCGGAGCGCGCTGATAAGAGGCTGCCCTCGCTGCTGCAATATCGCACGGAGATCGAGGAGCGGTCGCTCTATCACACCCCGCCGATGTTCGCGGTGTACATTGCCGGACTGATGTTCGAATGGATCGAGGCGCAGGGGGGAGTGGGGGCTCTTGAGAAGGTTAATGGGGCGAAAGCTCAGCGCCTCTATGGTGCGATCGATTCGAGCAAGCTTTTCTCCTGCCCGGTGGAGAAGGATTCGCGGTCCGAGATGAATGTGGTTTTTCGGATCGGCGGGGGAAACGAAGCGCTCGAGAAGGAGTTTGCAAAGGCGGCCTCTGCGGAAGGAATTGTGGGCGTGGCGGGTCACCGCTCCGTCGGGGGGATGCGGGTATCGCTTTACAACGCGGTTACGCTGGAGGCCGTCAAGGCGCTTGTGGGTTTCATGGGTGAATTTGAGCGGGTGAGGGTGTAGGGGGAGTGGGGAGCGGGTGGGCTGCCTCTTGACGACCCCCGGGGGGCAATTGTCGGCGGCTTGAGGGCGGGGTGTTCAGTCTAGCCACAGCAGTGTGGCAATTGCGCAACAGTTGCCTTGACTTAGGCCCTAGGGCCCGATATTGTCGGGCTTAGACGAAAAATAGCCCCCAAAATCTGACGAAAATGCGGAATTGGGTTGTGACCGGCTGGATACGGCCTGGAGCCAGGCTGGGCCTGAATCGAAAGGAAGAGCAGTGAACGAGCGGCAGCAGCAATGGAGGCTGGCGATTGGCGGCGTGATCGTGGCGCTTCTGGCCGCGGTCGTCTTCACGCTTGGCTCTCTGAGGATTCCCCTGCAACCGGAGCAGGGGAACTCGTTCGTCATCTTTTTTGCGCTTTCGACGGTAATTGGCGCAGCGCTTCTGGTGCTGACCATGATTCTGCTGCGCAGCGTCGTGAGGCTGTGGGCGGAGCGGCGCTCGGGGCAGATGGGTTCGCGCTTCAAGGTGAAAATGGTGCTGGGAGCGATGGGCGTATCGCTGCTGCCGGTCTTATTCATGTTTTTTTTCAGCTACGCGCTCGTGAACCGCACACTGAATCTGTGGTTTCCGCGTCCGATTGAGATCGCGAACGAGCAGAGCCAGAAACTGCAAAGCGACATGCGCAAGATCAGTGTGAATTATCTGAATTCAGTGGCCGCGAAAGCGGGAGAAAACGAGAACCCGGACTTGGTCTCACTGGGAACGAGCCTGGCAGCGGATGCGTCTTGGATCGTCGATGCGAAGAACACGGTGACTGAGGGCGTCGCTTACAGCAAGCGAACCGTGCCCGAGACGGGTAAGACGGCTGTGGAAGAAGCGCCCATCTCTCCCCTGCCGGTGAAAACCTTGCCGGCCGGCGCGCAAATTTGGCAAGCAGGCAGCGAGCTGTATCTTGCGGGGAGCGCTCCCCTGGCTCGGGGAGGGTCTCTGTATGTCGCGCGGCGGCTCCCACCGGATTATTTGGCGCGCTATTCGGAAATCCAGGCGCAAACCGAGACCTACTTGCAGCAGAAACAATATCTGCGCGCTTACAAGCGCGACATCATACTGGCGCTGTCGTTGATTACGCTCCTGCTGCTCTTTACCACCACTTGGGTGGCGCTATTCCTCTCGAAACAAGTGACCGTGCCAATTCAGGCGCTGGCCGAAGCGACGCGAGAGATTTCCCGGGGGAACTTCGATCACCACATTGATGTGCAGGCGCAGGACGAGCTGGGGACGCTGGTGCGCTCGTTTAACCGCATGACCGAGCAACTGGGGGAGGGGCGGCGGCAGATCAATGAATTCACGCAGAGCCTTGAGCAGGCCATCGAGGAGCGCGAGCGGCGGCGGAAGTTGATGGAAGCGATTTTGGAGAATATTCCGACGGGCGTGATTTCGCTGACGTCTTCGGGCGACGTGGCGCGAGTGAATTCGGCGGTGCCGGCGATTCTGGGGGATTACGCCCGGACCGCGCGGACTTTGCCGGAATTGGTGGGCGACGAAGCGGCGCGGACGGTGCTGCACTTGATGCGGCGGTCGCTGCGGATGGGAGCGGCGTCGCGGGAGATCGAGATTGCCACGATGGGGCGCCTCGTGCGGGCGGCTGTGACGGTGAGTTCGCTTGGACCGCGACGGTCGAATCCGGGGTTCGTGGTGGTGATTGACGACTTGACGGATCTGCTGCGGGCGCAGAAGGCGGCGGCGTGGCAGGAAGTGGCGCAGCGCATCGCGCACGAAATCAAGAATCCGCTGACGCCGATCCAGCTCTCCGCGCAGAGATTGCTGCGGCATCTCGAGCGCACGTCGGCCGGGAGGCCGGAGGGGCAGCGCAATGAATTCGAGAAGCTGGCCGCGGAGTGCGCGGGGCTGATCGAGCGCGAAGTGCAGACGCTCGAATCGTTGGTGGATGAGTTTTCGCAATTCGCGCGCTTCCCTGCCGCGCGGCTGGCGCCGGCGGACGTGAATACGATCGTATCGAGCGCGCTCGAGCTTTTCCGCGGGCGCCTCGACGGCATCGAGCTGCGCAAGGAATTGGCGCCCTCGTTGCCGCCGGTGAAGGCGGACCGGGAGCTGCTGCGGCGCGTGGTGGCGAATCTGATTGATAATGCGGCCGAGGCGATGGAGGGGTCCGCGATTCGCCAGATGCGCGTGGCGACGCGCGTAGAAGGCGACGGGGACGCTGTGGAGATCGAGATTTCCGACAGCGGGCATGGAATTTCGCCGGAGGACAAGGAACGGCTCTTCCTGCCGCATTTTTCGACGAAGGAGCGCGGGACGGGGCTGGGGCTTGCGATCGCGAGCCGCATCGTGGCGGAGCACAACGGCACGCTTCGCGTGGAAGATAATTTGCCTATGGGCTCGCGGTTTCTGATTCGTTTCCCGGCAGCGGAGATGGCTACAGCGCAAGCGCAGGCGGGAAGTCCGGCGGCTTAGCGAAGGCAGGAAGCCGGCCGATCGCAGGAAACACACTTATGCCAGCATCGATTCTGATTGTGGACGACGAGAGCGGCATCCGCGAATCGCTCGGGGCGCTGCTGCGCGACGAGGGGTACGGAGTGGAAACGGCCGGGTCGGGAGAGGAGTGCCTCGAACGGCTGGCACGCGGGGGCGTGGACCTTGTGTTGCTCGATGTGTGGCTGCCGAAATTGGACGGGCTCGACACGCTCGAAAAGATCCAGGCGCAGGACGGCTCACCGATGGTGGTGATGATTTCGGGACATGGAAACATCGAGACGGCCGTGCGCGCGACGAAGCTTGGGGCATTCGATTTCGTCGAGAAGCCGCTTTCGCTCGAGAAGACCGTGCTGATGGTGCGGAACGCTCTCGAATATCTGCGCCTGGAGGAAGAGAACCGCCGGCTGCGCGCGGAATTGGAAGAGCGGCATCAAATTCTGGGCGCGAGTGTTCCGATGAAGGCGCTGCGGCAGCAGATTGCGCTCACCGCGCCGACGACCGGGCGCGTGCTGATTTACGGCGAAAGCGGCACGGGCAAAGAGCTGGTGGCCCATGCTCTGCACGATCACAGTCTGCGAAGCTCGAAGCTCTTCGTGGAGGTGAATTGCGCGGCGATTCCGGAGGAGCTAATCGAATCGGAATTATTCGGGCACCGCAAGGGGAGCTTTACGGGCGCGGGCGAAGACAAAGTGGGGAAATTCCAGAAAGCGGATGGGGGCACGCTCTTTTTGGACGAAGTGGGCGACATGAGCTTGAAAACGCAGTCGAAGGTGCTGCGCGTGCTGGAAGAGCAGCGCGTGGAGCCGCTCGGATCGAACCAGCCGGTGACGGTGGACGTGCGGGTGATCGCCGCGACGAACAAAAAGCTCGAGGAGGAAATCGGGCGCAACGCGTTTCGCGAGGATTTGTTTTACCGGCTGAACGTGATTCCCTTTTACGTTCCGGCGCTGCGCGAGCGCGTGGAGGATATTCCGATTCTCGCGGCGCATTTTCTGGGGGAGTTTTGCGAGGCGTACGGCAAGAAGGCGAAGGATTTTTCCCCCGCCGCGCTGGAAGTGCTGCTCGGCTACCCGTGGCCCGGAAACGTGCGCGAACTGAAGAACCTGGTCGAGCGGCTCGTGATTATGTGCCCGGTGCCGAGGATCGAGCCGCATCATTTGCCGCCGGAAATTTTTCGCGGCGCATCGAAGAGCCCGCAGAAGCCTTACGAGAGTTTGCAGGAAGCGCGTTCGGCTTACGAGCGGGAATTTGTGCTGCGGAAGCTCGAGGAGAACCGCTGGAATATGACCAAGGCCGCGCAGGCGCTGGGGCTCGAGCGGAGCCATCTGTACCGCAAAATGAAGTCGCTCGGGATCGCGCCGTCGAAGCCGTAAAAATATCAAGTCCCTTCACCCCGCACTTCACCGCCGCGCCCTGGGGGCTATTCCTGATAGTCGCTGAGCTGTTCCATTTGGCGGCGCCAATCCAATTGGCGGACGATCGCGGAATTCTGGCGCCAATCGGGACGGACCTGGACGAAGAGTTCGAGAAAAACGTGAACGCCGAGGATGGATTCGATTTCATGGCGCGCCTGCGTGCCGATTCTCTTCATCGTGGCGCCGCCCTTGCCGATCAGGATGCCCTTCTGGCCCTCGCGCTCGACGTAGAGGGTGGCCCGGATGCGCAGGAGCTTTTCGCCTTCCTCGAAATTGTCGATTAGAACGGCAATCGAATGCGGGACTTCCTCGCGCGTTGCGAGGATTGCTTTCTCGCGAATGACTTCGGCGACGAGAAAGCGT
>Ga0187816_10000045_pt1 | contig 28914 bp, 21 predicted proteins | sample NC_wetland_sal_i_16_FD_132960 | JGI IMG/M metagenome (GOLD analysis project Ga0187816, IMG submission 132960) | Wetland sediment microbial communities from Neuse River Estuary, North Carolina, USA - SO4_1 | ecosystem: Environmental > Aquatic > Freshwater > Wetlands > Sediment | place: USA... | reverse complement strand
TGGAAACCTTTCCGGGATACTGTCGGAAAGCTCCCTTCTTTTCTCGGGGGGTTTTCCGAAATGACTTTTTGGAGCGCAACTGCTAGGAAACTCGATGCTCTCACTGCTTTCGGCGTGGTGGCCGCTGCATTCGTGATTGTTGGCGTTTTCGCGCTCATCGCCTTCATGTTTGTGCCAGTGGGCCAGCTTGTCGGGTGGTATCTCGAAAACGCCAGTAGGGGCATTCTCGGCTATACGATAAACATTCTCGGCAGTCTTGTCGGTATTCTTCTCTACACTGCTCTTTGCTTCCTGTACCAGCCTCCCGCGCTTTGGTTCGTCGCAGCGGGGCTAATGATCGCAGTCTTCTTCTGGAAAACTCCACGATTCCGCTACGCATCTGCCGCCGTGTTTCTTGCGTGCGCTGCACTTGCAGGTCTGAATATCCCGAACGGAGCAACGACTTTTTGGTCCCCGTACCAGAAACTCACCATAAAGCCGGTGTTCGACGATGGCAAGCTGATAGCCTATCAATTGAATACCAACGACTCTTGGTTTCAGCAAATCCTGAATTTGTCCCCACAATTTGTCTCGGATCACCCAAAGCTCTTCAATGACGTGAGCGTGCCCTGGAATTCATACAACCTCCCTTATCACTTCTATCCAGATCCGCCGACTGTTCTGGTCTTGGGAGCTGGCATGGGTAATGACGTCGCTGCCGCTCTGCGAAATGGCGCCGGACGCATAGTAGCAGTTGAAATTGATCCGCTCATCCTCAAGTTGGGCAGACAACTACACTTCGAAAAGCCTTACAGCTCGCCACGTGTTAGGGTGGTTCTTGACGATGCGCGCAGTTACCTGCAGAACGATACCGAGCAGTTCGACTTTATAGTGTTCTCCTTGCTGGATTCCCAGACAACCAGCTCCCATTTTACAAACATCAGGATCGACAACTACGTCTACACAATCGAAGCAATCCGTGCTGCGAAACAACACTTGCGTCCCGACGGACTTATGATTGTTAAGTTTCAGGTTGAAACGCCATGGATCGCGGGTAGGTTGTACGGGCTTCTACAAACTGTCTTTGGACAGCCACCGCTGCAATTTGAGACCGACCGCTCCTCATACACTACTGGTGGGAGGTTTTTTATTTGTGGGTCTCAAGACAGGATTGCGCGCGCGCTTAAGGATCCTGCACTTGCTGCCTACGTCAGTGCGCATGGTCAAATAAGGATGGAAAGTGCAGCTTTGACAACCGACGACTGGCCGTACTTCTATCAGCGTGAGCCAGGTCTGACGGCAACGGTCGTTCTTATTTCCGTGATCCTAGTCGTGCTCTGCTGGTTCTTTCTAAGAGAGACTGGGATGACCAGCCGGTCCATCCTCTGGCATTTCTTTTTTCTGGGTGCGGGTTTCTTGCTGCTCGAAGCGCAAATCGTAAGCCGAATGGCGCTGCTGTTTGGAACCACATGGGCAGTCAACGCTATTGTCATTGCCGGCTTGCTTTTCCTCATCGTTGCCGCGAATGTTGTCGTTGGTTTCTGGGCCAAGATTCCGGCATCCCTCGGATATGTTGGCATCTTCGCTTCGATCTTGATGGCGTACTTTGTTCCGTTAGACAAACTTCTGTTTCACTCATTCATTCTGAAAGCGATATCCGGTACGCTGTTCTTATGTTTACCCATTTTCTTCGCGGGGATAGTTTTCATTCGAAGCTTTGCAAACTATGGATTTCGCGGAGAGGCTTTTGGCTCCAATCTTTTGGGAGCTCTCTCAGGTGGCCTGATGGAATCCCTTTCCTACTGGACAGGCATTCGCTCGCTGCTGATACTGGCCGCAATACTGTACCTCGCATCTTGGTTCGCTCGCCGGAATCCACTGCCGTCAGCAGCCCCCACCGAGAATAGCCACTCCGCGCCCGTTCTGTCTGCTCAGTGAGGTACGATTTGTGAGTGAGATTTGTGAGGAGGAACCTTATGCGGGCCACGTTTTGGGTTGTGCGGTAGTGTGGGAGTGTAACCGCGTGGTAGCGGTTCGACGCGAGGAACACCGCGCATTAGGCTGGACACTAAACGTATTTCTCGTTGGGTTTGTGTTTTTGTCGCTGATGTTCCTACTCGTTTGGTTGACATCGCATTCCCGTCTCCGCGCGATCATTGACACTCTTGGGTCGGCCGAAATCCCAAACGGGAATCTTGTGCACCCCACCCAGGCAGGCGTCAATGCTGTTATAGCGCGTCTGCCGTTCACGGCTTGCTTCTTCGCAATTTGTGCAATCTCACTCGCTCTATTCAAAGGAAAACTTGAAAAATTTCTCATTGCTGTGCCGCAGGAATGGCACGGGATTCGGGAATCTTTGCGCGAGCAATTCTTGCCAGGTACCCAGGTTTGGCTGGAGTTCGCGACTGTCTTGACGATCAGTGCGATAGGTGTCTTTCTGCGGCTTTGGCACCTCCACCGCGCGATTCGCTACGACGAAGCAGCCACCTACTTGAACTTTGTTTCCAGACCGCTGTATCGGGCGCTCTCGAACTACAGTTACCCCAACAACCATTTGTTGCATACTTTGCTGGCTCGCTTGAGCATCTTGACCCTGGGCGATACCACCACTGCCCTGCGGCTACCGGCTCTGGTGGCCGGATGCCTGACCATTCCCATGGCCTGGTTGGCAGGACGTGTGCTCTACAATCGCCTTGCGGGCGTGCTGGCTGCCGGTTTCGTGGCGGCTCTGCCGACCTTCATCGAATTTTCTGTGAACGCCCGCGGCTACTCTCTTCAATGGGTTTTCCTGCTTTTGATGATGTGCTGCAGCGCCTGGCTGGTGACGAATCCTGGATTGAAAACAGCGTGGCTCGCGTTCGTTCTCGCCGGACTGGCAGGAATCTATACTATTCCGACCATGGTCCTTCCTATCGGCGCCTTGGTGCTATGGATGCTGCTGTCAGGACTCCTCACAGGAGGCGTGCCAAGTTGCAAAGAGCTATTGATGTACCTCGCGCAAGCGGGGTTCGCCATGGGCCTACTGTCCGTGCTGTTCTACATTCCGCCGCTTCTTGCCTCTGGACCAGCGGCAGTGATATCCAATCGGTTTGTCGCTTCACGGACAGACTCATTTCTAAGTGGTTTGGGGCCGTTGGCGCACTCCGCATGCGTCCGCTGGTCGGATGGAGTTCCAATCGCGGTTGTTTATATCGTGATCGGCGGTATCGCTCTTGGCCTGCTGTTCCATCCCAGAGTCGCAGCTGATCGGGTCCCGATGACATTGGCTCTCTGGATTGTCACGTTTTGCTTCGCCTGGGCGCGCAATATCCTGGGTTACCCTCGTGTGTGGAGTTATCTTTTGCTGGCCGCTATCATAACTGCCTCGGCGGGCCTCTCTCTCATAATTAGAACTTTTGTCGGACCTTCCCGTCGATTAATTGTCGCGAGTGTAGTTTCCGTTGGCTTGGCCTTGCTGATCGGAGCCTCACTCGTGCAACAACGCATTCTCTTCCGGAACAACGAGACAGCCGCCTTGATCGACACGTCACAGGTTATCGAGTTTTTGAGGACGAATATTCGGCAGGGCGATGCCTTGGTAGTGTGCCATCCTGCCACTCCCATCGTGGAGTATGAGCTGATGCGGCAGGATCCGGGGCTTTATGCTTCACTCGCCGCGGCGGAGAATGCTCATCATGTTATCGTTGTCCTGCCGAAGCCAGAAGTAGAGTCGGATTCATACGGGACTGAGGAACTTCTCGCGCGGCTGAGAGCGCAGGACGCCGTTGACCCTTCGTTTGCAAGCTCCCAAATCGATCTCAGCCGATTCTCTCCCCCCAGCTGCTCGCAAAATTTCTGAGCGTCACTATATATGCCTTTGACCGAAAATAAAGCCAGCCGCCTAAAGAACAGCGATTGGCCCACTGCGGCGAGATGGGAAAACTACGCACACCGCACGGGACGTGACACGATCATCCGGCCGCATTGCCGAAACAGGAAGGAGAGTCCATGGCGATCCTGGTGACAGGAGGCGCAGGGTACATCGGGAGTGTAGCGGTGGAGCACCTGCTCTCGCGAGGAGAAAAGGTGGTCGTGCTGGACAATCTCGCGCGAGGCCACCGCCAGGCGCTCGATGCGGATGTTCCTTTCTACCAGGGTAATGTGGGCGATCAGGCGCTTCTCGCTCAGATCGCGCGGGAGCATGAACTTGAGTCCTGCATTCACTTCGCCGCGCTTGCGTATGTGGGCGAATCTGTTCAGGAACCCAAGCTGTATTTTGAAAACAACGTGCAGCAGGGAATTTCGCTGATTGGCGGTCTTCTACAGGCCGGTGTGCGCCGCTTCGTGTTCTCTTCGAGTTGCGCTACCTACGGGGAGCCAGAGGCGCTGCCCATCAAAGAAGGCTCTCGGCAGTGGCCAACGAGTCCTTACGGATGGTCCAAGCTATTCCTGGAACGTTTGCTGACTTATTATGACGCTGCCTACGGCCTGAAATTCGTTGCTCTGCGCTATTTCAATGCCGCAGGCGCGACGCAAAGGCACGGGGAGGACCACGAGCCGGAAACGCACCTGGTTGCAAACGCTCTCCAGGCCTCCTCGGGGAGACTGAAGGCACTTTCTGTGTTTGGCAATACCTATGCGACACCGGATGGCACAGCGATTCGCGATTACATCCATGTGAGCGATCTTGCGGAAGCGCATGGACGCGCTCTAGAATACCTCCGGCATGGCGGACATTCGGAATTCTTCAATCTGGGGAATGGCCGCGGCTACTCCGTTTTGGAGGTGGTGGAATGCGCGCGCCAAGTGACGGGGAAGCCGATCCGCGTGCGGATCGAGCCGCCCCGGCCCGGCGATTCTTCCCGCTTAATCGCCGATGCCACGAAAGCACAGAGCGTCTTGGGGTGGATTCCCCGACAGTCGGACCTATCTAGCATTCTGCGCTCAGCCTGGGAGTGGCACCTGCGGCACCCACAAGGCTACGAGAAGAAATGACTCTTCTGGACTGTGCAGCTGGTGCGCGCGCTTTGTCAGGGTTCGCAGGCGTGTGCCTTGCTCTGCCCTGGGATTGGCGGTATGGTAATGGCGCCCCACCTGAGAGGATAATGCGCCGGCATGGCCACTGGATTTCGTCTCTCTGTCGCGATCCCGGTTCACAATGAAGAAAGTGTTCTGCCGGAACTGTTGTGCCGGCTTCGCGCAGTTCTGGACAGTTTGCCAGGCGGTCCTCATGAAATGTTGTTTGTGGACGACGGGAGCACGGACCGGACTTTCGAGATGCTGGCGGAGGCGTCACAGGAAGATTCCCGAATCGCCGCAATTTCTCTCTCCAGGAATTTTGGGCATCAGGCAGCCATCACCGCCGCTCTCGATCATGTGAGCGGTGATGCGACTGTGGTAATGGACGGAGATCTGCAGGATGTTCCGGAAGCGATTCCGGGCTTTGTCGAAAAACACAAGCAGGGATTTGACGTAGTGTACGCGCAGCGGGTGAGGCGGAAAGAACCGCTATTGTTGCGCATTTGCTATTTTGTGTTCTATCGCATGATGGCGACGCTGTCTGACATTCGGTTGCCGCTGGATTCAGGGGACTTTGGACTGATGTCGCGTCGGGTGGTCGATCACGTGAGAAAGATGCCGGAACACCATCGGTATTTGAGAGGCATGAGAAGCTGGGTGGGGTTCCGGCAAACGGGGCTCTCAGTGGAGCGTGCCGAGCGCCATTCGGGCAAAAGTAAGTACAGTATGCTGCGGCTGATGAAACTTGCGTTCGACGGTATTTTTGCATTTTCGATCGTGCCGATCCGTGCAGCAGCGCTGTTCGGTGCCTTCGTGATGTTTCTCTCGACGTTGTATGTAGCGTATTCCCTCTACGCCAAGATTTTCCTGCAAAAGTCGCCGCAGGGGTTTACGGCTCTCATTGTCGCGGTCACGTTTCTGTCTGGCATTGTGCTTTTTTTCCTGGGGGTCATCGGAGAGTATGTTGGCCGGATTTACGAGGAGACGAAGGCACGGCCGCAGTATGTAATTGGCCGGATGACGGGCCGCATGCACGGCGAAGGCAGCGCTGCAGACGCCCTGGAACGCGCACTTGAGAAGGAGCTTCCGCGGTAAAGGCAGACCCGTGATGGCAACAGCGGACAGGACAACCGACCCGGAATCCCTCCGAACGATCGAATATTTGTCGCCGCCGGCCGAAGTCAGCATGGCGGATCGGTGGTTTGAGATCGCGTCGGTGGACCATTTCTGGGTCCGGCGGCGGTTTGAGGTCTTACAGAGGCTGGCGGGTGAACTAATCACCGGCTCGCAAGAGATAGCGGAAATCGGTTGCGGCCATGGACTGCTCCAACGACAGGTCGAAGACGCCTATGCGCGGGCGGTGACGGGTTTCGATCTGAACGAAAACGCGCTGAAGCAAAATATATGCCGGCGCAGCAAAGTGTGCTGCTACGACATCTTCCAGAAGGACCCTGCGCTGAAAGCGAAATTTGATGTGATCTTTCTGTTCGATGTGCTGGAGCACATCACGGATGAAGATAGATTTTTGAACGCGTTGCTGTTTCACTTGAGGCCGCAGGGTAAGCTGGTGATCAACGTACCCGCCGGGCAATGGGCATTTTCACCGTATGACGAGGCCGCAGGGCACGTGCGGCGTTATTCAATCCGAACGTTGAGCGAGAGCGCCGGCCGCAATGGCCTTGTAACGCAAGAGTGGACTTACTGGGGATTGCCACTCGTGCCAACACTGATGCTTCGAAAGTTATGGCTGATGGGGCAGCACGAGCAGAACAGGATCATCACCACCGGATTCGATACGCAGTCCACGGCCATCAACAGCGTTCTCCTGGCTCTTTCCCATTGTGAATGGATCCCTCAGAGATTGATGGGGACATCGCTGATGGCGGTTTTTCAGGCTGCGTCGGGGAGATCAAACGCAAATGACGCTTGATCGCAGCCAAATGCGGGCATAGGGGAGACTTTCACCGAAGTGAAAACTGCCTATTCAGCGCTCGCCGCGGCGAAGAGTGCTCATCAAGTAATCGTTCTTTCAGTTGATTGGTATAGTCTCTTCGTTATTGACGGAGGATACGTTTGATCAATGCGGCAAAATGGGAAAGCTACGCAGGGCAGCATCGAGGCGCGATATTTGCGATTGTTGGCGGTTCCTCAGGAATCATACAGGCATGGCATTCCCGGGGAGCTCTGTCACCTGACCTTCTGAATTATCTCGCCCTGGCACGGACGCTGTTGGCGAACGGTTGGACGTCCTCGATCAATGGTTTCTGGAGCCCGTTGTATTCCTGGCTGCTGGTTTTGCCGATGTCCTTTCATCTGATGTCCAGTAGAACGGAATTACTTTGGGTTCATCTGGTCAACCTGGGCGTTTTCTTTGTGGCCATGCTTTGCTTTCACGTATTCATGAACCACACGTTGAGGCTGGCTGCAATGCGGGTTGGTTCAAACTACGCGGCATGGGCCCGAATTGAGCCGTGGTGGTACTTTGCGGGATGCGCGATATTTTTATTCGCGACCCTCGAGTGGCTTCCCAATTCCCTTTGTACTCCCGATCTTCTGGTAGCTTCCTTCCTCTTTCTGAGTGCCGGCTTTCTTGCCGCGATCCTTTGCCGCGATCGCAGTTGGCCGAACTACATCATGCTGGGGCTGGCGCTGGCCTTGGGCTATCTAGCAAAAGCTCCTGCCTTCCCGTTGGCCATCCTGTTTTTCGCGATGCTTCTCTTCCTGTCGCGCGGAGAAGAATGGCGCTGGGTGAAATGCTTGGCATGTGTTTCTGCCTTCGCACTCATAGCCGGTCCGTTTTTCTACACCTTGTCCAAGAAAGAAACACACCCGACGTTTGGGGAGAGCGGGAGGGTGAATTTTTTGATGTATGGAGATGGCTTGCCGGCGTACTGGCTTGGAGAAGGGCTTCCCGGGGAAGGAAATTCCCAGAATTTCGATCGAGTCTGTGCAGACCCGCCGGTCTTCGCCTTTCACGGGGTGCCACCGGGAGTGTATTTCCCAGCGTATGAACCATCGAGATGGTACGCGGGACTTGTGCCGCACCTCGAATTGAGACAGGAGGCACAAAACTTACGGACCGGATTTCATAGTTTAGGGGAAATCGCGGAGGCAGAGAGCGACTTGATCCTGGGATTCGTGCTGATCTTGCTGTTTTCAGGATTGGTCAGCGGCTTGAGATCGGTCTTATCCTGGTGGTTCCTGTGGCTCCCGGCAGCGCTGGGGACCGTGATGTTCTGGATGGTTCATGTGGAAGACCGATTTATTGCCCCGTTTGTGGTAATCGGGTTTATGGGACTTTATACCGGTGCATTGATTTCGAGCAGCCGCAAATCAAGAGTAATCGCAAGGATTCTGCTGGGACTTCTTCTTGTCCAGGGCTGCAGGGCCGGGATTGTCGTAGTCAAAGGATTTCTAAGCACTCCTCTTGATATGACACGCAGTGCGACGACAATTGTTGACGACCTTGCGAAGGCCGGCGTACCGCAGGGAGCCCCGGTGGCCATACTCGGAAATGCACAGGCACCCTATTGGGCCTGGGTGGGACAGTATTCCATCGTCAGCGAAGCGCCTTCGAGCGGGACCCCTCGATTCCTGGCAGCTGGAGCAAGCGAAAGGAAACGATTGTACGGTTGTCTGGCAAAGACGGGCGCACAAGCCGTGCTCTTCCATGCAGAATCGCCCGAGTTCCTGGAACCTGGATGGCAGAAGGTGGGTTGGGAGGATTTGTATGTCCGGTCGCTGGACAGGGATTCTCCAGGAACCTTGCCCGGAGCAGACCTGAATTCCAACCAGAAGCCCTGAGTTGACACCGCAGCAAATCCACATTCAGCGAATTAAGGCCGGGCGTATAAAGACACAGATTTCGTAGAACCGGCACTTGTGCGCTAGTTTTCAATCTTTTTCGCGATCAGGCAGTAGTGGAGCGCAAAAATACTCAACAATTTCCTGAGCCGCACGTTGGATTCGAGGCCTGGCAAGCAAACCGGATTTCGGCCGGGCAAAATGGGTAGCTGATGAACGATACCGTCCGCACTAAGAATTCTCCATCTAGCGTCATTCAGGAGGTTGCGGGTCTGCACGAAGATCTGATGCCGGTCAAAGGGCTGATCCGGCTTGCGCCTGTGATGGCGAAATTTGGCATACAGCACGTAAAGGCCCATGAAGTTCAGGTAATTCGGAGTGGTCAAGAAGAGCTTTCCACCGTTCCGCGTCACGCGATAAAACTCGCGTATGGCGTTGAGTGGGGACGGCAAGTGCTCGATAGTCTCGCAAGAGACCACCACGTCAAAATACCCGTCCGGAAAGGGGAGTCCCTGCGCGTCACCCTGTACGAGGCAAATGGGTGCTGCACAGTTTTCATTCCCCGTTTTTCCCACCGCTACCTGAACAGCAGCAAAGGAAAAATCCAACCCATACGCGGAGGCACCGGCACGGGCCAGTAGATTGATAAAACCACCCCGGCCGCACGCGACCTCAAGAATGCGAAGGCCCTTAACGTCTCCCAGCGCCTCTCTTACCCACACATACCAGGGGCTGGATGCATCGTCATGAGTTGGATTGAGATTTTGGCTTCTGCTATGCCAGAGATCGTAATCGCTGCGGAGGCTCATATTAGTTTTTCATCAGCGAAGTGGCAGTTCCGTCGCCGTGACAGGTGGCCCCGTCTCTTGTTTACCTTGCGTCGGCGCTTTGCAGGCGCTGGGTGTGATCGGCGATGATCTGGCGGAAGATTTCGTCGAGGCCAATGGTGATCTTCCAGTTGGGATAGTGCGACTTTAATTTTGTGAGATCCGAGATGTAGCAAATGTGGTCGCCCTTGCGGTTTTGCTCGACGTATTTCCAATTGAGCTTCTTACCGGACATTTTTTCAATCTTGGCGATGGCTTCGAGCATGGAGATACTGTTCTCCCGGCCGCCACCGAGGTTGTAAACTTCGCCGCAGCGCGGATTGGCGGCGAACTCCTCAATGGCACGCACCACATCGTGACTATGAATATTGTCGCGGACCTGCTTGCCCTTATAGCCGAAGACAGAATAGGTTCCTCCGGAAATGGCGACCTTCACCAAGTAAGAAAGGAAGCCGTGAAGTTCGACGCCGGAGTGCGACGGCCCGGTAAGGCATCCGCCACGGAAAATTCCAACCTTCATGCCGAAGTAGCGGCCATATTCCTGTGCCATCAGGTCGGCGGACGCCTTGGAGGCGCCAAAGAGCGAATGAAGCGTCTGGTCGATCCGGCAATTCTCGTTGATGCCGTTGTAGTCCTCCGGCCGGGCGTACTCCCAACGGGTTTCGAGCTCTTTGAGAGGAAGTTCGTTGGGAGCGTCGCCGTAGACCTTGTTTGTACTGAAAAGAATGAAAACCGCTTCGGGACAATGGAGGCGCGTGGCTTCGAGAAGATTGACGGTGCCGAGAGCATTGACTTCAAAATCGAGGATGGGAATATCGCGGGCCTTGTCGTGAGAAGGTTGCGCGGCGCAGTGAACGATCAGATCGAAACGCTGTGAACGGAAGAGAGTTTCGAGAGCAATGCGGTCCCGGATGTCAACATTGTGATGCGTAAAGTTTTTGGTAACGGTGCGGAGCCGGTCGAGATTCCAAGTGGTATCGCCGGGATCGCCAAAAAAAAGCCGCCGCATGTTGTTGTCGATGCCGTGGACGTGATGGCCCTGACGGTCAAAATGTTCTACAGCCTCCGAGCCGATAAGCCCGCTGGAACCAGTAACGAGGATCGTTTGCGTCTTCATATGATCGAATCAACCATCCTATGGGAAAGTGTAAGGCTTTCATTATCCTTCAATTTGGGCGCCATTGTACTGGCGGAAAGGTAGTAGGACTGGCTGGAGGCGCGCTCTATCATTTGGCAGCGTCCGATAAGGGCAAAGCATAGAAACCGGTCGCACCCAGAGTATGCCAACCGGATATCTGCGAGGCCGGTGGCCGGAAACGCGTTACGACAAAGCTTGCGCCCGTGCGCGCGAGCGAATCGAAAATGCGCGCTCGTGTCACATCGCTGGCGTCCCAGAAGGCGGGAAGGTTCTCCTCTGAGAGGTCCGCTACAATTCGCACCTGTGCCAAGTGCGCCCAGTAGTCTGAAGATGGGCCATGCCCGAGGATTGCGACGCGCTCGCCGGGCTGAAGACCATATTTTTTCAACTCCGTGGCCACCTGCCACGGAAGGTTGTTGGCGCTGAAACCATGCACGAGGTCTCCGGCAGTCTCCCTGATAATGGTTACGCCCAGGATAAGTGTCACGGCCAGGAGAACTGCGCGCCACACTCTAAGGGAGTATTCCGACTGCGGCAAAACCGTGGATGCAAAAAGACAACCCCATGAAATGACAACGGCCGCACCGACGAATCGTGTTTCTACATGCACGAGGCTGTAGAGGGAAAAGGTGGCGAATGCCGGGAGCCACACCGCCCACAGAGCGCGGAGATTTCTTAGGAAGACAAGCTTGTCGCTCGCGAAAAGGAGCAAGACCAGGAATCCGACGACGATGCTTCGCTGCGCGGAAAGAACACGAAAATATTCTCCCCAGTTTTGCAAAAGGATTCGGAGTTGACCGCGCGCCTCAAAGTGGGGCAATACACCTTCGTACCAATACGTGGGGTCGTACCAGGGGGGATAGGTTCCCACGACGGGAACGGCGAATTCGTCGACGGGCGGAAGATCGTTAATGCGGCGCGTTGCGTGAAGCGGCAGACCGGCCCCGGCGATTTCGCCGTGCCAATGCGGCAGATTCACTAGACCATTCACATAAAAGGCGTAGTTCAGGCGGCCCGTATCGCCGAAGGTAAAACGATGCTTGGCGTTGGAAAGGAAGAACAGCCAGGGCCCACTGATCAAGATAAAGACGACGAGTGCAAAACTGGCGCGTGGAAGGCGGCGCAGGCCGAGATTACCCGCAAAAAAGGCACAGAACAGAAAGACGAAGGCGATCGGGAACATGACCGCCTTGGCAAGATAAGCCAGGGCGAGGACGGCACCGAAGGCAGCGTAGAGAAACCAACCCACTTCGCCACGCCGCATGCGGAAAAGAAGGGCGGCGGCGAGAAAAAACAGGGCAGAAACAAGGATGTCCGGTGTGTCCATGCCTACCCCGATGAGTTCGAGCTCACAATAGGCGAACACCGTGTAGCCCCAGATGAACCATGCGAAGTTTTGTGCCGGGCCGTTGGACTGGGAATTCGAATTCGCTGCGCGCCATTCAGTCAACTCATCAAAGAAAAAAGCAAAGCAGGCAAGCGCGAAAAGATAGAGCAGGAAATTGACAACGTGGAGGAGGGTAGATTCAAGAGACAGCGGGATGCGCGTAACGCCGATAGCAGCAGCAAGGATCCAGGAGTAGAGCGGGCTCCAGTAGGCGTTAATGGCGTTCGGCCAATCACGATGCAGATAGGCATAGCTGATATCAAGATAGTTCAAGCCGTCGGGCTCTATATAGAAGCGATTGCCCCACGCCTGGAATGCACCAGCGAGCGCGGCGGCAGACCAGAGCACCGCCTTAAGTTTTCTCTCCCGAGTGTTCATTGTTCTTTATCAAAAGAATATATACACCGTAATATCTCCGAAGTACTCATTTGGCCGCGCGATTGGTGAAAAATTTGACGATGGCCTTGCCCGGATTCATTTCAAAGGGACATACCGGGAGCGCAATTCCGCCTCGTTTTCGCGGATCCACTCGAAGATGCGGGTGAAGCCGGCGCGCAAATCGATATTCGGTTTCCAGCCCAACTGCTGCCCGGCTTTGCGGTTATCGGTCCAGTAGAGGACGATGTCACCCTGGCGCGCCGTGTCCGTTTGGGTGACAGGCGCAGTGCGTGAGGAGATTTCCTGCATGGCAGTGGTGGCTTCCCGGAGCGAAACCGAATTTGCGGCGCCGCCTCCCAGATTGAAAACCTGGCCGCGGAGCCTCCCGATCTCTTTGATCTGAAGGTCAAGCACTGCCAGCATGTCTTCCACAAACAGAACATCGCGCACCTGTTTTCCCTGCCAGCCCAGGTAAGTCAAGGGCAGCTGAAACCAATGCGCGATGGCCCACCAGACGACCCAGCCCTGGTCCGTATGCCCGAACTGGCCCTCGCCTGAAATCACGCCGAAACGATTGATCACAATAGGCAGATCATACGCATGCGCGTATTCCTGGCATGCCGCGTCGGCGATAAGCTTGCTGAGGCCGTAAATGCTGCGCTGGCCGCCATCGATCGAGAAATCCTCAGAAATTCCGTGCACCGGATGAAAGCCTGTGGGGCGCTGCTCGATGGGAAGGCGATTCCAGACTTCGAGGTCGTACTCGAAGCGCGTGGGCGTTTCGCGGCGTGGAAGAACGTTCAAACGATCCGCACCGTACACGCGGTTCGAACTCCAGAAGATCAGGGGAATGCGGCGAGGGCGAGCGTATTCGAGAATGTGGATGGCGCCGAGGCCGTTGTTGGTGATGTCGAAGAGCGGATTAGCATAGCCGGTGACGACAGAAGGTTGCGCGCTGGTGTCGCAAATCAGCTCAATGCCGGCCGGGAGATTCCCAAGGTCTTCCGGATTACGCACATCGCCATGGAAAAAGGAGATCCCGTGACGAGAGAGAACCGCGATATTTCGTTCGCTACCGCGGCGAACCAGATTATCCATCACGGAAACTTTGTGTCCCGCGTCGCGGAGATGAAGCGCGACATGAGAGCCGATAAAACCGCAACCGCCGGTTACGAGTACGTGCAAGGAATGTGCTCCTTTCCGAAATGGCGCGAAACGCCAAGAAAAGCCCTCATACCGAGGAACTCCCTTTGTGGCGCAAACCCAGGCGATGACGGAGCGGGCGGGTTAAATCGAGCATGCGGAACCATGCAGGAGAAAGATAGTCAAAGGAATTGCGTTTCATCTGGACAAGGAAGTGACCGTAGTTTCGGTGAAGACCGTCGTTTTGGAGAAGGTGAGTAGCATTTTCAAGAGTGCGAAACTTCCGGTGGCCGTCAAGCAACTGGTAATTCTGCTGGGCTTCCTCTCCCTCCCAGACGCCCTTCTCACCGTCAGGGTGATAGCCATAATCGTGATTCTGGTGGACAGCACAAACTACCGAAGATGCGTCGACAACCACAGCACCTGAAGAACGAGCAAACCAGAGAAGCCAGTTGTCCCATCCCGGGCGGCCGATGACGAATTCCGGGATCTGCTGATAAAAGAGGCCTCTTCGAAACGCGAAGTAATCGATCCATTGGGGAGGCCGCTGACGATTGGTGCGAAGAGCGAGGTCGCGGACCTGTGCGCGCCAATCTGGTGCGTCAAAAGAAAGCGGAGCGCGAATGTCCACATCCCAGCGCCGACCAGCCAGGAGAAATTTATCGGATTTGCTGGCGACCATTTCCAGAGTCGGGTAGAAATCGTCAAGGAGGAGAATGTCGCAATTCACGTGGCAAAGAAGGTCGTGGCGGGCAAGGTTCTGGGCCTGGTCGTAGATGCTAGCTAGATACTTTGTGCCATGAGGATTCCTGCGCACACCTGGCACGTGCCGAATACCGAGTCCGCGGCAGACCTCGGCTGCACCCGCGTCGTCGCCAAAAAGGAGAATTTCGACGTCCGGATGGACGCACTGCCAGCTGCGAAGCGCGTTGCGTTGGATTACATCGATGTGACCATGAAATGGCTTTGGCGTGGAAAAAAAAGTCAGCATGGGCGCATTGTCGAGTGTGCATGCATAATGCGATTCAGCCCTCCTAGTATAGACCCCGAAATCACAGTGCGAGGGAGCATCGGGAGCCTCTCCATAGAGTTGCGAAGATCACTGCTTTTTCCAGGAAAAGGAGGAAGGCACATTTAGGAATCCGCTCCACTCATCGCGCCGATGTTGATGGTTTTCTGTGGCAATTAACAGATCAGGAACAGCATCCCAAAGATCGATGTTTTGCCCGTCGCTCCATAAACTGAGCTGCCACGAATAGGCGCCCGGGCGAAGGGGAAAATAGGGAAATTCATAGATCAACTCGACCAGACCGGGCTCAAAGTCGAGGTCGTCGGCCCCCCAACCCCAAACGATCTGGCGTTCCGCATTGTAAAGCGTGATTCCATGGTGGCCATGATGGACGGGCGCATGGACCTTGAGGAGAAACCGAACGCGGACAGGCCCTGAAGACGAGAAGGAGTGGGGGGAATTCTCGGAGCCGTCCAGCAGGGCCCAGGAGAGAAACCGGGTACCGTGCTTCTGGTGATCCGAACGCTCGTAAGAGGCACGGTCTGGAGAAGCCATATCCGCCTCGTAAGCACTCACGACTTCTGTGGTAGGACCGGTTTGGCGGCACCCGCCATTGTCGAGCCACACAACTCGGTTGCAGAGGCGGCGAATCTGGTTGAGCTGGTGGCTGACGAGGATCACGGTGCGGCCCGCGCGAGCGACATCGCCCATTTTGCCCAGGCACTTTTTCTGAAAGCGGATATCGCCGACTGCCAAAACCTCATCCACAAGCAGAATTTCGGGCTCGAGGTGCGCCGCGACCGCAAAGGCCAGCCGGACGTACATGCCGCTCGAATAATGCTTTACGGGAGTATCGATGAATTTTTCCAACTCGGCGAAGGAGACGATTTCGTCAAACTTGCGGGTGATCTCTTGCTTGGCCATCCCGAGAATGGCACCGCTCAGATAGGTGTTCTCGCGCCCAGTAAGCTCTGGATGGAATCCAGTACCTACTTCCAGCAGACTGCCTACGCGCCCGCGAATCTCCGCCCAGCCCTCCGTCGGGCGCGTGATGCGCGAAAGAATTTTCAAAAGCGTGGTCTTACCGGAACCGTTGCGGCCAATCAAGCCCAGAACTTCGCCCTCCCGTACCTCTAGTGAAACGTCTTTCAACGCCCAAAAGGCTTCCTTTCGCTCTCTGCGAAACAGCTTGAGCGGGGCACGCAGGGCAAGCGCCAGAGAATCCCGCAGCAGGCTGTTGGTGGCCGCCATGCCCCGCTGGTAGCGCTTGCTTAAGTTCTCCGCTGTGATGACGGCTGTGGTCATAGATGATATTTCAAATCTGGGCTGCTCCCTTTGGCAAGGGATTCTGTTTCGGGGAAGCTAGGATGATTTCTTTTTCTTTCTTCAGCTCCACGGGATTCTGCGCACCGCGCACCTTAATTTTGCGAGCCAGTTTGTGCGAGGGCCGCTCCACCAAGGCGTAAAACAAGTAAGAAATTAGCAGGCTAGACGCCATGACCAGACACCAGTCCGGGATGCCCCCTAGGCTGGGCAAGCGAAGGGACTCAAAGAGCCCGCCACCCTGCGCGTGCATTAGATAAAGAGAATAGCTCCACGCACCCGCCGCGACCAAGTAACGGTTAGGCAAGTGAGTCTTCCCGTGCGCAATTTCCTGGCGTACCCAGAAGTAAGCAAGCACGCCGAACCAAACCATGGTCTGCGTGTAGGGGATGCCCAGCTTAAAGTGCAACATTTCGGACACCCAGCAGCCCAGCCACGCCAGGAATCTCCAGAACCAGATTGAAAAGAAGGGTTTCGTGACGGTGAGCGATTCGGCCTGTTCTGCAAGCAAACAACCCAGCAGCCAGACGGGAAGCAACATCATTCCGGTACCGAACGGGCCGAAGACATGAAAATTCAGTGCATGCGGATGCGTGGCGGCAATGAGAATGCTGAGGACGAAGGAGGCTGGCAGTAGACTTTGCCAGCCGATTCTGTTTCTACTCCATCGCAAGAGCGGATATATTGCGTAATAAATCTCCTCGCAGGCAAGGCTCCAGAGAGGCGACTGCCAGAGGACGGAGTGCTCTCCCCAAAAGATCAGATGCATGCCCAACAGGCGATAAATAACGAGTGCACCGGCAACCGGAATTAGAATGCGGGTATAGCGCCGAAGGTAATAACGCGCTACGTCGATTTTGGCTTTGCCCCTGAACGGGAGGTGAATGCAAAATCCGGAAATGACAAAGAAGACGAGGACGGCTGGCGTTCCAAAGACCACGGTGCTCCAACCGCGCTTGAAGATGTACCAAAGGCCGGTGCCAGTGCTCGGATCACCAAACAGGGGAATCATTTCGTAATGACCGACAGCCACCCAGAAGGCGAGAACAAAGCGCAGTGCATCCAAGACGGGGTAATAACCCTGTCGAGTGTGCGCATCCGTTTTCCGTAATGGTACTTTATCGCTCATGCTTCGCCAGCGCACCGAACCAAGCGCGTTCGCTGCCCCCTCTTACACCCGATCGGCAATGCTTACTTCCATACGATTGAAAAACATGAGGCCACCGACTACGGCAAGGCAAACCATCGCCGTGGAAGCGATCAGAACTGCCCCAGGCGGCTGTCCATGCCCGGTCAGAGCCCAACGGAACCCATCAATGACGCCCGCCATGGGATTCAGGCCGTAGATCCACCGGTAACGCTCGGGGACCATCGAACTTGGATACGCCACGGGAGAGGCCAACATCCAAAATTGAACGATGAACGCCATCAGGTAGCGCACATCGCGATAGAGCGCGTTGAGGGCGGAAAGCCAGAGGCCAACCCCCAAAGCGGTGAGAACGGCCAGAAGAAGAAAGAGGGGCAGTAACAGCGCGGAGACTGTCGGACGGATTCCATAGGAAAGTGTGAAGATCAAAAGCACGATAAACCCAATGGCAAAGTCCACGAGGCCCGACAGCACGGCGGAAAATGGAAGAATCAGGCGGGGGAAAAAGACTTTGGTGATCACGCGCTGATTTTCCACCACGACGTTTGTGGCATTCAATAACGCAGAGGAAAAGTACATCCAGGGAACTACCGCGGCGAAATAGAAGACCGGATAGGGAAGTCCCTGCGAAGGCATCTTCGCGAGTTTGCCGAAAAACAGGGTGAAGACCAGCATGGTCAGCAGGGGCTGGAGAACGACCCACAGCACGCCAATGGCGGTTTGCTTATAGCGAATCTTGACGTCGCGCCAGACAAAAAAGTAGAGCAGTTCGCGGTAGTCCCACAATTCTTTCAGACGCAAGTTGAACCAGCCACGCGCGGGCTCGATGCGGATGGTACTGTAACCGGCTGACCGCCTCGCCAGGGGGGCTACAACCGTTGGGTTGGAAGTCACCGATGCCATGAAGCGCAAGTCGCCTGAATCGCGAGCCAAACTCCTGCCGAAGCCATTGATTTAGGTACAGGATACCGAATGGAAATGTACCCCGGGCTAGAGGCCCTCATTTTATCCCGAAACCTAAGGTTGCGCACTCTTCTCCAACTGCTCGATATCTCGTTGCTCGATCTGGCGCATCAGATCGCTGCGACGAAAGAGATACGAGCGCAGATGGGAGGTCAACTGTCCGGGCACCACATAAAACTGGTTGTACGCGGCTTCGCGAAACGAGATGGGCCCTCGCGCCGGCACCAGGTGGGTTCCCCACTGATAAATGAGGCCCAGATTCCAGAGCACGAAGCAGGCCAGCACCCCAGAGAAAACAGCCAACGCGGCCCGTGGTTGGGGGAAGTGCGCGGAGACGCGCTCCAAGAGGTAGGCCAAGCCGAGAATGAAGAGCGACGTCAAAGAAACAAAAAAGCGGTTGCCATAGGACGATATGCCCGCCCAATCCGGATAAAAAGAAATAAAAAGATAGAAGGCCACCATTGCCGTGAAAAAGGGGACTCCAACCTTAGGCAGACGAAATGCAAAGAAAAGCAATCCGAGAATGGCAAATCCTAACAGCGGAGTCCACGAAAGGAGCCCGTGATTGGAAGAGAACAGGACACTGAAGAAAACCGGAGAGCGCCAGAGAAAATCGCGCATCGAGAGATAGCCCGTTTCGAAAGGGCCACCATATACAATCCAGCGGGAGACAAACGTGGGGATCATCACTACGCAAACCACTAAAACGAAGAGGAGGTGGCGGGTTAGAAGTTGGAGAAAATTCGGAGAGGACGAGCGTCCGGAGCCGAAAATGTGCGCGTACTGTCCCACGGCCTCAACGGCTAGAACACTGACGACCATCAGATTCGCGTAATAAACATCTAACATCAGCCCTACGATCGCGCCCAACAACAGCCATTGCGCCAGGCTCCGGCGTTCTCGTGTGGCATCCCAATACCACAGAAACAATGCGACGAGGAAAGCGGAATGGGCATGCGACCATGACGGATTGAAATACATGTAGACGGGGAGAGAACTCCCCCACCAGATCGCAAGGGTTGCGACGAAGGACCACACTGGTCCGACGTATTTGCGGGCCAGGCGAAAAGAGAGCAACAAAGCGAGGAATCCGCACAGGCCCGTGGCGAAGGCCATGGCGTAGCGGTACGGAGCAGAAAAGCCGTCGGCCGGAACCTTGGAACCCCATGCCTTGGCCAACAAGACGCCACCGTGGGCTATCAAGAGGAAGGGAGACCAGAGCATTGCCGGTCCAACGGTGAAATGGTTGTCTAGATGGCCAGTGCCGGTGCGAAATGCCATTTTAGGCTGGCCGTTCTCGTCACAGCGAGCATCGCGAAAACTATCATTTGCCGCTTGATAATCATGCGTAAAATCCAGATTGTGTTCGATGAGCGGGGCGCGGGCGTACGCGTAGTAGCCGACACCGTCCCCTCGGACCCAGGGGTTCAGCAGGGGAAGCGTTAACAGAAAGATGACGAGCAGGACACGTTCGAATCGCCGCTGCTGGGCTTGGAGTTGAGAACTCAAGTGAGAATCAATCCGCCCCGGAAAACACCGGTTGCAAACCCCATTTCACGCTGCCACCCTGACGCGCAAGCGAGGTGGCAGGACAGACCGGGACGCCCCCATTCGAAGTGATTTTACAGGAAAGCTCGGAACAAGTCGCTGAAAGATGGTTATATCTCGGTGAAGACCACACTCAGGCTATAGAGCGATTGGCCGCGGCACCCACCAGAAGGCCTTCCTTTTGCCGGAAATAGGCCGAAACGCGGTCGATGATTTCCACCAGACTCGTCTGCGGGCGGAAACCAGTCAGAGAATGAAGTTTGTCGATGCAAGGAACGCGGCGCGTCATATCCTCGAAGCCCGGTTCATAGGCTTTATCGTAAGGAATATAGTGAATAGGTGACGAGCTGTCGGTGCGCTGCTTGACCATCTTGGCCAGATTCTCAATGGTGACTTCTTCGGTGTTGCCGATGTTGATGACCTCTCCGACCGCGTGCTCCAACGAGATCAACTTCAGGAGAGCCTCGACTGTGTCGCGGACATCGCAGAAGCAGCGGGATTGTTTACCATCCCCATATACTTCGATCGGCTGATTTCCCAGCGCGCGTTGCACGAAATTTGGAAGCACCATGCCGTAACGTCCGGTCTGTCGCGGCCCCACCGTGTTGAAGAAACGCGCCACGATAACAGGCTGTTTTTTCTCCTTCCAATAAGAGAGCGCCAGGAATTCGTCGAGGGCCTTGGAAGCCGCGTAGCTCCAGCGTCCTTTCGTCGTGGGGCCGAGGACGAGGTCCGCATCTTCGTGGAAAGGAACCTGGGTGTTTTTCCCGTAGACTTCGGAAGTGGAGGCCAGCAAAATGAGCTTTTTTTTCTTTGACGCTGCTTCGAGGATCAACTGCGTCCCATTGACGTTGGTCTCAATCGTGCGAACCGGACTCTCGACAATGAGCTTCACCCCGACGGCAGCGGCGAAATGAAAGATGACGTCGGCGTCGTCCACGAGTTCCGCGAGCAGTTGCTGGTTTTGTATCTCGTCGAGGTGATATTCCAGATTCACGGAACCCTTCAAGTGCCGGATATTCTCCATGCTGCCGGTAGAAAGGTTATCAAGCAGCACAACCCTATCACCCCTCTCCAGAAGCCGTTCCGCCAGGTGAGAACCGATAAATCCTGCACCACCGGTGATGAGATATCGCAACGCAGCCTCCTCAAAGTTTGTCGGAATCGTCCAGGTCTGCGGGGGAGACCGATACGTGGGCGGGTGAATCTTCGTCGCGCGAAGTTTCCAAGGCATCCTGTGGACCGTAGCCGTACGAATAAGGGTAATATCGGTAGGAGTAGTAATAATCCGGAGCACTGGAATCCACCGCGTTCAGCACGACCCCCAGCAAATGACATTTCACACTGATAAGCAGATCACGGGTGCGGGTAAACGCCTCCTTGGGAGTTTCACCGCTACGGACAACGAGTAGCACGCCATCCGCCTGAACGGAAAGAATCACCGCATCGGTGGCCGCCATGATTGGCGGAGAGTCAATCACAATGAATTTATATTGTTTCCGCAATTCGGCGATGGCTTCGGTCAACTTGTGCGACGACAAGAGGTCGGCAGGATTGGGCGGGAGAGGTCCTGTGGGAATCGCCGCAAGGTTTGCAATAGCAGGATGGGGAACGGTGACCAGATCAAGGGTCGACACACCTGCGAGATACGAACTCAAGCCCGCATACTTTCCTGTGCCCAAGTTCAGCAGCCGGCCGACTCCGGGCTTCCGCAGGTCCGCGTCCACGAGGACGGTCTTGTCGCCCAATTGCGCCAAAGTGACCGCGAGGTTCGCTGCGGCGGTCGTTTTGCCCTCGCGCGGAAGCGCGCTGGTCACCAGGATGACTTGTGGCGGATGATCCGGCTGCGAAAGTAACAATGCGGTCCGAAGGGCGCGGAAGGCTTCCGACATCTGCGATTTGGGCAGGTGCTGGGCGACCAGCTCGATTCTTTTTTCGTGACCATTTGTCTGAACGGTCTTGAACAATCCGGATCGCTTCGCCGAAATTGCGCCATCCCCGAAGGCTGGCACAACCGCAAGAGAAGGCAAGCGTGCCAGGGTCTCCACATCGTCGGGCGTTTTTACAGTGTTGTCCAGGTACTCGCGGAGGAGTGCGAGTCCGATACCACCCACTAAACCAACGAGAAACGCCAGGGCGATATTCCGGGTTTTGGCAGGCCGCGAGGGTGTCGACGGAACCATAGCGGGATCCACAATCCGGATATTGGAGGACTTCAGGCCGGAAGAAATCTGCGCCTCTTTCAATTTGGTCTGCAGACTGTCGTAAAGCGTTTTGTTGGCCTCGGCTTCGCGCTTGAGAATGTTGTACTGAATCATTTTCTCGGACATCGCGTTGACTTCGGCTTTCTGCTCGTCCAGAGCTCTGCTCAGAAGCTCTTCATGCTGTTTGGCCTCGCGATACTCGCTTTCGAGCTGAGCGATAATGCCTTTCCGTTCCCGCATCATCTGGTCGTCCAAGTTCTTCATCTGGGCCTGCAACCGCAGCACCTTCGGAAAATTCGGACCATATTGATTGACGACGTCGGTGTACTGGATGGACAGATCGGCATGTCTTTTCTGCATCTCCTGCAGGACCGAATTGTCCCGGAGTTGTGGCACGGCATCCAAATCGCCTGCTTTGGCAAATTCGTAAAGTGCCTGCTTTTTTAAGCTGTCACTCTGCGCGTCGGTTAGTTCTCTGTTCAAATCGGCGAGCCGCTCGGTCGTGACGTTGCTCCTGTCGTTCTTGTCGTCAACGGTCCAGATCTGATTGTTGCGCTCGTATTCGATCCGCGCGTCTTCGGACCGGCGCACTTTGACGCTGAGTTCATCGAGCTCCGATTGCAGCCATTTGGATGCATCCGCAGTGGCCTCATAACGGCTCCTGTAATTCTGCTCGATATAGTTTTCCAGGTGGGCGTTGAGGATCCGCGCGGCAAGCTGGGGATCGGTTGACTCGAAACCCACTTCCATCAGGCGAGTGTTAGGGATGCGCCGGACAGTCAGGCTGCCGAGAAAAGCTCCTATTTCCGAGGGTAACTTCTGATTCTTCAGCGTTCCCGTGGCAATCGCATCGGAACCGCTGCCACTCGAAAACTCCGGATTGCCAGCAAGACTCATGTTCCGGATGGTCTGCAGCGCCAGAGTTTCGCTGGTCAGAATGCGCGATTGAGTCTCGATGTAATTCTCGAGATCCATCTCGTAGTCATAGGAATCTGCGCCCTGAAACGGCAGGATATTCGTGTTTTCCCGGTCGATTTCTATTTTCGCACTGGCGCTGTAAACCGGCTTCATCCGGAACGTGGCAATGCTCACGATGGTGACAACGGCCAGCAGAAACGAAAGGATGAGCCACTGGTGTTTGCGCAGAATCAGCAGGTAGTCGTAGAGGTGCGGCTCGCGCGGCGAGAGTTCAATTGCAGGAATTCGCGAGGAGGAAGAAAAGACTTCAACGTTCCCGTTCGAACCGGGGTCCCGCGGCATGATTTTGGTTTCTTCAGCCATCCGATCTCTCTATTGATAACCGATGCGGTAGATGGCCGCAGCCGTGGCGACAGCCGCCGCAATCTGAATCGCCTGGAACAGAACTTCTTTGGTCCGGCTGTCCGGAACGTAGAGGACATCGCTGGCCCGCATTTGCAAATCTTCGGCCTGCCGATTAATCACCTTCTTAAGGTCCACTTCGGTCTCGGTCTGCTTGCCCTGACTGTCCTTGCGGATGATGACGGCATGATCAAGTTTTGCGATCTTGGTCACTCCACCAGCGAGGGCCAAAATTTTCAAGGTTGTCAGTTCGGTACGATCGTTGGAGAGGACAAATCCGCCGGGCCGAGCCACGGCACCCAACACATAGACAATGCCTGCATGCGGAACCGTCACGACATCGCCGGCCTGCAAGGGAATATTATTCCGTATGTCACCCATCTCCAAGAGTTGGTTAAGATTAATGGTAATAATGTTTTCGGAGGGGTTAGTCGTTTCTGATGGATTGTTCGAACTGGCCGGCGAGGCTGGGCTTTGTGTTTTCTCTGTCGCCGATGGAAACGCCGGGGGACTCGTGCTCGACGTCGTGGCCTTTTCCTCAGGCGCGGGTGCAGCCAGAGTCGAGTCTTCCGCAGAGACCGCCGCTCCCGGCGCCGATGGCAAGACTGGGTCGGGATTGGGGATCATGACAAAAGTGGCAGAGCGGGCACGCGTTACGATGATCGTGTCGCCGGCATCAGCAGCGATCCCGCCCGCTTGGGCGAGCGCCTCCAACAAAGTCACACTAGAATCTGCTTCATAGACCATGGGGTGCTGGACCGCTCCCACGATGGTGATGGGCTTACTCCTGTGCTCCTTCACCATAACGCCGACTTCCGGGTGGCTCACCAATCCATTTGCTTGCAACACATCCGCGATCACTTGCTCCGCTTGGATCTCCGTCAGGCCCGTAATGTGCAGGCGCGTCGGAACCAACGGGATGCTGATCGTGCCGGATTGGCTGACACGCACTTCGCGCGTGAGTTCAGGCACATCGAACACAGAGATACTTAGAAGGTCACCATTCCCAATGGTGTACTCATGTGGCCCCGATTTCGAAGCGGTGCTGAGTGTTTTTATGCGCTCGTTCGCCTGCTGGGGCGTGCCGACAACCGAGACATCCTGCGCGGAGACAGCCGATGGCCTATGGAAAAACAGTACAAGAGCAACGCAAGGCAAAAAATAGCGTTGGCCCCTCAGTCTAGCCAGGACCTTCAATTTGGGTGACCCCCCTCGCGATATTATACAGTCTGCAAGCCACGGCCAACCTATTGTTTTCGTATGCGTTTACTCTGCGTCCGGCTCACTTCCACACCTGGAACGGCGGGCTGGAGGCGGACCGCAGCTAAATGGGCTGAGATAAAAAATAGCAGGGCGTTCGCAGGTATGTGCAGATTAAAGTCTACCAGACTGTGGACGAGGATCCCACAACACGCCACCAATCCGGATAGGTTCAACGCCGAACCAAATGAACTCCCCAATTCCGCCATTCCTTTTAAAGCGTTCAGTAATAGGACTCCAAGAAACCAAGCACAGCAGAGCCCTCCAACGAGGCCGGTTTCGGCCAAGGCCTCCAGGTAATCGTTGTGCGAATGGTTCACGATCTTTCCGTCATATACCGAATCGTAGGGTGGGAAGACCATTTCAAGTGTTCCAAGTCCCGTACCCAGGATCGGGTGGTCGAGGAAAAGCCGCCAAGTATCCTGTCGCATCGCCGTGCGCTTGCCTGTAGAGACTTCAAGCGACTGCATCCCCGCGAAGCGCTCCAGTATCTGGTTCACCCCAATCCAGGAGACAGCCATCACCGCGCCCAATACCACCACTCCTCCCACAATCATGTGCCTGCTGCGGACCCGCTGCACCAGTAGCAACAAAAACAGGATGACCATTTGCACGACAAAACTGACAATTCCTCCGCGCGAGGCAGATAGGAGCAGCGCCGCGATGGGGACAAGCGCGAACAATGCCACAAGGAAAAGCCTCTCGCGCCGTACTTTCCCCAGAACCAGCGGCACTAGCGCCACTGGGATCACCATCTCCGCAAATCCCGCGAAGTGGTTCCGGTTCACGTACGGTCCAAACGGAAGTCCCCCGAAGCGCATCACGCGAAACCAGTAGAGTTTCCCGTTGAATGTCAGGTGCTGAAGGATTCCAAAGATTGACACGAAGAATCCCAGTGTCATGAGAAACCAGACAAATCCGCGCCAGTGGCTCCTTCGCGAGTAGACCTGTGACATCAGAAACAGCAGAATCAGATACGTGGTCAGAAGCTGCAGTTCTATCCGCGTGTCATAACGCGAAGCCGTAAGGTGAAACACCAGTTGCAAGACGGCCACGAGGGCAAATGTGCAGAGCGGCGGGAATTCCGGGGGAATGAAGAGCTGTTCCGCTCTGAGCCGGTATTGCCGAATGGCCCACAACACCAGAAGAACAGCGGCGCCGACCTCCAGGACGGCCTGTGACCATTCCTCGACTGCACCGAAGGACAAAACGGCAAAAGCCAGCAAACAGCAGATGCCGACGCGGAAGAATTTCATGGCTTGTGGCGCTCCGCAGGCTGCGGCACAAGGTTCACGTCATCCACCCAGGCGGTTCCAGAGATGCGTACGTCCGGATTGTCACTCGGGTCCCGGAAGACGCAAATCTGCACGCGGCGAATGCCCGGTCCAGCCGTCCAGGTCTGATCAAGAAAAGTCCATGGATTCGTGCCTATGATTTCTCGGGTATTCACCACCGGGCTCTTGTAGTCTTCGATCCGGAATCCGATGCCTTGCTCCGTGGTGATATCCTTCGTCTTGATCCAGCCGGAGAAACGATACGTGGTGCCGGGTTGGACGATTGCGAGCGTGCACGCAGCCTCCAGATTTGGATTATGCTTGCCGTCGAAAGAGAGCCGCAGCGACTGGCTACCGGAAAGTTTCTCCGACTTGTCTAAGCTGACGCTCACCCCCTGCGCAATTGGTGGAAAGTGCCAGGCAAATGTATAGCCGTTGATACCCGACTCAAAACTGGGATCCCACACGATCGAGGCTTGAGGCTGCAGAAGTGGCGGCAGATTCATCGTGGCCACACCTTGATCCCAAACGCGCCGTGCTTCCGCGAACTCGCCCGCCACAAGTAACTCGTAGACGAGATGGTCGACGTCTCGCATCTGCAATCGAGGATGCAGCATGATCAGTTGCGCCCAAACAATTTTCGCCACGGCAAGTTGCTTCTCGTTGAGGGCCTCATTGATCACGTCGACATAAACGCTTTGTCTCGCCGGCAGAAGCTGGCTCAAAATCATATCGATATCTGGATTGGCCCGGTAGGCACGGGAAAACGCGGCCGCAGCGCGCAGCGGATCCGCTTCGATGGCACGCCGCAATTCCGCAAAGGCCTGGCTCTGCTCCCCTTCCCGGAGGAGAAAATTTCCGTAGCGCCAGGAGACGTCCGCCGAGGTGGGGTAGCTCTTCTTCGCCTGAAGATACGCTTCGCGCGCCTCCGCGCTTTTGCCTTCCAGTTCGTAAGCCGTGCCAAGATCCAGCCAGGCATCCGTGGCAAGTGGATTCAGAGCGATCGCTTTTCGATAGGACGCCTGCCCCGCGTCAGAGTTCGGTTGTTCCAGGTTATATTGCTGGTACCGCCCGAGGATATACCAGTACGCGGGATTGCCCGGTTCCAAGCGAGTCGCCAATTCCAGCCGCTTTGCCGTGTCTCCTTCGGCTCCGTAGCGTGCGATCGCGGCACGGACCCCAAAGTAGGAGAGCCACAGCGCAACCAGCAAGGCCGCGACGACCACCAGTCCGCGTGAGAGGGAATCGGACAAGCGCAGGATCATCTGACGTAACTCTGCCTAGTCAGCAGCATGGATGCAAGAATAAATTGAAAGGAAGGAAAGGAGTCCCGTTCCAAAATGGAACAGTCCTACTTTCCGTACGCGCTATGACTGCTCTCTTCGCCCCTGCCCCGTCTCCGCACGTCGATTCCCAACCGCTTGATCTTCTGGTTCAGCGTTGATAGGGGGATCAAAAACCGCTCCGACGCTTCGGTTTGATTCCATCCGCAGCGCTCCAGCATGTCGACAATGATGCGCCGCTCGACTTCATCCATGATCTGGAACAGAGAAGGATTTGGATTATCCGCGGCTGTACGCGAACCCAGCTCACCGGGAAGCGGCGGCAAGAACTCCGATAGCTGCAGCCGCACGCCGCGTACGATTTCCTTGCTGCGAATGGAGTCGGGAAGCAAGTCGACGTCCACGCGTTCCTGGGTGGAGAGAACGACGGCACGTTCCACGACATTTTCCAATTCTCGCACGTTGCCGGGCCAGTCGTAGTCCATCAGCAGCTTCATGGCAGCCGGAGTGAAGTGGCGCAGGGGCTTAGTGTTTTCCTGGCAGAAGCGCTCAAGAAAGTGCGCCAGCAAGAGAGGTATGTCTTCGCGCCGTTCCCGAAGAGGAGGAAGCCGCAGGTGAATGACGTTCAGGCGATGGTAGAGATCCTCGCGGAACCGGCCTTCTTTCACCAAGGAAAGAAGGTCGACATTGGAAGCGGCCACGATACGGACATCCACCTTGAGCTGCTCGGTGCCGCCGAGCCGCATGAATTCGCGCTCTTGAATGACGCGCAAGAGCTTTGCCTGTGTCTCCGGGCTTACGGTAGCAATCTCATCAAAGAAAATGGTTCCCTGGTCCGCGACTTCAAAGAGGCCTTTTTTTGAAGCAACAGCACTGGTAAACGCGCCCTTGACATGGCCAAACAGTTGCGATTCGAGCAAGTCGACCGGGATTGATCCGGTATTGACGGGAACGAAGGCTTTGTCCGCACGCGGAGAAGCCGAGTGGATGGCCTTGGCAATCAGTTCCTTGCCGGTGCCGCTCTCACCGCTGATCAGAATTGTGGAGCGCGAGGGCGCCACCTGCGCCACCAGGTCAAGCAGCGCCAACATCTTTTCGCCTTTGCCCACAATATTGGGGAAATTAAAGCGCTGCTTCAATGCTCGTTTCAGCTGGACGTTTTCGTCGCGCAGGCGCCGAGCTTCCACCGCTTGCGCGACCTGCGCCAAAAGCTCGTCGTTGGACCATGGTTTGGTGATGTAATCCATGGCCCCGCTCTTGAAGGCCGCCCGCGCCATCTCAATCGAGCCATAGGCGGTAATCAGCACAATGGGCAGATGCGGATCTTGCCGGTGCACATCCTTCAGGAGTTCAATTCCATTGCGGTCCGGAAGGCTGACGTCGAGCAACATCAGGTCGAACGGGCGCTCCTCCAGGCGCGATAAACCGAGGAGGGCGGTTTCCGCGCTGGCCACCAGATACCCCTCGGTCTTCAGCAAGAGCTCAAGGCCCTCGCGAATTTCCGATTCGTCATCGACAACGAGAATCGATCCCTTAGACATGGACAGCTTTCCGGACTGCTGGGAATTCGACATGGAACGAAGTTCCTCGGCCGGGGGTGGATCGTACGTCGATTTTGCCGGCATGTTCCTTGATGATTCCGTAACTCACGCTAAGGCCCAGACCGGTTCCCCGGGCTCCAGCCTTAGTCGTGAAGAAGGGATCAAAAATCTTATGGATGTGTTCGCGCGAAATCCCGTTGCCGGTGTCCACAACTTCGATTTCCACGCTGCCGTTATGGGCGGCGGTGCGCACTTCCAGCATCCCACCGAGCGGCATGGCATCCCGCGCATTCAAAAACAGATTGAGGAAGACCTGCTGGAGCTTGTTGGCCGAACCCCTCACGGGAGGCAACGCTTCACTCAACTGCTTGACCACCTGAATCTGGGA
>Ga0187816_10000043_pt1 | contig 29269 bp, 30 predicted proteins | sample NC_wetland_sal_i_16_FD_132960 | JGI IMG/M metagenome (GOLD analysis project Ga0187816, IMG submission 132960) | Wetland sediment microbial communities from Neuse River Estuary, North Carolina, USA - SO4_1 | ecosystem: Environmental > Aquatic > Freshwater > Wetlands > Sediment | place: USA... | reverse complement strand
TTACCGGGGGCATTACCGGGGGCTTTATCGGAGGGCGTCATCGCCCAGTTCCCATCGTAGGGGCTCTTAAAGCCTGCGGGGTAGTGTGAGCCACCGGAATTGCCCCGATTTTGCCTTGTCTGGTCACACTTCCGCCCCCACATGGGGATTCAAAGGCTTTTGGGGCCGGGCTGATGATGCTGCGGCCGACTCACGTTAAATCATGTTAGAAGGCCGCCATGCCGACAATCGCTCTCGTCGACGACGACCGCAATATCCTCACCTCGGTTTCGATCGCGCTCGAAGCCGAAGGCTACCGGATCACCACGTATACCGACGGGGCTTCGGCGCTCGACGGTTTTAAGACCGCGCCGCCGGATCTCGCCATTCTCGATATCAAGATGCCGCGTATGGACGGCATGGAGACGTTGCGCCGGCTGCGGCAGAAATCCGATCTGCCGGTGATCTTTCTCACGTCGAAGGACGAGGAGATCGACGAACTGTTCGGGCTGAAAATGGGCGCGGACGATTTCATCCGCAAACCATTTTCGCAGCGCCTCTTGGTCGAGCGCGTCAAAGCGGTACTGCGCCGCGCCTCGCCTAAAGACGGCAGCATGCCGAAGGAGGCGGACAGCAAGGTGCTCGAGCGCGGCCAGCTGCGCATGGATCCGGAGCGCCACACCTGCACCTGGAAAAACGAGCCGGTGACGCTCACCGTAACCGAGTTTCTGATCCTGCAAGCCCTGGCGAGCCGCCCCGGCGTGGTGAAAAGCCGCAACGCCTTGATGGATGCGGCCTATGACGATCAGGTCTATGTGGATGATCGCACCATCGACAGTCACATCAAGCGGCTGCGCAAAAAGTTCAAAGCCAGCGACGGCGAGTTCGACATGATCGAAACGCTGTACGGTGTCGGATATCGCTTTAAGGAATAAGCGCGAGCGCATGATTCGGGAGCGCCAGCTGGCGTTTCGAAGCGGGTCACACGCGATAGATATTGGAGCCTCCGCAGCTAACGCGCAGGGCGCTAAGGCGGCCGAGTAAAAGCCGTCATGCCGGCCTGGCTGCGGCTAAGCGCAAACAGGGCTCCTGACTGGGCGGCTGACGTGCGGTAGTAATGGCGTCCGGCCTCCCGTCCGTCTTTCCCCGCAACGGGCAGCGGTGGGGGGCAGACGGAAGGCCGATCGAAACCCCGGCAGACGACGTGCTCGATCGAACCGCAGACGCAAAAACATCGACGGCAACTGCCGTCGAGAACCAGAACGAGAGCCAAAGCGCTGGCCTCGTTGAGGTGACGGCGCGTCACAGCGCCGGTGTCGGCGCTTGGCTGGCCCGCGGCTGGCAGTTCTTTATCACCCAGAGCTCGTCGAGCCTCACCCGCCGTATCGTCGTTCTTAACCTCACCGGTCTGGTTGCGCTTTCGATTGGCATTATTGTGCTGTCGCAATTTCGCGCCGGCCTCATCGACGCCCGCATCCAGAGCCTGTTGGTGCAGGGCGAGATCATCGCCGGCGCGATCGCATCGTCGGCGACCGTGGAAACCGATTCATCGATCACGCTCGATCCCGACAAGCTTCTCAATTTGCATCCGGGCGAAAGCTACGGTCCGAACGAGGACGCGCTGTACGGCCTTGATTTTCCGATCAATCCCGAGCGCGTCGGGCCGATCCTGCGGCGGCTGGTTTCGCCGACCAAAACGCGCGCGCGCATCTATGATCGCGACGGCGTGCTGCTCGTGGACAGCCGCAACCTGTTCGGCCGCGGCGATATCTTGCGTTACGATTTGCCGCCGCCGAGCGCCGAAAAGCCCGGCTTCTTCGAGCGCGCCTTCATCGCGCTGCGGATGTGGCTCGGGCGCGGCGATCTTCCGCTGTATCACGAGCTCGGCCCGGACGACGGCAAAGGCTATAGCGAGGTGGCGCGCGCGCTGGACGGGCAAAACGCCAGCATGGTGCGCATCAACGAACGCGGTGACGTGATCGTCTCAGTCGCGGTGCCGGTGCAGCGCTTCCGCGCCGTGCGCGGTTCGCTGATGCTCTCGACCCAAGGCGCCGATATCGACGACATGGTCGAGGCCGAACGGCTTGCCATTCTCAAAGTGTTTCTGATCGCCGCGGCCGTTATGGTCGTACTTTCGATCCTGTTGGCAGGCACCATCGCCGAACCGGTGCGGCGTCTCGCCGACGCCGCCGAGCGCGTTCGCCGCCGCATCCGTTCGCGCGTGGAGATTCCCGATTTTACGCGCCGCCGTGACGAGATCGGCCATCTTTCGGGCACGCTCCGCGACATGACCAATGCGCTCTACAGCCGGATCGAAGCCATCGAAAGCTTTGCCGCGGACGTGGCGCATGAACTCAAAAACCCGCTGACCTCATTGCGTTCTGCGGTCGAGACTTTGCCGCTTGCCAAGAGCGACGAAAGCCGCTCTCGCCTGCTCACCATCATTCAACACGACGTCAAACGGCTCGACCGCTTGATCTCGGATATTTCCGACGCGAGCCGGCTCGACGCCGAGCTGCAGCGCGAGGAGGCGGCGCCGGTCGACTTCGCCAAGCTATTGAGCACGCTGGTTGCGGTAGCAAACGAAGTGAAACGCGAGGATTGCGTCAAAGTCACTTTGCGGTTCGAAGGCGGTTCCGGGCGCGGCTTCCAGGTTCCCGGCCATGACTCGCGTCTGGGCCAGATCATCGACAATCTGATCGAGAACGCGCGTTCGTTCTCGCCGCCCGGTGGGACGGTTCGCGTTACCTGCCGGCGCTCACGCCACTACGTCGAGATTTTAGTCGACGATGACGGGCCCGGCGTGCGGCCCGACGTGCACGAGAAAATTTTCGAGCGGTTCTACACCGATCGGCCTCATCAGGGATTCGGCCAAAATTCAGGTCTCGGACTGTCGATCTCGAAACAGATCGTGGAGGCCCACGGCGGTTCGATTGCCGTCGAGAACCGCACCGGTCCGGTAGGCGCGGACGGCGAGCCGCGCGTGCTCGGCGCACGCTTTATTGTCAGGCTCCCGGCGCTCTAATGGCAAAACCTGGCGGCGCGACCGTGCACGCTTCGGCGGTGCTCGTCGGCGCGCGCGCGGTCTTGATCCGCGGGCCCTCCGGGGCCGGCAAATCGCGGCTGGCATGGGAGCTGATCGAGGCAGCGCGCGGCGGTGCCGTCGCTTTCGCGAGACTCGTCGGCGACGATCGCGTTCATCTTCAGGCGGCCGGCGGGCGGCTTTTGGTACGGCCAAACGACGCGCTTGCCGGACTGATTGAACTGCGCGGCGTCGGCATTCTGCGGCGCGATCATGAAGCCTGCGCGGTCGTCGGCCTTGTGGTCGATCTCGCCGCCGCGGGCGCCGAACGCCTGCCCGAACACGACGAAACCGTTGTGGAAGGCATAACGATCCCGCGTCTCGCCGTCGCACCGGCGGTCGCAGCCTTGCCGCTGGTCTTGGCCGCGGTCACTTCATGCGATGCCGTAAGCGTCTCAAAGGCGACCCAGGGGCGACTTGGGGGGCGACTTGGGGGCGGCACAAAGACCGGATTGGCAATTGATTAACCATAATGTTCCAAGACTCGGCACGGCGCTCAATTCTTGACACGCGAGCGATTCTGGCCGCTTTGGCCGGATGCTGTGCCGGCGGAACCCGCTCGTTACCGCGATGCAACAACCCCCGCAGCTTGCCCAGAATGCCCCTTGCGCCGGGGCTTTAGATGGTCATGATGAGCCCCCTTTCGTGCGGCGCAACCGGGGCGCGCCCGCGGGGAGTTCCATGATTGGTCTTGTGCTGGTCACCCACGGGCGGCTTGCTGTCGAGTTCCGCGCCGCGCTGGAGCACGTTGTCGGCCCGCAGGGCCAAATCGAAGCAATAACCATCGGTCCCGACGACGACGTCGAGGAGCGCCGCAAGGACATCATTGAAGCGGTGCGGCGGGTCGACAGCGGCGACGGCGTCGCCATCCTGACCGATATGTTTGGCGGCACCCCGTCGAACCTGGCAATTTCGGTCATGAGTCGGCCCAAGGTCGAGGTGCTGGCCGGGATCAATCTTCCGATGCTGGTGAAGCTCGCCAAGGTCCGCGACGAGTGCCCGCTCGCCGAAGCGGTCGCCGCAGCGCAGGAAGCCGGGCGTAAATACGTGACCATTGCCAGCCGGGTGCTGACCGGCAAATGAACGCCACGGGGCAAAGCAGCGCCCGAATGCCGGACACGCAACCCGCCGAGGACGCCGTGGTTCGCGCTCTCGTTATCTGCAACAAAAAAGGCCTGCACGCCCGCGCCTCGGCCAAATTCGTACAGACCGTGGAAAAATTCGATGCCGATGTGCGGGTGACGCGCGGCCACGAAACCGTCGGCGGCACCTCGATCATGGGGCTGATGATGCTTGCCGCGGCGCCGGGAACTTCGATCACGATTAGCGCCACCGGGCCGCAAGCCGCTGCCGCCGTCGATGCCTTGGAGGCGCTGATCGCCTCGCGTTTCGGCGAAGCTGATTGATCATTTGTTGCGCATGATCTTGACCGACCTGGCTTCGCCCGCCGAAGCGTCGAATGGAAGGAGTCGCGATCGGCGAGGCTTCGCGCAGGCGGGAAACTGGTATCCACTTTTCGGGATCATGCTCTAGGATTGGCTGCGCATGGCGAAACGCAAAGCCACAACCAAGGGCACAGTCAAGACCAAGACCAAAACCAGTGTGTCGCGACCAAATAGCCGCCCCAACAGGAGTAAGTCGATGAGCCCCGAACCGATCACGAAAGGCAGTGCCCCCAATCCTGCCCCGGCCGCCTCGGCCGCTGCGGCTGAACGTGGCGCGGCGAGCATCCGCTATGTCGACCGCGCCGACATGGTCGAGACTTTTGCCGATTCCGTTACCGGTTTGATCTTCGATGGTCAGACCTTGCGCATCGAGTTTGGCGTCACCCGTTTCGACGACGTCAAGCCCAATGCGCCGATCACCGGCCGCCGCTATCCGGCCTGCCGCTTGGTGCTGCCGCCGGTCGCGGCCGTCGATCTCATCAATCGCATGCAACAGATCGCGGCGGCGCTGACGCAAGCCGGCGTGGTGAAGGCAGCACAGCGGCCGACAGCGCCGCCGCCAAAGACCGGCTGATCGGCGTCCGAATAATCAGCGTTTAGCGGGCGCTTTGCCCGCGGCCGCGCGTGCCGCTTTCAGGTCGGCAACGAAATCGCGGTAGGCGGCGTGTTTGTCGTTCAAAAGCGAGGGCATAAAGGTATCTTTATGTCTTTATTGCCGCCGCGACGCGTCCCTGCTAAAGCATAGACAAAGCTGGCCCCGGCCCGGATCCGGGGCGGATGGCTCTGTTTCCCGCAAAAAGGATGCCCATGACTACGTCCGCGAAAACAAAAACGCATGCTTCGGCCGCCGATTACGTCGTCAAGGACATCGGCCTTGCGGACTGGGGCCGCAAGGAGATCGCCATCGCCGAAACCGAAATGCCGGGGCTGATGGCGACCCGCGAGGAATTCGGGCCGCAACAACCGCTGCGCGGCGCCCGCATCGCCGGCTCGTTGCATATGACCATCCAGACCGCGGTCCTGATCGAGACGCTCAAAGCGCTCGGTTCCGATGTGCGCTGGGCCTCATGCAACATCTATTCGACGCAAGACCATGCCGCCGCCGCCGTCGCCGCCGGCGGCACCCCGGTATTCGCGGTCAAGGGCGAGACGCTGGAAGAATATTGGAACTACACCCACCGTATTTTCGAATGGGCCGACGGCGGCGGTCCTAACATGATCCTCGACGATGGCGGCGACGCCACGCTGCTTCTGCATCTCGGCATGCAGGCCGAGAGCAATGCCGGCGTGGTCGCGCATCCGGGCAATGAAGAAGAGGAAGTACTGTTCGCCGCGATCGGCAAACGGCTCAAGGAACGGCCGGGCTGGTATTCGACCGTCGCCAAAAACATCAAGGGCGTCACCGAGGAGACCACGACCGGCGTGCACCGGCTCTATCAGATGGAGCGGGAAGGGCGGCTGTTGTTCCCCGCCATCAACGTCAATGATAGCGTCACCAAGTCGAAATTCGACAATCTCTACGGCTGCCGCGAGTCGCTGGTCGACGGCATCCGCCGCGGCACCGACGTGATGATGGCCGGCAAGGTCGCGATGGTCGCCGGCTTCGGCGACGTCGGCAAAGGCTCGGCGGCGTCGTTACGCCAGGCCGGCTGCCGTGTCATGGTTGCCGAGATCGATCCGATCTGCGCGTTGCAAGCCGCCATGGAAGGCTATGAAGTCGCCACCATGGAAGACGCGGCGCCGCGAGCCGACATTTTCGTCACCGCGACCGGCAATGTCGACGTCATCACCATCGAACACATGCGCAAGATGAAGCATCGCGCCATCGTCGCCAATATCGGCCACTTCGACAGCGAGATTCAGGTGGCGGCGCTGCGCAATTTGAAATGGCATAACGTCAAACCGCAGGTCGACGAGATCGAATTCCCCGACGGCAAGCGCATCATTCTGTTGTCGGAAGGCCGCCTCGTTAATCTCGGCAATGCCATGGGCCATCCGAGCTTCGTCATGTCGTCATCCTTCACCAACCAGACGCTGGCGCAGATCGAGCTGTGGACCCATCCCGACAAGTACCAGAACAAGGTTTACACGCTGCCGAAAGAGCTCGACGAAAAAGTCGCGCGGCTGCATCTTGACAAGATCGGGGTGAAGCTGACCAAGCTGTCCGACAAGCAGTCAAACTATATCGGCGTTCCGGTGCACGGGCCGTACAAGTCCGATCATTACCGGTATTGAGCCTGCAATCACCGCGGCGGGATGATCGCGATCTGGTAATCGACCGGCGTGTCGGATGAACCGAAGAAGCGGCGCGTCAGCGTCACGTCCGTGATCTTGCCGCCATAGCGGGCGGCATGGGCATCCAGTTCCTTGACGCAACCCGGTTCAGAGCGCGGACACACGATCGCGATGCCTTCGCGCGCGATGCGCGCTTGGTCGACCCACGGCGTGCGCATCGGTTCGGTCACCACGAAGGTCGCCGGCGGATCGGCGAAATAAAAGTTGCTGCCGTCAACCACCGGCCGATTGCCGCCGACGATGCGCAGCGGCTTGTCGGTCGCTCCGCGCCACGCCTGCTCGACCGCCTGCGCGATCAGCCGATAATGGCTCGCGTAATTGGTCACGCCCTGGCGATGGATCACGAGCGCGATGACCGGGGAAGCGGCGAGCAGCAGCAGCGGCAAGACAATCGCGAAGGCCAAAAGATAGATTGCCGCAGTGCGGTTGACGTGAAGGAGCGGTGACGCAAACAGCACGACCGGCAGCAAGGTCATCGCCGACATCGACCATAGCGGATCGAGGTCCGCGCGTGCCGGCACAGCGACCAGAGCGGCGAGTATCAGCGGCGCGGCAAAGGCGATCAGAATCGTTCGCCGTTCTAGCGCTTTCGGCCACAGCGTATCTTTAATCGCAGCGACACTCGGCAGGGTGGCGAGCGCGCCGAGCACGGTCGGGACGGCGATATAGCCGAGCACGCTCGCCAGGAAATACAGCGATCCGGCGGCTGCGTGCGGAAGTGTAGTGGCGTGCGAGGTGAAGGCAAAATCGACGGTGGTGAAGCCGTGCGTCGCGATCCAAAATACATGCGGCGCCAATACTGCGGTGCCGGCGGCGATGGTCAGCCACGGCGCCGGTGACCGAAAATAGGCGGTGCGGCGCGGGTCGCTCAACGCGGCGAGCCCGAGTCCAGCGAGCAAAAAGATCGACCAATATTTGCCGAGCATGGCGGCGCCGGCGGCCAAACCGGCCAGCGTCGCCAAACCGGCGCGGCGGGTTTCGAATGAGAGCAGAAACCACCAGGTGGTGGCCGCCCAGAACGGCGTGAGTACCGAACTCGCGTTGTATTTCAGTGCGTGAAAATTATAGAACGGCAAGAGGCTCAATAGCGCCAATCCAAGCACGCGCTTTTCCGGGGTCAGATATCGGCCGGCGAGTCGCCATGCGATCCACAGCGCCATCGTCGCCAGAAGAATTCCGAACAGGTAAAATGCCCAGTCCTGCCGCGGCATCACTGCGAACCAGGCGCGCACCAACCAGGCGCCGAGCGGCGGATGGGTCGGCGCGCTCAAGCCGATCTGGTGTGACCAGGCGAACATTTCGCCGATGTCGAAATGAAGATCTTGGCTCCCCTTGGCGATGGCGCCGTAGAGCGACCACGCGGCGGCATAGCCGGCGAGGAGGACGAGCATGGTGCGCTCGCTGCGCACCGGATCAATCAGCGCGGCAAAAATCCGTTCGAACGGATTGCGGCTTACGCCTGCTTTTTCAGCCATGGTCATGCGCGGAGCTGTTCTATTGGGATGCGGCCGCGGCGCGGGGCGCCGCCAGCACTTCGGCGACCGCGGCATAGACTTCCTCGACTGCGATCGCGCGCATGCAGACATTATCGGTGCAGGCGGTCTTGCGATGATTGTGCGCGGTCACGCAGGGCGAACAGGCGAGCCCGGCATAGATCGCACGCGACGTGCCGAGCGGTTGGTAGAGCTTCGGCGTCTCCGGACCGAACAGCACGATGGTGGGAAGGCCGGCGGCAGCGGAAAAATGCGCCGGACCGGAATCGTTACTCACCATCAATGTCGCTTGCGCATAAAGCGCCGGCAAGTCGGCAAGGCTCGAATGGCCGGCAAACGAGACCGAGCGTGGCCCATTGATCCGCGCGAGCTCCTCGGCTCTGGCGCGCTCCTCCGGCGCGCCGGTGATCAGCACGACGACATCGTCATGGGCGGCGAGGATGCGGCCGATCAATTCGCCAAATCGCTCTGGCATCCAGCGCCGGTGCGGCAATAGCTCACTCGCGTTCGGATTGATCAGAACAAGGCGCTGGCGCGCCGGATCGAACGGCACCAGCGCGTGGATGCGTTCGAGCAGGCGTTCGCGCGCCGCGCCGCCCGGCGGCGGGAGCGCCACTTTGAGCTGATCGTCGCCGATCACGGTCTTGGAGTAAGGCACCGTCGGCACGGGAGCGGCGAGCGCGTCGACCAGCGCGATGAAGTTTTTGGCGATGTGGATGTGCGGATTGTAGGCGACGCGGTGCGTGAGCATCGCGCCGCGATAGAGCCCTTCATTGTGAAAGCGATGAAAGCCGACGCGCCGCTCGGCGCCGCTTAGACCGCTGAGCAGCGCGGTGAAGCGCGAGAACAGTTCCAGGTCCACGACCGTGTCGATGTCCTTGGCGCGGCACCAGCGCAGGAAGCCGAGCGTGTCTCGAGCGAGCGCGAACAGCGATTTGTCGGAGATGGTGAAAACATTTTCGGCGGGAAACGTGCCGAGAAGTTCGAGCGAACCGGCATTGCGCTCGAAGATGACGAAAAACGGTTCGACGGCAAGCTCAGTGCGCGCCTTGCGCATCGCCGGTTCGGCGAGGATGGTCGTGCCCATTTCCGACAATTCGACGAACAGGATGCGCCGCACCGGCCGCGCGTCGCTAGGGCGAAACCAGTCGCGCAAACGCACGAGCAGCGTCGCGGCGGCGCAGAGCGGCACGCCGGCCCAATGATCGATGCGGCGCATCGTATCGACGTTCATCAGATGGTGCACCTTTGCAGGCCGGCCGTCAGACAGCGGTTCTACCGCGTTCGCCTTCCCTTTGGGAATCGCAAGTCTTGCTGAATCAACCAAGTCCTGCTGCATCAAGCCTTGCCGCTTCCTGAGGCGGATGTTATCTGCGCCGCCATGACCGCGGTTCCAATCGAGAATATCCGCAACTTCGCCATCATCGCCCATATCGACCACGGCAAATCGACGCTCGCCGACCGCCTGATCCAGCTCACCGGGGCGCTGGAGGCGCGCGAAATGGTCGATCAGGTGCTCGATTCCATGGATATCGAGCGCGAGCGCGGCATCACCATCAAGGCGCAAACAGTGCGGCTCAACTACCGCGCCCGCGACGGCAAGGATTACGTGCTCAATCTGATCGACACGCCCGGCCACGTCGATTTCGCCTACGAGGTCAACCGCTCGCTCGCCGCCTGTGAAGGCTCCCTCCTCGTGGTCGACGCCTCGCAGGGCGTCGAGGCGCAGACACTCGCCAATGTCTATCAGGCAATCGACAACAATCACGAGATCGTGCCGGTGCTCAATAAGGTCGATCTGCCGGCGGCCGAGCCGGACAAGGTCCGGGAGCAGATCGAGGACGTGATCGGGCTCGACGCCTCGCACGCGATCCTGATCTCGGCCAAAACCGGCGACAACGTGCCGGAAGTCTTAGAGGCGATCGTGCATCGGCTGCCGCCACCGAAAGGCGACGCTGCGGCGCCGCTAAAGGCGCTCTTGGTGGACAGCTGGTACGATTCCTATCTCGGTGTCGTCGTGCTGTTTCGCGTCGTCGACGGGGTCCTAAAAAAAGGCCAGCGCATCCGCATGATGGGCACCGACGCCGCCTACGAGGTCGACCGTGTCGGCGTGTTCACGCCCAAGCGCGTCGAGCTCGACCAGCTCGGCCCCGGCGAGATCGGCTTTCTCACCGCCTCGATCAAGGAAGTCGCCGATACCCGCGTCGGCGACACCATCACCGACGAGCGCAAGCCGGTGGCCGCGCCGCTGCCCGGCTTTCGCCCGGCGATCCCTGTGGTGTTTTGCGGGCTGTTCCCGGTTGACGCCGCCGATTTCGAAGCGTTGCGCGCCGCCATGGGCAAGCTCCGCCTCAACGATGCGAGCTTTTCGTATGAAATGGAGACCTCGGCCGCGCTCGGCTTCGGCTTCCGCTGCGGCTTCCTCGGCCTTCTGCATCTGGAAATCATCCAGGAGCGGCTTGAGCGTGAATTCAATCTCAACCTGATCGCGACCGCGCCGTCGGTGATCTACAAGATCAAGCTGCGCAACGGCCAGGAGCTGGAGATCCACAATCCGGTCGACATGCCGGATCCGAACCACATCGAGGAAATGCGCGAGCCCTGGATCGAGGCGACGATTCTGACGCCCGACGAATATCTCGGCGCCGTGCTTAAATTGTGCCAGGACCGCCGCGGCGAGCAGAAGGAACTCACTTACGTCGGCAACCGGGCGCTGGTGAAATACAATCTGCCGCTCAACGAAGTGGTTTTCGATTTCTACGACCGGCTGAAATCGGTGTCGCGCGGCTATGCCTCGTTCGATTATCACCTGACCGATTATCGCACCTCTGATCTGGTCAAGCTGCAGATGCTGGTCAATGCCGAGCCGGTCGATGCGCTCGCCATGCTGGTGCATCGCACCCGCGCCGAGAGCCGCGGCCGCGCCATGGCGGAAAAGCTCAAGGAGCTCATCCCGCCGCATATGTTCCAGGTCCCGATTCAGGCCGCGATCGGCGGCAAGATCATCGCGCGCGAGACCGTGCGCGCCTTTCGCAAGGACGTCACGGCCAAGTGCTACGGCGGCGACGTCACCCGCAAGCGCAAGCTTCTGGACAAGCAGAAGGAAGGCAAGAAGCGCATGCGCCAATTCGGCAAGGTCGACATCCCGCAGGAAGCCTTCATCGCCGCGCTGAAGGTGGATGTGTGAGCTTCGCTACCCGCGAGCCTAGAGGAACCATGAGACGCTGGTTTCGCCGTGTCGCGATTATGATCCTAGCAACTGTGACCCTGCTTGGCTTCGGAATCGCACCGGGAAACGCGGAATCGCATCCACATGTTTATCTGTTCCGCGGATTAGCGGATGTTTTTTCGACCGGCATGGACACACTGGCCGATGAGCTGAATAAACATGGCGTCCGTGCGACGTCACACAGTCATACGGATTGGAAGGAAATAGCCGACAGAGCCGCAGCAGATTACAAGGCTAAGAAGGAGAGCCCAATTATCCTCATCGGTCATTCGCTCGGCGCCGACGCCGCAATGGAGATGGCCGACTATTTGGGTGACAAAGGTGTTCCGGTGGCTCTTGTGGTGCCGTTTGACGCTACGCAGTCGTTCCCGGTGCCGGGCAATGTCGCTCGTGTCGTCAATTTTACTCAGCGAGATTATGCTCAAATGCGGCCGGGACCCGGCTTCCGCGGCTTGCTTAACAATGTCGACCTTAGCTCCAATCATGACATTGGACATCTCAATATCGACAAGTCGCCAGAACTGCATGCTCGTGTTCTAACCGAAGTTCTCACGGTACTTGGGCGTCGTTTGGCGACACAGATGAAACCGCGGTCAAACAGCCCACGAGCGCGGAGCGGTTCGGAAGTGCCGGTCACGACCGCAGCGCCTGCCGAAAGCAAGGCTAAGACTCCGAGGTAACCGATTAATCCGACATCGGGCGTTAATGAGTCCGCGCCCTGGTTTCTCTGCGATCAGGTTGGGCGCTTACGCCGCCGCAACGGCGAGGCCTTCCTGCTCGCAGGAATTGGCGATGTCGGACACCGTGGCGCGCTGCATGTCCCGTTTCCAGCGCAGGTCGTCGAATTCCGATCCGCGATGCATGGTGCAGCGATCGTCCCAAATCACCAGGTCGTGGACACGCCAGCGATGCGTGTAGACGAACTGCCGCTGGGTGGCGTGGGCTATGAGTGCATCGATCAGCGCTCGACCCTCCGGCTCGGGCATGCCGAAGATGCGGCCGGCATGGGACGCGAGATAAAGTGATTTGCGGCCGGATTCCGGGATGACACGCACCAGCGCTTGCGGCACCGGCGGCATACCTTGGCGCTCTTCATCGCTGAACTCGGTGAAGCCCAGTCGGGCGCGGGAATTGAAGATCGAGTGCTCCGCGACAAGGCCTTGGAGCCGCCGCTTCATGTCTTCGGGTAGCGCATCGTAGGCGGCGCGTTCATCGGCAAATTCGGTGTGGCCGCCGATCGGCGGAATCGAGCGTGCATAGAGCAGCGACGCCCGCGCCGGCAGGCGCTTGAACGAGCTGTCGGTGTGCCACAGTCGATTGCCGAGCTCAAACATGCGTCGTCGTGAGTTTTTGCCCCAGACCTCGTTGTCGGTATCGAGATTGGAGACGTCGGCGAACTCCTTGCGCACGCGTAATTTCGCATCCTTGCGGAACAGCGCGATGGTGGTCTCGAGCGGACCGAAGTTTCTGGCGAAGTCGAGGTGCTGATCCTGCGATAGATGCTGATCGGGAAAGATCAGCACGGCATGTGTCGTGAATGCTTCTTTGACGGCCAGGAGGTCGGCCGGTTCGAGCGTTGTCGACAAATTGACATCGCCGATTTCAGCGACAAAACCGGGCGTGACCGGACAAACGGTGATGGCCATAGGCAGTTTCCTCCGGCAGTTCCTCCGCCGCGTTATCTTACGCTTACGGAGGTAAACCGGGGAGGAGGATTTCACGGATGACGGATCAAGCATCGGTTGCGATCAAACGGATTAACCCGCCCGAACTCGGCGTCCCGCCGGGCTATTTGCAGGTGGTGGAAGTTCGCGGCGGGCGTATCATTTTCATCGCGGGCCAGACCGCGCTGGATCGGAACGGCGAAGTCGTCGGCAAGGCCAATTTTGCCCAGCAGGCGGCCCAGGTGTTCGAAAATCTAGCCATTGCGCTGCAATCCGTCGGCTGCACTGCCGCCAACTTGATCAAGCTGACCGTCTTTCTCCGAAACATGGATGATTTGTCAGCGTATCGAGAAGCCCGAAATCGATTTTTTGCTACGGTGACGCCACCCGCCGGTCCGGCCGTAACCTTAGTGGAGGTGTCACGACTCTACGGTCCGGATTTCCTGATTGAAATCGAGGCCTTCGCGGCAGCCTAATTGTGGCAGGTTCCATCGCCGCAAAAAAGCCGCTTGAGGGCAACCGTGTCGGCACGCTGCGAGAGGGCGTGTGTGTCTTTCCAACACTAGAGGAGCGCGAGCCCGCGCCGGTAGGGTGACGTGTCATGACAAGGGGAGTTACTTCCATGAAGAAGCTCGCTCTACCACTGGCCGCGCTGCTCGCTCTCCTCAGTATCGCGGGCTGTGCGCAGTACTACGGCAAGGGCAAAGCCCCGCCGCCGGTTGTTACCAAAGGCTAAGCAAGCGTTGGGGGGAGTGCGGGGACCGGCCATCGTGCCGGTCCCTTTCTTTTTCAAAACCGCGCTAATGAATCACGATCGTGGTCGCATCCATGCCTTCGCGCTGCAGCAGGCCGAACAGGATCGCGGCGTTGCCGGGATCAAGCCGAACGCAGCCGTGCGAGGCGGGGCGGCCGAGATGCGAAATCTCGTAGCTGCCGTGGATGGCGAAGCCGCCGTAGAAGAAGATCGAATGCGGCATCGGCGAATTGTAATATTTGCGTGAGAACCAGTGCCGCGCCAGCATTTCCGGGTGATAGGTGCCGGGCGGGGTGATGTAGCCGCGCCGCGCGGTGGAGACGCGCCAGTTGTAACGCGGCACGCCATCGACGGTCACCGCCATGCGCTGCACCGCGCGATCGATGTCGACGACAATGGCGGCGCTGGCGCTTCTCGTCAGCGCGACAGTGAATACCAGCGCGGCCAGTACGCAGTACAGATGACGCATGACGGGCCCCGGCGACCTCAGCACCTAATCACTACGTAACGTGAAGTGCTTGTAAAGCGGTTACCGAGCGCGGACGTTCTTTACTGATCTTTTTCCCGGGCGCAGCGCAACAGCGCACGGCTGTAACATTGGGCTAACCATGACGACCTTCGATCTCTTCACCGTCGGTCATTCCAATATTTCGGCGGAGCGCTTTATCGCACTGCTGCGCGGCGCCGGTGTCGACGCTATTGCCGACGTGCGCTCAATCCCCGCGTCGCGGTTTTGCCCCTGGTTCTCGGCGAAGAACCTCGCGTCGCTCTTGGCCGGCGCAAACATGGACTATCTGTCCTTCGGCGATGAACTCGGCGGCCGGCCGCGCGATCCGTCGCTCTATTGCGACGGCGTCGCCGATTACGAGGTCATGGCGAGGTGGCCGAGCTTCCGGGCTGGTCTCGATCGCTTGCTTGCGAACGCCGGGCAGCGGCGCCTGTGCCTGATGTGTTCGGAGCGCGATCCGCTCGACTGCCATCGCTGTCTGTTGGTCGCCCGCGCGCTGGCCGCGCGCGGTGTGACGGTCGGACACATCCTGCATGATGGCGGAATCGAATCGCACACCGCCGCCGAGCGGCGGCTTCTCGAAGCCGCAGGCGTGGATAGCGACCTCTTCGCAACTGGACAGGACGAACGACTCGCGGCAGCGTATCGCCGCCGCGTGCGTGCCGTCGCCTACCGCCTCAGGGGCGCGAACAAGCCGGACAAGATGGCGAACAAGACGGCGACAGCCATTAAGAAGAAGAGCCGCTGATGTACACTGCCGCCCGCCTGGTTGCCGTTCTCCTCTTCGCGCTGGCCGGTTCCGCCGCCGCGCAGGAAAAGCACCTGATCGATCCGACGCCGCCCGGCTCGCTCAATCCCGAGCCGCTGCCGCCGCTCGAACATCCGGACGCCGCCACCCCGGCCAAGGAATTTTTCGCACGCAAGCCGACGCCGTTTCCCGGCCCCGCCCGCTCGATCGGCGGCTATTCCGACGGCTGCCTCGCCGGCGCCGCGCCGCTGCCGATCGACGGCCCGTCTTGGCAAGTCATGCGGCTGTCGCGCAACCGCAACTGGGGCAATCCGCATCTCGTGCGCTTCATCGAGCGCTTTGCCAAAAACGCCAAGAAAGTCGGCTGGAACGGCCTTCTGGTCGGCGACATGTCGCAGCCGCGCGGCGGGCCGATGATTTCAGGCCATACCAGCCATCAGGTCGGGCTCGACGCCGACATCTGGTTCACGCCGATGCCGGACCATGTGCAAAGCCGCCAGGAGCGCGAATTCACGTCGGCGACCGATATTGTCGCGCCGGATCTGCTCGACATCGATCCGCAAATCTGGACACCGACCTATACCGCACTCATCCGCGCCGCCGCCAAGGATCCGTCGGTGACGCGCATCTTCGTCAATGCCGCGATCAAGAAGGCACTGTGCCGCGAGGCCGGCTCGGATCGCGATTGGCTGCAGAAAGTACGGCCGTGGTACGGCCATGCCGAGCACTTCCACGTCCGCATCGCTTGTCCAGCGGACAGTCCCGATTGCAAGCCGCAGGCGCCGCCGGATGCGAACGATGGCTGCGGTCACGAGCTCGATTACTGGTTCAAGGAATCGACCCTGCATCCGCCGCCGCCGCTCATTCCCCCGAAGCCGAAGCCGCCGCTGACGCTCACCGGCTTGCCGCCGACATGCAAATCGATCGTGCAGGCGCCGTAAGCGATACGTTAGGTTCACAATCCCGGCGTTCCAAAAAGCATCCGCTGCGCCAGCGCCGCGGCATACAACAGGCCGCAGACGCAGATGACAATGACCACAGTGAAATTGGCGGCTTGCTGTTCGGGCACTTTGGTCAGTCGCGGCACCCCGAGCCAGAACAGATAAATGCCGTAAACGCCGGTGAGCAGGAGAAAACGCAAGCCGGGCAGCAACAGAAATATTCCGGCGAGCCAGAGCGGTGTAAACGAGTAGACCGCGAGCTTGAACGCGTCCTCGAAATCGCGCCGCCCGCCGAACAGTGGCGCCAAAAGGTCGATGATCAGACCGAGCAGCAGCACAATGGCGCAGCTCGCCGCGTAACTGAAAATCGCGCCGAACAGTCCGTCGATGAGATCGGTGCGGAGAATGGCGCCGGAGGGCGCAACCACGCCGACCAGCGTCGCGCCGACAAAGCTGGAAAGGGCGGGGATCAGCGCCAGCACGGCGACATAGCGGCTGAGCAGAAAGGCCGGATCGCCGATGTCCTTTTCGATTCCGCGCCAGGCCGCCGCCGGATCGACCAGGATCGCCTTGGCTTGCACGAACGCGTTCATGCCGCCAGTGCCTTTACGTCTTCGCGCAACAGCGCGGCGCCTTTTTCGGCGATCATCATGGTCGGCGCGTTGGTATTGCCGGAGGTGATCGTCGGCATCACCGAAGCATCGATCAGGCGCAGGCGCTCGATGCCGGCAACGCGCAAGCGCTCATCGACCACCGTCATCGGATCGCTGGACAGCCCCATTTTCGCGGTGCCGACCGGGTGAAAGATCGTGGTGCCGATATCGCCGGCGGCTTTTACGAGCCCCGCTTCATCGTCGTCGCGAGCGGCGGCGCCGGGCAAGTATTCCTCGGGATGAAAGCGCGCCAGCGCCGGTTGGGCTGCGATCCGCCGCGTCAGCCGGATCGCGCTCGCGGCAATGCGGCGGTCCTCGTCGGTCGAGAGATAATTGGGTTTAATCACCGGCGGATCGGCGGGCTCGCGCGAACGCAGGCGCAAGGCGCCGCGGCTTGTCGGCCTCAAGTTGCAGACGCTCGCGGTAAAGGCCGGAAATTTGTGCAGCGGCTCACCGAAGCGATCGAGCGACAGCGGCTGAATGTGGTACTGCAGATTGGCGCGCGGCTGATCGCGGTCGGATCGCGTGAACAGGCCGAGCTGTGACGGCGCCATCGTCAACGGGCCGCGGCGGAACAGGACATATTCGGCGAGCATGCGGACAAAACCGAGCGGCGCGTGATAGCGCTCGTTCAGCGTGGCGATGCCCTGGACTTTGTAGATCATGCGGAGCTGCAGATGGTCCTGTAGATTGGCGCCGACGCCCGGCCGATCGAGCAGGACGTCGATGCCGTGTTCGCGCAAATGCTCGGCCGGCCCGATGCCGGACAGCATCAGGATTTGCGGCGATCCGATCGCGCCTGCGGCGAGCACGATTTCGCCACGGCAGCGCGCGCTGCGCAGCGCGCCACCTTGCCGCCAGCGCACGCCAACGGCGCGCCGGCCCTCGAAGGTCAAGCCTTCGACTAGGCAGCCGGTCTCCAGCCGCAGATTGGCGCGCTTGAGCACAGGTTTGAGAAAAGCGCGGGCTGCGGAGACGCGCCGGCCGCGTCTTTGATTGACATGAAAGGCGCAGCAACCTTCGTTGTCGCCGCAGTTGAAATCGGCGATGGATTTGATCCCGGCCTGTTCGGCGGCGGCGCGAAAAGCGTCGAGCAGATCCCAGCGCACCCGGGGCGGTTCGATGTGCCACTCGCCGCCAATCGCATGCGCGGCGCTTTCGCCCATGAAATGATTTTCATGGCGCTTGAAGAACGGCAGCACATCGTCCCAGCCCCAGCCGTTAAGTCCGAGCTGCCGCCAATGATCGTAGTCCGCGGCCTGCCCGCGCATATAGATCATCGCGTTGATGGCCGAGGAGCCGCCGATCACCTTGCCGCGCGGATAGTTCAAGCCGCGGCCGTTCAGTCCCGGCTCCGGCTCGGTCTTGAAACACCAATCCGAATGCGGATTGCCGATCGCGAACAAATAGCCGACCGGGATATGAAACCAGATCCAGTTGTCGTTGCCGCCGGCTTCGAGGATCAGTACGCGTCTATCGGGATCGGCGGACAGGCGATTGGCGAGCAGGCAGCCAGCCGAACCGGCGCCGACGATGATGTAGTCGTAGTCGCCGTCGATCGGCTCGCCTTGTGTCCCTTGCTCTTGTGTCACTTGCTCTTGCGCCACATCACGCTCCCGCAACGCGTGCCGGCAACATAGCAGCGTTGGCCGCAGGGAAAAGGGGCCGGCTTTGCAAACTGGCGCCTCGCTTGTCGGCGCCGCCTCGCGGTCCTATCATCATCGGCGGCCAACGGCGCGCCGGGCGCGCGCCGGATCACAGCCCGGAACGACGGTTCCCATAAAGCTGGCCGCGATCAATATCAGCATTCGCAATCGTGCGTGTGCCTTGAGCGCGTCATGCGCATGGGAGAGCCGTTATGTCGCAGCGAACCAGCTTTTTTGTAGCGCTTGCCGCTTTACTCGCGGCTTGCGTCGCGCCGCTTGCCGCGCCAGCGCAACAACAAGCTCAAGACACATCGATCCTGGTCTTTGCCGCGGCGTCGATGAAGAACGCGCTTGACGACGTCGATGCCGCTTTCGCCAAACAATCCGGCATCGCGGTGGTCGCCAGCTACGACGCGAGTTCGGCGCTGATGAAGCAGATCGAACAAGGCGCTCCCGCGGATGTTTTCATCTCCGCTGATCTGAAATGGATGGACTACGGCTCGCAGAAGAAGCTTATCGATGACGGCACGCGCGTGAATTTGCTCGGTAACACGCTCGTTCTGATCGCCGGCAAAGAATCGAAGCTGAGCGAAGTGATGATCGGTCCCAACCTCGATCTCGCCGGATTAGCCGGCGCCGGGCGCATTGCAACGGGTGACGTGCGCGCGGTGCCGGTCGGGATCTACGCCAAAGCCGCTTTGCAAAGGCTCGGGCTGTGGGACGCAGTCGAGCCGAAGCTGGCGATGGTCGGCAATGTCCGCGCCGCGCTCGTTTTGGTCGCGCGCGGCGAGGCGCCGCTCGGTATCGTCTACGCCACCGACGCCAAAGTGGAGCCCGCGGTGAAGGTCATCGCGACCTTTCCCGACGACTTGCATGAGCCGATCGTCTACCCCGTGGCAGCGACGCGAACTGCCAAGCCGTCCGCGGCGCTTTATCTTACTTTCTTGCGCTCGGCAGCGGCGCGCTCGATCTTCGAGCGATACGGTTTTAGCGTTCTGGTCAAGCCTGTTTCGTGAGCTGCGGCGCTGATGCTCGAGCTTTCCCCGGCGGAATGGACAGCGGTCGAATTGTCGCTGCGCATCGCGTTGGTGGCGACCGCATGGGCGTTGCCGTTCGGAATCGCGATCGGCTGGCTACTGGCGCGCGGCAAGTTCTGGGGCAAGACCGTATTGGATGGTCTGGTTCACTTGCCGCTGGTGCTGCCGCCAGTCGTGACGGGTTACCTGTTGCTGCTCTGGTTCGGCCGTAAGGGTCCCCTCGGCGCGTTTCTTTATGATCACTTCGGCATCATCTTCGCGTTCCGCTGGACCGGCGCGGCGCTCGCCTCCGGCGTCATGGGTTTTCCGCTTCTGGTTCGGCCGATCCGGCTCGCGCTCGAGACCATCGATCGGCGGCTTGAGGATGCGGCGGCGACCTTGGGCGCCAATCCGGCGCTGGTGTTCTTCACCGTGACGCTGCCGCTCGCCTTGCCCGGTATTATTGCCGGCGTGCTGATGTGTTTTGCCCGCGCCCTTGGCGAATTTGGCGCGACGATCACTTTTGTCTCCAACATTCCAGGCGAGACGCAAACAATCTCTGCCGCGATCTACACATTCCTGCAAATTCCCGACGGCGACGCCGCGGCAGGACGGCTGGTCGTGGTCGCCATCGTTTTATCGCTTGCCGCGCTCATTGCCGCCGAATGGCTCGGCCGGCGTGCTAGCGCGCGTTTTCATGGGGAATGATCGTGCTTGCGCTCGAGGTGGAAAAACAGCTCGGCGCGCTCGCGCTTGCGGTGCGATTCCAAATCACCGGCGGCGTCACCGCTCTGTTTGGCCCGTCGGGAGCCGGAAAAACCTCGCTGGTCAATATGATCGCGGGCCTGCTCAAACCGGATCGCGGCTGCATTGTGCTCGACGACACGACCCTGTTCGATGCCGCAAACGCCATCAATGTGCCGCCGCACCGGCGCCAGATCGGCTATGTGTTTCAGGAAGGCCGACTGTTTCCGCATTTGAGCGTGCGGCAAAACCTGGATTATGGCAGACGCATGAGCGGCCGGCCGCGCGATCCGACTGAATTCGAACGGATCGCGTCGCTCTTGGGCATCACCCATCTGCTCCAGCGTCGGCCGCGCATGCTGTCGGGAGGCGAACGTCAGCGCGTCGCCATCGGCCGCGCCTTGCTGATGCAGCCCCGTCTTTTGCTGCTCGACGAGCCGCTCGCGTCGCTCGATGCCGGGCACAAGGGCGAAATCTTGCCTTATCTGATGCGTCTGCGCGATCAAGCCGCCGTTCCGATGGTCTATGTCAGTCATATCGCCGGCGAGGTGCGCCAAATCGCGACCACTGTCGTGCGGTTGGACGAAGGGCGCGTCCTGGCTGTCGGCGGGCTTGAACTCCTTGCCGGGGCAGGCTGATTGTTTCATTCCTGCCCTGATGCAGAGCAAGCCCACGCCAACGGCAAAATACGCAACCGCATGTGGCATAGCTTGCGGCGCCGGTGCGGCCTTGTTTTGGGCGCTCGGCTTTGTCGCCGCGCGCCAGGGCGTCACTTCGGGCCTGTCGCCACTTGTGATCGCGCTGCATCGGTTTGTGTGGCCGGGTTTTGCGCTGCTGCCTTTAGTCGCCAAAAATAATTTCGCCGACCTGCGCATAATCGGGCTTCCCCGCGCGGCTGCGCTGGCGCTGTTTGGCGGCTTGCCGCTCGCGCTTCTGAGTTATGTCGGCTACGTCCTGGTGCCGCTCGGCCACGGCGCCGTCATTCAGCCATCATGCGCAGCGCTAGGCGGGCTTGTTCTGGCGCGCCTGGTGCTCAAAGAACCGCTGCCGCCGCGGCGCATTGCCGGCGCCGCGGTCATCGTGATCGGCCTGGCGGTAATCGGCGCCGAAGCGCTGCGGACGATCGGTGCCCACGGCGTGCTTGGCGATTTGCTCTTTGTCGCGGCGGGAAGCTGTTTCGCCATTTTCGGCGTGCTGGTGCGGCACTGGCGGATCGGGGCTATTCGGGCGGCGGCGGTAACAAGCGTGCTCTCGCTCGCCGGACTGCCGATCCTCTTGTTCAGCTTCGGCAATATGCTGGCGGCCGGTTTCTACGAGAATGCGATGCAGGCCGTCGTGCAGGGTGTGCTTGCCGGCGCCGGCGCGATCTATCTGTTCACGCGCGCAGTGGTTTTGCTCGGCGCAAGCCGGGCCGTGCTGTTTCCTTCGCTGGTGCCGCCGTTCACGCTACTGATCGGCTATCTCACGATCGGCGAAGCGCCGAGCGCCTCGCAGCTCGCCGGGCTTGTTATTGTGATCGCCGGCTTCCAGCTGACACAAAGGGCATGACGCCGGGGAGAGGCTATGCCGCCTTGCGCGACGTCAGGAACTCGCCAATGCGATCGAGCGCCTTCAAGATATTCTCGGTCGAATTGGCGTAGGAGACACGCATATAACCTTCGCCAAGAATGCCGAAATCGGGCCCGCCGATCAGCGCCACGCCGGCGTCTTCCAGGAGCGCAGACGCCAATGCCTTGGCTTTCCAACCGCTGCGCTTGATGTTTGGAAAGGCGTAAAAGGCGCCCTTCGGCGTGGCGCAAGATATTCCCGGAATCTTGTTCAAGCCGGCGACCACCACTTTGCGGCGCTTGTCGAACTCGGCCACCATGCGCGCCGGCTCGTCTTGCGGGCCGGTGAGCGCGGCAAGCCCGGCATATTGCGCCGAAGCGTTGACGCAGGAGTGCAGATTGACCGCGAGCTTGCGCGCATATTCGTAAAGCTTGCCCGGCCATACCGCATAACCAAGCCGCCATCCGGTCATCGCGTAGGTTTTCGACCAGCCGTTGAGCAGGATCAGGCGATCACGGATCGACGGATAGCCAAGCAGACAGACATGCTTTTCGCCGTCATAGACCATGTGGTCGTAGATTTCGTCCGACATGATCGCGACATCGGGAAAGCGCTCCAGCCCGGCCACGAGTTTGTCGACTTCCGCTTTCGGCGTGACGCCGCCGGTGGGATTGGCGGGCGAGTTGAGAATGAGAAGCCGCGTGCGTGGCGTGATCAGCTTCAGTGTTTCTTCGGCTGAGAACGCGAAATTGTTTTCCTCGCGGATCGGCACCGGCACTGGGCGTGCGCCGGTATATTCGATCATCGAGCGGTAAATCGGAAAGCCAGGATCGGGGTAAAGGATCTCGGCGCCCGGCTCGCCGAACATCAGGATCGACATGAACATGGTCGGCTTGCCGCCTGGCATGATCATCACTTCATCGGGCGAGACCTTCACGGCAAAACGCTTGCCGAGATCGGCCGCCACCGCTTCGCGCAGCGGCAAAATGCCGACCGCAGGCGTGTAGCCGTGATGGCCGTCACGCAGCGCCTTGATTGCCGCTTCGACAATAAAATCGGGGGTGCGGAAATCCGGCTGGCCGATGCCGAGATTGATGATGTCGCGCCCTTGCGCGGCAAGCTGCATGGCCCGCGCCAGTACGGCGAAAGCATTCTCTTCGCCTATGCGGTCGAAGGCAGCGACAGTTTTCAGCATGGCAGTCCCCCCAAAAATCGGGCGGCAGTTCAACCCAATCGCCGATCAAATGCAAACCCCACTTAGGGGGCTGACAGCGGCAGGCACGAAAGCAGAAGCCCCGGATTTGATCCGGGGCTTCTGACCATTCGCCGTCGGCTGGTTTGCCGGCTTAGGAGCCGCGCTGCACGTTGAACTCAGCGCCGGATTGGTACGACTGCTGGGTTCCGCTGCGCAATGCGCCGTTGGGATATTGATCGGCGAACGCCGAGGTCGCGAGCGTGGCAAGAACGAGCGCCGACAAAGCCAATTTCTTGGTCAGAGTGGTCATTTTCGAATCTCCTTTTGGCAGGCGCCCTTGGCCGCTATCTATTCTGTTTATCGCATTGCATAACGCACGCCGTGATCACCAAATCTCAAGATAATGTGAAGGATCAATAGCTTAGCGGAACGCCAATTGCGCTTCCGCCGCCGCTCTGCTGCGTTGCAAAAACCCAAAATCGGAAAACCGTTTTGACTCAGTGGATTAGGTCGGCGTCTATCGATGTAGCGGCTTGCGCCGCGCGCCGTTCGCGATTGCCCAAACGCGATATATCTACTGAATCAACGTCCTGCGGAAATTGCATTGCAGGCATTTTGCGACCGATCGAGACGTCCATTTTAGTCGGAGAAGGTAATGGCCAGGGACAAGAGCGCGCGAGGCGAAACGCAGACGCGTCTGCGTTCGCAATTATGGTTCGACAATCCCGACAATCCGGGAATGACCGCGCTCTATCTCGAGCGCTATCTCAATTATGGACTGACCCGGGCCGAATTGACGTCCGGCCGTCCGATCATCGGCATCGCCCAAACCGGCTCGGATTTGAGCCCGTGCAATCGTCATCACCTTGAACTGGCGCAGCGCGTGCGCGCCGGTATCCGCGATGCCGGCGGTATCGCCATCGAATTTCCGGTGCATCCGATTCAAGAAACCGGCAAGCGGCCAACCGCAGCGCTCGACCGCAACCTCGCTTATCTCGGGCTGGTCGAAGTGCTCTACGGCTATCCGCTCGACGGCGCGGTGCTGATGACCGGCTGCGATAAGACCACGCCCGCTTGCCTGATGGCCGCGGCCACGGTGAACACGCCGGCAATCGTGCTGTCCGGCGGCCCAATGCTCAACCACGTTGAGAACGGCAAGCTGATGGGTTCCGGCACGCTGATCTGGCAAGCGCGCCAGGATCAGGCCGCTGGCAAGATCGACTACAAGGAATTTATCAACATCGTCGCGCGCTCGGCGCCGTCGGCTGGACATTGCAACACCATGGGCACCGCCTCGACCAATAATGCGCTGGCCGAGGCGCTCGGCATGTCGCTGCCGGGCTGCGCCGCAATTCCGGCCCCGTACCGGGAACGCGGACAAATCGCTTATGAGACCGGCGTGCGTGCGGTCGAGATCGTCCGCGAGGACCTCAAGCCCTCGGACATTCTCACGCGCGCGGCATTCGAGAATGCGATTGTCGCCTGTTCGGCGATCGGCGGTTCGACCAATGCGCCGATCCATGTCAACGCGATTGCGCGCCATGCCGGCGTCGAGCTTGCGATCGAGGATTGGGAAAAGGTCGGTTACGACGTGCCGCTCCTGGTCAACGTTCAGCCGGCCGGCGAATATTTGGGCGAGGATTATTATCGCGCCGGGGGCCTGCCGGCGGTGATGCATGAGCTTCACGCTGCCGGGCGACTGCACGGCGACGCGCTCACCATCAACGGCAAGACCGTTGCGGAAAACGTCGCGCAGGCCAAAATCTACAATGCCGAGGTCATCCGGACTTATGACCGGCCGCTGAAAGCGACGGCGGGATTCAAAGTTCTGCGCGGCAACTTGTTCGATTCCGCGATCATGAAAACGAGCGTGATCTCCGACGAATTCCGCAATCGCTATCTCTCCAATCCCAAGGATCCGAATGCGTTCGAAGGCCGCGCCGTCGTGTTCGATGGACCTGAGGATTACCATCGCCGCATCGACGATCCGTCGCTTGGGATCGACGAGCACACGATCCTATTCATGCGCGGCGTGGGACCGATCGGCTATCCAGGCTCGGCCGAGGTTGTGAACATGCAGCCGCCGGCGGCGCTGATCAAAAAAGGGATAACCTCGCTCGCCTGCATCGGCGACGGGCGGCAGTCGGGCACGTCCGGTTCGCCGTCGATCCTTAACGCCTCGCCGGAAGCGGCGGCGGGCGGGGGTCTCGCTTTGCTCAAGACCGGCGATCGGGTGCGCATCGATCTCAACAAGGGCAACGCCGATATTCTGATATCCGCCGCCGAGTTGGCCGCGCGCCGCGCGGCGCTGGACAAGGGCGGCGGCTATCAATATCCGCCGAGCCAGACGCCGTGGCAGGAAATCCAGCGCGCCATGGTCGATCAGCTCGCCGAGGGCATGGTCTTGACCCCAGCCGTGAAATATCAGCGGGTCGCGCAGAAATCGGTGCCGCGCGATAATCACTGAGTGCCATCCAGGTTTGATCACGCGCCCGGTAGTCATCGCTACCGGGAGCGTGGCAGATTGTGATCGCTTTCAACCGCAATGACCTAGCCGGGAATGAGTGCAATGAGCCGACCGTCCGCCGCCGAGAAACGTAAAACCTTCCGCACGCTTCACGACGCCGGTTGCTTCGTCATTCCCAATCCGTGGAACGTCGGCAGCGCGCGCTACCTGCAAAGCCTGGGCTTTCCGGCGCTGGCGACGACGAGCTCGGGTTATGCGCATTCGCAAGGTTATGCCGACGGCGCGCTCAGCTGCGAGGCGGTGCTTGCGCATTTCCGCGACCTCGCTGCGGCAACCGACGTGCCGCTGAACGCGGATTTCGAGGATGGCTTGGCCGATAATCTCGAAAGCCTTGCGGAAAATGTGACGCGTTGCGTGGCGACCGGCGTTGCCGGTCTTTCCATCGAGGACTCGCCGAACAATGCGGCAATGCCTCTCTACCCGCTCGATGTCGCGGTGGCGCGCGTCAAGGCTGCGCGCGCGGCGATCGACCGTGCCGGCGGCGACATCGTGTTCACGGCGCGAGCCGAAGGATTTATCCGCGGCGTGCCCGATCTCGACGACGTCGTTCGCCGGCTGCGCGCCTATAAAGATGCTGGCGCCGACTGCCTCTACGCCCCCGGCATCAAGACCGGCGAGCAAATCGCGGCGGTGGTGAGGGCGGTGGCGCCGAAGCCGGTCAATTTCCTCAATAGCGGCGCGTTCGGCTTCACGGTTGGCGACCTTGCGGCCATGGGCGTGCGCCGCATCAGCGTCGGCGGCTCGCTCGCGCGCGTTGCCATGCACGCCTTCATTGGCGTCGCGACCGAGATCGCGCGCGACGGCAAATTCGACGGTTTTGCCGGCCTCATCAGCAATGCCGACTTAAACAAGTTCTTCAGCGACGATCGGAAAGAGGGTGGGTCGCCATGACAGCGTCCGAGCCTCACCCGATGAGCGGGCAGCCGATTGGGCTGCCGGTCGAGAAAACCGGGGCCGCGCCGCGCCCCGGACCGGTCATATTGAAGGGCCGTTACGGTCGTTTGGAGAAACTGCACCCCGATCACTGGGCGGATCTATGGGCGGTATTCGCGGGCCATGATCATGTCTGGACCTATATTTCTACCGACGGTCCATTCGCCGATCCGTCTGAATTCGCGAGCTTCATCGCCAAGCGCGCGGCGGCCGAGGATCCCTATGCCTATGCGATCATCGATTTGGAGGATCGCGCGGTTGGCTATGTGACGCTGCTGCGGATCGTTCCGCCGCATCGCGTGATCGAAGTGGGCCATGTGCTCTATTCGCCGACCTTGCAGCGCACCCCGCTCGGCACCGAAACCCAGTATCTGTTGGCGCGTTACGTTTTCGAGACGCTCGGCTATCGCCGCTATGAATGGAAATGCGACGCGTTAAATGCCGCATCGCGGCGGGCGGCATTGCGTTATGGATTCGTCTACGAGGGCACTTTTCGCCAGTACATGATTGCCAAGGGCCGCAATCGCGACAACGCGTGGTTTTCAATGCTCGACAGCGAATGGCCGTCGCGTAAGCGCAACTTCGAACGATGGCTGAACCCTGAGAATTTCGACGCGCAGGGCGTCCAACGCGTGGGCCTTGCAGCATTGAATGCCGCGGCGGGAGGACAGGATGAGCAACAGGCTCCAAGGTAAAGTGGCGCTGGTCACCGCGGCAGGGCAGGGCATCGGCCGCGCCATCGCCGAGGCCTTCGCCAATGAAGGCGGCGAGGTCATCGCCACCGATGTCGCCGAAGATAAAGTCCGCGATCTTGCCGCTGCAAAGCGAATCAAGCTTGACGTGCGCACGCAGGACAATGTCGACGCCGTCGCCAAGACGGTGGGAAACGAATTCGGCGCGCTGGATATCCTGGTGAACTGCGCCGGCTACGTGCACAACGGCAGCATTCTCGAGTGTGGGGATCGGGACTGGGATTTTTCCTTCGATCTCAATGTCAAATCTATGCACCGCACTATCAAGGCCTTCCTTCCCGGCATGCTGGAGAAAAAGTCGGGCTCGATCGTGAACATTTCCTCGGCGGTATCGTCGATCCGCGGCGTTCCCAATCGTTACGTCTATGGCGCCACCAAAGCAGCGGTGATCGGGCTCACCAAGGCGATCGCCGCGGATTTCATCAAGCAAGGCATCCGCTGCAACGCCATCTGTCCCGGCACCATCGAATCGCCGTCGCTGGAAGAGCGCATCGCGACTTTATCGAAGCAAACTGGACGGTCCCTCCAAGACGTTCAGCAGTCATTTATCGATCGGCAGCCGATGGGCCGGCTCGGCACCGCGCAGGAAGTTGCCGCGCTCGCCGTATTTCTCGCCAGCGACGAGGCAAGCTACATCACCGGCCAGCCGCATCTGGTCGACGGCGGCATGGCACTATAACAAATGGCGCTGTAAGAAACCCATTTCGTCATCCTGAGGTGCGCTCCGAAGGAGCGCCTCGAAGGATGAACGACCAGCAGATGTAGGTCACCCTTCGAGGCTCGCTGCGCTCGCTCCTCAGGGTGACGACGACGGGGGCTCCATGCACATTTTCATCACCGGCGCCGCTGGCATGATCGGGCGCAAGCTGACGGCGCGGCTGGTGGCCGACGGCATGCTCGACAATCGCCGGATCGACAAACTTACGCTACTAGACGTGACGGCCCCGGCGAAGCCAGAGAAATTTTCCGGCTCTGCCGAGACCGTGGCCGGCGACATTACCGATGCCGCGGCACTGCGGAAGCTTGTCGCCACCCGGCCCGACGTGATCTTTCATCTTGCCGCCGTGGTCTCCGCCGAAGCCGAAATCGATTTCGACAAAGGCATGCGCATCAACCTCGACGGTTCGCGCGCGCTCTTCGACGCGGTTCGCGCCCTCGGCGACGGCTATTGTCCGCGCCTGGTCTTTACCTCATCTATCGCCGTGTTCGGCGCGCCATTTCCCGATGCCATCGCCGACGACTTTCATCTCACCCCGCTGACCTCCTATGGAACGCAAAAAGCGGCCGTCGAACTTCTGCTCGCCGATTATACGCGTCGCGGATTTCTCTCCGGCGTCGGCATCCGGCTGCCGAGCATCGTGGTGCGTCCCGGCAAGCCGAACAAAGCCGCTTCGGGGTTCTTCTCCTCGATCATTCGCGAACCGCTCGCTGGCCAAGAGGCAGTGCTGCCGGTCGCGGACAGCGTGTTGCACTGGCACGCCAGTCCCCGCGCCGCAGTGGGATTTCTGATCCATGCCGCCGGGCTCGACGCCGGCAAACTCGGCCCTCGCATCAACCTCACCATGCCCGGCGTCTGCTGCACGGTGGCCGAGCAGATCGCCGCCTTGCGGCGGATCGCTGGCGACAAAGTGGCGGCGCGCATCCGCAGCGAGCCCGATCCCCTGATCGCGCGCATCGTGGCCGGCTGGCCAAGCCGGTTCGATCCACAACGCGCGCTCGCGCTCGGCTTTCGCGGCGATGCCTCGTTCGAAGAGATAATCCGCGTCCATATCGCGGACGAACTAGGTGGCAAAATCGCAAATTAACGCGGAACCCTGCATTTGCTTGCGTTGTCGCCGCCGATGCTTACATTGAAGACCTAAGTCTCTACGATATTCCCGACACGCCATGACTTATGTCGATGCAGCCTGTGCGCCGCTGCGCAAAACCGGGCAGATCAAAATTCACGGCCCTGAGGCTTTCGAGGGCATGCGCAAGGCCGGGCGGCTCGCGGCCGAATGTCTCGACATGCTGGTCGGTGAAATCAAACCTGGCGTGACGACGGAGCACATCGACCGCCGGGTATTCGAATTCGGCATGGACCGCGGCGCGCTGCCGGCGACCCTGATGTATCGCGG
>Ga0187816_10000042_pt1 | contig 29273 bp, 29 predicted proteins | sample NC_wetland_sal_i_16_FD_132960 | JGI IMG/M metagenome (GOLD analysis project Ga0187816, IMG submission 132960) | Wetland sediment microbial communities from Neuse River Estuary, North Carolina, USA - SO4_1 | ecosystem: Environmental > Aquatic > Freshwater > Wetlands > Sediment | place: USA... | reverse complement strand
CGCAAGGCCAAGAGCCGGATTTCGGCGCTGGACGAAGGCGACATGCGCCCGGATCAGGTCAAGCTCATCGCCAAGCGGCTTGGCGTGACCGAGCAGGATGTCATCGACATGAATCGCCGGCTCGGCGGCGATGCTTCGCTCAACGCGCCGATCCGCGAAGACGGCGATTCCGGTGAATGGATGGATTGGCTGGTTGACGACGGCGTCAGCCAGGAAAGCCGGCTGGCCGAAAGCGAACAGTCGGAAAACCGGCACAAGGCGCTCGGCGAGGCGCTCACCGTGCTCAATGACCGCGAGCGCCGGATTTTCGAAGCGCGCCGGCTCGCTGACGAACCGATCACGCTGGAAGAACTCGCCGACGAGTTCGGCGTATCGCGCGAGCGCGTGCGCCAGATCGAAGTGCGCGCCTTCGAGAAAGTGCAGAAGGCGGTCAAGAACAACATCGCGCATATGGAAAACCCGCACGCCGCCGTCGCCGCGGCCGCGCGGTGAATTTTCCGCTCATTCCCGCGCAAGCGGGAATCCAGATAAGCCAGTCAAATCTGCAATAATCCGCGCTGGGTCCCCGCTTTACGCGGGGACGAGCGGATGAATCAAGCCAGAGCGATTCGCTTTAGAAATGACCGGCTTCTACTACTTCCCTGCCGCCTTGCGCAGCGCCGCACTGATGCGGTCCTGCCAGCCAGGGCCGTCTTGCTGGAAAAAGTCGAGCACGTCGCGGTCGATCCGCAGCGTCACTGTCTCTTTCCCGCCCGGTAAGGCGGCCGGCGCCGCCCTCGATGGGCCTTCGACCGGCTTGGTCGTCACCGCCTTGAAGGCTTTCTCGGCGGCGGCGCGCGCGTCGGGCTCGCGCCGCGTCTTCGGCGTATCCCGCCAATCTCTCGATCGGTCTCGCGAGTCTCTCGAATCGTCTCGGGGCATTGTCCGATAATGACGCGCCGCAGGGCGCGATGCAAAGTCAGCAGTGCCGGGCGTCACGCCCGAAGGTTGCAAGGCGGCCTACGCGCTCGTTGCATCATTGATCGCCCGCAACAGCGTGAGCAGCGCGCGATTGAGTGGCATCGCCATGCCGTGCCGCTCGCCAGCCGCAACAATCGCGCCGGTGAGCGCCTCGACCTCAAGCCGGCGCCCGGCGAGGCGATCGAAATACATCGAGGTGCCGAGCTCGCCGGAAAAATTTTCGAGCGTGGCGATCGTGCGCGCGGTTTCGTCTTCGGCAAGCTTCACACCCTCCGCGCGCGCCGCCGCCACCGCTTCGTCGAGAATGCCCCGGCACAGTTCCTGAACGTCCGGACGACGTAGCACCGCCTGCCGCTGCAGTGTCAGGGCAGTGATCGGATTGGCAACCGCATTGATCAGAAGCTTGCGCCAAGCCAGCGTTGCGAAATCGCCGCTGCGAATGATGCGAAGCGGCGTGCCCTCGAACAGATCGACGAAAGCGCGGCCCGGCTCGTCATCGGCAACCACCACATCGTAGGAGCCGGCATGGCGAATCCGCACGCGGTCCGGAGCTAAGCGCTCGCCGTTATAATAAACCAGCACCGGCACGATGGTGGTGCCGCACGCGAGCGGCGCCACGCGTGCGACGTGATCGATGCCGTTCTGCAAAACTGCGACGCGCGTGACCGGCGTGCACAGCCGCGCAAGCCAGGGACCGGCGGCCGCAGTCTGATGCGTTTTCGTGCAAACGAGCACCCAATCGACCGGTTTGGCTTGCGCCGGATCGGTCAACACGCGAAGGGGGGCTTCGACCGGTCCTTCCGCGCGCTCCAGCGTAAACCGCCCGATCGGCTGCCGCGTGCAGGCCACGATATCGTGCTGCCCGGCGGCTGCGAGAGTACCGGCGGCGGCGCCGCCGACGCTGCCAAGCCCGACCACTGCGACGCTCAGCCGCCGCGCCTGCGCCCCCGTTGTCATGGTTGCTCGACCCGATCAGGAGAAAATCGATATTGCGCGCCGGAAGGCCGGCGACAAAACCCCCGATCCGAGAGGACCGGGGGTTTGGTCCGACATTGAGGTCAGTCAATCTATCTCGAAGGGTAGCCTACCAGCCACCCGATTTCCGTCGTGCCGCAGCAGTGCCGCTATACGGCTCGCCGAAGGTATCGCCGCCGCCCGGCGAGTTCGGTCCGTAATTTGGCTGGCTCTGCGCGAAGCTTGGCGTGGGCGTCACGAAGCTTGTCGCCGCCACCCCTGCGAACAAAGTCAAAGCCAGGATGATCTTTGCGGCGTTCATCGTGTCGACTCCTCGTTGTTGCCTCGCCCTGGCCCGCTGGACCGGTAGTACAGCCAATTGCCGGCGGTACCATCAGGGTCGTAACCATAGGCGATCGGAGGTGCCGCATACGGCTCGCCTACATAGGCGTAGATGCCCGGGAAATTGCCCGTGTCGTACACCCCGTAGCCGTATGGCGTGGCGTAATAGTAGCCCTGCGCCGCAGCCGCCGATGTCGCGGCGATCACGAGGCCCGCGCCAAAGAGAAGTTTTTTCATAGTTCCGGCTCCGTTTTTCACTTTCAGAGGCAACGATCCGCGCGCTGATCGGTTCGCTCTTGCCGGCGTCGGAACAGCACTATTCCCAGTGGTTTCTGCGACAGCAGGAATGGAACTGCGTGCGCAATCCGCTTTCTCAGGCCGCGGCTAGGGCATGGCCGATCAGCGCGTAGAACAGAACACCCGCCGCGATCACGAGCGCCATCAACAAGAGCGGCGTGAGAATTCTTGCGTCGTTGCGTCGATCGATATCGCGCTGGCTGGGCATGACCGTGCCTGAACATTCAGGCTTCGTTTGCAGCCTAACGGCCGGGCCACGAAGAATGTTCTGGCGCAATACTGGAGCGCATTGCCGCGGCTTGCGCCACGGCAATGCGTTCGGGTCCTGACAGATGGCGGTCTTACCAGGTCCGATACGTGTGGCAGGTGTAATTGCCGACCACGAATTCACGATAGCATTTGGTAATGGTGCCGCCGCGGCGGCGTTCGGCATATTGGGCTTGCTGCACGGTAGTGGCGGCGGCCGCCTGTTGGATGGCGCCGGTGCTAATTGGCATTGCTACCGCGCTTTGGCAGACGACGACGACACCGAGGCGGCGAAACCTAACGCAGCGAGAGTTATTCTCATGGGTTTTTCCTCCACTGTTATTTTCGAGGGCAAAGTACGCTGGCCGCGCGGGTCTCGACAATCGCCGCGCGCAATCACCCATAACGATTTATTTGTGTGCGGCGAAGGCCTCAAGCCGCAGCGGCAAGACTGCGCCGAACCAGACGGCATGCGCGGTGTGGTCGGCAAGATCGTTGCCGGTTTCCGGATGTAGGAGCGCGACAAGACCATCGCGATTGAGCATCAACCACGGCACAAACGCCGCAAGCAGCTCGGCGGGAAAAGCGATCTGAAACATCGATTGGGGATGCGGTCCGACCAGCTCGTCGTGCCAGCGGCCGAGCTTGGCTTTCGGAAAGTCTTTGGCAACCCGTTGACGCAGCCGCTCGGCGCGGCCGCGGCTGTTCGCCGGATCGTAATAGATATGGGCGTGAAATTGCGCGATGGCCGGTTGCTGCATGGATTGCTTGCTTGGTGAACCTTATGAATGCGGGGCGCTATTGCGCACCCTTCCGAAATGATTGGCAAGGTCGGTCCAGTGGTTTGCTTAGGTTACCCGGTCAGGTGGCCCAGTCAGGTAGCCCACGGCTGCGGGTCGCGGGCGTGCCGGTGCGGGAACAGGTTGGCAAGAATGACGGCCAGAATGCCGGTTAGAAAAATGCCGTCGAAAGTGCCGGCGCCTCCAATCGAAGCTACCGGCGCGCCGAGCCCGCTCACTTTGTCGAGATTGGTCAGATCGGCGCCGATCAGCGTGCCGAGCGCGCCGGCAATGTAAGCGAGCGGTGCGGCGTCCTCGCGCGACAATATCAGCGCGACCGCGGCGGTGGCGATGACCGGCACGAAGACCGGCACTGCGATGCCGAGCCCAGGGACCGGATTGGCGAGCCAGTGCAGAACCAGCGCCACGATCACCGTCGCGATCGTGCCCTTGATCCACAAATTTCGAACGAACAGCAGATAGAGCGATAACAAAGTCGGGATCACCGCGCCGCCGACATTGACCGCGATCACCGTGCCGCGCCAATGGGTGACCACCGGGACCGCATATTGCATGCCGAAGAAATCGACGACGCGGTCCGACACAACCGGCTCCGGCGGTAGCTGGACGATTGGGATGTTGAAAACGCTGCCGATCAGCGAGGCAAACAAGAGAAACAGCGCCGTCCCTGAACTGATGCCGAGGCTGACATAGGCGTAGCGCAGCGATTGGAGGATCAGAACGCCGATGAAGATGCCGACCAGGATTGCAAAGAAGCTCGGCGCCAGCGGTAGGTAATGATATTGGCTTATCTCCATCGGCGCAGGGTCCTCTGTTCAGGATCGCGTCCAGCCAAAACGTTAACCCTGCCCGAAATCGCACAGTTTCCGTAAATTAGATAAGGTTGGCCGCCTTGCTAGTCCAACGCGCGGGCCTATAATCCGGCGCTTCCTTCGCGCAGGGGTTTTTCAATCGTGGCGCCTTCGGAAGCAAAATCCGTCGCCATTATCATGGGCAGCCAGTCTGACTGGCAGACGATGAAGCGCGCCGCCGAGACCCTCGACGCGCTGCAAATCGGCTACCAGACGCTCATTGTTTCGGCCCATCGCACGCCGGAGCGGTTATACGCCTTCGCCAAAGGCGCCAAAGCAGAAGGCTTCAAGGTGATCATCGCCGGCGCCGGCGGCGCCGCGCATCTGCCGGGCATGACCGCTTCGCTCAGCAGCTTGCCAGTATTCGGCGTGCCGATCGAGTCCAAGGCGCTGTCTGGACAAGATTCGCTGTACTCGATCGTGCAAATGCCCCCCGGCGTGCCGGTCGGCACGCTCGCGATCGGCCAGGCCGGCGCGATCAACGCGGCGCTGCTCGCCGCCAGCGTGCTCGCGCTCAACGACGCGGCATTGGCGCGGCGGCTCGAAGCCTGGCGGGCGGCGCAGACCGCGGGTGTACCCGAGGTGCCGAAGGATATCGCGTGACCGCAGCCGCGCCTGCGCTCGAGCCCGAGGCGACCATCGGCATCCTCGGCGGTGGACAGCTTGGCCGCATGCTGGCGCTCGCCGCCGCGCGGCTCGGTTTCAGATGTCATGTTTTCGCGCCGAGTCCGGACTCGCCGGCCTTTGACGTCGTGCATCGTGTCACTTGCGCGGATTACACCGATACCGAGGCGCTGGATCGATTTGCGGCGGACGTCGATGTCGTTACCTACGAATTCGAAAACGTCCCCGCCGAGACCGCTGCTTTTCTCGCCGCGCGCGTTCCGGTCCTGCCGGACCCGGCGATCCTGGCGACGACGCAGGACCGCCTCGTCGAGAAGAACTTCGTCACGAACCTTGGCATCCCAACCGCGGCCTTCGCCGAAGTCTCCTCCCCCGCCGAACTGAAGGCCGCGGTCAAGCGCATCAGTCGGCCCGCGGTGCTTAAGACCCGCCGCTTCGGCTATGACGGCAAAGGCCAAGTCACGATCAAAAACGGCACCGATCCCGAGGCCGCCTGGCGCGAGGCCGGCGCCCAGCCCTGCATCCTGGAAGCATTCATACCGTTCCAGCGCGAAGTCTCGGTTGTGGCAGCGCGCGGCCATGCCGGCGCCGTGGAATGTTTCGACGTGACCGAGAATGAGCACCGCGATCATATCTTGAAGACATCGCGGGTGCCGGCAACGCTTTCGCAACAGGACGCGGTGCAGGCACGGCGCATTGCCGAAATCATCGCTCAGAAGTTTGGCTATGTCGGCGTGCTTGCCGTCGAAATGTTCGTGCTGCGCGAGGGTGAGCTCTTGGTCAATGAAATCGCACCGCGGGTGCACAATTCCGGACATTGGACGCTCGACGGGGCGTCGGTGTCGCAATTCGAGCAGCATATCCGGGCGGTAGCAGGCTGGCCGCTCGCCAAGCCGGTTCGCCGCGGTCGCGTCGAGATGACGAACCTGATCGGCCGCGAGGTCGAAGATTACCGGCTTTATCTCAATTTGCCCGGGGTTGCCGTGCATCTCTACGGCAAAACGGCGATCCGTCCCGGCCGCAAGATGGGCCACGTCACGCGCGTGTTTGACGACTAGTGCGCCTGCGGTGGACTTTTTGGCGCTGTTCTGCTACAGCCCGCGCCAAGGTGACGCAGGCCTTTGGCCGCGCGGCATCAAGCAATCCCAGAACCGAATCCAAGAGGAGCACGCGTGCAGGTTCTTGTCCGTGACAACAACGTCGACCAGGCCCTCAAGGCGCTGAAAAAGAAGATGCAGCGCGAGGGCATTTTCCGGGAAATGAAGCTGCGCGGCCATTACGAGAAACCATCGGAAAGGAAAGCGCGGGAGAAGGCCGAAGCGATCCGCCGGGCCCGCAAACTGGCCCGCAAGCGATTGCAGCGCGAAGGCCTGCTGCCGATGAAGGCCAAGCCCGCCCCCACCGCCGGAGGCGCCAGATCGGGTCCACCGCGGGCGCCGCGGTTCGGCTAACCAGCGACGGACTTTGCTTTTTCCTGCGGCAGAGCCTTATCGATCCTGATTTGACTCAGTATCGATAAGGCTCTGGCTTTTTTGTCATGTTTGTCTCGCCATGTCCTCGCTCGGCCGCGGAAAATCGGACTGCACGATCGTCCCGCCGTGGCGGGTTTTTGCCGGTGCGGGCTGTTATCGTTGCGCCGTGATGGGCGGCAAACCGGCGAAGTCGAGGCCCCGCGTGACGGTGCAGCTCGTACTGCTGCCCGTCATTTTGTTCGCGCTCGCCGGCTGCGCAACTCCCGGCAGTCCGGGCGCCTCCGACCAGGACAAGCCGCTTTATCCCGGACCGCAATCCAATGTCGCTTCGCTCAGCGAGGTCATTGCCGCGCATCCGGACGATCCACAGGCCTACAATATGCGCGGCTCGGTCTATGGCGAATCCGGGCGGCCCGAGCAGGCGCTGGCCGACTTCAATAAGGCAATCAGCCTCGATCCGAATTACGCGCAGGCCTATGCCAATCGCGCGCTCGTGTACCGCCGGATCAACAAGCTCGATCAGGCGCTCGCGGATGAGAACAAGGCGCTGGCGATCGATCCCTCTTACGCGGCAGCCCATGTCGGCCGCGGCATCGTCTACCGCGAGCAAGGACGCAACAACCAGGCGCTTGAGGATTTCAACAAAGCAATCGGGCTGCAGCCGGAAAATCCCGAGGCTTATTACAATCGCGGGCTCCTGTATCAGAGCCAGCGCCAGCACGCTCTCGCGATCGATGATTTCTCGAGTGCAGTGGGGCTTGCCAACAAAAAGACCGAGCCCTACGTGGCGCGCGCGCTCAGCTATCTGGCGCTCGGCGATACCAAATCGGCGGCCAGCGATCTCGACGAGGCGGTGCAGATAGATCCGCTGAATTTGCGCGCTTGGACCAGCCGCGGGCTTGCCTATGAGCGGCTGGGACAGAAGGACAAGGCCGCAGGTTCGTACGCCAAGGCGCTCAATATCAACGACAAGTACCAGCCCGCCAAGGAGGGCTTCGCCCGGGTCGGCGGCAAGGTCGGACAGACCTATCCGACGTTTTGAGCGTTTCATTAAGGCATCACGCACCGAAAGGAGGCGCCGAAGGAGCCATCATGACCATTACGCTCAACCACACCATCGTGCCGGCGCGCGACAAGGTGGTCGCGGCAAAATTCTTCGCCCAGATTTTCGGGTTAAAGCGTGCGCGCACCGGACACTTCGCGCGGGTACGGGTGAACAAGGAACTGACCTTACTGTTCGATGATGACTCCGATTTCGACAGCCATCATCTCGCTTTCCAGGTCACCGATCGCGAGTTCGACGCCATTCTTGGCCGGGTCAAAAAGGCCAAGATCGTGTTCGGCAGCGCGCCGTGGAGCCTCAAAGACGGCAAGCTCAACAATTGGGGCGGCGGCCGCGGCTTCTATTTTCGCGATCCGAACGGGCACGTGCTGGAATTGATGACAGTCCCGCAGTGACGTTTGCGTCGCTGCGAGACTCTAATCGAGATCGCCCGCGAGAAAACGCCCGACCGCATCAAGCGCCCCGTTGGCGTCGAGATCTTCGTGACCGCCGTCGAGAAAACGCACAAAGTGTTTTGGCTGGTTGGCGAGATCAAATAATTTTTCGCCCATCGCGTAAGGAACGACGCGGTCGTGCACGCCGTGCATGATCATCACCGGCGCCGTGACTTTGCCGATGCGCGCGTCGGACCGGAACTGATCCTTCATCAATAGCGACACCGGCAGATACCAGTAATGCTGGGCGCCGACCGCCACCGCCGATGTGAACGGCGCTTCGAGAATGACGCGGCCCACCGGCCGCTCTGCGGCAATGGCAATCGCAATGCCTGAGCCGAGCGACTCGCCCCACAAGACGAGTTGTTGCGCCGGGTAACGCGCGGCGGCAAAGCGATAGGCAGCTTGGGCGTCGGCAATCAGCCCCTCTTCGCTCGGACTGCCGGCCAAGCCACCGTAGCCGCGATATTCCAGTGCGAGGAGCCCGATCCCGTCAGCGATAAGCCTGCGGAAGCGCTCAACGCGAAAGCGCAGCGCGCCGCCATTGCCGTGGAAGTACAGGATCACCGGTTTACCGTCGCGCGGCGCCACGTGCCAGGCGGCGATGCGGACGCCGTCGGCCGCAGTGAGCGGCACTTCTTCGGCTTCGGGCAACCCTGCCGCCGCGGGAAGCACGTGGACGGTGTCGGGGAAATACATCAACGAGCGCTGCGTGAGATAGATCATCGTCGCCAGCGCCGCGTAGACACACAACGCGATGACGGCAGTCCAACCAAGTGCCAGCATTGTGCGCGAGCCGGATCGTGTGCGCGATTTCTTGTGCCAGAGCCGCCCCAGCAAACTCTTGGACATCGCCGTTACGCGCCAACGTAGCGGCATACTCACCTTTGTCGTGGCGTCTATCGGCATCGTCGCACGGGGCAAGCTGGACTGACGAATCCGGTCGGCGCCCTAAAGCCGCACGCCCACATTCGACAGGTCCATCGCATGGAAAGACCGGCCGGATGGTTCAAGCCGGCCGGTCCAAATTCAAAGCGCTACCGCGCTCAGGCGCAGCCTTGTTACTGGCAGATTTCCTCGTTACTGGCAGATTTGCACGGTTCGCCAGCGGTAGCCGTAGCCTTCCACCCAAACCTGGCGCTTGCCCCAGTAGCAACCGGGCGCCAGCGCGGCATAGCCCGGGCCTGGAGCCGGATAATAGCCGGCTGCGGGCGGCGGCGGCGGATAATAGTAGGCCGGCGGCGGCGGGGGCGGACTATTGGCGATGGCGCTGCCGATAATCGCGCCCGCAGCAACGCCACCGATGATTCCAGCGCCGACTGCGCAGCCGTAGCAGCCCGCGTTTGCTGGCGCCGGCGCGGCCACCACAGCGAAGCCCAACGCCGCAGCCGCGGCGAGGCCCACAAGCGACTTATGCATGTGTTTTCCTCATGTGATCGGCCGGGTGCCGATCTCGAATGTGGATAGGCGGAAGTCCCCGAAACCCCCGAACTCGCGTCAAACCCGCCGAAACTCAAGAGCCACTCATTTGCGGAAGTTAGGTTTGGCGGAAGTTAGGTGCCGAAAATCGCCACCATTCGCAAGTGCGAGGCGTTTCCGCCAAGAAAACGCCTCAACTGTTTTCCACCGCTTGGCTTACGCGACTGGTCGGTCAGACGCAGGCGCGAACCCAAGCGTAGCCGTTCCATACCCGGCGCCACACGCAGGGCGGCGGATAGGGATAGGGCGCGTAATAGCCATAGTAGCCGTATGGGTAGTAGTACGGCGCCGCCAGTGCACTGCCGACTGCGGCCCCGAGCGCAAAGCCGCCAAGGCCCCAGCCCCAGCCCCAACGCGCTTCCGCAGGCGCCGAGGTTGCCAGCGCTGCGCCGGCGAGGGTAGCGGCAGCTACGAGGGCGGTCAGTATTCTTTTCATGACTTCACCTCACGTTTCGCTCGCAATCCCAGATTGCGACTGTCGGCTCTAAAATCCCATTTATTGGTGAATGCACACTGAATGGCCCGGTCAGAATGCAGCCATCTTTGGCGCCTTCTGCGGCGTCTATCCTGCCCCGCCATCAGGCTTATTGCGGCGCCATGCGACTTTTTGCACAAGCGGCGCTCGACCGTGCGCAATCTTCAGTTCCACATCAAAACTTTGTCATAACGGCCCGCAAAGCCAGATCGCATTTTCGTGACCGAATCGAGCCATCGGTTAGCCTCTGATCAATTTTGCATTTCGCAAAGGCGAAATTGCCGCACCGATGCCGATAGCAGCACTCACGCAATGATGTCGGGCGTGAGCTGATCCTCGATAAAAGTGATGCGGTCGCGCAGCTGTAATTTGCGCTTTTTCAGGCGCTGCACCTGGATGAGGTCTGATCCGGGCGAATCCTGCAGCGCCGCAATCGCGGCATCGAGGTCGCGATGCTCCTGCTGCAGGCGCGCCAGCTGCGCCCGAAGCTCGCGTTCTTCCTCTTGCGTCATTGCTGCCTTGGTCGCGCCGAGCCTACCAAGCGCGGTTTTTCGGCCGACAAGTCGCCGGGTCTTGCACCTGACTGCACCTAAGTGACGAGCGATTATCGCGTTTTGGCCAATCGCCCACAAGTCCGCCGCAACTACGCCAGCGGGGATTTTCGAAAAGGCAAAATCGGAGTATCCTTAAAGCCGATTGTCAGGGTGTAGGAACGATCGGAACTGGCCATCTGCAAGGAGGCATGCCACATGGCGATTGAATCGCATCTTGCGGAACTTGAAAAACGACACCAAGCGCTTGAACAGGAAATCGCAGAAGCACTCACCCACCCTTCGATCGACGACCTCCACATTGCCGAACTGAAACGTAAAAAATTGCACGTCAAAGACGAGATCGCCCGGCTAAGACAGGACACGCTCGTCCACTAAGTTTCCTAGAGTGAGAGACAATCGTTGCGCCGCCTGCGCTAGCGCGGCGAGGTAGTAGTCATGCCCGGCTTCGCGCCGGGCATTCACGTTTTAACCGGAATTGTAAAAAGCCGATGGCGTGAGTCGACTTGCCGAACACGCCTCACATCGCCTTCACCATCTCCCGCAGCTTGAACTTTTGCAGCTTGCCGGTGCTCGTCTTCGGAATTTCGGCAAACAAGACGTGACGCGGGCATTTGTACGAGGCGAGATTTTTCTTGCACCAGGCGATCAGCTCATCGGCGCTGGCGGTGGTGCCCGGCTTGAGCTCGACGACCGCGCATGGCGTCTCGCCCCATTTTTCATCCGGCTTGGCGACCACCGCGACCACCTGGACAGCCGGATGTTTGTACAGCGCGTCCTCGACTTCGATGGAAGAGATGTTTTCGCCGCCGGAAATGATGATGTCCTTGGAACGATCTTGAGCTGGATATAGCCGTCCGGATGCATGACGCCGAGATCGCCGGAATGAAACCAGCCGCCGGCAAAGGCCGCCGCGCTCGCCGATTTGTTTTTTAAATAGCCTTTCATCACCACATTGCCGCGGAACATCACCTCGCCCAATGTTTCGCCGTCGCGCGGCACCGCCCGCATGGTCTCCGGATCGATCACATCGAGCGCTTCCAGCACCGGATAGGCGACGCCCTGGCGCGCTTTCCTGGCGGCCTGATCGGACGAATTCAACGCCTCCCATTCGCGATGCCAATCGTTGATGGCGGCAGGTCCATAGGTTTCGGTCAAGCCGTAAAGATGCGTGACGTTGAAGCCGGCCGCCTTCATGGCCGCCAGCACCGCCTCCGGCGGCGGCGCCGCGGCGGTCGCGAATTGCACGACGTGCGGCAGCGGCTTTTTCTCATGCGCCGGGGCATTGAGCAGCGTCGACATCACGATCGGCGCGCCGCACAGATGCGTGACCTTGTGCGTAACAATGGCGTCGTACATTGCCGGCGCGCGCACCGCGCGCAGGCAGACATGGGTGCCGGCGACCACGGACAGCGTCCAGGTGAAGCACCAGCCGTTGCAATGGAACATCGGCAGCGTCCACAGATAAACCGGATGCTTGCCCATGCCGCAGGTGATGACATTCGCCATCGCCAAGAGATAAGCGCCGCGGTGATGGTAGACGACGCCTTTGGGATCGCCGGTGGTGCCCGAAGTGTAGTTGAGCGAGATCGCGTCCCATTCGTCTCCCGGCATCAGCCAGACAAAATTCGGATCGCCGCCGCACAGGAAATCTTCGTATTCGATTTCGCCGAGGCGCTCGCCGGCGCCGATAAATTCCGGATCGTCGTAATCGATCACCAGCGGCTTGTTCTTGCAGGCGGCAAGGGCCTCTTTGACCACCCGCGAAAATTCTCGGTCAGTGATCAGCACCTTGGCGTCGCCATGGTCGAGCGTGAAAGCAATGATCGTCGCATCGAGCCGCGTGTTGATGGTGTTGAGCACGCCGCCGGCCATCGCGACGGCGTAATGCGCTTCCAGCATCGCCGGCGTATTGGCCAGCACGACGGCCACCGTGTCGCCGCGCTTGATGCCGCGGCGGGCCAGCGCCGACGCGAGGCGTCTCGCCCGCGCATAAAATTCGCGATAGGTGAAACTGCGCGAGCCGTGCATGACGGCGGGATGATCGGGATAGACCGCGGCGGCGCGCGCGAGAAACGACAACGGCGTCAGCGGCTGGAAATTCGCCGGATTGCGATCGAGGTCGGTATCGTAGGGACTCGCCATGTTTTCGCTCCCCGACGACTGTTTGCTGTCGAGCCGAGCCTAGCGAAAAGATCGCGCCGAGCGAATAGGCAAAGGCGAAGGCAAATAGTCGCTTTTTGCCGCCCGCCCGCTGATTGCTGTTCGCGCTGGCTTGGCAGGCGTATAGTCTAAAGAAATGATAGCCATGGAGGCACCGCCATGGACATTCGCACAAGTCGCTACCACGAAATTTATGCACGCTGGCAGCGCGACCCGTTCGGATTTTGGGGCGAGGCGGCCGACGACATAGACTGGTTCGAGAAGCCGAAGAAAGTTTTCGATCCTGGCGCCGGAGTTTACGGCCGCTGGTTTGTCGGCGGCGTCTGCAATACCTGCTTCAATGCGGTCGACCGCCACGTCAATGCCGGACGCGGCGAACAGCCCGCGATCATCTACGATTCACCGCTCGCCGGCTTAAAGCGCACACTGACCTATCATCGGCTGTTGACCGAGACGCAAGTGCTCGGCGGCATGCTGCGCGACCTCGGCGTCGGCAAGGGTGACCGCGTTATCATCTATATGCCGATGGTGCCCGAGGCGTTGATCGCGATGCTCGCTTGCGCGCGCATCGGCGCCATTCACTCCGTCGTGTTCGGCGGCTTTGCCGCGCGCGAACTCGCCACCCGCATCGACGACTGCACGCCAAAAGTCATCTTGTCGGCCAGCTGCGGGCTCGAGCCGGGGCGTGTCGTGCAATACAAACCGCTGCTCGACGAGGCGATCACGCTCGCCGCCCACAAGCCGCAAACCTGCCTGATCCTGCAGCGGGTGCAGGCGCAAGCGACACTCATCGAAAGCCGCGACCGCGACTGGGCGCAAATGCGCGATCACGCGCTCGTCCATGCTCGCTCCGCGTTCGATTGCGTGCCGGTGGAAGCGACCGATCCGCTCTACATTCTCTATACATCCGGCACGACCGGCCGGCCGAAGGGCGTAGTGCGTGACAATGGCGGCCACATGGTCGCGCTCGAATGGTCGATGAAAAATCTCTATGGTGTCGAGCCCGGCGAAGTGTACTGGGCCGCCTCAGACGTAGGTTGGGTGGTGGGACATTCCTACATCGTCTATGCGCCGCTCCTTCATGGCTGCACGTCGATCCTCTACGAGGGCAAGCCAGTCGGCACGCCGGATGCCGGCGCGTTCTGGCGCGTGATTGCGGAGCACGGCTGCTCGGCGATGTTCACCGCGCCGACGGCGTTCCGCGCCATCAAGAAAGAAGACCCGCAAGGCAAACTGTTGGCGCAATACGACCTTGAAAAATTTCGCACCCTGTTTCTCGCCGGCGAGCGCGCCGATCCCGATACGCTGATCTGGGCAGAGAAGCTCCTCAACGTTCCGGTGATCGACCATTGGTGGCAGACCGAAACCGGCTGGGCCATTGCCGGCAATCCGGTGGGCCTCGGCATGCTGCCCGTCAAACACGGCTCGCCGACTGTGGCGATGCCCGGTTACGACATCCGCATCGTCGACGAAAGCTGCCACGAACTGCCGCCTCGCAAGATGGGATCGATCGTGATCAAGCTGCCGCTGCCGCCGGCCTGCATGCCGACGCTATGGCAGGCGGACGCGCGCATGCGCGAGAGCTATCTTGACGAATTTCCGGGCTATTACAAAACCGCCGATGCCGGATTTAAGGACGAGGACGGCTACATTTTCGTGATGGGCCGCACCGATGACATCATCAATGTCGCCGGCCACCGGCTCTCCACCGGCGGCATGGAGGAAGTGCTGGCGTCGCATCCCGACGTCGCCGAATGTGCCGTGCTCGGCGTCAAGGATCAGCTCAAGGGCGAGGTGCCGTGCGGCTTCATCGTGCTCAAATCCGGGGTGAACCGCCCGCCCGGCGAGATCGAGAAAGAATGCGTCGCGCTCATTCGCGAAAAAATTGGCCCGGTGGCGGCATTCAAAATCGCGATCACCGTAGCGCGGCTGCCGAAAACCCGCTCCGGCAAGATCCTGCGCGGCACCATGAAGAAGATCGCCGACGGCGAGACCTGGCAGATGCCTGCCACCATCGACGATCCGGCGATCCTCGACGAGATCGGCACCGCGCTCAAAGCAAAGGGAGCGGACGCCGCGGTCAGGTAGGCATCGCACCAATGGTGCGCTTGTGCGTTAGACGGGAATGGCTGTTGCGAGGGTCTTCCTTTTTGTGATCGCCGCCGCGCTGTGGGCCGGGCTTGCCAACGCGCAGCCGCAAAATGCGCAGCAGCCAAACGCGCCGCCCGCGGCGCCAAACGCGGGTGCGCCGGCCGCGCCAAATGCAACTCCGCCAGCAAATCCGGCGGCTGCATCAAATCCTCCCACTCCCGACGATATCTGCCGCGCGCTCGAACAGGACGCGGCCGAGAACGAACTTCCGGTCGAGTTCTTCGCCCGGGTGATCTGGCAGGAAAGCCGTTTCAAAGCGCGCGCGGTGAGCAACAAAGGCGCGCAAGGCATCGCCCAGTTCATGCCGGCGACCGCCGACTATCGCGGCCTCATCGATCCGTTCGATCCGATCGAGGCACTGAAGAATTCGGCGCGCTATCTGCGGGATCTGAAATCGCGCTTCGGCAATCTCGGGCTCGCCGCCGCGGCCTATAATGCGGGGCCCGGGCGCGTTGCCGCCTGGCTTACCAGCCATCGGCCGCTGCCGGGCGAGACGCGCAATTACGTCGCCATCATCACCGGCTGGACCGCGGACGAATGGGCCTCGGCCAACCCGCCAAAAACTTCCGAGACGACGATCCCGCAAGGCGTGCCGTGCACAAGGCTCGCCAATCTCATCCTGGCGCCGAAAGAAGAGGCGCAGCGCATGGCGGCCTATGTGCCGCGCTGGGGCATGCAGCTCACCGCCAATTGGTCGGAGAGCAAGGCCTGGGCGACGTATCGGACGATTCAGAAACAATACGCAGGCCTGATCGGCGATCGCGAGCCGATCGTGATAAGAAGCCGCGGCATCGGATTAGGCTTCGCCATGCGCTACAACATCCGTATCGCCGACGACGATCGCGCTTACCTCGAGAAGTTCTGCCAGAAGCTGATCGCCACCGGCGGCGCCTGCGTCGTGCTGCGCAATGATCGGGGGTAGCTAGAAAGAACGCGCGTTTCCCGGACACCGTGCAGCGCATAGCGGTGCACCGCAGATCCGGGATCGTCCCAAACTCCGAGCACGCGAAGGTCCCAGTTTAGCAGCGCATCACTTCGTGCCGCGCTGCGCCCGGGACACGATGCCGCAATGACGATTCACTCGCTCTTTTGGCCGCCGCCGAGCTGTTTGAGCTTGGCGAATACCGCCTCGACATTGAGCCCCTCGCTCGGCTTTTTTTCCGCCTCTGGCTCGGGCTCTTCTTTCGGCGCGGTGGTGACCGAAGCTGGCAACAGCGTCGCGCCCGGCTCCTGCACAGGCGCCGGCTTTTCCTTCGCCGCCCGTTGCACTTCGAGATCGAGGTCGATCTGCGAGCAAAGTCCGAGCGTCACCGGATCGAGCGGCGTCAAATTCGCCGAATTCCAGTGCGTGCGTTCGCGGATCGCCCCAATGGTCGATTTGGTGGTGCCCACGAGCCGCATGATCTGGCTGTCCTTAAGCTCGGGGTGGTTGCGCACGAGCCAGAGGATCGCGTTGGGCCGGTCCTGACGGCGCGACACCGGCGTGTAGCGCGGCCCCTTCTTCGGCTTGGCCTCGGGCAAGCGCACCTTTGGCTCGGCAATGTGCAGCCGGTGATTGGGATCGGCCTCCGCCGCCTTGATCTCCTCGCGTGTCAACTGCCCGGTGAGGATCGGATCGAGACCCTTGATGCCCTGCGCCGCGTCGCCGTCGGCAATCGCTTTGACCTCGAGCGGATGCAGATGACACAGTTCGGCGATCTGATCGAACGACAGCGAGGTGTTTTCGACCAGCCACACGGCGGTTGCTTTCGGCATCAAAGGCGTGACCATAGGTAAATCTCCTCTGTGCTCCGCCCGCCCCTGGGCGAAGCCACTCACGTCATCAACGATGACTGGAAAAGCTGATGGAATATAGGCGGCGGGCGGGTCCGGCGCAACCGGCCGTTTGCCGCGGTTATCAGCAGTTTGCGGTGCCGCTGTTGCTTTTAACTGTATTTCCGAGCCGCCGAGAGCTTCAACGCGAACGCTCAGGAAACGACGCCCTTCACCGCGTTGGCGAAGGCCTCATAAGCAATCGATCCGTCCGCGGCGATCGGCAGCCACTCGCGCAGCCGCGTTTTTAATTGCTCGCGCGAACTCGGCGAAAGCTCGGACAGTGCTTTGCCGGACGGACCGACCGCCACGGTATTGGAATCCCAGAAATCGTCAAAACTGGAAAAGCTGACGCGAATGCGGATCACCCCGGTCTCGACCGCGGCGAGCCCGCCTTCTTTCCAGATCGCGCGCATGGCATCGCGCCCCGAAGCCTGAACATTCGGCCGCTCCGGCGGCGTCAGACCCAAATCCTTCATGGCCGCCGCCAAGGGCGCCAGCGGGAAACCATCGGGAAATTCCCACATATAAGTGGCGACGACACCGCCGGGCCGCACCACGCGCGCCAGTTCGCGCGTGGCTTTGACCGGGTCAGGAATAAAGACGATGACCAGCGCCATGGCCCCAACGTCGAAACTATTGTCAGGAAACGGCAAGGCCTGCGCGTCGGAGACGCGAAATTGCGCGCGCTTTGTTCCTGGCCTGCCTCGGGCATAAGCGAGCTGGCCTTCGGATGGATCGACGCCAACGACAGAAGCCGGGGAGCATCGCGCGATCAACACTTCGGTGAAGGCGCCATTGCCGCAGCCGACGTCGAGCCATTGCAGATTTTTCGGCGTATCAAGCCAGTCGAGAAATTTCTCGCCGGCAAGCCGGCTCCAGCGGCCCATTAGCCGCTCATAGGCCTTGCCGTCAGCAAACAGGTTTGGCGCCTCACTCATGTCGCATCATTCCGCCGCGACTTGGCTTGCGCGCGCCTTCATCGCCGCCCAGACGTGGCTCGGCGTCGCCGGCATGTCGATGTGCTCGATGCCGAGCGGCGCTAGCGCATTGAGTATGGCGCTCATGATCGCCGGCGGCGCGCCGGTGGCGCCGGCTTCGCCCGCGCCCTTGACGCCGAGCGGATTGGTCTTGGCCGGCACTTCGGTCAGCTCAGAAACCAGTTCCGGCAGATCGTCGGCGCGCGGCATGGCGTAGTCCTGGAAACTGCCAGTGAGGAGCTGACCTGACGAATCGAACACGATCGCCTCCATCAGCGCCTGCCCCGCCCCTTGCGCGACGCCGCCGTGGATCTGGCCTTCGCAGAGCAGCCGATTCATCACCTTGCCGACGTCGTCGACCGCGGCATAACGATCGAGCGTGACCGCGCCTGTCTCCGGATCGATTTCAACTTCGCAGACGTGACAGCCGTTCGGATAGTTCGGCGGCTCGGCGGCGAAGGTACCGGAGGCTTCCAGCCCGACGTCGAACTGCGGCGGTAGCATCACCGGGCGGTAGAACGCCTTGGCGACCTCGGTCAGCGGCAAGGCCCGGTCGGTGCCGACGATGCGGAAGGTGCCGTCTTTGAACTCGAGGTCGCCGGCAGCGGCTTCCAGCATCGTGGCCGCCATCGGCTTTGCTTTTTCGATGATGGCATCTGCCGCGCGTTTGAGCGCATTGCCGCCGATATGCATGCTGCGCGAACCGTAGGTGCCGCGGCCCATCGGCACCGCGTCGGTGTCGCCCTGGATGAAGCGGATATTGTCGAACGGCACGCCGAGCCATTCGCTCACCATCTGCATATAGACGGTCTGATGGCCCTGGCCGTGCGAATGGGTGCCGGCGAGAATGGTGAGCATGCCGCTCGGATCGAAGCGCAGCACCATGCGGTCGTTGAACACGGCGGCTTCTTCCAGGAAATAGCCCATGCCGCGGCCGCGCAGCTTGCCGCGCTTTTTCGATTCGGCGGCGCGTTTGCCGAATCCGTTCCAGTCGGCGAGCTTGAGGCACTCGTCCATGACATGGACGAAATCGCCGCTGTCGTAGGTGATGCCGGTTTGCTGCTTGTGCGGCATCGCCGCGGCCGGAATGTAATTGCGCCGCCGGATTTCCACCGGATCGATTTTCAGGACGCGCGCGGCGCGGTCGATCAGCATTTCGATCAGGAATGTCGCCTCGGGCCGACCGGCGCCGCGATAGGGCGCAAGCGGAATGGTATTGGCGAGCACCGCTTTGCCGACGGCATGAACCGCGGGGACCTGATAAACGCCGGGCGAAAGCCGCATGGCGAAGAGCGGCACCACCATCGACGCGCCGAACACGTGCGAACCCATGGCGTGCAGCGCGCTGACGCGGAGCCCTAGGATTTTGCCGTGCTCGTCGAGCGCAAGCTCACCGGTGACAATCTGGTCGCGGCCTTGCGAATCCCCCAGCAAGGCTTCGGAACGGCTCGAAACCCATTTAACCGGTCGGCCGCCGACGCGGCGCGACGCCCACACCACCAGCGCATCTTCGGGATAGCCGCCGAACTTCATGCCGAAGCCGCCGCCGACATCGGGCGAAATGACGCGAAGCTTGGTCTCGGGAATCTTCAAGACTTGCCCCGCAACCGCCGAGCGCGTGCCGTGCGGATTCTGCGAGGTCGAATAGAGCGTGTAGCTGTCGCTGTCCGGATGATAATGGCCGATTGCGGCGCGCGGCTCGATCGAATTCGCGGTGATGCGATTGTTGTTGAGCTTGAGCGACACCACGTGCCGGGCCTTGGCGAAGGCGGCGTCGGTCGCGTCCTTGTTGCCCATCATCAGCGTGAACGCGATGTTGTTCGGTTGCTCGTCCCACACCGCCGGCGCGCCCGGCTTGACTGCGTCCTCCACCCCGATGACCGCAGGCAGCGGCTCGTACTCAATTTCAATCAGCTCGGCGGCGTCACGCGCCTGCGCGTAGGTCTCGGCAACCACGAAGGCGACGCGATCACCGACTGCGCGAACCTTGGCGCTTTCGAGGATCGCGCGCAGCGTGCGGAATCCCTTGGGGCCGCCCATGTCCTCCGGCATCGGCGGCGCCAGAGCGCCGAGTTTGTCGGCGACCACATCCGCGCCGGTGAGGACCGCGAGCACGCCGGGCGCGGCTTTCGCCTTCGCGGTATCGACGCGCTTGATGCGGGCGTGCGCGTGCGGCGACATGACCACCACGCCGTAGCACTGCTGCGGCAGTTCGAGGTCATCGACATAGCGGCCGCGGCCGGTGATGAATCGCGGATCTTCGACCCGCGGCACGGGCTGACCGACACCGAATTTATTCACGCGCAACTCCTCATCGTTACCTACATCCCGTCATCCTGAGGTGCGCGCCTATAGTAGGCGCAGCTCGCGTACATTTGACTGCGTTGGCGCACCTCGAAGGATGATGGCCGAAGCGCTGAAGACGTCACCCTTCGAGGCTCGCTTCGTTCGCACCTCAGGGTGACGGAATGGGCTATCATCATAGTCAGCAATAGTGCCAATGAGAATGGAGGGAGGCGGCATGGCGGCGATTCCGGACGAAGCACGGTTTGATTACATCGTCGTCGGCGCCGGATCGGCCGGCTGCGTGCTCGGCAACCGGCTCACCGAGTCCGGCCGCCATAGGGTGCTGCTCGTCGAAGCCGGCGGCCATGATCGGCATATTTGGATTCACATTCCGCTCGGCTACGGCAAGCTGTTCGACAATGCCAAAGTCAACTGGCTGTACAAGACCGAGCCGGAACCCGAGTTGAACAACAGGCAGATCATCCAGCCGCGCGGCAAAGTGCTGGGCGGATCGAGCTCGATCAACGGCTTGCTCTACGTCCGCGGCCAGCACGAGGACTACGATCATTGGCGGCAGCTCGGCAATACCGGCTGGGGCTTTGCCGATGTGCTGCCTTATTTCCGGCGCGCCGAGGATCAACAGCGCGGCGCCGACGACTTCCACGGCGCCGGCGGTCCGCTTGCCGTCTCCGACGTCTGCGAGCCGCATCCGCTGTGTGAGGCTTTCATCGAAGCGGCGCAGCGCGCCGGTGTTCCGCGCAATGATGACTTTAACGGCGCGGCGCAGGAGGGCGCCGGCTATTTCCAGTTGACCGCGAAAAACGGCCGGCGCTGGTCGACCGCGGTCGGTTATCTGCGCCAGGCGCGACGCCGGCACAATCTCGCGATCGCATCGAACGCGCTGGCGAGCCGCATCCTGTTCTCCGGACGCCGCGCCGTCGGCGTCCAATATCTTCAGAACGGTGTGCCGCGCACCGCCTACGCGGACGACGAAGTGATCGTTTCCGGCGGCGCCTTCAATTCGCCGCAGCTGTTGCAGCTCTCCGGATTAGGTCCGGCGAAGGTTCTGCGCGATCTCGGCATCGAGGTGATCGCCGACATGCCCGGCGTCGGCGCCGATCTGCAGGATCATCTGCAGATCCGCATGCAGTACCGCTGCACCGAGCCGATCACCATGAACGATGTCATCAATCACTGGCGCCACCGCTACGGTGCCGGCTTGCGCTATATAATGTCGCGCAAGGGATTGCTGACGATCGGCGCTGGCTATGCCGGGGCGTTTTTGCGCACGCGGCCCGAATTGGCGACGCCCGACGTGCAAATCCATTTCCTGATTTTCAGCGCCGACGCCGCCGGCGCCGTGCTGCATGCCTTTCCCGGCTTCATGGCCTCGGTGTGCCAGTTGCGGCCGGAGAGCCGCGGCTTCCTGCACATCAAGTCGAGCGATCCGGCCGTGCCGCCGGCGATCCAGCCGCGGTATCTCTCCGCGCGCAGCGATTGCGACACCGTGGTCGCCGGAATGAAGGCGTTGCGCCGCATCATGAACGAGCCGGCGATGCGCCGTTATATCGCCGAAGAGCGAGCACCCGGCGAGCATTGCGTCAGCGATGAAGATCTCCTCGCCTTTGCTCGCGACACCGGCACCACGGTCTACCATCCGACCTCGACCTGCCGTATGGGTCCCGATTCATCGGCTGTCGTCGACGAGCGCTTGCGCGTGCGCAGCTTCGATCGCCTGCGCGTGATCGATGCCTCGGTCATGCCGACGGTGGTGTCCGGCAACACCAATGCGGCGGCGGTGATGATCGGCGAAAAAGGCGCCGACATGGTGCTGGAGGATGCTGCGGCGCTGACGCCGGCGCTGGCGATTTCGGCGTGATCTAAAGCATGATCCCGAAAAGTGGATGCCGGGTTTCCCGCCTGCGCGAAGCCCAACCAATGTGTACGGCATTGCGTTGACGCTTCGGCGGGCGAAGCCAGGTCGGAAAAGATCATGCGCAAACAAGCTAAAGCGAAACACCGAATCAACGTAAAACCATTTCGCTTTAGCTCGCGGCCTGGAGCCGATCGATATCGAGCGCGCCGGCCTTGATCCGCGGGATCAGTTCGCGGCCGAACTCAACGGTGTCGTTGAACGGATCGAAGCCGCGGATGAGCACCGAGCCGATTCCGAGCTTGTAATATTCCAGGATCGCCCGCGCGACCTGCTCCGGCGTACCGACGAGACACGAGGTGTTGCCAAGCGCGCCGGTCGCCCGCGCGATCGGCATCCACAGCCGCTCGTCGTGGACGTCGCGCTCGAGCGCAAAGCTCATTAGCCGCTTGCCGGCATTGTCGACCGGGCCGGACATCGCCTCCTGGCGGCTCCATCCTTTGGCGCCGGTCATGCCGGCGAGGATCTTGTTGGCCTTGTCCCAGGCTGCGCCTTCGCTCGCGGCAATGATCGGGCGCACCGAGACATTGAAGCCCGGCACGCGGCCATGGGCCGCCGCTTGGGCGCGAAATTGTTTGATGCGTTCGCGCGTCGAAGCAAGCGGCTCGGCATAGATCGCATAAACGTCGCATAGCCGCGCGCCCATTTCCAAGGCGCCGTCCGAAGGGCCGCCAAAGAAAAGAAGCGGATGCGGTTTTTGCAATGGCCGCACGTCCGAATGCGCGCCTTTGACTCGATAGAACGCGCCGGCGAAGTCGAACGGTCGCTCGTTCGCCCAGGTCAATTTCATAAGTTCGAGATATTCGGCGGCGCGCCGATAGCGCTCGGCCTTCGGCGTGAAATCGCCGTCGCCTTCCTGTTCGTCGTCGGTCTTGCCAGTGATGATGTGGATGGCGAGCCGGCCGCCGCTGAGATGATCGAAGGTCGCGATTTTGCGCGCCATCAAGGTCGGCGCGACGAAGCCCGGGCGATGCGCGATCAGATAACCGAGCCGCTCGGTGCGCGCCGCCGCATGCAAAGCAACCAGAAACCCTTCGGCCGACGACGAAGAGTAACCGACCAGCACCAGGTCGAAGCCGGAAGCTTCGTGTGCACGCGCGGCCTCGGCGACATAGTTCGGCGACAATCCGCCCTCGATGACATGCAAAGTCGCTGCACTGCTCGGCGGCGTCACTCCGATCATGCCGACCACGCGCATGGGCATTGCCGCCTCCTCAGCTATGCTGCGCTGGACTTTTTCGACGCTCTTAAGCGTTCGGTTGCCGCAACATCGATTGCGCCACTCGCATCGATCGCGACACCGTAATCGCGGCGCGCTTGTTCCGCCGTGATCAAGCCGTCGAGCATGTCTTCGCGCACGCGCTGCGGATCGCGCTCACGCGGATCGCCGAAGCCGCCGCCGCCCGGCAGTTGCAGGCAGATGGCGTCACGCGGCGGCACGGTCTGGCGTCCCTTGGGCCGGATCGGCCGGCCGGAACGCAGCGTCACCACGCCGGCGGCACCGGATTGTCCGCCGCTGCGCCCACGCGCCGGATGGCGCACCCGCTCGAAATTGCAAAGGAGCGCCAGCGGATTGGCGCCGGCGCCGCCGAGCTCGATCACCTGGCCGAGGCCGCCGCGGAATTCGCCGGGCCCGCCCGAGCCGTCGCGGAATTCTCGGCGATAGAACACGACCGGCGCCACACTTTCGGTCGCCTCGACCGGTATCGTGCGCACGCCGGAGGGAAAAGCGGTGGCGCTCAAGCCGTCCTTATGCGGCCGCGCGCCGGCGCCGCCGCAGTGAAAGATCACGGTGGAGAATTCCGGCAGCGCGTTGGCGTCGGTGCCAGCCTCGACCTCATCGACCAGCGAGCCGCCGCCGAAAATTTGCGGATTCCACAAAGACGACGCGCCCTCCGCCGGCACGCCGCCGGCGATCGCCTGTTGCAAACAGCCGGCCACCACGTCTGGTAGCATCTGCCCGACGGTGTGACGCGCCGCGACCGGCCACGGCCGCTTGACGTTGAGTACGCAACCTTCCGGCGCGCTCACCGTGATCGGCTCGAGCGAGCCGGCATTGTTCGGCACGTCCGGCGCAACCAGGCATTTCACGCCAAACGCGGTGTAGGCGAGGCAATAATTGAAAACCACGTTGATGCCGTAGGCCGAGGCCGGTGAGGTGCCGTCGTAATCGACGTGGATACCGTCATCCGAAATCGTCAGCGCGGCATTGAGCGTCAGCGGCTTATCGTAGCCGTCCATGGTCGTGCTGTTGCGATAAGTGCCCTTCGGCAGCGCGCGGATGCGCTCGAGCGTGGTGTCGCGCGAGGCTTCGACGATGGTATCGCCCAGCCGATCGAGATTGGCGATCTCGAACTCGTCCATCATCTCGATGAGCCGACGGCTGCCTTCGTCGTTGCATGCAGCGCAGGCATAAATGTCGCCTTCGACCTGCAGCGGCTCGCGCACATTGGCGCGCACGAGCCGCAGCAAGTCTTCGCTCATGCGGCCTTCGCGCGCGAGCGGCATGATCGGAATCGCAAGGCCCTCCTCGAACACCTGCCGGCCGTCAGGTCCCATGCCGAGCCCGCCGATATCGACCACATGGATGGTGTTGGCGAACAAGCCGACCGCTTGGCCGCGATAGAAACTCGGCGTCACCACGGTGATGTCGTGCAGATGGCCGGACGTGAGCCAGGGATCATTGGTGATGTAATGGTCGCCGGGTTTCATCGTGGCGAGGGGATAGACGTCGAGAAAATACCGCACCGCATTCGCCATCGAATTGACATGGCCCGGCGTGCCGGTCACCGCTTGCGCCAGCATGCGGCCGTGCCGGTCGAACACGCCGGCCGAGAGATCGCCGGCCTCGCGCACGGACGTTGAAAACGCGGTGCGCAGCATGGTCTGCGCCTGCTCTTCGACGACGGCGATCAGCCGATTCCACATGATTTGCGTATGGATTTGGGCGAGCGCGGCGTTGGGGCGTGCGACCATGAAAAAAGACCCTCAAACCTCGCGGCGGGTCAGCGCAATATAGCCGAACTTGTCGACCTGCGCCTCGAACAAGGGACTGACGACGGTGGACGTGTCGTCCTCGGCGATCACTGCTGGACCGGCGATCTTTGCGCCCGGCGCGAGATCGCCGCGCCAATAGATCGGCACATTTTGAAATTCACCGGCCTGCGGATCGAACAGCGGACGCCGCGCCCGCGCTTTCGGCTCGTTCGGCCGCACCGGCAAGGCCCTTGCGAGCTCGCCTTGCGCCGGTGCGCTGACCGTGACCACCCAGCTTAAGATTTCAATGTCGACGCCGGGAATCGGTCGGCTATAGAGCCGGCGATAGGCGTCCTCGAACAATGCGGCGATCGCCGCACGATCGGCGCTATTGAATGCACGCACCGGAAGCTCGACCGCGATCTCGTGGCCTTGGCCGCGGTAGCGCATGAAGGCCGAGCGGCGTTCGGCAAGCGGCGCATCGGGAGCGGCGCGCCGCACGATTGCTTCCGCTTCGGCGCGCATGTCCGCGAGCAACCGGTTGGCGTTCTCCGGCTCGAAACTCGACAGCCGCATCAGCCGGCCGCGCACGACTTCATAGGCAACCGGCGCGCGCAATAGTCCCACCGCGGAGCCGACGCCGGCATTAGCCGGGATGAGAATGCGGCCGATGCCGAGTTTCTCGGCGACGCGTGCGGCATGCAGCGGCGCCGCGCCGCCGAACGCAATCAAGGTCCGCGGCCGCAGATCCTTGCCGCTTTCGATCGCATGCACACGCGCCGCATTGGCCATGTTCTCGTCGACCATTTCGCTGATCCCGAGCGCGGCATGTTCAGGGGCCAGACCGAGTTTGGCGCCGATCTGTTCGGCAATGGCGTGTCGTGCAGCGCCGGCATCGAGCCGCATCTTGCCGCCGGAAAAAGTCGCGGGATCGATCCGGCCAAGGACGAGATCGGCATCGGTCACGGTCGGCTCGCTGCCGCCGCGGCCGTAAGCGACCGGGCCTGGCTCCGAGCCCGCGCTTTGCGGGCCGACTGCAATCCGTCCAAGAGAATCGACCGCGGCGATCGAGCCGCCGCCAGCGCCGATCTCGACCATTTCGATCACCGGGATCCGCAGCGGCAAGCCGCTGCCTTTGGTGAAGCGATAGACGCGCGCCACTTCGAACGCGCGCGCGGTCTGCGGCCGGCCCTGATCGATGAAGCAGATTTTCGCCGTCGTGCCGCCCATGTCGAACGAGACGACCTGATCGAGTCCATGCTGGCGGGCAATACAGGCGGCAAAGATCGCGCCGCCGGCCGGTCCGGATTCGACGAGACGTACCGGAAAGCGGATCGCCGTCTCGGTCGTGGTAATGCCGCCGCCCGAGGTCATCAGCAGCATCGGGCAGTGGAAGCCCGATTGCTCAAGCTCGCGCGCGAGTTTGCCCAGATAGCTGCCGATAAGGGGCTGCAGATAGGCATTGGCGCACGCGGTGGAGAAACGTTCGTATTCGCGCATTTCTGGCGACACGTCCGACGACAGGCTTACCGCGACGCGCGGCAGACGGCGCGCGACCGCTTCGCCGACGCGGCGCTCGTGATCCGGATTGGTAAAGCTGTGCAGAAATCCGACCACCACCGCCTCGATGTTTTGCGCAGCGATGAGATCAAGCGCGCGCGTCACGCTCGCCTCATCGAGCGGAACGAGCACGTTGCCTTGCGCATCGATGCGCTCGCGGACCGGCAGGCGCAGCCGCCGGGGCACCAAAGGCGGCGGCAGATCGATATTGACGTCGTACTGCTCGAACCGGTTCTCGTGGCGGATTTCGAGAACGTCGCGAAAGCCCTCGGTGGTCAGAAGCGCGGTCTCGGCGCCCTTGCGCTCGATCAGCGCATTGGTCGCAAGTGTCGTGCCATGGATGATCAATTGCACGTCGCCGGGCTTGATGCCGGCTTCAGCAATGATCGCGCGCACGATCGCAAGCACCCCCGTTTCCGGAGCACGCGCGGTGGTCAGACCCTTGGCGGTATAACGGCGATCGCCGACTTCGAGCGCCACGTCGGTAAACGTACCACCGATATCGACGCCGAGCCGGATTGCGGGAGAGGATGCCACGGGCGGACCGCTGAGAAAGACCACACAACAAAAGCGGCGCTATATGCCGGCTCTTTGCCGGACTTGTCCATCGCGCTGCAAAGACCCGCATTAGCAAAGACCTGCATTAGCAAAGACCTGCATTGCGCAATAACCGCGTTGCGCGGCTATCGAGCCAGGTGCATCATGCACGTAAAGTCCGTGTGAATTTCAGAATCCGGACCTACTGACCAAAAGCGGATCCCAAAAGAGGACATAAGGAGCGGCGGCTATGCACGACATCGTCATTCGCGGCGGCACCATTATCGACGGCACCGGTAAGGCCGCATTCACCGGCGATGTCGCCATCACCGGGGGCCGCATTGCCGCGGTCGGTAGCAGACAGGGGCCGGCCAAACGCGATATCGACGCCGACGGGCTTATCGTCACGCCGGGCTGGGTCGACGCGCACACCCATTACGACGGCCAGGCGATGTGGGATCCGTTGCTGGCGCCGTCATGCTGGCATGGCGTGACCACGGTGCTCTTCGGTAATTGTGGCGTCGGCTTCGCGCCGGTGAAGAAACACCATCGCGGCGCGCTGATGGATTTGATGGAGGGTGTCGAAGAAATTCCCAATCCGGTGCTCGCCGCCGGGCTGAACTGGGAATGGGAGACTTTTCCGCAATTTATGGACGCGCTGGAGCGGCGGCCGCACGCCATCGATATCGGCGCGCAAGCCGCGCATCTGCCGCTTCGCGTCTATGTCATGGGCGATCGCGCCGTGCGCCGCGAACCGGCGACGCCCGACGACATTGCCGAGATGCGCCGGCTGACCATCGAGGCGCTACAATGCGGCGCGTTCGGCTTCACCACCTCGCGCACCGACTCGCACAAGACGCCGGATGGCGAACTGGTGCCGTCGCGCGATGCCGATGCGGAGGAGCTGATCGGCATCGGCTCAGCGCTGGGCGCGGTCGGCATGGGCGCATTCGGCATGAACAGCGATTTCGATGACGAGGATTACGAACTTAATTGGATGACCAAGCTTGCGCGCCAGACCGGACGGCCGGTCTGGTTTTTGCTGACCGACCGCTACGAGGATCCGCAGCGCTGGCGTCGGTTGCTGAACGCCACGCATGCGGCGCGCGCGCAAGGTATCTCATTCACGGCGCAGATTGCCGGTCGCCCCATCGGGGTGATGATGGGGGTCGGCACCGCGCTCAATCCGTTCACCGTGCGGCCGAGCTATAAGAAAATTGAATCGCTGCCGATCGATGAGCAGCGTAAGCGGCTGCGCGATCCGCAGGTGCGGCGGCAGATTCTCGCCGAAGCGCCGTCCGACGCCGACGTCGCCAAGCTCGCGCAATTCCGCCAGGCGGTGACGCGCAAGTGGGACCGCTTCTATGTCATGGGCGATCCGCCGGATTACGAGCCGGCGCCGGAGCAGAGCGTCGCCGCTATTGCCGCACGCGAGGGCCGGCCGCCTGACGAGGTCGCTTACGACTACATCACCGGCGGCGACGGCCAGTATCTCTATTTCCCGGTCGTGAACTATGTGTCCGGCGATCACGCGCCGATCTATGAGATGCTCAATGATCCCGCTTGCCTCCTTGGCTTGAGCGACGGCGGCGCGCATTGCACTTCGATCGTGGACTCGGGAGTACCGACCTTTATGCTGATGCATTGGGGCCGCGACCGCAGCCGCGGACCGCGGCTGCCGCTCGAACATCTGGTCAAGCGCCAGACCAGCGAGACCGCCGACTTCTTCGGCTTTTACGACCGCGGGCGATTGGCGCCCGGACTGCGCGCCGACATCAACGTGATCGACTTTGACAATCTCAAAGTGCGCAAGCCCGAACTCGTGCACGATATGCCGGCTGGTGGCCGGCGCTTCGTGCAGCGCGTCGAGGGCTATGAAAGGACGATGGTCGCCGGCACGCCAATTTTCGAGCGCGGCGAGCATACCGGCGCCATGCCCGGCCGGCTCGTTCGCGCCGGACGCGAGAGTGCGGTGCTGGCAGCGGAGTAAACGCGCGCGCAATGCAGCGGAGCGTCGCGAAGATCCTGACGACCCACGTCGGCAGTCTTCCGTTTCTGTCGCTCGATAAAGGCGTCGCCATCGGCGACGAGTCGCATCTCGCCGACGATGTCGCGGCAATCGTCGCGCGGCAGCGCGAGATCGGCATCGATATCATCAACGAAGGCGAATATGCCAAGGGCGGTGACTGGCTCCGCTATATGCAGAACCGGTTCGGTGGCTTCACCGAAATTGCCGTGGGCGACGAAAAGCCGCTGATCGAGCGAGGCAAGGATCGCGAACAATTCGCCGACTTTTACAAATACGCGACCGAGCGCGGCACACTGTT
>Ga0187816_10000041_pt1 | contig 29814 bp, 27 predicted proteins | sample NC_wetland_sal_i_16_FD_132960 | JGI IMG/M metagenome (GOLD analysis project Ga0187816, IMG submission 132960) | Wetland sediment microbial communities from Neuse River Estuary, North Carolina, USA - SO4_1 | ecosystem: Environmental > Aquatic > Freshwater > Wetlands > Sediment | place: USA... | reverse complement strand
GCTATCGCCGTCTTCGCGCCGCCGCTGGATGAGGCCGGAAACAGCGTAAAGGCTCAAGAAGTAATCGAATATGTCGCCCAGAAGCTTAGCTACAACCTCTACTCTCCGAGTTCGGTGGGATTGAAGTGAGTCGAGTCACGTCGCCAGCGAGGGCAGTGAGCGCCAGGGAATCGCTGATGTGCGATGCCCTTACGACTGACTCAGTCTTCCATCCTTCATCGTTAGCACCTGCGACTGAACATCTGCCAAACGAAATAGGGTCAACGGGAGACGTCCGCATCGAATCCTATAGATGGCGGGCGGGATCGAGCGTTCTTTCGATCTTACTGATCGCGGCGTGTTGCACCTGCTTAGCCAATGGTCAGGCGACTCCGCAGGAAGAGCACGCAACAAACGCCGCGGGTGACTCTTCTCAAGTGCTCCACACCCTCGACCAGCTGATCGAGCAAAACCACCGGCTCGAACAGCAGAATCGCGAACTCATGGATCAGATTGATTCTCTGCGGCGGACCTTAGCAAAGGAGCCGGCAAAGGCAACAGAGACTGTACAAGAAAAGGGACCGACAAAGACCGCCTCGACCACCACCGATACCCAGCAAGGCGATGAGACCAGCGCAGCCAATACCTTTGCTGCTCAGGAAGAGCCCTATAAGTGGGGCAAGTATACGCCCAACTTTGGCTATAAGGTGGCCGACACCGAGCGTGGTGACATAAGTGTCAGCATCTATAGCTACGGGCGCTACCTGAATCAGTTAGGACTCGACTCAACCTACACGGACGCATTCGGCAACGTAAAGACTGTCCAGCAGCGCCAGGATTTCCAACTTCAAAAGGTACAGATAAAGTTCCTTGGATGGATGCTAGACCCGAAGTTCCGCTATTTTCTGTACGCCTGGAGCTCCAATGCCTCGCAAGGGTTAGGTGCTCAGGTGGTGCTTGCCGGAAACCTGAATTACAGCTTCAACAAGTTCGTCAGCATAGGAGCCGGCATTCGATCCCTACCGGGCACACGAAGCGTGGAGGGCAACTTCCCTTTTTGGCTGGGGGTAGATACCCGCCTGATAGCCGATGAATTTTTCCGTCCTTCCTACACCTCAGGGGTTTGGGCCTGGGGCCAAATCACGAAACGGCTTGACTATATCACGATGATCGGGAACAACCTGAGCACTCTGGGCGTGAGCGCGGCGCAACTCAACAATGGTTTCAACACGTTTTCCAACTCGCTGGTCTGGAAGCCTACGACAGGGGAATTTGGCCCTGGCTTTGGTGATTTCGAACAGCATCAGAACTTCGCGACCCGTTTGGCGGCACATTACACCCGGAGCGATGAAGACAAGCAGGAACAGCCGAATAGTGATGCATTCGAGAACACACAAATCAGGCTCGAAGACGGGAGCGTGATTTTCACGCCCAACCTCTTCGGGCAGGGTATCTCGATTACCGATGTGAGATACCAGATGGCTTCCTTTGACGGTGGTATCAAGTATCACGGCTTTTCGCTGGAGGGAGAGTATTTCTTGCGATCGCTCGACCACTTTAAAGGCCCCGGCACGGCCGGACTTCCCTCGATTTTTTCTCACGGCTTTCAAGTGCAGGGCTCAACGATGGTCGTGCCTAAGACGCTCCAGTTTTATCTCGGGCAGTCGACAATCTATGGCAAGTATGGAAATCCGTGGGATTTTCGGGCGGGCCTGAACTACTTTCCGTTCCACAACAAAGTCATCCGGTGGAACAATGAATTTCTTTACCTGCATCGTTCGGCGGTGGGTTATACATCCGTGCCGTTCGCGCTAGGAGGCACCGGACCAATCTTCCATACGAATCTGGAATTGGCGTTCTGAGCGCCCGAATACTTGATCGAAAGCTGAAGGTCGGGTGAGGACTCGATGAAAAGCACCCATGCTCGTGGGCCTAATAGCATCGCCCAAGTCGCTATCGGTCTGGCCGTTTCGATGGCGCTGTGGTGCAATGCTGCGATTGCACAGCTGCCTTCAGAACGGCCAGAAGTGAATGACGTTCACTTTCACCTCACCAATTACATTCAACAAGGCACTGACATTCATGATTTCCTGACAATCATGGGTACGAAGGTTGGACGGGTGGCAATATTCGGCATCCCGCTGCAGCAACAATGGTCCTACCCAGTGGATGGAGACAGGGCGCCGACGTACTACCTGAATTCGGATGCCCCGCTCTATTACTACTCGTTCACCGATGCATACATTGCGATGGCGTACAAGTCATTGTCAAAGGAGGAGCAGGCACGTCTCGACCCTATGATCACCGGGTTCAACCCCACCGACATGTATGCCACCGACCACATTCGCCGCGTCCTTCAGACATTTCCTGGAGTCTTCTCAGGAATTGGAGAATTCACCATCCACAAGGAATTCGTCTCGGCGAAGATAGCCGGACCAGTTGCCAGTCTCCAGGACCCCGCTCTCGACAGAATTTTGGATTTCGCCGCCGAAACCGGCCTCGTAGTGTTGATTCATAATGACATCGATACTCCGTTCGCCAAGGAAGGCACTCCTCCCGCGTATTTAGTACAGGTGCGATCTCTCTTTAAGAGGCATCCCAAGACCACCATCATCTGGGCGCACATAGGTGTGGGCAGAGTCGTCCGTCCGGTGAAGGAGCAAGGTGCCATTATTGAGGATATGCTGAAGGATCCAGAGCTCAGCCACGTAAATTTCGACATCTCCTGGAGTGAAGTCGCCAAGTATGTGGTTGCTACCCCGGCATCCACACAGGCCGTGGCAGACGTGATCAACCGCTACCCCGATCGATTTCTGTTTGGTACTGATGAAGTCGCCCCCTCAGATCAGGAGCACTACCTGCGGGTCTACGAGCAATACGCCCCCTTGTGGAAATTGTTGACGAAGGACGCGAGCGAGAAGGTGCGCAAAGGAAATTACGAGCGTATTTTCGACGGGGCCAGAAACAGGGTGCGGGCTTGGGAATCTGCCCATAAAAAGTGACATATGGCCCGACCTGGAGACGGCTCATGCAATCGTCTCTCACTTGTCCCAGCAGTAGTCTAAACCGTCCTACCAACCACCGACACTCCGTTCGGGTCTACGAAGATACCTGTCGTGATAAGCACGCACCAAGCCTTAACGGCTTAACTGACAGAAATGACAGTTTTCAGCGTCCGCGATATCTGACAGCTTTTATCTGAGTACCGAGAGCTTTATTGCGGGGCGAAGTGTGTTGCAAGGATCAAACACACAATTGATGGCTGTTGTTTCGCCCTCATTTCAACCGAGCAACTGTCCGCCCGTTAGCGAAAGACGTCTTCTACAAAGGAGAAATCTCGATGCCGAACTTGCTCAACGTGATCGGCAACATAGGAAGCACGTGTGGAGGCTGCCATACTAGCAGCTGTGGAACATGTGGACCCACGGTGCAGAAGAGCGAAGCTCCATCGGTTCTCACTCGAAGGGATTTAGGCAAAACCGTCTTAGCCGCGTCAGTAGGGGCTCTGCTGACAGGATGCTCGTCAAAACAGCCTGCTGAGACCACGGCCCAGGCATCTCCGTTCGCTCCCGCCCTTTCCCCAGACCTCGAGGTGGTTAAGGAGTCGAAGGGCCCCATCATGATTACGTTAGACGAGTTCTACAAGATAGGCCCCGGACCATCGAGTTCCCACACGATGGGTCCAATGCGAATTACGTACGACTTCTTTCAACGGATTTCCAAGCTCCCGGACGATCAGCTCAAGCGAGCCACCGCCCTCAAGGTACATCTGTTTGGGAGTTTGAGCGCAACCGGCAAGGGTCATGGCACAGACAGAGCATCGCTTGCCGGATTGCTGGGAAAGGCTCCGGCGACCTGTCCGCCTCAATTCCTTGATGCACTTGCTGCCAACCCCGACGAAGTGCACAAGGTAACCATCGGCCCGACCACACTGGACCTCACATTGAAGGACATCGTCTTCGACGCAACGAAAGGGGAGTTCCCTCACCCCAACACAATGACGGCAAAGCTGCTCGCTGGCGACGAGACGCTCTACGAGCTTGAATACTACTCGGTCGGTGGTGGGTTCATTGAGTGGAAGGGCTACAAGCCACCCGAGAAAGGGCAGCCCAAGTATCCCTTTGAGCACGCACGAGAGTTGAAGAAGTACATCGTCGACGACAAGATTCCACTGCCCAAGCTGCTGCTTGCCAACGAAATGTCTATTTCCGGCAAGAGCGAGAAAGACATCTGGGAGTTGTTGGACCAGGTTTCGGATGTAATGCTTCGTGGCGTAAACACCGGGTTGAGCGTCGAGAGCGTGCTGCCAGGTCCAATCAAACTCCACAGCAAGGCGGCAGCATTGCAACGGAACTTAAAGACAACGGCGAAAGGAGACGCCGCTCGTGTGATTACGCGTGTCGCATCTTATGGCTTTGCCATGGGAGAGGAGAACGCCCGCGGTCACATTATCGTGACCGCTCCCACCGCTGGGTCAGCGGGAATTATCCCCGCGATTGTGAAGTCATTACACGACCTCAAGACTCCAACCCAGAACATCCGAGATGGATTTCTGGCGGCGGCAGCGATTGGGTACCTGTGTAAGCACAACGCGACGTTGTCGGGCGCTGAAGGCGGCTGTCAGGCAGAGGTCGGAGTCGGGTCTTCCATGGGCGCCGCGATGATAGCGCAAACGATGGGCGCTGGTCCGAAGGTAGTCTCCAATGCCGCCGAATCCGCGCTCGAAAGTCATCTTGGCATGACCTGCGATCCCGTGGCCGGCTACGTGCAGGTTCCATGCATTGAGCGCTGCGCGTATGGAGCCGTGAAAGCATGGACCGCCTACTGTATCGCTAGCGAAGAAATTCCCGAGGAGCGCCGCGTTGATCTCGACACAACCATTGCGGCGATGGACTTAACCGCGAAGGAAATGAACGCAAAGTATAAAGAGACCTCGGAAGGTGGCTTAGCTGTGTCTCTAGTGCTTTGTTAGGGATCACCAATGCGCGACAGAGCAACTAGACTGATCGTGAACGGTCCCCAGTTGGTGGTAACTAAGCCGTCTGAGAAGGCATTGGACGCTCGTAAGCACGTTATGATGGCCGCGATCGCGTGGGTAGTCTCGGCCGTCTATTACTTCTATCAATACGTTCAGCGGTCGTCACCGTCCGTCATGATGCCGCAGCTATCGGAGGGCTTCGGGCTCAGCACCCTTGGAGTCGCTTCAATCGTAGGTCTTTTCTATTACGGATATTCACCCTTCAGCCTTGTCGCGGGCGCCGCCATGGATCGGTTGGGACCGCGCAAGGTTGTCCCCATTGGCGCAGCTGTTGCGGGTTTGGGAGCGTTACTGTTTGCGACCGGCGACAGTCAGGTCAGCAGTATTGGCAGACTCCTGCAGGGTGCTGGCGGGGTTTTTGCGCCGGTGGGAGCCATCTACATTGCGTCCAAATATTTCCCGCCTTCGCAGGCGGCCACATTAATCGGCGCCACACAGATGTTTGGTATGGCTGGTGGCGCCGTTGGGCAGTTTGGAGTTGGGCCGCTCATTAGCAACGGGCTATCGTGGAACGCTTTTTGGGTTGGAATGGGAGTTATGGGCTTGGCGCTCGGGGGGATTCTCTTTCTTCTGTTACCAAAAGAAGAACCCAAGGAGAAGAAAGACGGTGGGGTGAGAAATATCATCGATGCCTTCTCTATCGTCTTCAGGAATCCGCAATCGATTTTGTGCGGCTTGATTTCTGGTCTCATTTTCATTCCTACAACCATCTTCGACATGATCTGGGGTGTGCGCTACCTGCAGGAGGCGCATGGCTTCGACTACGCCTCTGCGGTAATGCATTCCGCGATGGTTCCCGTTGGATGGATTATTGGGTGTCCACTGGTCGGGTTCATTTCCGATCGGATTGGTCGCCGGAAGCCAGTCATCATCGGTGGCGCTGGAGTGTTGCTGGCTTGTCTCGCCTGGATTCTCTTCGGCCGCACCGGTGTCTTCCCTCCTTACACGATCGGTCTGGTCGCGGGGATGGCTTCGGGGGTCGCCATGTTGCCTTACACCGTGATTAAGGAAGCCAATCCACCCCAGTTCGGTGGGACAGCAACCGGCGTGATCAATTTTCTGAACTTCACTTTCAGCGCATTGCTGGGACCGATCTTTGCTTGGATTCTTCACCATGTGTCCGGCGGAGCTGCAGAGATGGGATCCCGACATTACCAAACGGCGTTCGCACCTCTTCTTTTGGGCGTCGCCTGCGCGATCATACTCACGCTCGTGCTGAGAGAGACTGGCTCCGCTGCGCGCAAATCGTCTTCGTAAGTGAAGCTGGAGGTTTTGCAATGGCTCAAGGCATCGCAGTCACAACCGGCAGCGGTAAGTACGAGCAGCTATTGGACCGATGCGAGAAGCTGGAGGCAGTCTCAACCGCAGTCGTACACCCCTGTGAAGGTACAGCTCTATCCGGCGCCATCGAAGCCGCAGAAAAGGGACTGATTGTTCCCATCCTGATTGGTCCTCGCGCAAAGATCGAAGCAACCGCCAAGATTGTGGGAATCGATCTCAGGCCTTATGAAATCGTTGACGTTCCGCACAGTCACGCTTCCGCAGTGAAAGCAGTCGAATTGCTGCGCGAAGCCAAGGCAGAACTGCTGATGAAGGGCAGCCTGCACACGGACGAATTGATGGCGGCGGTGGTCTCTCGAGAAGGCGGGCTGCGCACCGGTCGGCGCATCAGCCATGTATTCGTCATGGATGTCCCCACTTATCACAAAGTACTGATCGTCACTGACGGCGCGATCAACATCGCCCCGACGCTGGAAGACAAGGTCGATATTTGCCAGAACGCGATCGATCTCGCCATTTCACTCGGCCGGCAGAGACCAAAGGTTGCAATTCTCGCGGCCGTCGAAACGGTGACTTCAAAAATGCCGGCCACCATCGATGCTGCTGCCCTCTGCAAGATGGCCGAGAGAGGACAAATCACAGGTGGAATTCTGGATGGGCCACTGGCTTTCGATAACGCAATCAGCAAGGAGGCGGCAGAGACGAAACATATCCGTTCTGAAGTCGCAGGTGACCCAGACATTCTTATCGCTCCGGACCTTGAGGCTGGGAACATCTTAGCCAAACAGCTGAGTTTCCTGGCGAATGCGGACAGCGCCGGGCTCGTGCTGGGTGCGAGGGTACCGATCATTCTCACCAGCCGAGCCGACAGTGTGCGGTCGCGGATTGCCAGTTGCGCAGTTGCCATGCTGGCCGCTCACGCACGCCGAAACAGCGACAGAAGGTGATGTATGGATGACTATGCCCTGGTACTGAATGCTGGTTCGTCCAGCCTGAAATTCTGTGTCTTCCGACGTCCACTCGCGGGAAGGTGGCAAATGGATGCGCGAGGCCAAATTGAGGGCATTGGGACATCGCCTCGATTTCTTGCAAAAGGGACTGATGGCAAAATTCTCTCTGAACATGACTTGAGCGCGGTTGTTCGTGATGGTCACACCGCCATCGACGCTCTGGCCTCATGGCTCCGTTCGCAATACGGGAGGGCGCGCGTGTTGGGCGTTGGCCACCGCGTCGTCCACGGCGGAACACTCTACGCTCGGCCAACAATCGTAACTCCTAAGGTTTTGGCGGACCTGTATGAACTGGCGCCACTTGCCCCCCTGCATCAGCCGCACAATCTCGCAGCCATCCAGGCAGTCTTCGAACGAATGCCCGATGTTCCACAAGTGGCTTGTTTCGACACAGGCTTTCACCAGGGACGTCCACAGATTGCCGGGATCATCCCGTTACCCATCAGCATCCGCAAATCGGGCCTGAGGCGATACGGTTTTCATGGACTTTCTTATGAATATGTAACCTCGATGCTTCCCGAGATTGCTCCGGAGGTTGCCAATGGTCGCCTCATCATCGCCCATCTCGGAAGCGGAGCTAGTTTGTGCGCCGTGGACGAAGGGAGAAGCATAGATACCAGCATGAGCTTTACGGCACTGGACGGCCTGTGTATGGGCACCCGGCCTGGAAGCATTGATCCGGGTGCAGTTTTGTACCTGTTCCAGACTCTGGGAATGACTGTGAAAGAAGTGGAGACCATTCTCTACAAGAAATCGGGTTTGCTGGGAATATCGGGTATCAGCAATGACATGCGCGAGTTGCTAGCTAGTACCGCTCACGAGGCGCGCCTGGCCGTGGATTACTTCGTGTACCGGACAGCAAAGGAAATCGGCGCGCTGGCCGCAGTCCTCGGTGGCATCGATGGACTCGTATTCACTGCCGGCATTGGAGAAAACTCGCCAGAAATCCGTCAGAGAATTTGCGAGGCTTCTTCATGGCTGGGGCTGGAACTGGACAATTCCGCGAATATTGGCGGAGCCCCCCGCGTCTCCACTCCACACAGCAAAGTGTCAGCTTTTATTGTTCCTACCAATGAAGAGCTCATGATTGCACGGCACACCGGCGCTCTACTTGGGTTGGTCGAGCCCGCTTTTACTACTTAATGGCAGGAGTAGCACAATGACAGTCGCATTTTCGCATCACGAAGCATTGGACGCAGTATCTTCCCCTTGGCAGGGATTCACACCGGGTCTGTGGCAGAAGCGTATCGACGTCCGCGACTTCATTCAGCAGAACTTGCAACCGTATGAAGGAGACGAGGCTTTCCTGGCTGGCCCCACACAACGCACGCGTACACTCTGGAATGGGCTGAATGACCTCTTTCTCGAGGAAAGGAGAAAGGGAGTGCTCGACATCTCCCTGATTCCAAGTTCCATCACCGCACACAGTCCTGGTTACATCGATCAGAACAACGAAATCATCGTAGGTCTCCAAACTGAAGCGCCTCTCAAACGGGCAATCATGCCGAATGGCGGCTTGCGGATGGTCGTCAATGCGCTTAAGACGTACGGATACGAGCTGGATCCTTCCGTGGTCCAGGCGTTCACGAAATACCGTAAGACCCACAATGATGGTGTCTTTGATGCATACACCAGCGATGTGAGGCACTGTCGAAGCTCCCACATCCTGACTGGACTCCCTGATGCCTACGGGCGAGGCCGCATTATCGGCGACTACCGCCGCGTAGCTCTCTATGGAGTGTCGCGCCTCATCCAGCACAAGCAGGAAGAGAAGCGCAGCCTCGACTCAGCCATGTCCACAGATGACATTATTCGCGACCGAGAGGAACTCAGCGAACAAGTTCGCGCTCTCAAGGAACTACAGCAGATGGCCCTCAGCTACGGTTCCGACATCTCGGTTCCGGCGCGAAGCGCGCGAGAAGCGGTGCAGTGGCTGTACTTCGGCTATCTGGCAGCTGTAAAGGAACAGAACGGTGCTGCCATGTCCTTGGGCAGGACCTCGACCTTTCTTGACATCTACTTCGAGCGCGACTTCGCCGCTGGTGTCCTTTCCGAGCAGCAGGCACAGGAAATCATCGACGACTTCGTCATCAAGTTGCGCATCGTGCGATTTCTTCGTACTCCCGAGTACGACGAACTCTTCGCAGGAGATCCGACCTGGGTTACAGAATCGATTGGTGGAATGGGCGATGACGGCCGACCTCTTGTAACCAAGACGAGTTTCCGCTTTCTCCAAACCCTGTACAACCTCGGCCCTGCACCGGAACCCAATCTGACGATCTGGTACTCCCCGCGCCTTCCCGATCCGTTTCGCAGTTTTGCTGCCAAAGTGGCGATAGACACAAGCTCCATCCAATTCGAGAGTGATGAGATCATGCGCCGTGCGTGGGGAGATGATGGGGCCATAGCGTGTTGTGTGTCCCCGATGCTGGTCGGTAAACAGATGCAGTTCTTTGGCGCTCGTGCCAATCTCGCCAAATGCCTGCTCTACGCAATCAATGGTGGCCGGGATGAGATCACTGGCGAGCAGGTCGCTCCTACTAGGGGTGCGGTTGAAGGGGAATACCTCGACTTCGACGACGTAGTCCAAAAGTTCGAAGGCATGATGGATTGGCTGGCAGGCGTTTATGTGAATGCCATGAACATCATCCACTACATGCACGACAAGTACTCCTACGAGCGCCTCGAAATGGCCCTGCACGACTATGCGCCGTTGCGAACGATGGCCTTCGGTATCGCGGGATTGTCCGTTGTTGCTGACAGCCTTTCGGCGATCAAGCATGCGAGAGTTCGGGTGATTCGCGATGACACGAGCCTAGTGATGGACTATGAGACCAAGGGCAACTTCCCACAATTTGGCAACAACGACAATCGCGTTGACCAGCTTGCTTCGTGGGTTGTGAGCACGTTTATGAGCAAGCTGAAAAATTATCCAACCTATCGGAATGCCATCCATACACAGTCCGTACTCACCATCACCTCGAACGTCGTATACGGAAAAAACACCGGCAACACGCCCGACGGGCGGAGGCGTGGTGAGCCGTTCGCCCCTGGGGCTAATCCGATGCACGGACGCGACACACATGGTATCCACGCTTCGGCAGCATCTGTCGCCAAGATTCCGTATCGGGACGCAGCCGACGGCATCTCTCTCACAACTACTCTAGTCCCGGAAGGCCTCGGGAGAGTAATGGCGGATCGGGTCACGAACTTGAGAAATATTCTCGATGCCTTCTTCAGTGTTACTGGCTATCACATGAACGTAAATGTGCTGAACCGCGAAATGCTTCTGGATGCAATGGATCATCCAGAAAAGTACCCGCAGCTTACAATCCGCGTCTCAGGATATGCAGTGAATTTCGTGCGACTGAGCCGCGAACAACAGATGGACGTAATTAATCGTACCTTTCATGGGCAGTAAACATCATGACTGAAACGGCACATCTCCCTTCGCTACTGGCGCGAAGCCCCTTTGAATTGCGGGTGAACCTGGGCGGAGACATAGGTGAGATCGATGTGCGTCGCGCCCTGGCTACCGGAGAGATGGGGTTCCTTCATTCCTTCACGACCGGTTCGACCGTCGATGGCCCAGGTGTTCGCCTTGTAGCATGGACCAGCGGTTGCCAATTTCGTTGCCTGTACTGCCATAACCCGGACACCTGGAACATGACCAACGGGATACCTGTGACGCTGGGGAGGGCGACTGAAGAACTGCGGAAGTATCGACATGGCCTGCAGGTGATGGCCGGCGGGTTCACTTTGAGCGGTGGCGAGCCCCTTATGCAGGACCGGTTCGCAGTGAGGTTGCTGGCTGCGGCGCACGGGATGCGAATTCATACCGCTCTGGATACCAACGGCAGTCTAGGCGACCGGCTAAGCGACACGGAATTGGAGAACATCGATCTGGTACTGCTTGACATAAAAGGTTGGGACAGGGATCGCCATTACACGTTAACCGGAACAGACATAAGCCCGGTCCAGGATTTCGCACGCCGCTTGTCCGCCTGTAAGAGACCAATTTGGCTTCGCTTCGTGTTGGTGCCCGGCCTGACAGATGATCCGGAAGAAATTTCTCATATCGCGAAATTCGCCGCTGATCTCGGCAATGTGCAGCGAGTCGACGTTCTCCCATTTCACCAAATGGGCCGTTTCAAGTGGAAAGAACTCAAACTGAGCTATGCCCTCGATGACGTTCAGCCTCCTCCAAGACAAGCGGTGGTGACGGCCTGTGAGCGGTTCCGAGCCGAGGGTCTCGATGCTCACTAACCGAGAGTCGCTATCCGCTCTACTTGGGTACAGCAGGGAACAACTTTTCTTGAATACGAGCTTTTCCTATTGCGCTTCGGTCAACTCGGAGGGCCTCGTGAGATCGAAGCGCAGAATCTGTTTACTCCTCATCATCGTCGTGATGATAGGAAGCTCCCTTAGTTCTGTTGCTCAGACCACGGAGTTGCCAAAAATCGTGATTCTGGCCACGGGTGGAACCATCGCTGGAGCGGCGGCTACGGGAACTCAAGCAGGGTACACCTCTGGGGCAGTGACCATCGACGCCATGCTTGCCGCGGTCCCGGGAATTAAGGACCTTGCCAAGATCAAAGGTGAACAGATTGCCAATGTCGGATCACAAGACATGACCTTTGACATAATGCTGACTCTAGCAAAACGCATCAATGTGCTGCTGTCTCAGAAAGATGTCGACGGTGTGGTCGTAACGCACGGCACTGACACAATGGAGGAAACCGCATTCTTTCTAAATTTGGTGGTGAAGAGCGATAAGCCAGTTGTAATGGTTGGTGCGATGCGGCCGTCCACGGCAGTCAGTGCTGACGGCCCGTTGAACCTGTTCAATGCCGTCGGAGTTGCCGTTGACCCAAACTCCAGGGGTCGCGGCGTTATGGTAGTGATGAACGACTGGATTCACGGGGCACACTCTCTCACTAAGACAAGCACAACCGCCATTCAAACGTTTATGTCTCCTCTGCGCGGGTTGGTGGGAGTGTCCAGTTACGGCACGAACGATTTCTACAACACTCCGCAGTGGAAACACACGACGGCAAGCGAGTTTGACATAACCAATGTATCGAATCTGCCACGAGTGGACATTCTGTATGCGTGTGCCGATATGTCGGCGGATCTGATCGACGCCGCAGTGGACAGGGGCGCGAAGGGAATCATCATTGCCGGGGTCGGCAATGGCAATATGAATGAATCATCGCTGAGGGCAGCAGCCAACGCTGCGAAGAAAGGCGTCGTGGTTGTCAGAAGCAGCCGGGTCGTGACGGGAACCGTTGGTCGGAATGTAGAAGTCAACGATAACGAGCTAAACCTAGTGGCGTCCGATGAGCTAAACCCGCAGAAAGCGAGGATTCTGCTGATGCTCGCGCTGCTCAAGCCGCGAAGCCTGGAAGATATCCAGAATTTGTTTTATAGCTACTGATCACACACTGGGCCCCGGACTGTACTCGGTACCGTCGCCGGCTGGAGTACAGGGCACCCATATTTACGCTTTACTAGCCAGCTGGCCCCTCTTCAGATAGCTCTGAAACACGATCATGGCGGTGGTTGTCGCCGCCAGCCAGCATGGAGATCCAAAGAACACACGCTGATCGGGATGACGCAGAGGCCTGCACCCCGCATCCTCATTACGTGACATCTGTTGCCTGTAGTCAGGTACCTCGCCACTCCAGTTATGCAGGCTCTCCGGCTCTCCTCAGTATCTCCCACTGCACTTGAGGGTCTGTTTGCAGGTTGGTTGCCCGAGCGCAACGACTACCGCGATTCGACGTGCGACTCTCGTAATGAGACGGTCACACCGGCTTCATTGACATGGTGTTGACCTATTCCGTACGGAGGACATCAAAGTGTGTAAGGTGCGTATTCTTGTGGCGGAGGACCTTGACCTGTGGAGGGAGTACATCTCTTCCACCCTCCTGAAAGAGCCATCATTCGAAATCATCTGCGAGGTGGTAGACGGACTGCAGGCCGTCCTAATGGCCGAACAACACCAACCGACGATCGCACTGCTGGACATCGGTCTGCCGCGCTTGTGTGGCATCGACGCAGCTCGATCCATTCAAGCGCTTGCCCCAAATACACGCATAGTATTCTTGAGTGGGCAACAGGATACTGAGATTGTTCGGACTGCACTGGAACTTGGGAGTGGGTATGTTCTGAAATCCGATGCTGCCCTGGACCTGGTCGCGGCAATTCACTCCGTTGCCGAAGGTGAGACATTCGTTAGTCGTCACTTAGCCAGACTGGGAATAGCAAATAGGGGAGACAAGGTGTAAGGGGTGGCGCCACCCTCATGGGTAGCTGCAATTTGGCTTGGAGTGATTCCCTCGATGCGGGGAACAACTGTTGCTTTTGCCAGTGCAAGGTTGATCCTGCACGCCAATAGACTGAGAACGTTGTTCGTACCCGCCGGCTGTGAACCACGGTGGCGCCAGCACTGACATGGGGTGGCGATGGGCCATAGGTACCGGTTATTAAGGGACATTAAGCTGGAATGGCTACTCCGTCCATCATCGTGTCTGTGCCCGACCGATCTCGCTTTCTAGATGGCCTAACGATGTCAGATCGCGCTTCAGTCCTGGCGGCGGCTTCGAGGCGATGTCTAAAAGCGAATTCCGTGGTGGTACATCAAGGTGATACAGCCGATTATCTGTTTCTGATATGCAAAGGCCGCGCCCGGCACTTCTACATCACTCCACAAGGAAAGAAGATCATTTTGCTTTGGCTGATGGAGGGTCAAATATTCGGAGGTTCCGCTCTTCTGTCAACACCCACTGAGTATCTGGTGGGCACTGAAATACTGCGTGACAGCTGCTTGCTCTGTTGGTCTCGCCGCACCGTCCGTGCTCTGGCACAACGAATGCCGAGATTGCTTGACAACGCGCTGTCTGTTGCAATGGACTACTTGACGTGGTATCTTGCTTCCCACGCAAGCTTGGTGTCACACAGCGCTAAGCAGAGGCTCGCCCATGTTTTGGTGGCTTTTGCGAATGGTTTTGGTCGCAAGACTTCCGCCGGCATTTGCGTCGACTTGACCAACGAACAACTTGCCAACGCTGCCAATGTTACTCCTTTTACTGCAAGCCGAATCTTGAGTTCCTGGCAGAGAGCCGGCGCTATCGTGAAGGCACGAGGCCAGTTGATGCTTCGTTCTCCGGAGCGACTTTTTTCCGACGCTTCTTAGGTTATGCCGGCCGTTTGTCCCACCCTGACCCTTGTCGCTTTGTCCTCCTCCGGGGCGCTACCACAATTCGCTGGCAACGTCGTAGCCAGTACATTGTCACGAAGAATGCCTCGGAGCTGGTGACGTGCCCGGGAGAGATTAGACCTAGTTGCACTAGATGACACACCCAACGACGCAGCAATCTCGCGATGACTCATACCTTTAATGTCGTGTAGCACAAGCACCGCTCGTCTGCACTTGGGCAGGCCGCCGATTGCACGGGCAAGAGCGATACGTTCGATCGGTTCGCACGCTAGACCTATGAGCGCTCTGACAACATCAATCACACCCGATGTCTCAGGGTCTGAGATATAGTGCAATGACATTGGAAAGACTCTGCGCCTACGAGAATGCATTAATATGATGTTCGTCGCAACCCTGAACAGCCATGGCTTGAACGCAGCGCTGTTTCGTAAGCTGCTCACCCGGCGGTACACTTGCAGAAACACCTCTTGTGTGAGATCTTCTGCATCCGCGGCATGTCCTGTCTTTCGCAAGCACAGGGCATATACAGCGTGCTTGTATTTGCTATATAGGGCGTCGAACGCAAGCGAATCCCCCGCTTTCACCTGCTCGATCTCGTATCCCGATAAACCCTCAATGCTTGTCATCTGATTCTCGCCTCTCTTGTAGCCGGCCTTGTGCTCGTTTGAGTTGTCTTCGCTCCGATCTCGCCACGCCCTAAGCCGCCTTTGAACGTATAGAGGTCCCCAAACGCCAGTTGTCGATCCTGACGCGTCCAGCTTCGCTGTTAATGCCAGACATGACAGATGCCATCAGGCACCAAATCTAGTGGGCAGATCAGTTCGCCGGAACTGTTATCAGTGACAGATGTCTGTCCAGCCACCCTACGGTCACATGAGAATTGACTGACGTTGAATGCCGATTCTCCACCGCTGCTCCGTCAGCGCTTGTTGCCGGTTCGGCGGCAGAAATCGTTTATGTGGCGCTAGGCGATAAGCGAGGGGGCTAAATATAGGCCGTAAAGATTTGTAATCGGGCAACTGCCGGCGCAGCAAGTCTCGATGCTTTCTGCCGGAAGGAATGGCTCCTTGGGCTATCGCTGACTGGGAGAACTGGCAGTGTTCGGCATGTATTTCCCAGGGTAGGCTCGGCAGGATGGATAGGAGTCTTATGATGCTTAAGCCGGAAATCGGGAGCCAGTACTCCGCCCCGCCGCAGTTGCGTACGACCTTGTGGCACTGTGGCCGGTGCGACGCATTCATATCGATTCGCTCAACCCAACTCATGGAAGAAGCACCTTGTCCGGTGTGCGGTGAGGTAGTGCTCGAATTTTGCGGAAGGCTAAGTAACATTCCATGGATCCAATTCGCGGATGCCTGATGCGGCCGTCTGCTACTCTGCAAGAAAGGGCGTGGGTACTGATGCCAGCGCTCAGTTGCTCCCAGCCGCCACATCTGTGGGCCACTCGTCGTTCGTTCGACGCCAGGACTTATCCGGATTGTAGCGCTCCATACTCTGAGCAACACGCGCTGTATCAGCCCCGAGGTCTTTCTCGTAAACAATTCCGTCATAGCTAACCATGAAGCTCTTTACCCCGGTAACACGGTACTCAGCCGGGAATGTCACTAAAGCAAAACCACCTATCATGACGCCCTCAACTACATAATCTAGCTGCCCTAACCTTGCGGCGGGACCTTGGCCTCTTAATACCTTAAAGTAATAGCCGTGGTAACCAGAGGATTGCCCGGGTGAGTACCCCTCCTCGATAGCACGAGCGATGGCCTCACTGATAGGACCACCAGTGGTTCCATCAGCGTTTTTCCAGTATAGGCCGTCGTGCTTACCCGGAGTGCTGATGATCTTCTGAGCGTATTGATTGACACCGGAATTGTCGTGGACCTCAGCAGCATATTCTTTTTGCGCATCGACAAAACCCCGACAGATCTGTATGGCGTCGAGCTCGTTCGCCCCGATACGGCGAAACAGGATCTCGTCATGTCCGCGTTTGGAATCGAAATACCACTTTGAACCCCGTTTTACGAGCGGAACCGGAAGTGGCCAATCGTCATTGCCCACTGTCAGTATGGCTTGCGCCTTGTTCCTGGGGTCTGCAGTCACCGAATGTTTCTCTCGAGCTTTCGCAGCAAAGCTGGCTGCAATGCTCTTGTCATGAACGGGATCTGACGAAGAGACGAAGTCCTTGCCGTCGGGGCCGAAGATTGCCAGCAGTGTGGAAGCGTCATAGCTTTCCGCCGCATGTATCAAGACATCTGCCGCTTGCTGCGGCGTGTTGAATGCCATCGCCGCACTTGGTAGCGGATCCTTGGAGTCCGACTGCGCTTGGCCGTAAGGCGTAAGGACGTATGTCAACGCGGTGATCAAGGCTACACATGAAACGCGCATAACCGCGCCACTCACTGCTGCTCTCATCTGTTCCTCCGCATCATCATGGCTGCTTACCTTCGTCTGCCCCCGCCGCCCCCACTCCGCCCGCCGCCCCCTCCACTACGCATGCTCGAGGAGCCACGCGAACTGCTCGCACGCACGCTGCTTCCGTTGGAACCGGAACCGCCACCGAAAGCACTCGAGCTTCGCGACCCTCCGCCGCTCGAAGTGCTCCTATTCCCTACGCGGTCTCCGCCGCCGCGACCTGCACTCGTGTTGCTCGCTCCGGCATTACGACTCGCGAAATTGTTTCCTCCCGAACTGCGATCGCTCGCTCCCGGTTGGCGATTCTCTGCGGCGCTGCGATCGCGTGTACCTGCTCCCACCGAACCACGATCGGCCGCTTGCTGCAAACCTCCCCCCTGACCCTGGTTTTGACGTGCCCTGGCTTGCCGCGTGGTCATTGAATCGCCGCGGGCCGTACCGCCATACCTCTTGGCTGTCGCCCCATTCGAATATGGAGCTCCGCCGCGGTGTTGAGGATTGTGCTGCCAATTGCTGTTGCCGCCGGCGTTTCGGGCGGTCGAGCGACTAACGTTCTGATTCCGGTTGATGTTGGCATTGCTATTTCTTACGAAATTGTTGTTATGGTTAATGTAGACATTATTGTTGCCACCCCAACCGCAGCCATAACCCCAACCACCGCCCCAGGCAGCTCCCATCGCAAGCCCCACTCCAAAGGAAATCGCCATTCCCGCGGCATAATACCCCGGTGGTGGATAAGCGATTGGAGGGTACGGATACGCCGGTGCGCCATACACCACGGTCGGGTTATAACTGGGCACGTAAATCACTTCTGGGTTCGATTGCTCGATCACAATGACGTCCTTGCTCTCGACCACCTTGGTCTCCACCTTCTGTTGCTCAGACGACTTCAGGTTGCCTCCCTCCTCCGCCTTCTTACGCATCCGTTGGACCGCATCCATCACATCCTTCTGTTGCGCAAGAAAGGCGTTCCCCAGATCTGTAGTCCACTTGATGTTTTCGGCCAACTGTTTGACGACATCGGGCAGCGCCGCCATGGCTTGAATGCTGGGGTCCCAAGGCTGCTTCTGCACCGCATCCGCTAGCGCCTTATCTTTCAGGCCCGTATGCTTCCCTAGCCATTGCTGAAGCTGAATGATTTCCAGAGGATAAGTAGAGGACACTAGGGTCTGGCTGAGAAGTGGGTCCGGATAGAGTGCGATCGGGGCGACCAGCGAATCGAGCTGTTCAGGTGGAATGCTGGCCGCCTGCTCGTCGGCCGGTGGCGGACTCTGTTCTGCACTTTGGCGTGCCATCAGTGTGCAGTCTCCCGGCAGGAGCGCCAAGGCACAGATGACCGAGACGAACTGTCGAACAAGACCAATCGGGAACCGTGAGTGACACAGTGCCACTTTCATACGGGATATCCTCTTTCGGTCAGCCGCGGATTCCAATCCCGCTCCTGCCCTGAACCGGGGCCAGAGTTGTCCTACCAGATTTCACAATTAAATGATCATTTGTCACTATTGGAAAGCACGACTGCCAAAACTGACAGTTTCCGCCACCCATTGCATTCGTCCAGATGAGAAGATTGCAATCGGAATGATGTGGCGCGATTAAGATCTCCCCCCGAAGAATTGGTAGCTTAGTTCCAATCTTGAGACGAACGGCGGAACACTTTGCGACTCAGGGTCAGACGAAGCGTCCCGCCGCTCCGACAGGTTGCGCTCCGCATTTGCAATGATCGTCGCTTCAAGTTACAACGACCACCGCCAACAATGTCGAACAAAGGACTCCTGTGCTGAAATCCGCTCGCACGTCACTGCCCACCGGAAACTTTTCCTGCTGATCTCCGCAGAAGTTGAGCGTGGTCGCCGTACCGGGATTCAGGAAAGTGACGGCGGTGAGCGGGATGGTTTCGCCTGTTATATATTGGATAAAACTGAGCTGCACCGTGCTCACTGTGCCGCTTATTGTCTGGCTTCCGCCCGGATTCGAAACGAATCCCACGAAGTACGCCCCGCACCCCTCAAACAGAAAACACGGAAGCATCCACAGAACCAGTGCGAGTTGCGGCGGAGAACGCATATTCAGAGCTGCGCACAAGACCGTGCGTTTCAGGGTGGCCCGAGACAGCTTGGCTATCAGTTCCGGATAACCGGCGTCATGTTCCCTCCTTACACGCACCGGATGAACTGGTAATACTACTAGTCCGTAGGCCGGGACCTCAGATGGTGATTGGAATCAGGGTGCCGACGCAAGTCCAGCTGTCGGCCTCGCTGCCGCTCTATCATTCTTGACAGTTCAACAGCCCTCATCTGGCTATTTATCTTCACGGTGGTTCATAAAGTCTCAGCGGTCCTGGAAAGCATGGCTGACATGTTTCGGCGCCTGAAAACTACGGTACTCTGCGCTGCCGTCTCTTTTTACCGACCATTAACGATAGAACGTCTCGAGGACACGCTATGCGACGCAATTGCTGGAAGTTGCTAATTTCTGGATTGCTCCTACTGTTGCCATTCGCTGCTGGTGCGCAGAGTGAACAGCACAGGCGGATATTGGTAATCGACGGACAGGCGGGACAGGCACCCGTTATCCAAAAGAACGGCCGGGCATATGTCGACGTCGAGGCTCTGACGCAGATCACGCATGGCGCCTTGAGATTCAAAGCTGATCGCATTGTCTTGACTCTTCCCGCGTCCAACGTGACCCCTCCCATGGCCGAACCTTCAACGGAGCCGGCACACACGCCGATTGCCGACTCCGGATTATCGCGGGATTTCATGCTCGCAGGAATCGAGGAGATCGCCACGATGCGAGAGTGGGCGAGTACCTTGGCGTACGCCATCCAGAATGGCTATCCCATAACTGAGGTCTGGGCAGCCCAATCTCGGGAGCAAGCTGCGCACGATCTCAGTTTGGCTGCGGCGGCCGCCTCCAACGAATCTGATCGGAATGCCCTTCAGTTACTCACGAATGAGTTTGAGGCGGTGCGCGAGTGGAGCAATAAACTCGTCCAAGAGCGCAAAGCCATGGACACAGCGAAATATGCCATCTCAGATAACGCGCTGCGGGAAGATCCTACGTCTCAGAAGATCATAACCTGCGGCCATTTCCTTGCCACCATGCTGGGGAGTGGCTCCTTCAAAGACGATCCATCCTGCCATTAAGTTCTCGCAGATTACTACCCCGGACCGGCTTTGTGGCGGGGTTCTGGCTCCAAGAAATGCATACCAGCGAATGAATTTACACAAGAACACTGGCAAACAGAACAGTTCACTCCCCTGCCAGCCAGTGAGAAAAGTGATTATGGCGGTTCCCTAAGTACGTTAACTGGTGGACTTCGTCGGTCGTAAGCCATCAAGCACTCGAGAACGCGACAATCAGTACATCACAATGGTCGGTCCGTTGCCTCTAGGCATGGGTATCAATGATATGAGCGCGAGACGAACCAAGATTACAAGTTGAAGCGAGGAGTCTCTCATGACATCGAGCGAAAAGCCCCACATCGCCTATGTGGAAACCCTCGAACAACGCCGGCTAAACGAGACTCGCGAGAAGGGAGTCCCATGGAAGAAGTGGGGACCATATTTGAGTGAGCGACAGTGGGGGACGGTTCGGGAAGATTACAGTCAGGATGGAAATGCATGGGACTACTTTAGCCACGACCAATCCCGATCCCGTGCCTACCGTTGGGGAGAAGATGGTCTGGCTGGGATCTCAGACGATAAGCAACAACTCTGTTTCGCCGTCGCTCTCTGGAATGGCCAAGACCCTATCCTGAAAGAGCGGCTGTTCGGCTTGACCAACAGCGAGGGCAACCACGGCGAGGATGTCAAGGAGTACTACTTCTATCTCGATAGCACGCCCACGCACTCCTATATGAAGTACCTTTACAAATATCCCCAGCATGCATTCCCCTACGCCGATCTCGTAGAAACAAATCGCCGCCGCTCGCGCGAAGACTTCGAATATGAACTGCTCGACACTGGTGTATTTGATCACGACCGCTATTTCGATGTGTTCGTTGAATACGCCAAGGCTGATCCGGAAGACATTCTGATCCGAATCTCAGTACACAACCGGGGTCCGGAGGTGGCGGTGCTCGATCTGCTTCCCACGCTCTGGTTCCGCAACACCTGGTCATGGGGCCAGGGCAGTATCAAGCCTAGGATGCGTCGGGTTAAAAACGGGACGGTCTTGGCTTCGCATGCCCAGTTGGGCGACCGGACACTGAACTGCGATGGAAGTCCAGAGTTGCTGTTCACTGAGAACGAATCCAACGCCAGCCGGCTGTGGGGGCAGTCAAACCCGTCGCCGTATGTGAAAGACGCTTTTCACGACTACATAGTTGCAGGCAAGCGAGAAGCTGTGAATCCGACCGCAATAGGCACAAGAGTCGCTGCGCATTATCACTTGGAAGTCCCCGCAGGCGGCAGTCGAGTCGTTCGGCTGCGGCTGAGTGCGAAACCTCCGGCCGACCCTTTCAGCGGTTTTGACCAGACATTCGCCAAGCGCCTAGCGGAATCGAATGAGTTCTACGATCGGATCACGCCACATTCTCTGACCGAGGATGAACGTCGCGTACAGCGCCAGGCGTTGGCCGGAATGCTGTGGAGCAAGCAGTACTACTACTTCGATTTGGACAAGTGGCTGGAAGAACATGAAGCTCATCCTCTTACCGGTACTACTCATCGCAATATCCGAAATACCGAGTGGTTCCACATGCTGAACAGCGACATTATCTCGATGCCCGACAAGTGGGAGTATCCCTGGTATGCCGCGTGGGACCTGGCTTTCCACACGATCGCGCTTTCGCTGGTGGACTTCGATTTTGCCAAGGATCAACTTCTTCTTATGCTGCGGAATCTGTACGCCCACCCCAACGGGCAGATCCCAGCCTACGAGTGGAACTTCAGCGACGTGAATCCACCAGTTCACGCTTGGGCGACACTTTTCCTCTACAACATCGAAAAGGAACTCGGACGTTCGGACCTGCGCTTCCTGGAACGGTCATTTCAAGGCTTGATGCAGAATTTCAACTGGTGGGTCAACCGAAAGGACCCGCAGGGAAAGAATGTTTTCGCCGGTGGATTTCTCGGATTGGACAACATTGGGGTCTTCGATCGTAGCGCTCCGCTTCCAACCGGTGGTCATCTCGACCAAGCGGATGGCACGGCGTGGATGGCCTTCTATTGCCAGAACATGCTTGAGATCGCGCTCATTCTGGCAGAGCACGACTCCGTATACGAGGATATTGCCTTCAGGTTTGTGGAGCATTTCCTCTGGATCTCGTACGCGATGGATCGAATGGGCGAGCACCATGATGAAATGTGGGATGGTCAAGACGGATTCTTCTATGACCTGCTGCATTTCCCGAATGGCGATGCCATGCGGCTGAAAGTCCGGTCCATGGTAGGGTTGCTCCCGCTATGTGCTTCGACGGTATTTGAATCCGGCGTTGTGGCGCGCAATGCTCGAATGATGGAACTAGTGGAGATATTCAAGAAGCGCCACCCTGATCTGCTGAAGCACATTGCTCCAGCGGATAGCACGTTCAAGGGGCACGCTGGTCGTCGGCTTTTGTCGGTTTGCAACAAGGAGAAGGTTGAGCGGATATTGGCTTGCATGCTGGACGAAAACGAGTTCTTAGGCCCGTATGGCGTACGATCTCTGTCGCGCTATCACTTGGAGCATCCATTCATTTTCAATCTCAATGGGCAAGAATACAGGGTCCAGTACCTACCTTCAGAGTCGAACAACGGCATGTTTGGCGGCAACTCGAATTGGCGAGGGCCGGTCTGGATGCCGGTAAATGGTCTATTGATCCGGGCCTTACTGAACCTTTACCAATTCTACGGCGATGAGTTTAAGGTCGAATGCCCCACCGGTTCGGGGAACTTCATGACGCTGTTCGAGGTGGCAAAAGAGCTTGCTCGCAGGCTGTCGAGCATTTTCCTCCGCGATGGCAACGGCAGGCGCCCCGTCTACGGTGGAACCAAGAAGTTCCAGGACGATCCGCACTGGAAGGACTACATTCTGTTCTACGAGTACTTCCACGGGGATAATGGCGCTGGGCTTGGCGCCAGCCACCAGACTGGCTGGACCGGAATCATAGCGCGCTCGCTCGATATGTTTGCGCGCATGAAACCGTCCGACGCCCTCCACGTCGGGAAGGCAGACCTTGTGGCTAGGATGACGCGTGAGCAGGTGGCAGGATAGCACAATGCCAACGTGAGGCCATTCGGATGGCATCTATTTCTCGCGGCTGGATTCTGGGTGGCGTCGTAATTGCGATTCTCATGGCAGTGACGCCGCTTGCAATTCTGAGAATTATTGAAACTGGTGACCTGTATTTGCTTACCGATCAGTTCTTCCGGGACATTCTGGCCCGTCTCTCAGGACCAGGCAGACTACGCTTCATCATTCAGCCAACCGTGGCCATTATACTGGGGGCGCGAGGTGGGATGAAGGATGCGAGCGCTGGTCTCCCCCCCTTTCTGTGGGCGCTCCTCTTTCACAGGGAACCCCGGCGAGAATTGTTACGCAGCACACTCACATCCATCCGTAACTTGGTGGCGATAGCGATTCTTCTGGATCTGATTTCGCAGTATCTCATTTTTGAGGAGATCCATCCCGGCGCTGCGCTGGTTGTAGGCCCGGTACTGATCGCAGTGCCCTATGCCTTATCGCGAGCATTGGCCAATCGAGCGTGGCGCTGGAAACATCAGCGCAGGCCGACCACTCACATCAGCTGACTTTTGTGGAGCCACTATCATGCACGATTCGTGTCGCAGAATTCTTGTCATCGTCGTCGCTTTCCTGGTGGTTACGTTAGCCGCCGGAAAATCGAGCAAACTCGGGATGAGTTGGACAAACCCTGCCTACACAGGAACGAGGAAGTGCCATCGAGTGCTGGCATTAGGGTTGAGTGACAAGACTGTAGTCCGCGCTGATTTTGAAGACGAGCTGGCATCAGAGCTCGGAGCGCCTGAGATAGAAGCCATCCCAGGCAACACAATTTTGCTCAGACCTGAAGGGACACAGGTCGACTTGGATTACCTGAAGACCCAAATACGTGAATATGGGATCGATGCAATCGTGGTCTCACGACTTATCAACGTGGAGGTCACGGCAACGTACGTTCCGGGTGCTCTGTACACGCCCCCATTTCCGTATTACAGCACCTTTTACGGCTATTACGGGCCGTGTATCCGGCAGTTTACAGCCCCGGCTATTTGAAGGAATTAAAAAAGGTACGCATCGAGACGAATTTATATGCGATCTCTTCGACAGAAGGCGAGCTCGTCTCGACGTGCATAACTGACAGCTTCAATCCATCAAGCGAGAAGAAAACACTCGAGCAGCTGGTGAACGTTGTAGCAAGACAAATGAAGAGTGCAGGGATACTGTAGGTATTCTGGGAATGCGACGAAATCATGATCGCCTCGGGCCTCGGCTGCCACCTCCACATCGGCTCATCAATTCATAGCTGCGCGGACCTCGACCAAGGCTTGATCGGCGACCTCGAGGCGGATCAGGCCAGCACGCGGATACTCGGCATCCAGCATGACATAGACCACTATCACTGTGATCACGCTGAAACCAAGGATGTGCAACCAACTACGATGCTGCCCAGTCGACATCCGGTAACCTGCCAAAAGAGAGCAAATGAGTCCCAGCGCGAACAAAAGTGCGTAAATGATCCGGGGCGGGTGCTGCTGCAATGCCATGGTACGGGTCGTGGTGATGTCAATCATGTTGTTCAGCGCAGGCAATAGAAGCCAGCCTGCGGCAGGATGAACTCCGCTGATGCGAGTAGCAGCTACCGCCTCCGTCCATATTTCCCCCTGGATTCTTTTGGAATTGGCCATTTCGAGACGTGCCGCTGTCATATTCGGCAACCTCCGGTAGGTTTCAAGCCGCGAGTCTACGTATTGGCGGAACAATTGCTGGAGCTTCGGCTCTGCCTGGGGGACTAAATCCAACCGCAGATATGCGGTTTCGATGGTGTTCGCTTCTTCGGCGATCAGCATTCTTTTCTCGTGGAATCGCGATGCCGCTCCAGAAAAAGTAAATGCCATGAGCAAGCCAAACAGGGCAAAAACTGCACCCTCAACTGCACCCAGACTGCCTCGCTCTCCTTCTGACTCTTTAGGGCGACGCCTCACACCCAGACGGCGTCCAGTTTCTAGCAGAATCAGCATGCCGAGAAATAGAACTATAGAGAAGAGAACAGGGGAGACCGGGGGTTCCATGAGGTGGCTCCTTTTCACTTCGTGGGCTAATGTAGCTCTTCAACGTTCGATAATTCGCGATCTATTCCTCGTCAGACTCAATCCGGCTTACCCAGCCAGGAATATTGCCAGCCAACCGAAATGTTTTGATAGTTGCCTCCGTAGACCACGTAGGCACCGCGGTTGTAGCTGAACTTTAACGACTGGTGCCTGTTCACAGGGAGGGAAACAGTGGATCCAATACGCGAGTTCCGCTGGAGTGTGTTCGGGTTCTTCACTCCATTTAAGCTGCTCTGACCGCCAACCCAGAAATTCCCATCGAGCGAAGCCCAAAGGCGAGGCTTCACGTCATAGCTTAGGTGTCCCTCGAATGCGAACGTCGGATCTTGCTTCTGGGTATTCGTGCCCGGCGAAAACTGATTCCGGGAAAAGAAATCGTGGTTGGCGGTGAAAAACCACACCGCTCCGTAAGTATCGAGAACCCAGTTTCCCCATCGTCGTGACAAGCCGACCTCGGGCTTAAACGACCATCGGTTCGTACCATAATTGATCAGCTTCGTGGCGTCGTACTGCCCTGTTGGTGCCACCACCTTCAAACTAATACCGAGTAGCATCTTTTGCTGCCACTTGCGAAACTCCTGCAGATCCATCGCCGGCCCACCCTTCAAATTAATTGATACGCGATAGGAGGAATCTAATGTGCCCGACCGGTACGCGTTCGTTTCGGCGCCGACAACAGTTCCGCGGAAGTTCCCAATGCCATACGGCAGTGACCCAGCAAAACTGGCTGAATGCCCCAGGAGGTGAAAAGAATGAGCGTAGCTAAAAACTGACACACTGGCTCTGGCAGTGGCATCCTCAATCGGAAGGGCACCATCTAACAGAAGGTCGCCGCTGAAATAAGCGTATGTCAGGGTGACTGCATTTGAGTGAACCGGAGTGATGATATATGTGCGAGGAACCAGGTCTTGGGCGCAGCCTGAAGTGGCCACGGAGAGGGCTAAAAGCAGTCCTGCCCTGCCGAGCCTCAAAATGCCGAATCGATTTACGTTCTTCAGCGACAACGTCGCCTCATCTATAAGCGTTTAATGACCACCGCCGTCAAGTCATCCTGCTGCTTCGTTCCATTCGAGAACGCGTTTACCGTCTCGTAGAGCCTCATGATGATCTCTGCCGGGGCCAAGTCTCTTGACGAGCGAATCGACTCCTCCATGCGAAGCACGCCAAATTGCTCACCCTGATCGTTCTCCCATTCGAAGAAGCCGTCGGTGGCCAGCAGTACGAGATCCCCCGAATGTAGATGCAAATGCTCTGGAGGGTCGGAGCGAAAAGTAGAGAGAATTCCGAACGGGAGCCCTTGGGCGTTCATTTCTCTGAAGCGATCTTCGGGATGGCTATAGACGAAGATAGGACCATGACCAGCTGAAAGCATTTCAACATCGGGGCAGCCAGGACAGCAACTCGCTGCCACGAACGTAACGAAGCGACCACTAGTGAGATCAGCACCGAGATCTTTATTGATTCGTTCGAGCGCCGTTGGAAGGTCCTGTTCGGTGCTGAAGCTGGATCGCGCGTAGGCGTGGCACAGCGAAGCCAGTAGCGCGGGACCGATGCCGTGGCCGGTTACGTCGGCTAGGCTGACAATCACTTTTCCATTCGGGAGCGTCTTCCAATCGAAATAGTCGCCGCCGGTATCGTCGGCAGGGCAGTTCCAACCGCCAATCTCGTAGCCCGCGATGTGAGGCGTTTCTTGCGGCAGCAGTGATTGCTGGATCGAGCGCGCTACTTGAAGGTCGTGCTTTACGATATCGAGCTTGCGGTTGGTCTCTGCCTCGCGAAGCGCCGCCTGGACGTGCTTACGGATCTCTCTGGCTACTGCGCCAGCGACAACGCCCGCCACAAGAAGAGTGACCGCATTTAGGCTAACGCCGGACTGTGTGATATGCGCCTCGATGCCAGGAACGGGAGGGCGCCAGCCGCTGTACAGGGCTGCACAAATGTAACTGGCGCTTGCGATGATCCCCGAGAGAATGCCGATCATGGGACTCAAACGCAGCGTGGAAAGAATAATGAACACAAAAAACACGGGGAATGAAGGACTAGCTACTGATCGATATGCGGCGTCAATCTGCGAGCCTGTCAAGAAAGCGATTGCAAATGCTGGGATGGATGTTTCGACAACGGTGCTCAGGATCCAGAGCCTACGAGCCAGACTGCCGCTTGCCTTCAAGGCAAGATTGACCTTGTGCAGCATCCATAACTCATAAATGACAAGTAGCGCAGCAAGCAGAAAAGCAGGGGTAGCGTTGGACGCTGTGCGGATAATAAATACCCGAAGCCCCGTTAAACAAACAAAAACTGCGAAGACGCCTAACACTCCTAAGATCCGCAAGCGCTCACTGCGCAGCTCCGCTTCTCTGAACGCATCCGACGGGATTTGCTTCTTGTTCATGTCCGACTTGGAAGGTCTGGCTGGCGGACTCGAAACTGCGTCGCTGATCTAGCCTTTCGGTTTTTCACTTTCAATTGTGGCAGTCACCCACAATTCGTTTTGATGCTGAAGGGTGGCGCTATCTGAAGCGGCGCAAATCATCAGGCCCCCGGAAGATCGTTTTGTTGAGGAGCCGAAATACTTAGGCTGTCTGTTTAAGCATTCTATAGCGGCGGATCAGTGCGTTGGTCGAACTGTCGTGTTTCAACTCCGGTTCTTCTTTGGTCTCCAGTTCGGGAATAATCTTCTGAGCTAAGCCTTTCCCCAGTTCAACACCCCACTGGTCGAATGAATTTATGTTCCAAATCACCCCTTGCACAAAAACGGAATGTTCATACAGAGCGATCAGTTTGCCTAGCGTTTCCGGTGTCAACTGCTCTGCAAGGATGGTGTTCGACGGCCGATTGCCTTCAAACAATCTGTGCGGCACAAGCCAATCTGGTGTGCCGTCAGCTTTGACCTGCTCGGCCTGGTTCCCAAAAGCCAGCGCCTCAGTCTGCGCGAAAGCATTGGCCATGAGCACGTCATGATGACGCCCAGCTGGATTGTGCGACTTTCCGAACGCGATGAAGTCGCAGGGTATGAGTCTTGTTCCCTGATGAATCAATTGGTAGAACGAGTGCTGTCCGTTTGTTCCGGGCTCACCCCAATAGACCGGCCCGGTCGCCTGCGTGACCTTTGTCCCGATGAGTGTGATGTGTTTGCCATTGCTTTCCATCGTCAACTGTTGGAGGTACGCTGGGAATCGCTTTAGGTACTGTTCATACGGCAAAACAGCAATTGCGTGTACCCCAAAAAGGTTGACGTACCAAACTGCAAGCAACCCCATCAATACCGGCAGATTACGTGAAAAAGGGGTAGCTAAGAAGTGCATGTCCATTTGATGAAAGCCGCTCAACATTGCGCGAAAGTGTTCCGGGCCAATAGCCACCATCGTCGACAGTCCAATAGCAGAATCGATGGAGTACCGACCGCCTACCCAGTCCCAGGTAACAAACATATTGGCAGTATCGATACCAAACTTTGCTACCTCCTCTGCATTCGTGGAAACGGCAATAAAATGCTTCGCAACTGATTTTTCGTCGCCGCCCACACCCGCCTGCAACCAGGCGCGCGCCGAATGGGCGTTTGTCATCGTTTCCAATGTCGTAAAAGTCTTGGAACAAATGATGAAAAGGGTCTCGGAGGGATCGAGATCCCGGACTGCTTCCCTAAAATCGGTGCCGTCGACGTTCGACACGAATCGAAAGGTCATGGATCGATCGCTGTAGTCCTTCAGCGCTTCGTAAACCATAACCGGACCCAGATCGGAGCCACCAATACCGATATTCACGATGTTGCGAATACGTTTGCCGGTGTGACCTACCCAATCTCCGCGACGAACCATATTGCAGAAATGCGTCATTTTCTCCAAAACGCCCTGAACTTGCGGGACAACGTTCACGCCGTCGACGACGATCGACGCACCTCTCGGCGCACGTAGAGCGACGTGCAGCGCAGCACGGTTCTCAGTTATGTTGATTTTCTCGCCTCGAAACATCGCATCCATCCGCGCCTGCAATCCAGACTCGTCTGCCAGTTGGATGAGAAGCCTAATCGTCTGGTCAGTGATTCGATTTTTCGAGTAATCGAGGTAGAGACCCGCTGCGTGGGCTGCCAACCGCCCACCACGGCTCGGATCACCAGCAAAAAGGTCCCGAAGATGGAGGCCTCGAATTCTTCGATGGTGGTTCTCTAGAGCTTTCCAGGCCGTACGCTTTGCGCGAAGGCTCTCGGAGATTACCTGTATGTTCGCTGCCATCTCTTTTCCCTTAGTTTCGTGAGCCTCCGCTTCTTCAAGTTCTCGTCCATCGTCTCATCGCGATGATCCACTAGTCTCTCGAGAAACAATCGGAGCAAACCGCTGGAATCATGGCACCCGTAACCATCTTAGTAATTGCCAGCGGTCCGGCTACACATTGTGCGGCTCACAACTTCCTTGCCTTCAATACGTCGCCGATTGCAACTATGCAGAGTGACGGATGGCATAACGTTCTCCCGAAGCAAGAGGCTGTAGCTTGTCCTGGCCCGATGTGATCCACGACATTAACAACTTGTCATGACAGAAGGTTAGGAGCAAACGCACTTCTCGTGCCACTGACAGAAGTGACAGTGCGCCAACTGACCGC
>Ga0187816_10000039_pt1 | contig 29947 bp, 27 predicted proteins | sample NC_wetland_sal_i_16_FD_132960 | JGI IMG/M metagenome (GOLD analysis project Ga0187816, IMG submission 132960) | Wetland sediment microbial communities from Neuse River Estuary, North Carolina, USA - SO4_1 | ecosystem: Environmental > Aquatic > Freshwater > Wetlands > Sediment | place: USA... | reverse complement strand
TGCGATCGACCCACAGAGGGCCCCCCATGGCAGCGGGCGGCGCTCCCTGAGACTCTTTCTTCACCGCCGGGGCAGCGGGTGGGTCTGGGGCTGATGTTTCCGGCTTGGAGGCACTAGGGGCGTCCGGCAGTCCCGATGCGTCGCTTGCGCTCCCGACTGCCGGAGATGCATCGACCCTCGCGGTAAGCAGCGGCGGCGCAGGATCTCCCGGCAATTGGCGATCGGACTGCGCCGGCAGGGAAAGCGCTGACGCCAGTACAAAAGCGATTGAGATATTGAACCTTCGATAACGATTACGCACCATTTCCTCCTGGTGCTCAAGCTTCAGCTTCGTGAGCGACCAATCCACATTTGTTACAGGAGCCAAATCGCACGCAGCACCCCAGAGCATTAGAGCACTTTAATCGCCGAGACTAACTTGAACGCGGCACACCACACCAGTAGCTGAGGAACTAGCACTTTGGACTGGAGGTCACACGATAGCTCCCGAGAGATAAGCTCTGCAGTGCTGTGCATTTAGAGGCGACGGCTCTGCCCGCTCTTACTTCCGAAAAAAATCACGCAGCCCCACGAACCATACATTTCTAAGACGCGGTCCCATTTTTTTTGGTCGTTAATGAGACAGGTGAGAGACTGTGGCTAAAATTTTCTCTCGCTTTGAGACACTTGATTCGCACAGTAGGCTTCTTTCGAAGCAGAATCGAAGCGCCGCAACTTATGATTGACGTCCGGCGCGATGGATCATCTATGTGGAAAGCGACTCAGAGCATCTTTCAGATTCCGCACCTAATTGTTCAGACCCAGCGGCTGTGGCAGTGAGACTTGGGCGAATTTATTGGTGTTTTTCTCTCGTTTTGAGACTCCGGGCACGCACCGGTTCCCGAATTGGCATGGCTAAGCTCTGAACAACACACAAGTTAGTGAATTTACCGAATTGGCACCCGCCATGCATCAACAGGCAAAGAGTGTAGGTGCCTACTTACACGCAAGCGGTTGGCAGCATCGGCCGCGAGTGCCAACAAGATTTCAGATCAACACAACGCTATCTAAGCGACGGGGGCGAAGCCTTGTCTCAAGTAATCAACGCCAGCACTTCCGCGACGACTACGAGCTTGGTGTTGCCTCCTCCATCTCAGACCGCCGAGCGCCCTCCCCACTGGTACGCTATCTATACGAGTCCGAGACACGAGAAGCGAGTTAGCGAGCATCTGTCACACCGCCGCGTGGAATGCTTTCTTCCACTATTTCGAAGCGTTCATCGCTGGAAGAACGGTTGCAAGGCCCAGGTTGAGCTCCCGTTATTTCCCAGCTATGTGTTCGTGAACATCCCGCGCAGCGAACGTGTTCGAGTCCTGGACGTCCCTGGGGTTCTATCGTTTGTCGGCCCCAAAAGTGAACCTGCACAGCTATCTGATTTTGAAATCGACACCCTACGTTCCGGTTTGCACCTGCAGAGGTTTGAACCCTATCGTGGTCTCGCGATCGGCCGGAAGGTACGGATCATCGGAGGAGCGTTGCAGGGACTCGAAGGCATACTGGTTCGAAACGCCAAAGGTCTGCGGGTTGTAATCACGGTGGATCTCATTCAGCAGAGTGTAGCTGTGGAGCTAGATGCCGACGCCGTGGAACCTCTCTAGTAAGGTTATTTTTCTCCCCTATTGCATCTCCCTACGTTCTCCAAACCAAGACTGCATTTCATGACCGTTTCAAAAGTCCAAAACACGAATGGCACCGCAAACCGCATCGTTGAAGCGGCCGTGCAGCTGTTCTCCCGGCAGGGTTTCGCTGCCAGCAGTACACATGAGATCGCCCGACAGGCGGGGGTTAGCGAGGTTACGGTATTCCGTCACTTCCCTCGGAAAAGAGATTTGTTCTGGGCAGCCACGGAATCCCGACTCCGGCGGCTCCGCATTAGCCGAGAGTTGCGCAATCGGCTGGAAAGTGATGAGGATCCTCGAACTGTGTTGCCTGGGATTGTTGAGCTGTTGGTTGAGACTTTGCACCACCACCCTGAGACCGTCCGATTGCTCTACCTCAGCCTGTTTGAACTGGACCACGGTGCCGAACTTATTTTGCGCAAGCATCTGATTCCACTGTTTCAACCTCTCCGTGAATATCTCTCCCGGTGTGCATCGAAAGGCGTGATTCGCGACCTCGAACCAGGAGTAGCTGCCCTGGGACTTGCAGCATTGGTTGCTGCCCACCAGGGATTGCAATCGGTTCTCACCGAAGACGAAGGTCCAGCTGCAAACACCGATGATGCAATCGCGACGTATACCAGCTTTTGGATGACGGCGATGTTGCCCGAACCTACTTTAGGAACACCTTAACTTAACGACAAATCTGGTTTTGGCGCGTCCCCTAATCAGGCGCACATCACCAAAGAGCGACATGAAAGACAACCAACCCACAGCGATAACCAAGAATACAGAGCTAGAGACAGTTACCTTCTCTGACATTTTCCCGGCGACCATGGAATCTCGCGAGGACCGTGTCTCGATTGTCCACCTCTGGCGCGTGCTTCAAAAACGGCGCTGGTTGGTGTTAGGTAGCCTGGCCACCATCGTTTTACTTGTCACTGCCGTCTCTCTCGCGCTTCCCAAGCGCTACGATGCATCCTCACGGTTGCTGCTGGATCTCGAAGGTTCGGAAGATTTAGGTCTCGATCAGGTAGTGATGCCCATCGGCATCGACCTGGACACAAAACTACAAACCCAAATACGCATCGTGCAGAGCGACACCATCGCGACCAGCGTCATTAAGCAGCTTGGACTTCAGAACAACCCGGCATTCGCGGGAAAACAGGCTACGTATCCCGGGCGTGATTTTGACAACCTGGACTTGCAAACCCGCGCAGCACTCACGAACGGCCTGCATAGGTATCTGACGGTCCAACTGGTGCCCAAGACGGAGATCATGGAGATTCACTTCCGCAGCCGCGATCCCAAACTCGCGGCGGACATCGCGAATGCCGTAGCCAGCACTTATATCGAACGCAATTTCCAAACCAAGTATCAAGCCACGCGGCAGACCTCTGACTGGTTGACCAAACAGCTGGAAGATGTAAGAAAGAACGCCGAAATTGCACAAGAAAAAGTGATTTCCTACCAGCAGAAGACGGGCCTGTATGGAACCGACGAGAGCCACAACATCGTTATTGACAGGCTTGAACTACTGAACAAGGCGCTGTCTGAAGCGGAAGGCGATCGCATTGTAAAAGAGGCCAAATACCGTATCGCGATGACAGAGAATCCGGATTTGATCGCGAACATTGCGCCGGAAAGCCTGCTGGGGGCCCTTTACAAACAACGGGCTGAGAGCAGGTCCGAATATGCACAACTGGCTGCGAAGTATGGAGCTTCCTATCCGCGAGTGATTCAACTGCAATCGCAATTGCACGAATTGGACTCAAGCATTGCCGAGGAAATCACGAAGGTCAGCGAGACTCTCCGTGCAGAATACCGGGCTGCACTAAGGTCGGAACAGATGTTGCAGGCAAGCCTCGACAAGCAAAAAGACGATGCGTACAAGATGAATCAAGACGCTATTCAATATGGCATCATGCGACGTGAAGTCGAGTCCAGCCGCGACTTGTATGAAGGGTTACTCAAGAAGCTCAAGGAAGCCGGCATCCTGGCCGGTCTTAAATCGAGCAACATTAATATTATCGATCAAGCTAGCGTGCCCGTGGTACCGGTCGAACCCAGGATTCCGCTTAACATAGCCCTGGGATGTATGGGTGGGCTATTGTTCGGAGTAGCTTTGGCGTTCGTCGTTGAGAACGTCGACAGCTCCATACGCACGCCGGAAGACATCGAAACCTACTGCTCGCTTCCCTCGCTCGGAATCATTCCCAGCGTGGCTCTGGATGATAGTCCGGCGCAGAGACAATTGACCCGAACCGGGACAGCGCAGTTGATCCTGCCGATTACGATGGAGCATCGCAATTCCGGCGGCGCCGAGGCATTTCGGGCTCTGCGGACTTCCCTGCTTCTGTCTTCTCCCGGTGCGCCCCCACAAGTGATTCTCGTGACCAGCGCCATGATGCAAGAAGGCAAGAGTTTCACGTCGATGAACCTGGCTGTCGTGCTGGCTCAGACCGGGCAAAAAGTACTGCTGGTGGATTCAGACATGCGCCGTCCCGCGGTAAACAAATACCTCGGCATTGCCACCAACCGAGGGTTGAGCGCATGTCTGGCCGGTACTGAGGATTCGGCCGCGATGATCGTTAAAATTGACGAGATACCGGGACTTCATGTGCTGCCGGCGGGCCACATGCCACCTTATCCTTCAGAGATGTTGGCCTCAGAGGCGCTGCCGCAGCTGGTGCAACGCTGGCGCGAAGAGTTTCGTTACGTGGTCATCGATACTCCTCCAGTCTTGGCGGTTACCGATGCAGTTGTTACCGCAAGAGTCGCCGATGTAGTAGTTCTGGTTGTCCGCTCTGAAAAGACCGGCCGGCAATCCCTCTTGCGCACGCGCGATTTACTGAAGAAAGTCCATGCGAATATTGCTGGCGTGGTTGTAAATGACCTCTCTTTCAACTCCGTGGAATATCGCCAGTATTACGGATACTACGGCAAAGATCATCAGGGCTACTACCACGACGGAAATGGCAATGGGAACGGCAATGGAAGTGGCAACGGCATACGCTGATCCGCGAAAATCAGCTCCCAGCCTCCGCACATAATTTCTTGAGGATCACAATGACGCAATTGAATATTCGCTACAGGTACTTCGCCGTTCCTTTTTTCCTTCTCATTCTCTTAGCTACGACCTCAACCGCACAGGAAAAATCTGCAGCCGGCAGCAGCATAGGCAGTAGTAGCACTGGTTTTGGCAGCGGTGCCGCAGGCCCAATCGGTGCGGGCGACCTGGTGGAAATGAGTGTTTTCGACACGCCCGAGCTCAGTGGAAAACTTCGCGTCAGCAACACGGGCGACATCATTCTTCCGCTGGTCGGTTCAATTCACGTGGCGGGCATGAAAGCGGGTGATGTGCAGAATCTCATTCGGCAGAAATTCATCGATGGAGGATTTCTGAAAGACCCGCAAGTAACAGTTTTCGTGGCTGAATATGCGACTCAAGGCGTTTCGGTCCTCGGAGAGGTCAAAGCTCCAGGTATTTATCCTGCTTTCGGCGCGCACAATTTAATGGACTATATTTCCCTCGCCGGAGGTCTTACCCCCTTAGCGGGCACTAACATTACCGTTACCCGCGTGGCGCATCCTGACGATCCAGAGCATGTGAAGATCTCGGCTAGCTCAGCCCCCAAGCCGCTGAATAATCCGGAGATTTTGCCCGGGGACTCCATTTTCGTGGAGAAAACGGGACTGGTCTACGTGATCGGCGAGGTCGCCCGCCCCGGCGGGTTCCCGATGGACCACGATGACCACCTTACAATTCTCCAAGCAATCGCTCTGGCCCAAGGTACGACGTACACGGCTGCAAAAGGTTCGACCAAGATTATTCGAACTACGCCACAAGGACACGAAGAGATTCCGGTTGACCTCAAAAAGATCCTGGCCTCTAAAGCCACCGACGCCCCGCTCCAGGACAACGACATCCTCTTCGTACCCAGTAGCGCCGGCAGAGCTACGTTAAAGAACATGGAAAGCCTTCTGCCGATTGCCGCTTCGGCAACGATTTATCGCATTCCGTAAATCTCTTTTTTCCAAGTCCACTCCAGCATGTCGAACACGGGAAACCGCCGGCGCATTTGCATCGTTGTTTCGGACTTCATGACGGTGCAGGCATTTCTGCAGGACCAGATTCGGGCATTGAGCGAGGCGTACGAAATTACGGTCGTGGCCAACACCGATGACAGAGACGCCCTCCATCGTCTAGGGCTCAACGCTGAACTAGTTTCGGTCTCCATCCCACGAGCCGTTCACTTTTGGCGAGACGCTCGTGGGCTGCTCAGCCTGTATTTCTTGTGCAGGAAACGAAAGTTTGACCTAATCCATTCCATTACACCTAAAGCGGGCTTGCTCAGTATGGCGGCAGGACGGCTCGACGGAGTTCCTACCCGCGTACACACTTTCACGGGTCAGGTATGGGCAACCGCTTCAGGGTTGACACGCCGTTTGCTGAAGTTGGCTGACCAACTCACCGCCTTTTGCGCAACCCAAGTTCTGGCAGACAGCACATCACAGTTGAAGTTCCTTATTGACGAAGACGTTGTTGGCGTTAGCAAGTGCCGAGTGTTGGAGAATGGATCGATTAGTGGGGTCGATGTGTCACGCTTTCGTCCCGATGCGGCAGCGCGGCGGCGGGTTCGGGACGAGGCCTCTATTCAGGAAGATGCTTTAGTGTTTCTCTTCGTCGGCCGTTTGAACAAAGACAAAGGCGTGCTTGATCTCGCGGAAGCCTTTGAGCACGTCGCTGCGCGAACAGGGAACGCGTACTTATTTTGTGTCGGCCCTGACGAGGACACCATGGAAGCTCGAATACGTAGCATCTGCTCCTCGTGCGGGGAGCGGCTTCGCTTCGTTGGCCCGACCTGCTTCCCAGAGCAATACATGGCCGCCGCCGATGTAATTTGCCTTCCGAGCTATCGCGAGGGATTCGGCAGTGTCGTGATCGAGGCAGCCGCAACGGGAATTCCGGCGATTGCTTCGCGCATCTACGGCCTCATCGATGCCGTGCAGGACGGCGTAACCGGCTGCCTGCACCAGCCCGGTAACTGGCAAGAGTTAGCCGATGCGATGGGATCTCTGGCGGCAAATCACGCTTTGAGGGAGCAGTTGGGACAGAAGGCGCGTGAGCGGGCGATCAAAGATTTTGCCGTGCAAAGACTAACCGAAGCATTGCTGGCTTTCTACTCGGAGCAGCTTGCGGCAAAAGCGTCCCCGCCAACAAGCTTTGGCCAGATGTCGAAGCGGGCGTTCGATTTGCTGGTAGGGAGCGTTGCTTTGGTGGTCCTGTCACCGCTGCTGGCAGCGATTGCGATTGTGATCCGGATTGTTCTCGGTTCCCCCATTCTGTTTCGGCAGAGTCGACCGGGCTTGCACGGACAACTCTTCACCTGTTTGAAGTTTCGCACGATGAAGGAAACTCGGGACGGCAGTGGTCAATTGCTCCCGGACGGGGAGCGACTGACACCGCTCGGACAATTCCTCCGCAGCACCAGCCTCGATGAGCTACCCGAATTGATCAATGTAATTCGGGGCGAGATGAGCCTGGTGGGACCGCGTCCCCTGCTGCCGCAGTACCTGGATCGCTACACACCGGAACAAATGCGACGGCACCAGGTCAGACCCGGTATCACGGGATGGGCGCAGATCAATGGCCGGAATACTCTCGATTGGAGCCAAAAGTTTGCCCTCGACCTCTGGTACGTGGATCATCAGAGCTTCGCCTTGGATTTGCGAATTCTCGCCAAAACGGTATGGCGAGTTTTCAGGCGCGACGGGATAGCGCGGCCTGGACACACAACGATGCCTGAATTCCTTGGCGTGGGAGCCGAGCACGAAGAAGGAAACGCCTGATGCATCCCGAGCGCATCGCAATTGTCGGAGCTGGTGGCATGGCCAGGGAGATTGCCTCGGCCCTGGGTTGGATCAACCGCAGCGGCCCGAGATTCGAATTCTTAGGCTATGTAGTCAGCGACCTGTCCCGATTGAGACCGACGGACAATCGCGATCAAGTGCTTGGGGATTTCTCATGGTTACGAGAAAACCGAAATTCCATCGATGCACTCGCGCTCGGGATAGGCGCGCCCAATATCCGGCTGAAACTTGCGGCTGAACTTCGCCATCTGCTGCCGGGTATTGAGTGGCCCACGATCATACATCCAACTGCAATTATCGAACTCGATTCCGCCCGAATCGCGGAAGGATGTTTCATCGGCGCAGGGGTCACGGCAACCGTCAACATCACTCTGGAACCCTTTGCGCTGTGCAATTTTGGATGCACCGTGGGACACGAAGCCCGTATCGGCGCCGGCTCCGTTGTTAATCCCGGCGCGAACATTTCCGGAGGGGTAGTGATCGGCACGGGTGCATTAGTCGGAACCGGCGCACAAATCCTGCAATATCTTCATATCGGCGCAGGCGCGACCGTAGGTGCGGGAGCGGTCGTTACTCGTAATGTCCCCGAGGGACTCACGGTTGTGGGCATCCCCGCACGTCCGCAGAGTGCAGATCGAACTCTATCCGAAGTCCAGCAACTTCGCTACCAAGTCTAGGTTCCAAACAATCTACCGAATGCGATCGTAGCTATCTGGCAGCACCAATCGGCGTATGTTGATCTTCGTTACCAGCGCCTATCCCGACGCGGAACCAATCGAATCATTCCTCCGCCTTGCCGTCCACGGCAAGCGGCATCGCTTGACGGCAAACGCGAATGAAGCCGATGCGATCCTATTCGTGGAAAATTCTCGCTATCACGAAGACGCCTTCTTTTCCCGCCTTAAACACAACCCTTTGGTCCAGAAACACCGTAAACGGTGCTTCATGTACAACGAGCACGACCGCCCCTGGTGCTTGCTTCCAGGTCTGTATTGCTCCATGCCGCGGCGGTGGTTCGACAACACGCGGCAAAGGGCAACCCGGTACATCAGGTTGCTGAATCCCGTTGATACCAGCCCGTCTGACCAGCCGGATATATTATTTTCGTTCCTCGGTAACTCGCAAATCCCCTTACGACGACAGCTATTAAGGTTGAAAAATCCAAGAGCGATTATCGAGGACAGCAGTTCCTTCAACGCCTTCTTCGCGAAAGAACATACCAACAACCACGCTCGGTATGCTGACGTCTTGCGGCGCTCAAAGTTCGTGCTCTGCCCCCGTGGCAGCGGAACAAGCTCCATCCGCCTCTTTGAAACGCTGCGCGCCGGGCGCGTACCAATCATCATATCGGACCAGTGGGTCGCTCCAGACGGCCCTAACTGGTCCAACTGCTCGCTGCGAGTGCGGGAGCGGGACATCACCGAAATTGCGCAAATCGCGGCGGATCTGGAACCACGCTGGGCGGAGATGTCCTCCGCCGCAAGGCATGTATGGGATGACTGGTTCTCGGATGAAGTTTTGTTCGACCGCGTGGGAGATGCGCTTGCTGCAATCACCAAGGAAAGAATGATTCCCGAATATGTGGCGCAACGTATTCCAAGTGTTCCCGAGTGGGATTGGCGGTTGCGTCGTGGCTTCCATCACCTGCGTTCGCACGCGTTCGGGAGCCATACAGCACAACGCCGAAGCTCTTTGGTTGTCGACGCGAAAATTGCCGCACCGCATGCAACCCGATCGGCCCAGGCTGAATGAGCGAAATGTCTAGTTGCACACTACAGGAGAACGAAACAGGCACCGGCTATGCACTTCCCCTTCATTCTCGGGTACCGGAGTTGGCGCGCCGGGGGCTCAATTGGTCTTTTGTGCTCTTGCTGGGAAGATACGTGCTTTCAATGATAAGCACAGCGGTCCTGGCCAGACTGCTCTCCCCTGCGGATTACGGTTTGATGGGGATGGTCGCAACCATTACCGTGCTGGCCCAGGCCATCTCTGATTTCGGATTGTCGTGGGCGACCGTACAGAGGGAACGACTGGATCGCAACCAGATCGACGCACTCTTCATCATTAACTGTGCCTTCGGGTTTTTTTTGACCGTTCTCTGCATTCTATTGGCGCCTTACGTCGCAACTTTCTACCGGCGACCAGAGCTCACGAAGATCATTATTGCAGCCAGTGGAACGCTCTTTCTGTCTGCCGTAGGTGTGCAACCGACTGCATTGCTCGTGCGCCGAATGAAGGTCAAAGAGCTTAACTTATCTGCTCTTTCCTCTTTGTTAATTTCAGCCGTCGTCACAATCGTGCTGGCCAAGTTCGGATTTGGATACTGGTCGCTGGTGGTGCAACTGGTCCTTCAGCAGGCAATCACTACTGCATTGGTTTTTCCGCTGAGTGGATATTATCCAAGATTCCCTCTGCACTTGTTGAACATTGGCACGCTTTTGACGTTTGGCGGGTACTCGGCCGCCTACGGAATCGTCAATTATTTTGCCCGAAACCTGGACAACGTATTGATTGGAAAATTCTGGGGCGCGACTGCTCTTGGGTACTATTCCCGCGCCTACTTCTTGATGACTCTCCCGGGATTGCTTGTCATGGGAGTGTTCAGCGGCGTTCTTATTCCGGCGATGGCCTCGTTACGGAAAGAACCTGCGCGGATGGAATCCGCTTACCTTCGCGCACTTCGCCTGATAACTGTTTTGGGCTGTTCATTCGCCGTTGGTTTAGCGGCCACTGCGCCAGAAATTGTAGATTTTGTGTACGGCCCCAAGTGGCACGCCGTGGTACCGATCCTGTTGTGGCTATCGGCTGCAAGCATCCTTCAGCCGATACAAAATACCGCCCAGTGGCTCTACATAGTCGCGGAGCGCGGCCGAGGCATGTTCGTGATGGGCCTCATTGTCGCTGGATCCGCCACATTGGCCTTTGCCATAGGCATTCCTTCGGGGCCAGTGGGCGTAGCGCGCGCTTACGCAGTTGCAAACACGATTGTTGCCTACCCTGTACTTCTCATGGCGCATCGCGCTTGCGGCTTAAATATTGCGAGAACAGCATCGGAAAGCGCGCCTCTGCTGCTTTGCGCGCTGATCATGGGTGCAGTTGTTTGGCTGGTTGGAATCGAGGCCTATGCCGCTGGCATCACTCTCCACTGCCGATTAGCTTTGAAGATCGCGGTCGGCACATTTGTCTACGTGGTCTGTCTGCGGCAACTCGCCCGGCCCACATACTCTGAAATTCTGGCTCACATCTCCCTATAAACCAATGGTTCACGTCCACGTAATCGATGACCTCAAAACAGGCGGAGCCCAAACTCACCTGATCACTGTGCTACGAGAGGCCACCACAGTCCCCGGAATCGAGCACCACGTTGTGACCCTCTTCGGTGATGGAGAACTCAGCGGGGAGATCCGCAGCTTGGGAGTCCAAGTACATGTTCTGGAGCTGCGCCGGCACTTCCGTAGGCGCCGATTTTGGGCTGCTGCTCGTGAGGTTCAGACATTACTCGAAACACTGCAGCCAGATTTGGTTGAAGCACACCTGACCTGGAGCCGTTTCATTGCATTGTTTGCCGCTTGGCGGGCCGGAGTGCCGTTACGAATCGGTTTCGAGCAGGGCGACCTTTACATGAACTCGTGGAAATTCCGGGTGACGAATTTCCTCGCACAATCATTCGCTCATCGGATTGTAGTCTGCAGTGAAACGCTCGGTGACTGGACTCATCACACGCACGGCACTTTCCGCTCCAAGCTGCTGACTCTGCACAACTGCGTCGATCCGTCGCTCTTTGCCCGCGATGGACGTGCCGCCAACGATTTTACCCTGCCCGACGGCACGACCATATTCTGCGCCGTGGGAACGCTAGGTCGAGGCGTAAACAAACGTGTAGACGTCTGTCTCAGGGCATTGGCAGTTGCACGCTCTGCAGGCGCGAACGTGGCGCTGGTTATTTGTGGTGATGGCGAACAAAGACAGGAACTCGAAAAGTTAGGACTCTCGTTAGGCATTGCACAGAATGTGAAGTTTCTCGGAACTCGCACCGATGTCGCGGCCGTGCTCCGCGCCTGCGATGTGTTCTGTCATGCCGCACCGTTTGAGCCTTTTGGGATTGCGGCGATTGAGGCAATGTCGGTAGGGCTGCCGATTGTAATACCAAACTCTGGGGGGATTTCCGAGATTCTGGAAAACAACGAAGGCGGCCTGCTTTACCCGGCCCTGGATCATCAAGCGCTGGCCGAAGCCATGGTCAAACTTGCCGGGAATGGCAGCCTACGGAAATCAATGGGCACCGCCGGCCGACGGGTCGCCGAAAACAGATTCTCGCCCCAACAGTACCTTTCCCGTCTTTATCAAGCCTATGGCATTTATGTCGCCCGTGGCGCGGCCGCAACGGCTGGAGCGAACCGGTGAACCGTTCCGGGCTAATAGCGACTCACGAGGCCAACCTCGATTTTGTTCGCGCCCTCGCCGTACTCATGGTCGTGGGCGCTCATCTGGGATGGTTTCTCGGAGATAAGCACCTCAGCTTCTTTGAAATCTCGTTGCTCGGGCGGCTCGGCGTTGTGATTTTCTTCGTGCATAGTGGAATCGTGAACATGCTATCCATCGACAGGCACGTTCAAAAAACTGGCACTTATGCCTTGTTCCGCGCGTACATGACAAGACGATGCTTTCGCATCTACCCGTTATCGATTGTTGTTGTCTCGATCGTCTATCTTACGAAAATACCGGTAGCGCACATTGGTACTTGGAGCACCACGCTCGGCAACCATCCCCAAGCCGAATTTCTCCCGAGCCTGTTTCTTGTACAGAACTTCGTACAATTCGACCAGATATTAGAACCCTTGTGGAGTCTGCCTTACGAAATTCAGACATATTGTCTCTTCCCCCTGATTTATCTGGCCCTGCGCCGTTTCAAGTCGTCGACAATACTGATTTTCGCTTGGGCATTCCTGGCCGCAGTGAACCACGTGCTGGGACCACGGCTGCTGAAACATGCAAATGTGGGGCATACTTTTTCCCTCCCGGACATGCTGTTCTATTTTCTTTGGTTTATCGCAGGTCTGTACGCCTACAAGGAAATGCAAACATCGCGGCGAGTCGTTCCCTTTTGGGTTTTGCCGGTGCTCTTGGGCTTCTTGTGTCTGGTGTGCACGCTGTCCTATGACCGCACTAAGTTCATCTTCATTAGCCTGTGTCTTGGCTTGGCCCTCCCCCATATCCAGGAATGTGAGATAACGGCGGTGAATCGTATTTGTGAATGGGTAGCTAAGTATTCATTTGGAATATATCTGTTGCACGACCCCGCAATCTGGTTGGGATTCATTCGATTCGCTCACCTCCCCGCGATAGTACGAGTCGGCATATTTCTGTTGACGACATTTGGGGGCAGCGCGGTGCTTTACCACATTATCGAGTACCCGATGATCAAGCTTGGCAACCACGTGGCCGCTGCCATCGGGAGGACGAAGGCCCCAGTCAAGGCACAGGTCGCCGCGGCATGCGGAGTCAGCGCATGAACCGCTCAGTGCTCATCGTTACGCCGTTTTTCGCACCGCAGAACCACGCGGCGGTATTCCGTGCATACAAATTGGCAAAGTATCTTCCGCAGTTCGGCTGGAAACCAGTTGTTCTCACGGTGGACACGCAGTATGAATTCAATGAGGATGCTGCCCTGCTCACTGATTTGCCGGATGAAGTGGAAGTGATACGCGCCCGATATATCGAACCGACCTTGAGGGGCGTGCGGATGGCCCTCGGCGGGCGAAACAGAACATTCAAGGCTACCAGACCGGAAAGCGCCGCCCGCAGGAACGGCCACGCTGCGGCAACTCGTACCTCCACCGCTAGGAAAGCTTATCACTCTCTCGTTGTGAATTGGCTTCACGTCCCCGATTCTTATTGGACATGGGCGAACACGGCAACGATGGCCGGAAAGAAAATTCTACAGGATCGCGGGATCAGCATTGTGTTTACGACGGCCCCACCTTTTTCTTCCCTTGTAGTAGGGAAAGCCCTGCAGAACGCTGGGGGGAAGTGGATTGCCGATTTCCGGGATCCGCTGGCATACACCCAAAGATTATCCAGCCAGGCCCCTCGTGTTTATCAACAGCAGCGGAACATTGTCAGAGGCACGCTTGAAAATGCGGACGCCGTTACTTTGGCCGCTTCCTGCTTCCAGAGCATTTACTTCGACATGTTTGGGAAGCCTGGCGTCGATCCAGTATTCATTCCCACGGGCATGGATTCAGACCTCCTGGAGCCAGCGGCCGATCAGATTGGGCAGAGATATCCCTATCTCATCTTTGCCGGAGAGTATCTCTCCGACTATGACACCGCTTTCCTCGAAGCGTTCGCATGCGCCGTCACGAATCCGGAAGTCAAACAAACTGAGATTAAATTGCTCGTGGTAGGAACGCTCGAACTGAACCGCACTCGACTGATGCCCCTGGTCGATAAGTTCAAACTCCTCGGCCACGTCGAGTTCCTGGACCAAATGCCACAACGTGAGGTCTACAAGTTGTTAAAGAGAGCACGCGCCGGCGTACTCATCCCCGGCACTCACGCTTACTGGTGGACGACGTTCGCCAAGATGACCGACTTTATCGGAATGCGCAAGCCGGTTCTCGCGGTTGTGCCCGACCCTTCTGAAGCCCGCACCGCTTTGACGCGCAGCCGCCTGGGTATTTTTCTGGATGGTTCCCCGGAAGACCGGGCAAGCATTCTTACTGACTTTCTGCTGGGTAAACACAAAATGCCCGTTCCCGATGAAAACGAATGTGAACGGTACACGGCCCGCCGCCAGGTGCAGTCTTTCGCGGAACTGTTCGAATCTCTGTCAACGCGCGGTCAAAGCCATAACTAACAGCAATGAAGACTTGCCATAGGCACGCGCTCAACGCATTTCTTATTTTCATTGGTTGCAGCGCATGTTTTGCGGCGGCGCAAAGCGGTGTTGGGGCGAAGACCTACTACGTTTCCTCAACTTCCGGGGATGATAACAACGACGGTCAAAGTCCAGAGAAATCCTGGAAGAATCTTCCGAAGATCTTCTTGAAATCGACTTCAAAAGATCCGTTTCAACCTGGTGACAACATCCTGCTCCAGCGGGGAGATCAATGGGACGGGCAAATTCGCCTACAAGCCAACGGCACGGCGGAAAAACCAATCACGCTCGGCGCCTATGGTCAGGGGCCGAAGCCGTTGATCTACGGGGACGACCAGCAAGCCCGATGGGAGCCCATTGCCGGCCTTGAAGGAATCTACACAACAGATATGGGCGAAGGAAGTATTCCCGGATCCATTTTCCTGAACGGAAAGGCTTTGAAAACTATCTATCCGGCCGGGTCACTGAATCGGAACGAAGAACTAGAAACATTCCTCGCTGGATTGCAGCCAGGAACGCTGGCAGGGCGTTATGGAAGCCGCCTTTGGGTTCGGATGACGGAAGGCAAACGGCCGAATGAAACCGTCCGCATTTTTCGAGTCGCTGGGGTTTCTGTTACCAATTCCAGCTATGTACAGGTTGAGAACCTCGATATCCAGCGTTTTTATCTTGGCATAGACGTATCGAACTCCCAGCAAGTGCTGGTGCGTCACAATGACATTCAGGATGTTTTCGGCATCGGTATCTATCTTCGATCAGGAGATGTCAACTGCCGGGTTGAAAGCAACACGGTTTTCCGAAGCGGCAACACAGCTTTATACGTTCTAAAGGGCTCCGGTAATACGTTCCGCGATAACTGGGTATCGCATGTGGACTCCAACATTCTGGGTATTCACGTGACTGGCGACGGTATGGGTGTGGGCTTGCAGGAATCGCAGCAAAGCCTCGTCGAATACAACTACTTTGCTCATAGCGGTGGCATGGATTTTTATTATGAACAAGGAAGCACCGTGCGATACAACTATCTTTATCGCGTGCGGTCCGCGGGCGCGCCGCACGGCGTGAACCTTAACGTCTACGGAAACATTTATAACCTTGCCGGACCGGCAGGAAAACCTGGGTGCACTGGTGTAAATGCAGTTGCTACGGGCCCGGGAACCATCGCCGTATTCAATAACACAATCTTTAACGCTTCCAGCTTTTTCCTGATGGGCTCGTCCGATAAAGGCGGCAATGTCGAATTTACCGACAACATTGCATTCTCGTCAGCCCCCGGAAACGCAATGACGGTGTTTGGAGCGAATGTGGGATCCAATCACAATTGTTTTTCAACTCCCGGCCAACCGGTTTTTCGCTATCACAAGGCGAGTTTCTCGTCTTTAACGGCCTACCAGGCGGAAAGCGGCTTTGATCAGGACTCAGTTTTCTCCGATCCGCAATTTCTCAGTTCAACACCGCTCACCCCTCTGGATTTCCGCCCCAGCGCAAGCTCAGGGTGCAACTCGCCAGCTTTGAGCATTCCGTCGGCAGGTTCGACCAACGGCCGTACTTACGATCATGATCGGGTCATTGCAGGCGACCCGATCATTGGAGCATTGCGGGCAGACAAAACAGCAAGTCAGGCCGCGGCTTCCGCGCAGACATGCAATTCTCATTGTTTTCAACATCCGTTTGCGGTTCCGCGTGGCGTCTATCTTGTACGTCTGAAATTTGCTTCCAGTATGCGATCTGGACGGACCCGTGAGTTCAGTTTCGTCCTGAATGGCAGAAAAGTAGCCGCGGAGTTTGAACCCTCCGAAATCAACGGCTCAAATGAAACTGCGCCTCAAGATTTTCTAGTGCGGACGAATGACGCATCGATCGCGCTCGAACCGGATGCAGACAGTGATGTCTCCGCTGTCACCGGAGTAGCCATCATGCCATTCGATACAGTTCATGGTGACGGGCCGCAAGTAATTCCGTGGTAACGCTTAACTCTTCATCCCTGAAAACATATCCGACAATTTACGAATCCCGCGAGGGTCCCATGCCGCAGATGCCTCACATCGATAAGTTCTCCGAGAGTCAGATCGAGAAGGTCGAATCATGCCCTTATTGTAAGAGCGACAAGAATCTTCCCATCTTTATTGAGAACGGGTTTCCATACGCCCAATGCGAGTCGTGCACCCTGATCTACCTGCAGCGGCGGGTGCGAGAGGAGCATCTTGGACTCGTCTATGCAGACGATTATCACGCTGAAGCTCCTGTGCTCTGGCTCCGACACGTCGCCGAAGGACGGCTGGCCTTATTCGGCAGGATCCCATCCGGCGGGAGAATCCACGAGGATGGCGCCGGCGTGGGGGCCTTCGTCGCCCTCTGCAATCAGCGCGGCTATCGATGTTCCGGCAACGATGTCGGCAAGGGGGCGGCGGAGCAGGCGCACAAGTTGTTTAAGACTGAGCTATTCCAGGGGCCGCTGCACTCGGTTGGAATTCATTCCTCTTCGTTGGATGCCTTTGCGAGTTTCAATCTACTGAGTCATCTCTATCAGCCGTGGCAATATCTCAAAGACGTGAACCGGCTGCTTCGCGCGGGTGGCAGGCTGCTCCTGCGCACGGGCGACCGCAGCGGCCGCTTCCGGAATCTCCGGTGGGGATCGTGGAGCGCGCCCGAGCATACCTTCCACTACACGCGCCACCTGCTGCGCGATATGCTTACCTCGTCCGGCTTCAAGGTCAAGAAGATCGTTCCCGCCTTCGACTCGGACTACCCTTACTTCCTCTACGATTACTCGCGGATTCAGGACGGTAGCCTCAGGCGAAGAGTCACCAAGCTGCTTTGCGGTGGTGTGATTTATGGCTGGAACCTTCTTGGATTCCCAAAGGATGACGTGTTTGTGATTGCGGATAAAGTGGGCTCTGTTAGCTAGCATGAATAAGCGGTGGCCATCTGACCTTGTGCGTTTTGTTCTTGTTTCCCGACAAAAGAACGTGGCATCGGAGTCCGTCGGCGGGGACCGAACGCAACCAATCCTGTGAGCATGCAAAACCAAAACTATCTGCTGCTTTTTGCCTTTGAATACCCGCCGGTTTCAGGGGGGATTGCCAGACTATGCGCGGAAATCAGCGAGAAACTAGAACGCGATCATGTGAACGCGCATGTGCTTACGCAGGATGGTGTGGCTGCCATCGCTGATACTGGGTTGAAGGAGATCCGCGTTGATTCCCGACGCCCCATTCGTGAGTGGCAAGCATTTCGATGGTTGCGGAAGCAGATGCACAAATCACCCGCGGTCCACCACGCCACCATCTGTGGAGTTTGGTATCCCGAGGGATTGATTGCCTATCTTGCCGGCGTCCGTCCGCTGGTCATTCTCGCACATGGAGCAGAACTCTTACCAACCGTGAATCGTTGGCGGCGTCCTTTGTGGAACGCCTTGCAACGTCTTGTGCTCGAAAATGCAAACCTTGTAATTGCCAACAGCGAATATACGCGCCAACTGGTATCCAGGGTTGCTCCCAAAGCGCATGTGAAAACAATCCCTCTGGCGGTCGATCCTGATCGCTTTGCACCGGGGGATCGCGAAGCCACGAAAACGAAACTCGGGGTCGCGGGCAAGCGAGTGGTCTGCACTGTGTCACGCATCCAACAATACAAAGCCCATGACACTGTTTTACGCGCAATCGCCAATCTTGCTCCCGATGAGCGCGAACAACTCGTATACTTGGTCGTCGGCACAGGACCCTATGAACAGGAACTCAGAGAACATGCTGCCGAGCTACGCGTTGCGACCCAGGTACGTTGGCTTGGATTTGTTTCAGAAGAAGAATTACCGCAGATTTACTGCGCGTCTGACTTGTTTGTCCTCTGCACCCGGGATGCCCCCAAAGCGCGGGCTGTTGAGGGATTCGGGATGGTTTTTCTGGAGGCGCAATCGTGCGGCACTCCTGTCGTCGGCACTCGCACCGGCGGTATTCCAGCTGCGATTCAGGATGGTGAAGGTGGATGGCTGATAGAACCGAATGACAGTCAAAAGCTTACGGAGATCATTCGCCAACTAGTACATTCGCCGGAATCGTTTCGCGCTGCGGGGATGCAGGCCCGGCAGCGGATCCTCCGTGAGAGCACTTGGGAATGTTATGGGCGACGATTCTCGTCAACTTTGCAAGGTGTCGGCATCGTCTATGGATAAACGCGAGAACAACATGCGTTCCGGCAGCCGCCTACCCTCGCTGGACGGATTGCGTGCGGTTTCAATCTGCATGGTTGTGATTGGGCACTGCAGTGAAACTGTCAGACCGCTAAGACACAGTGCTACCATGATGCTCGGTTTTGTGGAAGTAAGTCGTCTAGGGGTCTCCGTCTTTTTCGTCATCAGTGGTTTTCTTATTACAACTTTGCTTGTTCGTGAACAGCAGATCACGCAATCCATCAACCTCAAACACTTCTATATAAGAAGAGCACTTCGGATTTTTCCGGGATTCTACGCTTACTGGCTGGCTGCATTAACCCTGACGCTGCTAGGGTACATACACTTGTCGCACTCCGACCTGATTAGTTCCGCAGTGTATATCTGGAATTATGTTCCTCGCAAAGCTGAAACCTGGTTTCTTAACCACACCTGGTCCTTGAATATTGAGGAACAATTCTATTTGCTCTGGCCTTTGATTTTGAAGTTTTCCGGTCCGAAGCGTGGAAAATTGGCAGCACTTGCCGTAGTGATCGTTGCGCCATTCATTCGCGTGGCCTCGTATTTTCTTCTTCCCTCTACCCGGTCGCGGATCGCGATAATGCTGCATACACGTGGGGATTCATTGATGGTTGGTGCCTTGCTGGCATTGGTATTTCTAAATGAGGGCCATCTGCGCATTCTGAAACGCTTGGCCAGTTCATGGCTGGTTCCGGTCGCGTCGCTGTGTTTTGCTGCAATCGATACGCTGCTAACCGTGCATTTCCAAGGCCAGTATCTTCTCCCAGTCGGGTATTCATTGCAAAACCTGGTGATCGCCCTGCTGATTGCTCACGTAGTGTTAAATGATAAAACCGCGTTAGGCCGGACACTCAACCATCCCGTGGTCGTGCACGTCGGAGTGATCTCCTATAGTTTGTACCTTTGGCAGCAATTATTTCTGAAGACGAAGAACACGACATTCACTGGAATGTTCCCGTGGAACATTATGTGTGCGTTTCTTGCCGCTGAACTCTCCTATTACCTGCTTGAAAAGCCTTTCTTGCGTTGGCGAAAACATTTCTCGAGTGAGCCAGACCGAGTAGCACCGGCAAGTGAAGACGTCATTTCAGAACCGGAGAGAGGATGCCTCGCAGCTTCCGCTTCGGCCTGAGCTTGGCATCGATCTTTGTCCTCTGCACCCGGGATGCTCCCAAAGGGCTGTTGTGGGATTCGGGATGGTTTTCCTGGAGGCGCAATCGTGCGGCACTCCTGTCGTTGGCACTCGCACCGGTGGCATTTCCAGCAGCAATTCAGGATGGTGAAGGTGGATGGCTGATAGAGCCAAATGACCGTCAAAAGCTTACGGAGATCATTCGCTGAATAGTACGCTCGCCGGACTCGTTTCGCGCTGCAGGAATGCAGGGCCCGGCAACGGATCCTCCCTCAAAACACCTGGGAATGTTATGGGCAACGCTTCTCGTCAACTTTGCATGGAGTTGGCATCGTCTATGGATAAATGCGAGACCAACATGCGTTCCAGCAGCCGCCTCCCCTCATTGGACGGGTTGCGCGCGGTTTCAATCTGCATGGTGGTGATTGGGCATAGCAGTGGAACTGTCACGGCACTTAGCCACAGCCCTTCCGTGGTGCTCGGTTTTCTCGGATTGGGCCGTCTTGGAGTCTCCATCTTTTTTGTCATCAGTGGCTTTCTTATTACAACGCTGCTGCCTCGGGAACAGTACACCACACACGCCATCAACTCAAGAACTCTTATATAAGAAGAGCGTTTCGGATTTTCCCGGGATTTTACGCTTACTGGCTGGTTGCATTAGTCCTGACACTGCTAGGGTACACACACTTGTCGCACTTCGACCTGATTAGTGCAGCAGTGTATGTCTGGAATTATGTTCCGCGCCACGTTTGCACTTGGTGTCTTGGACACACGTGGTCTTTGAGTGTTGAGGAACAGTTCTACTTGCTCTGGCCTTTAATTCTAAAGTTTTCCGGCCCGAACCGTGGAAAGTGGACGGCGCTTGCTGTAGTTATGATTGCGCCATTTATTCGCGTGGCCTCGTATTTTCTTCTTCCCTCTACCCGGTCGCGGATCGCGATAATGCTGCATACACGTGGGGATTCATTGATGGTTGGTGCCTAGCTGGCATTGGTATTTCTAAATGAGGGCCATCTGCGCATTCTGAAACGCTTGGCCAGTTCATGGCTGGTTCCGGTCGCGTCGCTGTGTTTTGCTGCAATCGATACCGCGCTATTCCGGCATTTCAAGAGTGCGTATGCTTTCTCTGTTGAGTATTCGTTGCAAAACCTGATGATCGCCTTGCTCATAGCTCACGTTGTGTTTTATGACAAGACTGTACTAGGGCGAATCCTCAACAATCGCGTTGCTGTACACGTGGGAGTGATCTCTTATAGTTTGTATCTTTGGCAGCAATTGTTTCTGACCACGAGCAATACAACATTCACCGGAATGTTTCCGTGGAACATTGTGTGCGCATTTCTTGTCGCCGAACTCTCCTATTACCTGCTTGAAAAACCCTTCTTGCGTTGGCGCAAACGTTTCTCGAATGCAGCCCCGGTAAGAGAAAGCGCTGTTTCAGAAACTGGCGCAGTGCGCCTTGCAGGTTTGGCTTCCGCCTGAGGTTGACATCCATATGGATCAACAGAAACAACGAATCTCAGTCGTGGCACCTAGGCTGAATCGTGGGTCGTTCTTGATTGATACCCAGCTCATGATTGCTGACCGAACTCAAAAGAAATGGCGCTCCCTCCGCAGCCACTTGGTTATGGCGGCTCTTATCCTGCTCGGAGTAGCTGCCAGGGTGGCCTGGGTCTCGATCCCAGCTTACAACTCGCTGACGGGCGATTCGGTCGCCTACGACTTCGCCGCCGCGCAGTTGGCACACCATGGAACGCTGCTGCAACCGAGTGACGCGGTCATGTTTGATGCCCCGGAGCTCATTGCGCAGGGTGCGCCGCGGGCAGAGCCATTGCACGATTGGGCCCCGGGCTACCCGTTGTTCCTCGGCGTGGTTTATTCCGTGGCGGGCGCTGGACCAGACGCGCGCAAGTTGTCCGCGGTCCTGCTGGCGATAATGGCCGGGATTCTTCTTCCTTTGCTTGCCCTCGAGTTATGGCGCGATCTCGACTCGGCGCCAGCGGCTTGGAGATGGGTCGTGGTAGCAGCCGTAGCTTTGTGGCCGTCGTCCATTCTGATCGAGCGCTTGATGTACTCCGAGAACCTCACTGTCCTAGTGTTTACGGTTTGGACGGTGATGCTGGCAAGACTCTTGCTCGGCATTAGAAGCGCAACCGTTGGCCGCCTTGTGTGCTGTGGCGCAACGGGAGGATTGCTGTATCTCGTCCGTGTGGAATTCGCTCCCATTGTGGTGCTCGGCGCCATTCTCTGCGGTCTGGCATGCCAGACGAAGGGGCAAATCGACGCGGCAGCGCCTCACCGTTTCGCCCTCAAAGCGCCGGCTCTAGTCCTCGCAGCCTTCGCGCCCTTTGTGATTGGGGTGAGCATCTGGAACGGTGTGCAATTTGGGAAGATCACGCCAATGACCAGCGTGGGCGGGACCAATCTCTGGAACGCGGCGATCCGCTCCGATGCCCTTGACTTCTCCCCCGGAGGAAAGAACCGGCAAGTCTTCTTGCGGAGTTATGTCCCGGGCAAGCCGTTCGAAACGGACCGCAATCTCCGGAGGATCGCCTTGCGGATAATCCAACTGGATCCGCTAGCTTATGTCGGCGGTGTGATAGCAAGGTGGAAAGCAGTCAACCTGGAGGAATACGGCGAGCCCGCGGTCCGCGGCAAGCCGTGGCCATATTGGGTTTGGCGAGGCGTGCTCCGTTCGTGCAAAATCGCGCTGGTCATAGGCTGCGCTCTTGCCCTACCGCTTCTATGGAAAAGAAGCCGCGCGATAACCATCCTGCTCGCTGGAGGTTATGTCTATAAGTGTTTAGGGCTGCACGGGCTGCTGAACGGCCAAGCTCGCCAGTTCTACCCCTTCTATGCGGTTGGGCTGGCTGTGGCCGCGATAGGGTGGTCAGCCGCCTGGAACTACTTGCGCTCCCAGTGGGGCGAGGGCCGGGCAGAGGCAGCGGGATGATTGCCTCCGCGTATCCGGATCCCGAACCGTTGGACATGAATCCACACACACCAGGAGCCACGGTTATCGTACCGACCTTGAATCGCGGGCGATACCTGATTAATACCCTTCATGACTTGCTCGCCCAGGAGCACCGACCGCTCGAGATTCTTGTTGTGGATCAGTCAAGCGAAGAGTCTCCGAGACTGCGGGAGCTGGCTCTTGATCATCCCAACTTGATTTCGTATCACCAAGTGCCGTTTCGCGGGCTGCCGCTGGCGCGCAATTATGGCTGGCAAAAGGCAAAGTACGAAGCCATCATTTTTGTCGACGACGATACACGCTGCGGCCCTTCGTTGGTCAGTGAACATCTTCGCGGATTGACAAGGAAAAATATCGGCATGGTTGCGGGCGGAATCGATGAGAGCGTGTCTTCCAGGAACACCAGTGCGGCACCTGGGCAGTTCAATTCGTGGACCGCGACCCCAGCGCGCAGCTTTGGAGCAACGGGAGAATGCTTCGTTCAGCATGTGGCGGGTTGCAATTTTTCAGCTTGGCGCTTGGTGCTAGAAGCAGCCGGTGGATTTGATGAAGCGCTCGCGATTGGGGCCGCTCTGTATGAGGAGACTGAGCTTTGTTTGAGAGTCCAAAAATGCGGCTTTGGTATATATTTCAACGGAAACGCTCGCCTTCAGCATCTGACGGCTGGAAACGGTGGATGCCGGGTTTCCGACCTTCCAGATTACATGGGATCTCTGGCCCATAACCGCGCCGTCTTGATCGGGCGCTATTTGCGATGGTTTCAAACCCCGACCGCATATCTCCGGCTCCTTCTGCTCTTCGTTTCCTACGCGGCCCACTATCACACCTTGGATATTTTCCGGCCTGGAATCGCCGGGTTTTTGAATGGCGTGCAGGCCGCCAAACAGCCTCCGGTTTGCAGCCAATACAGGACTGAGGTACATACATGAAACGGCTCTGGCTCTTCTACTTTCCGTTGCTTTTCATGCCCAATGTCGGCTTTTCCCACCAGACCGAATTTGGTGTACTTGAAATTAGTGATTGGCTGATTGTCCCTTTCATCGTTTTTCTGGCTATCGCTCCTTCTGCCAAGTACGAGCAGAGGATCTCTAAAATGAATACCCTTTTGTGGGGCTTCCTCATTTGGGCCTTGTTGACGACGCTATCCATTCATTTTCGATATGAGTACCTGGACGATGTTCCTATCCTCGTCTCATGCTGCCTCAAATTAGGCAAGTTCGTGCTCTATGTAATCCCGGGTATTCTTATTGCGAGAAAACTTTCAGACGCAAGAGTACGCGGGGAATGGTTGTGGTCATTGCTTGCGGCCTTGTTCATGCTCAGTATGGGCCTGTTGGCCAGCCGCGGAGATCCAGGTGCTCAACCCAGTGATGCCCTCGAAGGATATAAATCCTACAATGCCATTATTGTTTCGATGGCAATCCTGTGCGCGTACATTGCAGGGTTATGGATAGACAATGTTGGCAGTCGTCGATGGAGTCGTTGCGCCGGAATCGTTGTCCTATTCGCGGTATGTTCTGTGCTCGTTTCGAGTTCGCTTTCAAACCATGGGCGAGGGGGATGGATCGCCTTCGCCATGGGGTTTGGATACATCCTATGGAAAAGAACACAGACCCTCAAGACAGCGGCGATCATTTTGATGCTTGGCCTCGCATCCCTCGCTGCATACGAAATTCTTCCTAACTTTAAGTCGGTTGTGAATTTGACCATTTCGCCGGCCGAGGATGCACAGTTTCAGTCAGTAGACGACGGCGCTCGTTTCTCGACCTGGGCGCACGAAGCTCCCAAGTTCGTCAATGCACCTCTATGGGGCACGGGGTTCTTCCATCGTGGAGGCGTTTCGGGTTTGTGGGATACCGGATCGCATAACTTTTTTCTTCAGATGTTCCTCGAAACTGGCGTCGTAGGGGGAGTCCTCCTGATATTGATCTTTGCTCTGACCTGGCGACAGGCTGGACTTGTCGCCGCCAGTCAAAACAAGACCAGCGTTGCAACTCGCGCGGCTTTACTAACAGCGATCGTCGGCGGCATGAGCGGGGAATACTATTACGGCGGAGTAAGCGTTCTGGTACTTTTCGCTGTATTTGCGATTGCGGGTTCGCTGCCCGCCGTGGAGGTTGTTTTCATGACTGACAAGGCGCACTCGCAATTCTTGCGATGGCGACAGGTGGCGTCATGATACCCCTGATCTCCGTCGTAATGCCCTTATTCAATTCCGCCAACACGCTGCCTCTCTCGCTGGCCTCTCTGCAGGCGCAGACCTGTGACGCCTGGCAGTGCATCATCGTGGACGACGGCTCCACGGACAATCCTGAACAAATCATTAACGAAGTTGGCGACTCCAGAATCGAATGCAATCGCCTCGATCGCAACCGAGGCCGCGGCTATGCTCGCCAATATGCTCTGGAGATGGCCCAAGGTAAATACATCGCATTTCTTGACGCCGATGATTGGCTTTATCCAGATAAGTTTCAAGATCAAGTGGAGCTGCTCGAGGCTGAGCCAGATGTTGCGATTGTAAGCACGGGCATGGCTATAGCAGACACAAACGATCAGTTAGTAGGAGTGCGATGTTCAAATGGGAGTGCGCCGGTTATGCGCCCTCCCATGAGACATCCACGAATGCCGCCTTTGGCATTTGCACCCTCGATGATCATCGCTGATCTGGCCAAGCAAACCGGTTTTGACACTACATTTCCGATCGCCGAAGACGCTGACTTTCTTTTGCGGGCATTGCTGGGCAAACAATTCGCAGTTTTGCCCACCCCTTTGTATGTTTATCGTGAACAGGGTTCGACCACGCTCAATAAAGTTAGTTCCGCTCTGGACTACTGCTGCAGGATGTTCCAGAAACAACTTGATCAATATCCGTTGGATAGCGCGATTGAGATCGCCAGGGCCCGGGGAAAGCAGATGATCTATCACTCGGCCGCGACCCTCGGGTTGTGGGATTACATGATCGCACGGCGTTCTCGAGTTCCGAACGATACTGATTATCAGCAATATCAACATGCGTGGCAAACGATCTCTGCCATTGCGGCTGGGTACGCACTCACAGTTTGACCATCCGATATTCGCAAAATCTAACTCAAAACTCTTACAACTCAATGACTACTGCAGCAGTTCATCAGAGAATTGTGTTACAGACTGGGCAGACCCTGTCGCCGTTCCCCTCATGGCCCCATTTCGAGGCCGACGAAATCGAAGCGGTGACTTCTGTCCTACGATCGGGAAAAGTCAATTACTGGACTGGACAGGAAGGCCGGCTGTTCGAGGCGGAATTCGCCCAATCGGTCGGCACAAAATATGCTATTTGCCTGGCCAATGGAACGGTCGCACTCGAATTGGCGTTGCAGGCACTCGGAATCGGACGCGGACATGAGGTCATCACTACTTGCCGCACATTTATCGCTTCAGCCAGTTGCATCGTTATGCGCGGCGCACGTCCAGTTTGCGTCGACGTCGACCTGGACAGCCAAAACATGACGGCAGAAGCGATCCGGCGCGCGATAACTCCGAGAACCAAGGCCATCATCGCAGTGCATCTGGCGGGCTGGCCTTGTGACATGGACCCTATTCTCGAGTTGGCGACTGAGTTCGGTCTATATGTAATTGAAGATTGTGCACAAGCACAGGGCGCCATGTACAAAGGGCGCCCGGTCGGATCCATGGGACACGCCGCAGCTTTCTCATTCTGCCAAGACAAGATTATGACCACGGCCGGCGAAGGAGGAATGCTTACGACGAACGACCCCTTGCTTTGGGAGCGCGCGTGGAGCTTCAAAGACCACGGGAAAAGTTATGCCGCGGTTCACAATCGCGACCACGGAGATGGCTTTCGTTGGCTCCACGAATCGTTTGGCACAAACTGGCGAATGACAGAGGTACAGGCGGCACTTGGACGAGTGGCGCTCACCAAAGTACCGCAGTGGGTCGAGATCAGGCGTCGTCACGCGAACACGCTGACCAAAACTCTTTTCGGCTTGCCCGGTCTGCGAATCCCAAAGCCTCCGGACAGCGTTCGCCACGCGTGTTACAAGTATTATGTATTTCTCCGCCCCGAAATGCTGCAGGATGGATGGGATCGCGATGCCATGATGCAGGCGATAAGAGCGGAAGGGGTACCCTGCTTCGTCGGAAGTTGCAGCGAGATCTACCTTGAAAAGGCGTTCGTTGCACGGCGCAAGCATCCGACTCTCCCCGTGGCTAGGTTACTCGGCGAGACCAGCCTGATGTTCTTGGTCCATCCCACACTGTCTGACGAACACATCGCGCTTACATGTCGGACAATCGAAGATGTAATCACAAAAGCAGTTAAACGCAACACCGTCTCGGCTCGCGGATGCGCCGCGGCGCGGACAATTCGTACATAGATCATTTTCCGGCACTCCTATGTCAAAAGAATTCCCTAACACCTCCTCTATGCTTGTCAGGCAGCGGTTTTGGGCCATCACACTATTCCATTTTCTGCTGATTACGAGCTCAGTCGTACTCGCGTGGTTGCTACGCTTCGACTTTCGAATTCCCTTCCCAACCCTGCTCTTTAGCTGTGTGCCAGCATTGATCCTGTTTCGAATCGCCGCTTTGGCGCGCTTCAATCTTTTGCATGGATATTGGCGTCACAGCGGCGTGAGCGATGTTATTGACATCGGAAAAGCAGTCGCTCTCGGCAGCCTGGCGTTCTTCGTGACCACTCGCTATGTTTCTCGCAAGTATGAGTTCCCACTTTCGATTTACATACTCGAAGCGATTATTACGGCAGCAGGGTTAGCGGGGGCGCGCTTATGCGCAATGGCTCTCAAGAGCAAAACGCTCGTTGGCTCGGCCACGCGCGAGAAGCGTCCGGTAATCATCGCAGGCGCGGGAGAAGCCGCGAGCCTTCTGATACGAGAAATGTTGAAAACTGAATTTGTCCCGGTGGCATGTCTCGATGACGATGTTTTCAAGCACGGAGCAAAGATCCACGGCGTGCCAGTCGTGGGCAAGATTGACAGCGCCGGGACGATAGTCAACACCTACGGTGCGGAAGAGCTGTTCATCGCCATACCATCGGCCGATGGCACTCAAATGCAGCGTATCAGCAGAATATGCGAGCAAGCCGGCGTGCGTTATCGAACCGTCCCCAACCTCCACGACCTGTTGATGGGCCGCGGCTCAATATCGCAATTGAGAGAGGTCAGCGTCGAGGACCTCCTGGGGCGTGACCCGGTTCAACTGGACCTGAGCATGGTTCGCAACCAGATCGCCAATAAAGTGGTCATGGTCACAGGGGCTGCGGGCTCAATCGGCTCGGAGCTTTGCCGTCAAGTTCTGGCGTACTCTCCCGCTAAGTTGATCGTCTTGGACCAGGCGGAAACGCCGATGTTCTATTTGCAATTGCAGCTCACGAAACAGCCTGCCGGCGATCGGGTGGTGTACGCGGTCGCGGATGTGGCCAACACTTCACGCATGCGCCGGATACTTTCTGAGGGAGCGGTAGAGATTATTTTCCACGCCGCGGCCTACAAGCACGTTCCACTCGTCGAGCTCAATATTCGCGGCGCGCTCAACAATAATGTGCTCGCGGTCCCTTCCTTGTTGGATGTCGCCGAGGAGTGTGGCTGTGAAGCATTCGTGTTGATTTCGTCTGACAAGGCCGTGGAACCCACGAGTTTTATGGGCGCCACCAAAAGGCTGGGAGAACTCATGCTGGCAGCCAGGCCAAAAAAGAACATGCGCTGCGTGTCGGTGAGGTTTGGGAATGTGCTGGGTTCCCAGGGCAGCGTGATTCCCCTATTTAAGGAGCAAATCGAAAAAGAGAGCCGCATTACGATCACACACCCGGAAATAACCAGATTTTTCATGACCATTCCAGAAGCGGTGTCACTGGTTTTACAGGCATTTACTATCGGTGAACATGGCGACATTTTGGTCCTGGATATGGGCAACCCTGTCCGCATACTTGATCTGGCGCATTCATTGATTCGCCAATGCGGGAAATCTCCAAGCGAGATAAAGATCGAATTCGTCGGCTTGCGCCCAGGAGAAAAACTACACGAGGACCTGTTCTATCCGACGGAAAAGCAGCTACCAACCACTAACCGCAAAGTGAAGCGAACCCAGTCTGAGATCATTCCGTGGCCGGCACTGTGGGCTCACTTAGAAGACCTGATCTCGTTGACGAATTCCGGAACCGAGGTTTCAATCCGCGCCAAGATGAAAGAAATTATCCCTGAGTATTCCTACCAAACTGAACTTGTACGATTACAAAACGAACCAGTCGAGAATGCTTTCTCTCCCGTGATGGACATCGGAAGAGCATTCGCCGCCGGCGCGGGACAGGACTAGCATTCAACTCACAACTAGGCTTTCCCTATCCCTCACGCCTCTCTCCATGTCACTTTGAAATGATCATTCAGCAAGACACTCGCCGATGCAGTTCCACAATTAAAGCTCTGACCTCCCGTTCTCGCCCATTTCGTCGCTCCAGCTTTTCCCGCCCTAAAATATTTCGGGCCTTCTTTTGCTGACGTAAGTGCGCGTGCAGGGACATCGGCCACTCCTTTTCCTTGTCCTCGAAAGGTTTATTCTTATACTTTAGGTCCACTCATCTCTCTTGCTTCGATTATCAGCAGCGCTTTGACAAAGGGGGTTGGCAACCGTTGTGGATAGCGGAGTGACAGCGGGTGCAAACAGTGATCAGGTTCTGTTGCGAATCATCTCCGGAATGGCTGCGAGATTCCTTGTGGTGGACCTCGAGATTGGACATTGTGCCGCATGATTGGCATCCCCAGCCGTCCCGGCGCAGCACCTTGTTGCGGAGTTCTTCGTAGAGCCGGGATTCGAGCTGCAGGCGGTCTCGTCTTGGTCGGACCCAGTTCACGACGCCTTCTTGGCGAAGCGGTCCAGAAACGCCTTTCGTTCGTCCTCGGGGAGGAACTTGAAAAACCGCAACATCGACTGCGAGAGGACGCCGGTATTTCCGTTCTCAAGGTTGGCGCCAGCCAAGAAGTCGGCACAGATCATTTCTAAGCAATAGCCGCGGGACTTGTCCGTTCCCAGCATCAGAGCTGCCGTCTCAATGGCTTGCTCAACCACTGGGATCTGGCTCTTGTACAGCTTGAAATAGATAATCTCCCACGCTTCTGTTTCCCGCCCAGTTAACTCTTTCTCGACCTCCTGCTTAAACTCTTCCTTGGGCATCTCGCGGGCTTTGTGCAACCAGGTTGCACAATCGAAGTCCTGTCGGTCCCTCCTCGCCAGCTTCGCCAACTCCAACCCT